>ERZ1034980.87-NODE-87-length-85901-cov-19.400881_pt1 | contig 85901 bp, 74 predicted proteins | sample MGYA00520622_ERZ1034980 | MGnify/ENA primary metagenome ERZ1034980 (study PRJEB33766, sample SAMN09781791) | gut metagenome | biome: gut microbiome | host: Homo sapiens | place: Madagascar | study: EMG produced TPA metagenomics assembly of the PRJNA485056 data set... | reverse complement strand
ACGGCGGGAAGTTGTAGTGGTGGATGTAGCGCTTGCCGTCGACGGGCTCGATGGTGTCGAGGCGCTGCCACTCGTTGAGCATGCCCAGGGTGCAGACGGAGAGCACCTGGGTCTGGCCGCGCTGGAAGAGGCCGGAGCCGTGGACGCGCGGCAGGTAGTCGGGCTTGACCATCAGCGGGCGCACCTCGGTGGGGGTGCGGCCGTCGACGCGCTCGCCGGTCTCGACGACCATGAGGCGCATGGCGTGCTTCTCGAGGGCCTTGAGCTCGACGGGGATGGCGCGGCTCCACTGGGCCTGCTCCTCCTCGGTGAACTCGGCGCGGATGGACTCCTTCAGGGCCTCGACCTTGCCGATGCGGGAGAGCTTGTCGGCGTCCTTGAGGGCGGCCTCCATCTCGTCGTAGTGGGCGAAGATGCGGTCGTGGACCTCAGGCAGCGGCTCGTCGAGGATGTACTCGCGCTGCTGGATGGGGCCGTTGGCCTCCTCGACCTTGGCGAAGAACTTCTTCTCCTCCTCGCAGAAGGCGGCGATGGCCTCCTGGCCGAAGGCCATGGCGGCGAGCATGTCCTCCTCGGAGATCTCGTCGGCGCCGGCCTCGAGCATGGAGATGAAGTCGGACGCGCCGCCGAGCTCGAGGTCGAGGTCGGAGTTGTCGCGCTCCTCGTAGGTGGGGTTCACGATGAACTCGCCGGTCTCGCGGTCGCGGCCGATGCGCACGCAGGCCAGCGGGCCCTCGAAGGGCACGCCGCCGACGGTGAGGGCGGCGGAGGCGGCCATGACGCAGATGGTGTCGACGGGGTTGACCTGGTCGGCGACGAGCGTGGTGGCCACGACCTGGACCTCGTTGCGGAAGCCGGCCGGGAAGCTCGGGCGCAGCGGGCGGTCGATCATGCGGGCCGTGAGGGTGGCCTTCTCGGACGGACGCGCCTCGCGCTTGAGGTAGCCGCCGGGGATGCGGCCGACGGCGTACATCTTCTCGATGAAGTCAACCGTCAGGGGGAAGAAGTCGTAGTCCTTGCGCTCCTTGGACACCACGGCGGTGAGAAGCACCGTGGACTCGCCGCACTTGACCAGGACGGCGCCCGTGGCCTGCTTGGCGAGCTCGCCGGTCTCAAGGACGTAGTGCTTGCCGTAGAGATCGAACTCGTGAGTTACCTTTGCCATGTCTTTTCCCTTATCTCCGCCTGCCCCATTGCAGGCGGGCCATCTTGCGGGGCCCTTCCCCGCCGTGCGCGAGGGGCCAGTCCCCCCGAACACAACAAGGGGCGCCCGCAGGCGCCCCCGTTAAGACTCGCTCTGTGACTACTGGATGTTGTCGCGGATGCCGAGGCTCTTGATGAGGTTACGGTAGTTCTCGATGTCGTTCTTCTTGATGTAGGAGAGGAGACGACGACGCTTGCCGACCAGCATGAGGAGGCCGCGACGGGTGTGGAAGTCCTTCTTGTGGGACTTCATGTGCTCGGTGAGCTCCTTGATGCGGGCGGTCAGGATGGCGACCTGGACCTCGGCGGAACCGGAATCGTGCTCGTTCTTGCCGTACTGCTTGATGAGCTCGGCCTTCTGCTCCTTGGTGATCATGCTTTGATCCACCTTTCTTGGGACTGGCCCCTAACCGGGTGTGCCGTCGGTGGGGCGGGCAACCAGGTACGGGGTGCGTACAAAACCTGGTGAAGTCTATCACAGGCAAGGCGTCTGCACGACAAGAACACAAGGACGCGCACGTGCCCTACACGCTGAGGGCAAACTCCATGGCCCGAAGCCTCGCCTCCAGGTGCGTGGCGCACCAGACGTGGGCGCATCCCAAGAGCCACGCGGCGCAGGAGTCGTCCACCGGGGCGGACAAGAGCTCGTCGAAGGTGGAGCCCAGAAGGGCCCGCAGCCAGGCCACCTGGGAGGGACTCACCTCCTCGGCGCCCGCCACGTCGCGCGCGCAGCTCTCGCAGAGAAGCCCGCCCGCAAGGGCCGAGAGGCGCGAGGGGGCGGGGTCGCCGCAGGCGCAGCAGGCGTCCAGGACCGGCCTCCAGCCGGCGTGCGCGCAGACCTTGAGGGCGTAGGCGGCCGCCGCGAGGTCAAGGTGCGCCTGGTCGGCTGCCTCCTCGCAGGCGCGCAGGGCCCGGGCGCAGATGGCGTGCAGGAATGGGTCCGGCGCGTCCTCGTAGCAGGTCAGGCGGGCCACCTCGCAGACGGCCGAGGCCGCGCTCACGCGCGCGAGGTCGCCCCTCAGGCGGGCGTGGGCGTCAACCAGGCCGGCCTCCGAGACCACGTCCAGGCTGCGCCCCCGTGCAACCAGGAAGTCACACTCGCAGAAGAGCTCGACGCGGGCGGCAAGCCGGCCGCCGGGCTTCCTGGCGCCCTTGGCCACGCAGCGCAGCTGTCGGCCGTCCTGGGCAAGAAGCGTCAGGATGAGGTCCGTCTCGCCGAGCTTGGTCCGGTCGAGCACGAGGGCGCGCGCGTGGTATGTGCGGGCACCCGTCAAGCGCTACTCCTGCTCCCCGTAGCCCAGGCGCTGGATGATGTTGGCGTTGCGCCTCCACTGGGGCTCCACGCGCACGCGCAGCTCCAGGAAGACCTTGCACCCGAGGAGCTTCTCGATGTCGTGGCGGGCCTCGGTGCCCACCTTCTTGACCATCTGGCCGCCGCGACCCACGACGATGCCCTTCTGGCCCTCGCGCTCGACGAGGATGGTCGCGCGGATGGACGCGTGGCCGTCGTCGGCGTACTCGATCTGGTCGCAGAGCACGCCGACCGAGTGCGGGAGCTCCTGGCGCAGGTTGAGGAAAAGCTTCTCGCGGACGAACTCGGCCACGAGGTCCTCGTCGGTGGTGTCGGTGTCCATGTCGTCGGGAAACCACTTGGGGCCCTCGGGCAGGTGGGCGGAGACCAGCTGGAGGAAGGCGTCGACGTTGAAGCCCTCCTTGGCCGAGATCACGAGCTCGTCGTCGAAGGTGGCAAGCCCGCGGGCGGCCTCGAGCTGCTCGGCGACCTTCTGGGGACCGGCGATGTCTGCCTTGGTGACCACCAGGAGCTTGTAGTCGGCGTCGGCCTTGGCCACGTGGCTCGCCACCCAGGCGTCGCCCGTGCCAACCGGCTTGGTGGCGTCAACGAGGAAGGCCACCACGTCGGCGTCGGCGAGCTCGGCCAGCGCGGCCTTGTTGAGCTCGCTTCCCAGGGCGTCCTTGGGCTTGTGGAGGCCCGGCGTGTCGATGATGACGAGCTGGCTCGCCTCGGTGTTGACGACGGCGCGCATGCGACGGCGCGTGGTCTGGGCGACGGGGCTCGTGATGGCGATCTTCTCGCCCATGCAGGCGTTCACGAGGGTGGACTTGCCCGCGTTGGGACGTCCGACGAGGGCGACAAATCCGCTCCTGAAGGCGGGGGTGGTGTCAGTCATTTGCAACCTTCCTGGGCCGATGCCCTGGTCTAGTGGGTTCTGTGGGGAGTCGGGCCGGCACCCGCGCGCTACAGCCTGGCGAGAAGCGCGTTGGCAAAGACGGCGAGGCCGACGAGGGCCACCATGAGCGAGAGCACCCAGACCGCGGCGGCCGCGATGTCCTTGGCCCGGCCCGCCAGCGGGTGGAACTCCGGGGAGACGAGGTCAACGACGGTCTCGATGGCGGTGTTCACGAGCTCGGCGGAGATCACGACGCCGCAGCAGAGGAAGATGATGCCCCAGCTCAGCAGGTCGAGCTGGAGGACCAGCCCCGCCACCACGGCGAGCGCTCCCCCGCAGAGCATGACCTTGATGTTCCTCTCGCTGCGCACGGCGAAGCGGAAGCCCTGCACGGCAAAGAGGAAGCTCTTGAGGAAGCTCGGGTGGTCCGAGTCCGACCCGGGAATCATCAGTCCACCTCCGTGCGGTGCCGCGTGATGACCACGTGCCCCAGGGTCCCGTCGGTGGGCATGGCCGAGAGGATCTTGTCCTCCAGGGCCTCCATGGCCACGGCGTCCTCCTCGACGAGGTGGTCATGACCCAGGAGGTGGAGCGTGCCGTGGACCAGGAGCAGGCGGCACTCGTCAGCCGCCGTGGTGCCGAAGCGGGCGGCCTGCGCGGCGATGTAGGCCGGCGCCAGGACGATGTCCCCCAGCTCGCAGGGCTCGCCGGGGGCGAGGTCGGGGTCGTCAGGACGCTCGCACTCGAGGCTCACCACGTCGGTGGGGGCGTCAACGTCGCGCCACTCGGCGTTGACCTCGCGGATGCGCTCGTCGGAGACGACGGAGACCGAGACCATGCAGGGCCTTCCCACGCCCTCGTGCGCCAGCACGGCGTCGATGCAGGAGGCCACCTCGTCGTCGCCCAGCGGGAAGTCCAGGCCGTCCTCGTTTGCGATGTCGTAGTCGTTGTCCATGACAAGCCTCCTTGTGGCCTAGGCCTCGCCCGAGCGGTCGTATGCGTCCACGATGCGCGCCACCAGGGTGTGCCTCACGATGTCGTTGCGGTCGAGCTCGACGAAGGAGATGTCCTCGACGTCGGCGAGCACGCGGCGGGCCGAGTCAAGGCCGGAGGAGCCGCGAAGGTCTCGCTGGGAGGCGTCGCCAGTCACCACGAACTTGGAGCCAAAGCCCAGGCGCGTGAGGAACATCTTCATCTGCTCGGGGGTGGTGTTCTGCGCCTCGTCGAGGATGACGAAGGCATCGTTCAGGGTGCGCCCGCGCATGAAGGCCAGGGGCGCTATCTCGATGACGCCCTGCTCGATGAGGGCGTTTCCGCGCTCCATGTCGGTCATGTCAAAGAGGGCGTCGTAGAGGGGCCGCACGTAGGGGTCGAGCTTCTCCTGGAGCGTGCCGGGGAGAAACCCGAGGGACTCGCCGGCCTCGACCACCGGGCGCGTGAGGACGATTCGGCCGACCTCCTTGCGCTTGAGGGCCGCCACCGCCATGGCCATGGCCAGGTAGGTCTTGCCCGTGCCAGCGGGACCGATGCCGAAGGTGATGGTGCTCCTGCGGATGGCGTCGATGTAGCGCTTCTGGCCGGCCGTCTTGGGCCTCAGGGCCCGTCCGCGGTAGGTGAGCAGGATGTCGTCGGAGAGGAGGTCGGCCCGCTGGGCGCCATGGCAGACCTGGTCCACCAGGAGGTCGACGTCGGACGCCTGGGGGCACTCCCCCGCCTCGACGAGCCTGATGAGGCGCGAGAAGACCTGCGTCACGAGGTCGACCTGCTCGGCCGAGCCCGAGACCAGCACCTGGTTTCCACGCACGGAGACGAGCGCCTCGAAGGCGGCCTCCACGCGCCTGAGGTTGGCGTCGGCGGGCCCCATGAGGCGCGTGGGGTCTATGGAGTCGGGAATGCTGAGTCTGATGCTCGTGGGCTGCATGTTCCTCCATGGTCAGATGGCGCCGGCGCGACCCGGCAGCTTCGCTAGGACTCGATGATAGCCGCAAACGCGGCCCCGGTCACCTCGGGACGCCGACGAGCGTGCCGTCCGGCAGGACCTCGGAGAGCCTCACCGGCAGCAGCGTGTCGAGCGGCACCTCCTCGGGCACGCGCACGTCAAAGAGGCCGCCGGAGACGCCGCGGCCGGGGTACTGCACCACCACGAGGTCGTCCGCGCCCACCAGGCCGGCCGCCTCCTCGCGACGCATCTGGCCCGCAAGCTCGCGCATCCGCGCGCCGCGGGCGGCCATGACGTGGGGGTCGACCTGGTCGGGGAAGTCCGCGGCGGGCGTCCCGGGACGGCGGGAGTAGCGAAAGACGTGCATCTTGGCAAACCGCATCTCCTCGCAGAAGGCCAGGGAGTCCGCAAAGTCCTCGTCCGTCTCGCCCGGAAAGCCCACGATGAGGTCGGTGCCCAGGGCAAGGCGCGGCACGAGGGAGCGCGCCTCTTCCACCGCGCGCCGGAAGAGGTCGGTCCGGTAGACGCGCGCCATGCGGCGCAGGGTGCGGTCGGAGCCGGACTGCAGGCACACGTGCAGGAAGGGGGCGACGCGCTCCCCCGCACGCGCCATGGCATCGCAGAGCTCGGGCGTGACGTCGGGGGGCTCGATGGACGAGAGGCGCACGCGCTCCACGTCGGTCTTCTCCATGATGAGGTCAAGCAGCCCCGACAGGCGCAGGTCGGAGGCACCGTCACGCTCCCAGTGGTAGCTACCCAGGTTGATGCCCGTGAGCACGACCTCGTGGGCGCCCCTGGCCTGCGCGGCGCGGATGCCCGCGAGGACATCTTCGGGCGCGAGCGAGCGGCCGCGCCCGCGGGCCTTCCAGACGATGCAGTAGGTGCAGCGGTTGTCGCAGCCGTCCTGGATCTTGACGCCGGGGCGGGTGCGGCCCGTCGGCGTCGGCGCGGACACAAGGCCGCCCTCGTCGGTGACGGAGCCCGCGGCCAGGCCCAAGAGGTCGAGCACGCGTCCCGCCACCAGGGACTTGTTGGCCTCGACGACCACGTTGGGCGCAAGCTCCGAGAGCTCCGCCGAGAAGAGCGAGGCCACGCACCCGGTTGCCACCACGGCGGGAGCCTTGGGCATGCCGGCGGCGCGCCGGACGGCCTTCCTGGTCTTGGCCTCCGCCTCGCCCGTGACCGCGCAGGTGTTAACCACGATGGCGTCGGCCGCGGCCTCGTCCACCAGCACGGCGCCGGCCGCCTCGAGCTCGGAGGCCATGAGGTCGAGCTCCACGCGGTTCACGCGACAGCCGAGGTTGAGCAGGCAGACGCCGGGACGCCCGCCCACGGGGGCGCCAGGCGTCACTTGCGCTTCCCCTTGCCCTTGAACGGGTTCCTGGGCGCGTGCCACTTGTCGGACGAGAAGTGCTCGGCGACCTCCTCCTCGAACTCCTCCTTGAGCTTGGAGCCGACGCCGGGCTCCTTGGCCGCGCCCTCGGAGCCCTCCTCGGCCTCGGCGGCGCCGTCGCCCTCGTCGGACATGGTGCGCTCGGCCACGATGGAGGCCACCTCGAGCAGCTGCTTCTTGGTGAGGTTGGTGGGCGTCCTCACCTGGACGACGGCCACGAGGTTGCCGCGGGCGATCATGCCGACGCGTGGCATGCCACGGCGCTCGACGATGATCTGCTGGCCGAACTGGCAGCCGGCCGGGACCTCGACGGTCACGCGCTCGCCCTCCAGAATGCCGTCCATGTGGACCGTGGTGCCCAGGATGGCCTCGAGCGCGTCCACCTCGACGGTGCAGTAGAGGTCGTCGCCCTGGCGCTCGAAGCGCTCGTCCGGGAGAATCTCGACGGAGACGACGAGGTTGCCGGAGGCGTCTCCCCTCATGCCGGCCTCGCCCTTGCCCTCGACGGTGAGCGTCTGGCCGGAGTGGATGCCGGCCGGCACCTGGACCTCGACCTTCTCGCGGGAAGGGGTGCGGCCCTGGCCCTCGCAGGTCTCGCAGGGCTTGTCCACGACCTTGCCGCTGCCGTGGCAGACGGGGCAGGTGGACTGGGACTGCATCTGGCCGAAGATGGTGCGCTGGACCTCGACCACGCGGCCGGAGCCGTGGCAGCGGTCGCAGGTCTTGGCGTGACCGCCCTCGGCGACGCCGGTGCCGCCGCAGTCGTCGCAGGGCGCGAGACGCTCGTAGGAGACGGTCTTCTTGCAGCCGGCGGCCGCCTCGGCGAGGGTGATCCTCAGGTGGATGCCCATGTCGCGTCCGCGCGTGCGGGCCTGGGCGCCGCCGCGGCCCTGGCCGCCGAAGAAGGAGTCGAAGATGTCGCCGAAGCCAAAGCCACCGCCGCCGAAGATGTCGGAGACGTCAACGTAGTCGGAGCCAAAGCCGGCGGGGCCGTTGGGGTCTCCGTAGCGGTCGTAGTTGGCGCGCTTCTGGTCGTCGGAAAGGACCGTATAGGCCTCGTTGACCTCCTTGAAGCGCTCCTCGGCGTCCGGGGCGTCCGAGACGTCCGGGTGAAGCTTGCGGGCAAGCTTCAGGAAAGCGCGCTTGATGGTCCTTGCGTCCGCGTCGTGGTCGACGCCGAGCACCTCGTAGTAGTCCTTCTTCGGTTCCAATCTGACCTATCTCCCACAAAAGCCAAGAAACGTTCAGTTACCCAACAGCTGATACCCAAAAAGTCGGGGGCCGATGGCCCCCGACGAAGGTTTGCGCAAAGGAAATCTTATCAGCTGGCGGCCCGGCGCGCGGCTAGAAGCCACGTCCCATGTACCCGACCCGACCGAGCCCGGCCGTGCACGAGAACATCAGCGTGACGAACAGCGCGATGGTGAAGCCCTGGCTCGCGCCGTTGCCCAGCGCCATGCCCGCGTTTCTCCACCAGCGGCGGCTCAGCTTGACGCCGCCGCGCACGACCATGACCAGGCCGGCCACCACAAGCGCGGCGATGAACAGCGAGAAGGACCCGAGCGAGCGCGTGAGCAGGCCAAAGACCACGAAGGGCACGGCAAAGCCGATGAGGGCGAAGCCGTTGGCCTGCGAGGGGGTGAGGCGCTCCTCCGGCACGCAGACGCGGCAGACGAAGTCACCCGCGGCCTCGCCGTTGGTGCCGGCGTTGCCCATTCCGGGCACGCGGACCTCGTCGCCGTCATGGGAACCGGCGGGGATGTCCACGACGACCTCGGAGGCGGTGAGGGTGCGCCCGGTGCCGCCGCAGACGTCGCAGGGGTCCGCCACCACCCGGCCCGTTCCCTCGCACTCGGGGCACTCCATCTCCATGACGCCGATGCCGAAGATGGAGCCAAGGTCAACGGAAATGCGGCCCCGACCGCCGCAGGTGGGGCAGGTCTCGGAGTGCTCGGCCTCGACCGAGCCCGTGCCGTGGCAGTGGTCGCAGGCGGCATAGCGCTGGTAGGTGACGCCGCGCCGCATGCCGGTCGCGGCCTTCTCCGCATCGACCGTGACGTCGATGACGACGTCGGCGCCCTGACGGGGCCGGTAGGCCCTGGACTGCCTGCGCGTGGAGGGGCCGAAGGGGCCCCAAGCATAGGGGCCGCCGGTAAAGGGGTCGCCATAGCCGCCGCGCGGGGCCTGGCCGGAGTAGCCGCCGGCGAAGGGCGCTCCGGAGCGCATGGCGTCGTAGCGGCGGCGCTTCTCGTCGTCGGAGAGGACGGCGTAGGCCTCGGAGACCTCCTTGAAGCGCTCCTCCGCGTCGGGCTCCTTGTTGACGTCGGGGTGAAGCTTCCTGGCCTTCTGTTGGAAGGCCTTGCGGATCTCCTCCGTGGAGGCGTCCTTGGACACGCCGAGAATGGCGTAGTAGTCCTTGTCGTTCATGGATGCCATGTGGCTGGTCCCTTTGTCCGGGGTGGGATGAGGGCCGGCGGGGGCGGGCCGCCGGCGCATGGTTGGGATTATATCCGTGGCGCGTCCGATCTAAACACGCCGGGCGGCAGGCCTACTCGGTCACGACCACCTGGCGGTAGGAGATGCCGCAGCGGTCCAGGATGGAGCGGGACACCACGCCGTCCTCGGTGTCGTGGTACTTGTCGTCGAGGTAGACCACCTCGCCTATGCCCGCCTGCACGAGGGTCTTGGCGCACTCGTGGCAGGGGAAGAGCGTGACGTAGACCGTGGCGCCCGCCATGTCCTTGAGCGACCCGCGGTAGTTGAGGATGGCGTTGGCCTCGGCGTGGATGACGTAGTTGTGCTTGTCGGTCAGCGGGTCTCCCGTGGACTCCCAGGGAAACTCGTCGTCGTCGAGACCGGCCGGGGTGCCGTTGTAGCCAACCGAGAGGATGCGGTGGTGCGTGTCGGCGATGCAGGCACCGACCTGAGTGTTGGGGTCCTTGCTGCGCAGCTTGGCCGCGATGGCCACCCTCATGAAGAACTCGTCCCAGCTGATGACGTCATCGCGCTTTCCCGGCATTGCCTCTCCCCTCCTGGGTCCCGTCTGGTCAGTGGCTAGGATGCCACAAGAGCGCCGGAGAGGATCGCCTCAGGCGCCGCAATCCACAGATGCGACCTCGCCGGGGGCAAGGTCCCAGAGCCGCTCGTAGAGCTCGTTGCCCAGAAGCCAGCCGGACTCCGTGGGGGCAAGGCGGCCGTCACGCTCCGACAGCAGGCCGTCCGCGAGGAGCCCCTCCAGGCAGGCGTCGAGCGAGCCCGCCGGAAGCACCTCCCGCGCGTGGCCAAGAAGCCCGGGGTCCAGCCCCTCGACGAGGCGAGCACCCAGCATGAGGTCCTCGGCGGCCGCCTGCGCCTCGTCGAGGAACTCAAGCGAGAAGGGCTGGCCCGCAAGCGAGGGGGCCTGCGCGAGGCGCCCTCTTTCCGACGTCATGGTCAGGCGCACCCGAGCCGTGCCGCAGGGAGGCCCCGGTAGCTGCCGCGCCAGTCCCCGAAGCCTCAAGTAGCCCTTGAGGGTGAGCATGCTTGAGGCTTGGGTGCCTAGCCCGAGGTAGGGTCTGCCTGTCCAATAGACCTTGTTATGACGACACGCTTTACCAGGCATTGCATAGCTTGCGACCTCATAGCGGCGGTAGCCGTAACCCTCAAGCAGAACTTGAGCCTGTTGCATTCTGGCCGCCTGCACCTCGTCGGAGTTCCACGCGCAGGGGTCATGGGCGTACCGACGGTCAAACGCCGTCCCCTCCTCGATCATGAGGGGGTACACGCTCACGTGGCCGACGCCAAGCGCGACCGCCTGCCCCAGCGTCCGCCCCCATGAGGCGTCCGTCTGGCCTGGCGTGGCGCACATGAGGTCACAGGAGACGTCCAGGCCCGAGGCCACGGCGGCAGCCACGCGCTCCTTGGCGCACGCCGCGTCATGGAGTCGGCCCAGCTCGGCCAGCTCGGCGTCCTCCAGGCTCTGGACGCCAACGGACAGCCGCGTGGCCCCGGCGCGAGCAAGGCCCTCGAGAAGGGAGTCGGTCAGGGAGTCGGGGTTGGCCTCGCAGGTGAGCTCGGAGACGCCCAGCGCGGCCACGCGGGAGACGAGGGGCGCCAGCCCCTCGCCCAGAAGGCTTGGCGTGCCTCCGCCCACGTAGGCGGTGTCGGCATCCTGGAGAAGCCCCAAGCCCTCGGCCTCGTCGATCTGGACGGAGAGGGCATGGGCATAGGCGGCCATGAGCGGGTCTTGCGCCCGCGTGTCCCAGGAGGCAAAGTCGCAGTAGGCGCACTTGCGGGCGCAGAAGGGCACGTGCAGGTAGAGGGCCTGGGCCGAAGACGTCCTCAGGCGGCCGTCCCAGCCCCGCTCACTCATGAGCCGCGTCCTTTGAGGCGTCGGCCTCAGCCATGGCCCGACGAAGCTCGGCCGTCACGCCAAGGAACTCCTCGAGCGTGGAGCACTCGTTTGCTCTCCCGCGCCAGTAGGCGGCCTCGGGCATGCCCCGCAGGTACCAGGTGGCAAGGCTGCGCCCGCGCTTGAGGTGGGCTCCCGTGGCGGCGAGGAGGCGCATGTGGCACTCGAAGGCGTCGACGCGCCTCACCAGGCTCACGGGCTCCGGCTCATGGCCACTCAGCAACGCCCTGGCCTGCGAGAAGACCCACGGGTTGCCATAGCTTCCCCGCGCGACCATGACTGCCGTGGCCCCGGTCTCGGCGAGCATGCGGGCCGCCTCGCGGGCGTCTCTCACGTCTCCGGAACCAATGACCGGCACGTCAACGGCCTCGACGACCCTGCGCACCACGTCCCAGTCCGCCTCGCCGTGGTAGAACTGCGTGGCATAGCGGCCATGCACGGCCACGGCCTGCGCACCGGCGTCTGCCATGCGGCGCGCGAACTCCGGCGCGACCTCGGCGCCATCGCGCCGGCCGCGGCGGATTTTTACCGTCACGGGCACGTCGACGGTGCCCGCGCAGGCTGCCACCAGGGAAGCCGCAAGCTCGGGCGTCTCCATGAGCGCCGCGCCCTCACCCTTCTTGGTGACCTTGGGCACGGGGCAGGCCATGTTAATGTCGATGAGGACGAGCCTCTCGCCCAGGCGCTCGGCCACGCCGGCCGCAGCCTCGGCAAAGAGCTCGGGCTTGGTGCCAAAGAGCTGAACGGCGAGGTCGGGCTCCCCGGGAGCCACGTCAACGAGCTCCCAGGTCTTCTCGCCGCCGTAGTGCAGGCCCGCGCACGAGACCATCTCGGAGTAGGCGAGATCTGCCCCGCCGGCCCGGGCCATCATGCGGTACGCCGAGTCCGTCACGCCGGCCATGGGCGCCATGAGCAGCGGGTGCTCGGCAAGTCTCTGGGCAAGCGGGAGGCCCGCACTGCCGCCCGCAAAGGGCGCAAGCTCCCCGCAAAGGCCGACGCCCGGGCCAAGGGCGGCCAGGACGTCGGCTGGGGACTGCATCTGCGTGGACGCCATCACTCGTCGTCCACCTTGAGCACGGCGAGAAACGCCTCCTGCGGCACCTCCACGCTGCCGATCTGCTTCATGCGCTTCTTGCCTTCCTTCTGCTTCTCGAGCAGCTTGCGCTTGCGCGAGATGTCTCCGCCGTAGCACTTGGCGAGGACGTCCTTGCGGCGGGCGCGGACGGTGGAGCGGCTGATGATCTTGTTGCCGATGGCGCCCTGGATGGGCACCTCGAAGAGCTGCTGGGGGATGATCTCCTTCAGCTTGTCGCACAGGCCGCGGGCCAGCGAGTAGGCCTTGTCCTTGTGGACGATGAACGAGAGCGCGTCCACCTCGTCGCCGGCAAGCAGGATGTCCAGCTTGACGAGCTCGGAGGCACGGTACTCGTTGAACTCGTAGTCGAGGGAGGCGTATCCCTTGGTGCGGCTCTTGAGCTGGTCGAAGAAGTCGAGGATGAGCTCGGCCAGCGGGATGTCGAAGTGCATCTCCACGGACTTCTCCGTGAGGTAGACCATGTCCTGGGTGATGCCGCGGTGCTCGATGGCAAGCTGCATGACGGCGCCCGTGTACTCGGGCGGGACGATGATCTTGGCCTTGAGGTAGGGCTCCTCGATGTGGTCGATGCGCGTGACGTCCGGCAGGTCCTGGGGGCTCCTGACCTCCATCATGGTGCCATCGGTCTTGTAGACGTGGTAGTCCACCGAGGGGCTCGTGGCAATGAGCGAGAGGTTGAACTCGCGCTCGAGTCGCTCCTTGACGACCTCCATGTGGAGAAGCCCGAGGAAGCCCACGCGGAAGCCAAAGCCCAGGGCCACGGAGGTCTCGGGCTCCCAGGTGAGGGACGGGTCGTTGACGTGGAGCTTGTCCAGGGCGTCGCGGAGGTTCTCGTAGTCCTTGTTGTCCACGGGGAAGAGGCCCGTGAAGACCATGGGCTTGGCCTCGCGGTAGCCAGGCAGGGGCTCTGCCGTGGGGCACTCGGCCAGGGTGAGGGTGTCACCCACGCGCACCGCGTCGGGGTCCTTGAGGCCCGTGACCACGTAGCCGACCTCGCCTACGCCCAGCTCGTCGACGGGCTGCTCGGCGGGGCGCTTGACGCCCACGCCGTCGACCAGGAAGTCGATGCCGGACTGCATCATGAGCAGCGTCTGGCCCTTGCAGATGGAGCCGTCAAAGACGCGCACCGTGGCGACGACGCCTCGGTACTCGTCAAAGTAGGAGTCCAGGATGAGGGCCTTGAGCGGCGCGTCCGCGTCGCCCTTGGGGGGCGAGACCAGGAAGACGATGGCCTCCAGGAGGTCGTGGATGCCCTCGCCCGTCTTGCCGGAGACGCACACGGCGTCGTCTGCCGGGATGGCAAGGTCCTCCTCGATCTCCTCCTTGACCTCGTCGGGGTGGGCGCTCGGAAGGTCGATCTTGTTGATGGCCGGGACGATGTCCAGGTTGGCATTCATGGCCAGGTTGGCGTTGGAGACCGTCTGGGCCTCCACGCCCTGGGTGGCGTCCACGACAAGGACCGCGCCCTCGCACGCGGCCAGGGACCTCGAGACCTCGTAGGTGAAGTCGACGTGTCCCGGGGTGTCGATGAGGTTGAACTGGTAGGTCTGGCCGTCATCGGCGTCATACATCACCCTCACGGCGTTCGACTTGATCGTGATGCCGCGCTCGCGCTCGATGTCCATGGTGTCCAGGAGCTGGGACTCCATGTCCCTCTCCTGCACCGTATGGGTGAGTTCGAGGATGCGGTCAGAGATGGTCGACTTGCCGTGGTCGATGTGCGCAACGATCGAGAAGTTGCGGATATGTGAGGTATCGTTAGTAGACATAAGGTGAATGATAGCGAACTCGGAGTCTTCATGCTATACTCGCGAAGTTGACCTCGCCGTGTCTCAGCACAGAGGCCTCAGATATTAGAAACCGAAAGGAACTGCACGTGGCTAACATCAAGTCTCAGAAGAAGCGCATCATCACCGCTGAGAAGGCGCGTCAGCGCAACAAGGCTGTCCGCTCCGAGCTCAAGACCGCCATTAAGGCCGTCCGCGCCGCCGTTGAGGCCAATGACGTCGAGGCCGCCCAGGCCGCTGCCAACAAGGCTGGCCGTCTGCTCGACAAGGCTGCCTCCAAGGGCATCATCCACAAGAACCAGGCTGCCCAGCGCAAGTCCGGTGCCCAGAAGCTCGTCAACTCCATCAAGTAGCTTCTGCCACAAAGTGGCTTCTTGGGGCCCCGACCTCGGTCGGGGCCCTTTTTGTGCTCAGACGGTTTGTGTCCTGGCGAGAAGCCCGGCCAGGCGGACGGGGTGGGCAGCCTCCAAAGCCGTGCCTAGCGGACGCCGCAGATGTGCGCCACGAGGACGGCCATGGTGGCGTCGGCGTCCGCACCGGTCTTGAGGGCGCGGTCGGCGCGGGCACACTCCACCAGAAGGCCCTCGAGCTCCCCCTCCGCAAAGCGGCCGGCGTTCCTGGCGTGGCCGCGCACCTGCCAGTCGGCCTTGCCCAACGCCGCCGCGATGCCGCGGGCGTCTCCCCGCGCCATGAGGGCCCTTGCGCAGATGAGCTCGCGGATGCGACCCGACACCAGGCTCAGGAGGCCGATGGCGGAGTTGCCGCGCAGCAGGGCGAGAAGCTCGAAGGAGCGGCGTGCGTCCCTCTCCGCAATGCGGTCGAGAAACTCCCAGGGCTTGACCTCGGCCGTCCTGGCGACGTTCTGCTCGACGAAAGCGCGGGTTAGTTGCCCCTGACCGCCCAGGAGCGCCGAGAGGGCGGAGAGCTGGTTGTCGAGCATCGTGGTGGACTCGCCGACGCGGCTCACGAGCTCGGACGCGGCGTCGGCGTCAATCCCGACGCCATGGGCCGCCGCGAGCTTCTGCACGTAGGGCGTGAGGTCACGCCGCTTGGGGGCACCGCACTCGATGACGGACCGGGGACCGACCTTTGCCACGGCCTTGTAGAGGCGCGTCGACTTGGCGAGGGTCTCCGCCACAAGCAGGAGCGTGCAGCTCTCGTTTGGGGCCTTGAGGTACTCGATGACGGCCTCCAAGACGGGCTTTGGGAGCTTTCCGGCGTTCTCGATGATGACGACGCGGAGGTCTCCCCCCATGGGCAGCGTGTTGAGGGACGAGAGCACCCCCACGGGCTCCATGTCCGCGGAGGCGACGAGCTCCTCGAGATTGAAGTCGGCAAAGGGGCCCTCCACGTGGGCACGCAGCCTCGTCACTGTTTGCTTCCTCTTGAGCTCGTCCGGACCAACCACCAGGTAGGCCGGAAGGAGCCTTGTCGCACCCGCCATGTCCGCTCCCTTCGCTTGGAATACCCAACTTTGCCACAAACGACGCGTCCGCGCACGCCGGGTCAGGCAGCCGCGCGGGCGGTGGTGACGCGAGGCCCCAGCTCCCCTGGCTCCACGGTCACGTCACCGACGTCCATCGTGCAGAGGAAGGCGGACCCGGCCTTCTCCAGGACGTCCACGCACTCCTGCCGAGGGTGCCCGTACCGGTTGTTGGCGCCCGCGCTCGCAATGGAGACCTCGGGGCTTAGGGCCCTGGCCTCGGCCTCGTCAAGAGAGACGGCGGACCCATGATGCCCGACCTTGAGAAAGTCGACGTCCCCAACGTCCCCGCGTCCCAGCTCGGCTGCGAGCTCGTCCTTCTCGCCGTCGCCGGTAAGGAGGCCGGAGAGGCCGCGCGGGCCGTCCTCGAACGAGAGGGCCAGCTGCACCGAGTCGGCATTCTGGGACCCGTCCGAGGAGCCGAGCGGAGAGACCACCCTGAGCGAGAAGCGCCCGACACGCAGGACGTCGCCGTGGGACACCTCGGACACGGAGCCCGGGGCAAGCGCCGAGAGCTCGCATTTGACCTCGCCGGTCAGGGAGCCGGAGACGCCCTGCCCGAACAGGACCTCTCCCCCGGAAAGCACGGGGCCAAGCGCAGAGAGGCCTCCGTAGTGGTCGTCGTGAAGGTGCGTGACCAGGACGGCGTCGAGGTGGAGCACGCCGTTTCTTGCAAGGGCCGCCCCCACGGCATCGCCGGGCCCCGCGTCCACCAGGATCGCGCTGCCTCCGTCCTGCACCAGGATGGCGTCGCCCTGCCCCACGTCAAGGACGCAGACGCGCGGCGGCGCGAGCCAGCGCAGGTGGAGGAGCACGGCCGCCGCCAGGGCAAGCGCAACGAGCGTCCCGCCCGCAAGCAGGCGGCCGCTGGGCCTGGGCCACGCAACGAGAAGGACCGCAGACAGAAGAACGGTGACCAGGAGGGCCAGCCCAAGGTCCACCGACACGGGGACGCTCGCAAGGCCCAGAGAAGAGAGCCAGGAGACTCCCGCGAGGAGGGGTTGGGCCACCGCCCCGGCAAGGCGCGCGAGTACATCGGCCGCAACGGGGGCCGGGCTTGCGACCCCCGCGGCAAGCCCCAGGGGCATGAGGATGCCCAGGACGGGAGCGGCGAGGAGGTTTGCCAGCGGCGCCACCAGCGAGACGCTCCCAAACGACGAGGCGCCGATCGCGAACGTTGACGCCTGGCAGACCACGCATACGGCCAGGGCGTCCAGTGCGCCCCGGCCGAAACGCCCGAACCTTCCAAGCGCCTGCCCAAGAGGCCGTGGCACGCCCCGACCGGCAGTCCCGGCACCCATGGAGCCCAGCGCCAAAGCGGCCTCGCCCAGGACAAAACGCGCGTATGGGCAGAAGAGCCCGATGCCAACGACGCTCGAGACCGAGAGGAGAAAGCCCAGCTGCCCCGAGAGGCTGGGATCAAGGAGTGCCATGGCCAGGCCGACCAGGCTTACCGAAGAGAGCTGGTGCCCCCTTCTGCCGGAAAGGGCGACCGCCTGGGAGACGCACTCCATGGCCCAGGCCCTAACGGCCGAGACGGGCAGGCCGCAGAGCAGCACGAACCCACCCGTCACAAGAATCGACGCCACGGAGCGCACCCCGACCCCAAGGCAAAGCCCCTCGAGAACGGCGGATACGCACGAGGCGACGAGCGCCAGGTGGGAGCCGGACACGGCCGCCAGATGCGATATCCCCGCCCGCGAGAACTCCTCGGAGAGGTCTCGCGCCCTCATGGGCGGCGCATACCCGCACACGCAGGCGGCCAGAAGCGCCCCAGAGTCAGACTCCCCGGGCCGCAGCACGTCAAGGGCAGCCCACCTGACGCGCCTGGCCAGAAGTGCCAGCCCCTCCGGCTCGTCACGCTCGGTCGCGAGCACCACCCGAACGGACCCGGACAGGCCCTGCGCGGCCGAGCTTCTGCCCCACTCGTCGTCAGCGTTGGGCAAGAACCTCCCGACGCAGCGTATCCGGTCTCCCATGAGCAGCTCGTCCGGGGAGGTGAGCCAGACGTAGCCAGAGCACGCCTCGCCTTCCGCACGCGCGCGGCCCCGCCAGGCGCCCGTCGTAGTGGGCGACATGTCGCCGACGAGCTCGAACCTCCACCCTGAGACGGAAGACGACGCAAGCGCCTCCGAGACACGCGCCACCGACGCCCGGCAGGACAGGCCCGCGAGGGCCGCCGCCGCGCACGCCGCCCCAAGCACGGGCGCGAGCGCGCGCAGTCCGCCCTCGCTCCTCCGTGCCGACGAGGAAGCGGCCCGCGCGAGCAGCCCCGCAAGGAGAAGGACGATGCCAAACGCCAATGGACCCCAGGTCACGACCTCCGTCATGGTCAGGCGCTCCACCGCGAGAACGACCAGCAGCGCCGGCAGGGCAAGCGGGACCGCGGGACGACTGGGAAACTCCCTGCGAACGCGCCCCTCAGACACAGATCTGCCCCTTGAGCTTGTCGAACTTCTTCTGCCCTATGCCAGAGACCCGCATGAGGTCCTCGACCGACGAGAAGGGCCCGTGGGCCTCGCGGTCCTCCACGATGGCACGCGCCGTAGCCTCGCCGACGCCCGAGAGCGCCTGGAGCTGGTCTGCCGTGGCAAGGTTGATGTTCACGAGCGAGCCCGCGCCCGTCTGCGAGACGGCACCTCCCCCTGGCGCAGCGGCGGCCGCGCCTTCCTCCGCCCGCGCCGGGACGAGCACCTTCTGCCCGTCGGCAAGCCCAGCCGCAAGGTTCATCTGGCTCGTGTCGGCCTCGGGCAGAAGGCCTCCCGCCGCCTCCACGGCGTCGTTCACGCGCAGGTCAGGACCCGCGAGCTCGTAGACCCCCGGCGAGGCCACGCAGCCGTCGACGTGAACGACGAGGACGGGAGCCTCCGTCTCGGCGGCCTCGCCTCCCTCCGAGGCGTCCGCCTCCTGGCCAGCCGCCGCCTCTCCCCCGTCGGAGCGCTCTATGGTCACCCCGCCGCCCCGTCCGAGCGTCAGAAGCACTCCCGCAAGGCAGATGACGACCAGAGCCGCCATCAGCGCCGGGACCCTACCCGCCAGAAGCCTTCTTGCAAGGCCTCCCTTTGAAGCCCTCTGCATGCGACCACCCCCTGGCACAACTCTGGGGCAAGGTCAGGGGCAGGGAGGCCCTGGTCGGCATAGTCCCCTTTCGGCAGGCTTTCCGCAAGCTGACGGCATGCTTGCAGACAGACGCGTTTCCACATGAAGGCAAGGTCGAAATCAACTGGTACATACCAGAAAGTCATCACAGATTCGCCCGCAGCGAACGCCGCTCGCAGGCTCAACCGCACCTCTCGCCGAGCAACGTCAAAGCCCCATGCGCCAGAGGTGCAAGCGACACCAAAAAGCCCCTTCCCAAAGGGAAGGGGCCATTCAACACAACGGGTGCCAGAGCTACTCGCCCTCGGGCCTCTCCACGTCCGAGGGCTCCGGCTCGATGGGAGCCAGCTCCGAGTGGTGGGCGCGAAGCCTGCCCTTGGGTGCGTGGTAGCTGGGGCACTGCGAGTAGTCGCGGTACTCCATGTGCTCCACGAGGTCCGCGACCATGGCCTCGTGGTCAAAGCTCTCCCAGGCCTCGTGGATGTCACGCATGCGGGCGTGGGTCTCCGGGCGGCGCGGCATGAAGAGGGTGCAGCAGTCCGGGGCCGTCTGGCTGGAGATCTCGTACGTGCCGATCTGCTGCGAGCGGCGGATGATCTCCTGCTTGTCGGAGCCGATGAGCGGGCGAAGGACGGGCATGGTGACGGCCTCGTTGACGGCGGTGATGTTCTCCAGCGTCTGGGAGGCAACCTGTCCCAGGGACTCGCCGGTCACGATCGCCTTGGCGCCCTCGAGCTGCGCGATCCGCTCGGCCACCTGGAACATGACGCGACGGTACATGAGGATGCGCAGGCTCTGCGGCACCGCAAGGGAGATCTCGCGCTGCCTGTCGCCAAAGGGCACCACGTAGAGGCGCCCGACGACGCCAGAGGGCGCCAGGGCGTCAACGATGTCCTGGCAGAGCCACTCGCTCGTGTCGGAGGTCTGCGGACGCCCCGAGAAGTGCACCGGGATGCACGTGGCGCCGCGACGGCCGACCATCCAGGTGGCGACCGGCGAGTCGAAGCCGCTGGAGAGCAGCGTCACGACCTTGCCGGCAGTGCCCACGGGAAGGCCGCCCACGCCCGGCGCGGAGGCCGCGTAGACGTAGGTGGAACCCTGGACCACGTGGACGACCACGGTGACGTCCGGGTTGTGCACGTCGACCTTCTTCTGGGGGAAGGTCTCGCACAGGAGCGAGCCCACGAGCTGGTTCATCTCCAGCGTGTGGACCGGGTAGGTGGTGGAGGAGCGCCTGGCGTGCACCTTGAAGGTGGAGAAGTTCCCCGCCTCGGAGAGCGCCTGGACGGCGGCCGCCTTGTACTCGTCCTCGTCAAGCCCGCACTTATAGGCAAGGCTCACGCGAGCGACGCCGGGCACCTGGCGGATGGCCGCGGCCATGGCGTCGGTGGCACGGTGGTCGGCCGCCTCCACGACGATGTAGCCGGAGATGCGGCCGATGTTGGCCACGTCGAACGGCTTGAGCGCACGGTGAAGGTTGGTCACGAGCTGGTTCTCAAAGGTCGCGCGGTTCTTGCCCTTGAGGCCGATCTCGTGGTAGTGGACCAGGCAAAGTCTCTGGGTCATGGCTACATCGAGATGGTGTTGGCGCCCTTGATGTCCTCGTCGAAGTCCTCCTTGACGAAGCTCAGGGTGCCATCTTTGATCTCCTCCATGGCAATGGAGACGGTGTCCTTGCCGGAGACCATGGTGGTGATGTCATCGAAGTCCTGGATGGCAGCCACGCGCAGGTGCTGGCCGCGAATCATGTTGTTGATGTCGCAGGCGCGCTTGGAGGCGAGGGAGCACAGCAGGAACGGGTTCTGCTCGGTCTTCTCGAGCAGGCCGTCAATCTGGGGCTTGGTAACAGACATCTTAGAAGGGACCTCCGTCAGTCTCGTACGTATCGATCACATGGGCCAGCTCAGCCACGGCGCGGTCGAGGTCGTCATTGACGATCCGGACGTCGTAGGAGTCCGCGTAGCCCAACTCCTTGGTGGCGTTGGCAAGGCGCATCTGGATGGATGCCTCGTCCTCGGTGCCACGGCCCCGAAGCCTCCTCTCGAGCTCCTCCGCTGAGGGGGGCTCGATGAAGACGAGAACCGCGTCGGGGTGGACGCGGCGGACGTTGATGCCGCCCTGCACGTCGATCTCAAGAACGACGGAGCGACCCTGGTCCATGAGGCGCTGTGCCTCGGCGCGCAGCGTCCCGTAGCGGTGCCCGTGCACGTGGGCCCACTCCAGGAACTCACCGGCCGCCACGCGGCGGTCGAACTCGTCCTCGGTGAGGAAGTAGTAGGAGGTGCCCTCTACCTCGCCCTCCCTGGGTGCCCTCGTAGTGGCCGAGACCGTCAGGCCCAGGCCCGGCTCCTGCTCGCGCAGACGCGCGACCAAGGTGCCCTTGCCCACACCTGACGGCCCCGAGACCACGAAGAGGCGAGCTCTTCTGGCCAACTTACTTGGAGAGCTGCTCGATGAGCTGCTCGCGCTGACGGGCGCCGAGGCCCTTGACGCGACGGGTGGCGGAGATGCCGAGCTCGTCCATGATCTTGGCGGCCTTGGCCTTGCCATAGCCGGGGAGGGACTCGATGAGCGTGGAGACCTTCATGCGGCAGGCGATGGGGTCGTCGGAGTCGAGGACCTCCTCCAGGGTGACCTTGCCGCTCTTGATCTTCTCGCGCAGCTCAGCGCGCTCGTGACGGGCCTGGGCAGCCTTCTCGAGGGCGGCCTTGCGCTGCTCGTCGGTAAGCTGGGGTAGAGCCATGGTTCCTCCAAACATCGAAAACACTTGATTGCCGCTGACCTGCGGAAACACACTCGGTCGGCTTTGCACTGTGATAGTTTGCCCATTTAGCTGCGGCAATGCAAGCACTATTTTCAAAAACCGCAGCTAAACGGTCTGTTTTGTGCAAAAAGCTGAAGCCCCTAGGCCATGAGCTCCTCGCAGATGGCGTCAAAGGCGGCCACCGGATCGTCGGCGGCGGTGATGGGGCGGCCGACGACGAGCTTGGAGGAGCCGGCCTCGATGGCGGCCGCGGGCGTGGCGATGCGCTTCTGATCCCCCACCGCGGAGCCCGCCGGGCGCACGCCCGGGGTGACGATGAGCGCGTCGGGACCAAGCAGCTCGCGCATCTGGGCGGCCTCCTGCGGGGAGCACACGATGCCGTCGGCGCCAGCGCCATAGGAGAGGCTGGCGAGACGCGCCACCTCCTCGGCGATGGGGGAAGTGACGCCAATCTCTGCCAGGGCGTCCTGGTCCATGCTCGTCAGGACCGAGATGGCGACGAGGCGGCAGCGCTCGCGGCCGCACTTCTCGGCGGCCTCCTCGGCACCCTTGCGGGCGGCGGAGACCATGGCGGAGGAGCCCAGGCCGTGGATGGAGATGATGTCGGCTCCCGTCATGGCGGCGGAGCGCACGGCGCCCTGGACCTGGAACGGGATGTCGTGGACCTTGAGGTCCAGGAAGACCCTGAGGCCGCGCTCGCGCATGGCCTCCACGATGGCGGGGCCCTCGGCGTAGAAGAGCGTCATGCCGACCTTGACCCAGGTGGCCTTGCCGGCGAGCATGTCCGCAAGCTCGAAGGCGCGCTCGCGGCTGCAGTCCAGCGCGATGATGACCTTGTCGGAAGCTTGCTCGTACGTCAGCATTCTGCGGCTCCAATCAGCTCGTTGATGTCGGATACTCCCTGCTCGGTGGCCCAGGCGGCAAGGCCGTCCACAATCTTTACGGCCGCGGTCGGGTCGTAGAAGCTCGCGGTGCCCACCGTGACGGAGGTCGCGCCGGCCAAGATCATCTCGGCCGCGTCCTCCCACGTGGCGACGCCGCCCATGCCGTTGATGGGGATCTTCACGGCATTGGCGGCCTCCCACACCATGCGCACGGCGATGGCGTGGATAGCGGGACCGGAGACGCCGCCGGTGGGCTTGGAGAGCATGCTCTTGCGCGTGCGCACGTTAAGGTGCATGCCATTGATTGTGTTGATGAGGCACAGGGCGTCTGCGCCCGCTGCCTCGCACGCGCGGGCAATCTCGGGCACGCGCACCGGGGCCATCTTTACCAAGAGGGGCCTGTGCACACGGTCGCGCACCGCCTCGACGACCTCGGAGGCCGACTCAGGGGTGCCGCCCACAAGGGCACCTCCGCGCGCGATGTTGGGGCAGGAGATGTTGAGCTCGATGCCGGAGCACCACGGCGCGAGCTCCTCGATCTTCTCGACGGCGGCGATGTATTCCTCATGGGAGTGCCCGGCGGCCTGCAGGATCACGCGGCAGCCGCGGCCCTCGAGCTCGCGAAGATAGTCGCCAAAGGCGTCGAGCATGCCGGCGACGCCGGGATTGGCGAGGCCGACGGTGTTCATCATGCCGGATGGAACCTCGCACATGCGGGGCTCTGGGTTGCCGAGCCAAGGCTCGGCGGAGCACCCCTTCGTTGTGATGGCGCCGAGGCGCGACACGTCGAAGAAGCCCTCGAACTGCCAACCGAAGCCGAAGGTGCCCGACGCGGTGTTGACGGGGTTTTGCATCTTCACGCCGCCGAGGTCGACAGCCATGTTCACGGAGCTCTCCGCCATTACCACGCCACCTCCTCGGCGTCAAAGATGGGGCCGTTCATGCAGCACGACTTGTAGGTACCGTCGGCCATGAGCACGTTGCAGGTGTTGCACGCGCCGAAACCGCACGACATCATGCGCTCCATGGAGACCTGGCACTTGATGCCCGCCTCACGGCAAATCGAGGCGATGCCGCGCATCATGACCTGCGGGCCACAGGTGTAGACCGTGTCGTAGTCTCCCTGCGAGAGCAGCTCGCGAAGCGCGTCGGTGGTAAAGCCCTTGATGCCGAAGGACTCGTCGTCGGTCGTGACGAGCACGCGGCCGGCGCCGAGCTCGGCGAGGCGATCGACGCCCCAGAGCTTGGATGCCGTCTGCGCTCCCAGCACTCCGTCGAAGGCGACGCCCTTATCGGCAAGAAGCCCCGCCGCGGCGATGGCAGGCGGCGCGCCCACGCCGCCGCCGACGACGACCGAACGGCCCTGGCCCTTGCGGACGACCCAGCCGTTGCCGGAGGGCCCGAGGACGGAGGAGGACTCCCCCGCCGCCATCCTGGTGAGGGCGCGGGTGGCGTCGCCGACGACCGCGTAGACGATCTCGACGGTGCCGGACCCGGCGTCCACGGAGGCGAACGAGAGGGGGGCGCGCAGGATCTGCTTGGCGCCGGGGACGTGGAAGTTCATGAACTGGCCGGGCTCGAGGGAGCCGGCGAGCTTTGGCGCGCGGAAGACCATGCGCCAGATGCCGTCGCCGACCGCCTCGTTCTCAACCACCGTGTAGGTGTGCTCACGCACCCTGGACATGAGGGTCATCTGAGTCCCCTAGTGCTGCGGCGTGACGACGCCGTCGGTGAGGACGCGTCGGCCGCCGGCCCAGACGTCGGTCGCGACGCCCGTGAGCGTCTGGCCCAGCCAGGCGGAGTTCTTGGAGCGGCTCTGCATCCACTCGGGGGTCACGGTGACGGACTTGGCCGGGTCGATGAGGGTGAGGTCGGCGGCGGAGCCGGCCTTGACGCAGACGGGGTCAAGACGCAGCAGGCGACGGGGGTTGACCGCCATGACCTCGACGAGGCGAGACCAGCTCATCTTGCCGGTGGCTACGAGGTTCTGCAGCATGAGCGGCAGGGAGGTCTCGAGGCCCACGATGCCGAAGAAGGAGATCTCCCACTCGCAGTCCTTCTCGTGCGGCGCGTGCGGCGCGTGGTCGGTGACCACGCAGTCGATGGAGCCGTCGAGAAGGCCCTCGCGAAGGGCAGCCGCGTCGTCTGCGGTGCGCAGGGGCGGGTTCATCTTGAGGTTGGTGTCGTAGGCGTCGGTGATGTCGTCCTCGCACAGGAACAGGTGGTGCGGGGTGACCTCGCAGGTGACGGGCAGGCCGTCGGCCTTGGCGGCGCGCACCAGGTCAAGACCCTTGCGGGTGGAGATGTGGCAGATGTGCAGCGGGCACTTGGTGAGGCGGACGAGCTCGATGTCGCGGTAGATCTCGAGCTCCTCGGCCAGCGCCGGCCAGCCGAACATGCCCAGACGCGTGGATGCGCGGCCCTCGTTGACCACGCCGTGGCCGGAGAGGGACTCGATCTCGCAGTGGGCAAGGGCGACGCGGTCGAACTGGGCGATGTACTCCATGCAGGTGCGCATCATGCCGGCACTCTGGACGCCGTGGCCGTCGTCGGAGAAGGCAGCAGCGCCCTCGATGACCATGTCGCCGATCTCGGCCAGGCTCTCGCCCTTCTCGCCGCGCGTCATGGCGCCGATGGGGCGCACGTGGCACAGGCCCGCCGCGTGGGCGCGGTCGATCTGGTAGCGGATCTCGGCGCCGGTGTCGGTGACCGGGTCGGTGTTGGGCATGGTGGCCACGTCGGTGAAGCCGCCGTGGACGGCCGCGGCAGAGCCCGTGGCGATGGTCTCCTTGTACTCGAAACCAGGGTCACGGAAGTGGACGTGCATGTCCACCAGGCCGGGGACGAGGTACTTGCCGGCGGCGTCGATGACCTCGGCGTCGGCGGGAGCCTCGAGGTCCTTGCCGACGCATGCGATCTTCTCGCCGTCGATGAGGACGTCGAGGACGTCGTCGATGCCCTCCTGCGGGTCTACGACGTGGGCGCCCCTAAGCAGAAATGCCATTGTTCTCTCCTCCCAGCAGCAGGTACATCTCGGCCATGCGGGTGAGCACGCCGGCGTTGACCTGGGTCAGAATCCTGGAGCGGGCGCAGTCGGCCACGTCCGCGTTGATCTCCATGCCTCGGTTCATGGGACCGGGGTGGCAGATGATGGCCTCGGGGCGCATCTTGTTGACGCGGGCCATGTCCAGGCCCCAGAGGCGGTTGTACTCGCGGCGGGACGGGATGGACGCGCCCTCCATGCGCTCGAGCTGGACGCGCAGCATGTAGACGACGTCCATCTCGGGGATGACGGAGTCGAAGTCGGCGGTCTGCGGCACGCCGAAGTAGTCGGGGTCGTCAACCTGGAAGGTCGGGGGGCCAACAAGGGTAACGTCGGCGCCCACGGTCTTGAGGGCCGGCACCAGGGAGCCGCAGACGCGGCTGTGGGAGAGGTCGCCAACGATGGCGACCTTCAGGCCGTCCAGGTGGCCGAAGTTCTTGCGCATGGTGTAGAGGTCAAGCATGGCCTGGGTGGGGTGCTGGTGCTTGCCGTCGCCGGCGTTGATCACGATGGCGTCGGTGTGCTCGGTGATCTTCTGCGGGGTGCCCGCGAGCTTGGCGCGGCAGACGAACATGTCGACGTTCATGGCGTCGATCGTCTGGATGGTGTCGGCCAGGGACTCGCCCTTGACCACCGAGGAGGTGGAGCCGCCCATGGAGAGGCTGTCCGCAGACAGGCGCTTCTCGGCGAGCTCGAAGGAGCTCTTGGTGCGCGTGGAGGGCTCCAGGAACAGGTTCACGATGGTGCGGCCACGAAGGGCGGGAACCTTCTTGATGGCACGGTTGTTGACGTCCTCGAACGCGCGGGCCGTGTCGAGGATCTGGTAGATGTCATCCTCGGTGAGGCTCGTCGTGTCGATCAAGTGCTTGACGGAAAGCATTTAATTGGCACCTCCATCAACGCCTGCGGTCGGCTTTGTCCAGATCTCGACCGAGGTGGTGTCGTCGTTGGGACGGATGTTGACGCGCACGTCCTCCTCGTGGGAGGAGGGCACGTTCTTGCCCACGTAGTCGGCGCGGATGGGAAGCTCCCTGTGGCCGCGGTCGACCATGACGGCAAGCTGGACGGTCTTGGGACGGCCGTAGTCGATGAGGGCATCGAGCGCGGAGCGGACGGTGCGACCCGTGTACAGGACGTCGTCGACGAGGATGACGTCGCGGTTGTCGATGGAGAACGGGATGTTGGTGCCGTGCAGCACCGGCGCGATCATGCGGGTGACGTCGTCGCGGTAGAAGCTGATGTCGAGCGACCCCACCGGCGGGCGGACGCCCTCGATCTTCTCGATCTCGTCAGCCAGAAGCGGGGCGAGAACGGCTCCCCTGCTCTCGATGCCGACGATGCCGATCTTCTCGGCCCCCTCGTTGCGCTCGATGATCTCATGGGCAATGCGGGTGAGGGCGCGCGCCATCGCCTGCTCGTCCATGATCTGGGCCTTGAGCCTGGCCTGTTCCATGGGACTCCTTCCTTACAAAAAAGATGCCCTGACCGTCAGGCGGCACAGGACACCCAGTAGGAAGGCTATAAGTGACCCCGGATGGGGTTGTCTCACCTTGCTGGTCTCACAGTACCGCTTAAAGGTTCTTGCATACTGTACGCCTAGCCGAGACAGGGGGCAAGAACGAAATCGATCGGCACGGAAATGACGGTGGGCGGCGCAAGGAGAAGCGCCCCTCTCTCCCCCGTCGGTGCTAGTCGAACTGGGCCCTGTAGGCGCGGCAGACCTCCTCGACGGGGCCGTCCATGCGCTGCTGGCCCTTCTCGATCCAGACGGCGCGGGTGCAGATGCGCTCGACCTGCTCGATGGAGTGGCTGACGAAGAGCACCGTCACGTGGCCGCTGTCGATGAAGGACTTGATGCGGGCCTCGCACTTCTCCTGGAAGAAGACGTCGCCCACGGAGAGGGTCTCGTCGACGATGAGGACGTCGGGCTCGGTCACCGTGGCGATGGCGAAGGCGATGCGGGCCACCATGCCGCTTGAGTAGTTCTTGAGCGGCATGTCCATGAAGTCCTGCAGCTCGGCGAAGTCGATGATGTCCTGCAGGTGGCCGTCGATGAACTCTTTGGTGTAGCCCAGCAGTGCGCCGTTGAGGTAGATGTTCTCGCGCGCGGTGAGCTCCGGGTCAAAGCCGGCGCCCAGCTCGATCAGCGGGGCGATGTTGCCGCGGACGGTGATGGAGCCCTCACTGGGTTCGAGCACGCCGGCGATGCACTTGAGCATCGTGGACTTGCCGGAGCCGTTGGTGCCCACCAGGCCCACGACCTCGCCTCGGCTGACCTTGAACGAGACGTGGTTGAGGGCGCGGAACTCCTTGAAGAACAGCTCGTGCTTCATGGCCTTGATGAAGTACTCCTTGAGGTTGGTGAGCACCTCGGAGGCCATGTTGAAGATCATGGAGACGTCCTCGACCTCGATGGAGTACTTCTCCTGCGAGGAGGCGGGCAGAGAGTTGTAAGCCATGGCTGGGCCGTGCCTTCCCTAGATGTAGAGGATGAACTTGTGCTCGGTCTTCTTGAAGACCGCGATGCCGATGACCAGGGCGATGACGGCCCAGATGGCGGCAAGCGCGAGCACCGTGACAGACGGGTTGTTCTGGTAGACGAAGGCCGATCGCATGATCTCAAGGTAGTTGTACATGGGGTTGGCCTTGACGATCCAGACCACGATGCGCGGGGCGTTTGAGTTGGTGAGGAGCGACAGGTCCCAGAAGATGGGCGTGAGGTAGGTCCACGCGGTCAGCACGACGCTCCAGAGGTGGATCATGTCGCGGAAGAAGACAGCCAGGGCGCCGATGAAGAGGCCGATGCCGATGGAGAAGAGCATGACCAGCACGAGGCCCACGACAAACCACAGGACGTGGATGGTGGGCATCACGCCATCGAAGACCATGACGATGGCGACGGCGATGAGGCTGAAGGCAAAGTTGACGGCCGCCGAGAAGACCTTCTGGACCGGAAAGACCCAACGGTCCACCTTGACCTTCTTCAGGAGCGACGAGGCGTCGATGATGGACCGCAGGCCGCCGTTGGTGGCGTCGTTCATGAGGGCGAAGGTGATGTTGCCCACGATGAGGTAGAGCGAGTAGTGCTCCAGGTTGGAGCGCAGGAAGTACTGGAAGACGAAGCTCATGATGATCATCATGAGCAGCGGGTTGAGGACGCTCCAGACGACGCCCAGGACGCTCCTGCGGTAGCGGAGCTTGAAGTCCTTGGTGACGAGCTGCTGAAGGATGTAGCGGTCCTTGGAGAGGCGGCCGCCCACGTGCACCTTGGTGGGAGCGGTGGCTCCCGGGGTGTTCTGATCCAAGATTTCCCCCTAACGCGGACGCGCCGCGCGAGACAGGTCTAGTGGTTGCAATAACTCATTGATGCTATCACAGCGCCATGGCGGCCATAGAATTGCCGCAGTTGCAGGAGGCAACGAAAAAGACCGCCGGTTTCCCGACGGTCTTTGAAATTCCTGGCTCCCCGGGCAGGATTCGAACCTGCGACACGCTGATTAACAGTCAGCTGCGCTACCACTGCGCCACCGGGGAATTGGTGGGTGCTCGTTCGCACAAGAAAGTAATATACAGGATTCCGCAGACGATGCAACCCTCAATCTCAACAATTTTGAGAAAGACTGCGAACGAGGTCTCCTACCTGCGGATTATTTGAGGCAAAGATCAGTGAGCGCTCGCTTCAGGCCATCGTCGCAGGACCACGTTCCGTCAGACTCCTTGGTGCAGCTGACCGAGATCTGGACCTGCTGCGGCTCGGACCCATCCAGGAGCTCCCACAGCGTGGGGGCGGCGGCCTCCCACTTGCCTGCGCACTTCTCGACGAGCTGGGTCACGATGTCGCGCGCGGGCCTGCAGGTGACGTTGACGCTCACCTGGGCGCTGTTGCCTGTGACCGTTGCCTCCCCGACCTCGAAGGAGAAGTCCCGGAAGTAGTCGTCCACCAGGTCCTCCGCCGAGACGCCCATCTTGGCGAGGGGCTTTTCCGCATGGGATTCCAGCTCGTCGAGGACGGTCTGGTGGGCGTCGGGGGCCTGCGTCCTCACGTCCTCCATGGCCGTCTGGACGCAGGCGCGGGCCGCCTCGGCGTCGGCGCCGGTCGTGGTCCCGCCGCAGCCGACAAGCGCAAGGACAAGCGCGGTCAACAGGGCGAGAAGCGCGGGCGTGTGGAATCTTCTGGTCATGGGCAACTCCGGTGATTGTCGGTTACTGGCTGAGGAAGAGCTCGCTCATCTGCTCGGAGACCCCGTCGGCGTAGGACCAGTTGCCGTCGGAGTCCTTCTGGCACTGGACGTCGCACTCGACGGTCTTGGGCTGGGTTGCCGAGAGGCTTTCCAGCAGCGTCTTGCCAGCGAGCTCGTAGAGGGCGTCGGTGTCCGTGAGGTCCTCCGCGTTGGCAAGGGCGTCGCCATAGGCGCCCATGAAGGCCTCCGTGGCCTCTCCCATGGAGCGGCAGGTGATGGACAGGTGGACCGTGGCGGAGTCGCCGTCGACCTTGACGTCTCCCACCGAGTAGTCGAAGCCGTCCAGGTACGCGCTCATGAAGTCGCGGGCGTCGATGCCAAGGGTCTTGAGGTCCTCTCCGGCGCCCTCCTCGACGGAGCTGATGAGCTCGTCGTCGCCGGCCTTGATGGCGGCGAGCTCCTCGCTCACGCCCTGCCTGATGACCTCCTCGTCGGACGGCCCGGACGAGCAGCCCACGAGTGCGATCGCGAGGGCCAGCAGTGCTGCGGCCACGGCCGCGGGTGCGAACTTCTTGCGCATGGTTGGTTCCTCTCCCCTAGCGCGCCTTTAAGGATGCCAAGCATACCTGAAAGGCGAGCCGTCATACGCGGAGCGCCCCGGGCGGTTGGCCCGGGGCGCTCAGAGGCGACTTGAGGCTAGTCCTCGACGTAGTCCTTGAGGCGACTGCTGCGAGAGGGGTGGCGAAGCTTGGCCAGTGTCTTGGACTCGATCTGGCGGATGCGCTCGCGCGTGACGCCGAACTCGCGACCCACCTCCTCGAGGGTGCGGGGGTGGCCGTCCTCAAGGCCAAAGCGGAACTTGATGACCTTGCGCTCGCGGTCGGCAAGGCTGTCAAGCACCTGGTCGAGCTGCTCGCGAAGCATGGAGTCGGAGGCCGCCTCGGGCGGGGCCACGGCGGTGGAGTCCTCGATGAAGTCTCCCAGGGAGGAGTCCTCCTCCTCGCCGATGGGGGTCTCCAGGGAGACGGGCTCCTGGCTGATCTTCTGGATCTCGCGCACGCGGTCCGGGCTCATGCCCATCTCGGCGCCGATCTCCTCCGGGGTGGGGTCGCGGCCGAGGTCCTGGAGCAGCTGCCTCTGGACGCGGATGAGCTTGTTGATGGTCTCGACCATGTGCACCGGGATGCGGATGGTGCGCGCCTGGTCGGCGATGGCGCGGGTGATGGCCTGGCGGATCCACCACGTGGCATAGGTGGAGAACTTGAAGCCCTTGGTGTAGTCGAACTTCTCCACGGCGCGGATGAGGCCGAGGTTGCCCTCCTGGATGAGATCGAGGAACAGCATGCCGCGGCCGACGTAGCGCTTGGCGATGGAGACGACGAGGCGCAGGTTGGCGCTGATGAGCTGTTGCTTGGCGTCAAGGCCGACGGCCTCCACGCGCATGAGGCGGCGCTGCTCGGAGCGGGTGAGCTCAATCTCGCCGTTCTCGGCGGCCTCGAGCTTCTCGGTGGCCTCGGTGCCAGCCTCGATCTTCATGGCCAGGTTGACCTCCTCGGAGGCGGTCAGCAGGTCGACCTTGCCGATCTCCTTGAGGTACATGCGGACCGGGTCGCCGGTGAGCATGACGGTGGAGGTGTCGACGCGGCGCGCGCGGGCGCGGCTGGAGCGCTTGGGCTTGGATGCCTTGGCCTTGGGCACGGAGCGCAGGGCCTCCTTGATGGCCTTGGCCTCGCTGACGGCCTCGGAGTCCTCCTCGTCATCATCGTCCAGGGAGTCCTCGTCGGAGTCGGAGCCGGAGTCGTCGTCAAAGTCGTCGGCGTCCTCGGACGAGAAGTCCGTGGAGGGGGCGCTCGCCTCGTTGCTCATGACCTCGACGCCACGCGAGCGGAGGCTGTCGTAGAGGTCCGAGAGCTCGTCGCCGTCGACGTCGATGTCCTTGAGGGCGACCTGGATGTCGTCCTCGCTCACCGAACCGCCCTTGCCCGTGCTGGCAACCAGGCTCTCAACCACACCGGTGAGCTCATCGGAAAGCTTGATGTCGTCCTTGCTCTTCTTTGCAGCCACGTATGTCCCTTCGACGCACAAACTTCTCAACACTATACCCAAAACCGTCAGTCGTTAGAAGAGGAAGACAGCTTCCTCACAAGCTCGTTCACCCTGAGCTGAAGGGAGGTGGCCTCCTCGAAGAGGCCCTCGGACTCTCCGTCGAGCGCCCCCTTGGAGAGGCTGCGCAGCCGCACGCGGATCTGTCTGATGCGACGGCGGCAGCTGCCGAGCTCCACCGTGTCCATGACCACCGAGAGCTTCCGCTCGTCGGGCATCTCCCGACCCTCCAGGGCACGTCCGCCGGAGAGGATGGAAGGCGCCTCGGGCACCACGCCGGCGGCGGCTGCCACCACCTCGGCGGGGCTTGACCCCTCCGGGGCGGAGAGCATGGCCCAGGCCATGGCCTCGTGGCGCGAGTCCGTCCACGAGAAGGACGCGATGCGGTCCGCGTACGGCCTGACCTCGTCCGGCCTGGCCGCGAGCGCGCAGAGGAGCTCCCGTTCCGAAAAGACCTGCAGGCGCTCGTCGGCGGAGAGGGACTCCAGGCGCGGGGACACCGGCGCCGCAGACGCGGCCTCGAGGGGAGCGCCGTACTCGGGCGGCACGTCCCAACCGCCGTCCTCCGTCACGGGGACGGCGTCGTAGGCGTCCATGGGCACCCCGTCGTCCCAAGAGGAGCCCGCCTGGGCTCGCGGCTTGCGGGCGGGGGCCGCAGCCTGGCGGCGCGCGCCGGAGCCCCTCGCGGCGCCCTGGGGGCCGCCGCCCCTTCTGGGCCTCTCGTCGTCGGCGTCCTGGACGGGGGCCTCGCGGATGGCGCGCTTGGCGTCCTCGACCTCAAGGCCCAAGGTGTCGGCCAGTCGCGTCGCGTACTCGTCCAGGAGGACGGAGTGCTTGAGCGGCGCCAGGAGCGACGCCATGTCCTTGAGGGCCGCCACGCGTCGGCCCGGAACGGAGAGGTCCAGGCCCTCCAGGCGCTTCGCAAAGACGAAGTCCATAAGCGGCTCGGCCGCCTCGAGGATGGGCCGCAGCTCGTCAGCGCCGCGGGCGGCCAGGAACTCCATGGGGTCCATGTCGTTAGGCAGCACCACGCAGCGGAACTCCGCCGTGGTCTTGTCTATGTAGCGCACGGCGCGCTCGGCGGCGCGCTGGCCCGCGGCGTCACCGTCGAACATGCACGTGATGCGATGCACGCGCTGGCGCTCCATCAGCTTGACGTGGTCCAGCCTGAACGCCGTGCCCAGCGCGGCCACCGCGTTGGTGAAGCCCGCCTCGTGCATGGCTATGACGTCGGTGTAGCCCTCGCAGACTATTGCCTGGCCCGTGGCGGCCATGGTCTGCTTGGCGCGGTCGTAGGCAAAGAGGTGCTTGCCCTTGTTGAAGACGGCCGTGTCGCGCGTGTTGACGTACTTGGCCACGTCCTTCTTCTTGCCCATGATGCGCCCGCCGAAGGCGATGGTGCGCCCCAGCTCGTCGTGGATGGGAAACATCACGCGCTCGTAGAAGCGGTCGGAGGGGCGGCCGCTGCGGTCCACGGCAAGGTCGGCCGCCACGATCTCTCTCGCCGAGAAGCCCTTCTGCCGCAGGTGCGCCACCAGGGCGCCACGGCCGGGGGCGTAGCCCAGGCCCCAGCGGCGGCAGACGTCGCTGCCAAAGCCGCGCCCGGCAAAGTAGGCTCGCGCCTGGGCGGCGCCCTCCGAGCGGCTGCGCATGAGCATGGTCGAGTAGAAGGACTCGGCCTCGGTCAGGCACTCGATGAGGCGGTTCCTGCGCGGGCCGCGCTGGCCGCCGCGCTCCTCGGCGAGCTCTATGCCCGCGCGGTCCGCCAGGTAGCGGATGGCATCGGGAAACTCGAGGTTCTCGCGCTTCTGCACGTAGCTAAAGACGTCGCCGCCCTCGCCGCAGCCAAAGCAGTGCCACAGGCCCGTGTTGGGGTTGACCTTGAAGGAGGGGTTCTTCTCGCCGTGGAAGGGGCAGCAGCCCCAGAACTCCTGGCCGCGCTGGCGGAGTTCCACGGTCTCGGACACCAGGGCGACGAGGTCCGTTGCCTGGCGGACGCGCTCCTTGTCCTCGTCGGTGATCACGCGGCACCCCCTCCCATGACATTGCCCTCGCCCAGAGACCGGGCCGTCCAGCCGATGTTGCCCCGAACCGTCCGCTCGAGCTCCTCCAGGGACGAGAAGGACCTGGAGTCGCGAAGCCACCGCACGAAGGTGACGTGCGCCACGCGCCCGTAGGCGTCGCCCGCAAAGCCTATGAGGTTGGCCTCGAGCAGCGTCCTTGCGTCCGACGAGGACTGGCCGGCAAACGTGGGCGGGACCCCCACGTTGACGGCGGCAGGCCAGCAGCCAAGAAGCCCGCCCTCGCCCTCGAGGGTGACCAGGCACGCGTAGACGCCCTGGTCGGGCACGCAGGAAAGCGCGTCCACCATGACGTTTGCGGTGGGAAACCCAAAGGAGGTCCCCTCGCCGCGCCCGTGCTCGACCACGCCCGTGGCGCAAAGGCAGCGGCCGAGAAGGCCCGCCGCGGCCTCCACGCGCCCGGCGCGCACGAGGCGCCGGGCGCGCGTCGCCGTTATGGCCTCGCCGCCGGCGTCCAGAAGGTCGAGCCCGCAGACGTCAAAGCCCAGCGCCCTGCCGTCGGCCGCGAGGGCCTCGACCGTGCCGGCGCCCGCGGCGCCCAGCCGGAAGTCGGACCCCACCACGACTGCGCCCACGTCCAGGACGGCCAGGAGGGCGTCCCCCATGAAGGAGAGGTGGTCCAGGGCGGCGAGGGCCGCGGTGAAGTCGAAGGCCACCACGGCGTCAACGCCCAGCGCGAGAAGCCCGCGAGAGCGCTCCTCGCAGGTGAGGAGCCTGGAGCGGCCCTGCGGCTCGCCCAGGACGTCTGCCGGGTCGGGGCTGAAGGTGACGGCGGCGAGGCGGCAGCCCCGGCAGCGGGCCTCCTCGCGGGCGCGGCGCAGCAGCTCCTGGTGGCCGCGGTGGAGGCCGTCGAAGGCCCCGATGGCGCAGACCCAATGCCCGGCCAGGTCGTCCTGGCCCGCCGCAGGCGCGATGGAGCCCGTGGCGCGGCCCCCGGCCACGCAGAAGGGCACGGGGCGCCCAGAGGCACACCGCGTCGCAGGCAGCGACCCCTGCGCAAGACGCCAGGCGCCGCCCCGTGAGAGCGGCGCCTCGGGCGCTATGTCCATGAGCTCGCGGTCGAGCATCACTTGACCCCCTCGATGGCCTGCGGGAAGTTGGTCTGGCAGGCAAGGCTCGTCCCCCGGCGCTCCCAGATGCCGGCAAGCGCCCCGTCAAACACGAGGGCTACGCGCTCCTCGGGGCGCGGCTCCCTCCGCTCCCCCCTCGCGAAGACCTCCCCCACCTCGATCTTGCGCCCGCAGGAGACGTCGGCAAGCTCCCCCAGGGCAAGGTCGCGCCTCGGCAGCCCCAGGAGGGCCACCGGGTCAAGGCAGCGCTCCACGACGAGCGACTTGCCGCCCTCGGCAAGCTCGTCCAGGTCGACGCAGTCTCCCAGGCAGACGCCGCCTGCCTGCGTGCGCACCAGGCCGCACAGGTGGGCGCAGGTGCCCAGGCGCTCGCCAAGGTCTCGGGCGAGGCTGCGCACGTAGGTGCCCTTTGACACGTCGAAGGCGCAGGTCCAGACGCACTTCTCGCCGGACTCGACGGAGACGAGGTCGGCTGCGTGGACGGTCACGTGGCGGGCCGCAAGCTCGACCTGCTTGCCGTCGCGGGCCAGGGCGTAGGCGCGCCTGCCGTTGACGGAGATGGCGGAGTAGGCCGGCGGCACCTGGTCCTGCTCGCCGAGAAGCCCGCGCAGGGCCTCGGCGGCAAACGCGGGGTCGGAGAGCTCGTGCGCCACCGGGGCCGTCCGGACGACCTCGCCCTCGGCGTCGTCGGTGTCCGTGGCAGAGCCAAACTCCACCTGCGCGACGTAGGCCTTGCGGTCCAGCGTGAGCATGCCAAGGAGCTTGGTGGCCTGGCCGATGCCCATGACCAGCACGCCGGAGGCCGCCGGGTCGAGCGTGCCGGCGTGCCCGACGCGCTTCTCGCCCACCGCGCGACGGACGCGGTTGACCACGTCGTGGCTGGAGAGGCCGAGGGGCTTGTTGACGGCGACGAGCGCGTTCAGTGCGCTCGGGCCGCGGCTCAACGGGCCTCCTGGGCGTAGAGCTCGCGCAGCATGGGAAGGACGGCGGAGAGCGCTTGGTCGATGTCCCCGTCCACGGTGAAGCCCGCGGCGGCGCGGTGGCCGCCCCCGCCCATCCTGCGGGCGATGCCGGAGATGTCCTTGTCGGACTTGGAGCGTAGGTTGCCGCGGACCTGGTTGCCGGGCACCTCCTTGAGGAAGAGCGCCACCTCGGAGCCCTCGACGCAGCGGACGAGGTCCACGAGGCCATCGCACTCGCTCACGGGGACGCCGCAGGCGCGGAAATCTGCGTCCGTGACGTAGCTGTAGGCGATCTTACCGGACTCGAAGGTGGCAATGCGGCTCATTACCTTGGCGCAGAGGTGCAGGTAGGCCAGGCGGTCGCTCTGGTAGACGTTGACGGCCACCTCGTCGGGGCGGGCGCCGGCGTCGACGAGCATGCTCGCCACCTCGAAGGCCTCGCCGTTGGCGTTCTGGTACTGGAAGCGCCCGGTGTCGGTGATGACGGCGCACAGCAGGTTCTGGGCCATCGTCTGGGTGAGGTGGCCCAGGACGTGCTGGGCGTACTCGGCGACGATGACGCCCGCGGCCGCGGCGTCGGGCCTGACCACGCCGGCGTCCCAGAAGCGCTCGCCAGAGGGGTGGTGGTCGATGACCGCCACCTTGCGGGAGCGCTCCAGCACCTGGCGCGCCTCGTTCAGGCGGCCCGGCGCGGAGAGGTCGACGCAGAAGAAGAGGTCCGGGTCTGTGGCGTAGTCGTCCACGTGGACGAAGCGCTCGGTGCCCGGCAGGAACTTGTAGGTCCTGGGCACGACGTCTCGGTCGGCCAGAAGGCAGGTCACGCCACAGGCGGGCCAGGCCGTCTCGATGAGCTCGGCTAGGGCGAGCGCGGAGCCTATGGCATCCCCGTCGGGGGACGTGTGGGCGCAGATGGCGACGGACGAGGCCTCTTCGACGAGCTTGGAGATCTCGTCGAAGAGGCCAGCCTGCCACTCGAAGTCGGAAACCGTCATTGTTCTGGGCTGTCCTCTATTCGGGGTCCTCGTCCTCGGCGTCCTCGTCGGCGGGGTCGACCGGGTAGCCGAACTCGTCCTTCTCGACGCCGATGGTGGGCGGGACGTTCTCGAGCGCGCGGGTGATGCGCTCAGCCTCGTCGGTGGTGGTGTCGATCTCGAAGGCGATCTCGGGGGTCACGCGCCAGCCGAGGGCGTGGCCGAGAAGGCTCCGGATGCGTCCCTTGGCGCGCCCGAGGGCCGCGGAGACCTCCTCGTAGCGGGAGGCCTCGCAGCTCACGTAGGCGCGAAGGAACGACTTGTCGACCGAGACCTCCACGCCCGTCAGGGTGACGAGCGCGAGGTCGGGGTCGGAGATCTCGAAGAGCAGGATGCTCGCGAGCTTCTCGCGGGCGATCTGGTTGTTCCTGCGGGAGTTCTGGTTCTGCTTCATGGCTACTCCGTGCGAGCGACCTGGTCGATGCGGTAGGCCTCGATCTGGTCGCCAGGCTTGATGTCCTGGAAGTTCTCGAGGCCGATGCCGCCCTCCATGCCGCCGCGCAGGCTCTTGGCCTCGTCCTTGTAGTGGCGCATGGAAGCGATCTTGCCGTTGTAGACCACGATGCCGTCACGCACCAGGCGCACGGAGTCGGAGTTGGCGATCTCGCCCTCCTCCACGCGGACGCCGGCGGCGATGCCGACCTTGGGCACCTTGAAGGTGTCCAGGACCGTGGCCAAACCTGTGGAGACCTCCACCTCGGTGGGCTTGAGCATGCCGATGCGGGCGGCGTCGAGGTCCTCGAGGGCCTTGTAGATGACGTCGTAGCAGCGGATCTCGACGCCGGCGCGCTCGGCGGCGCCGCGGGCCTTGGCGTCGGGACGCACGCCGAAGCCGATGATGATGGCGTTGGAGGCGTCGGCCAGGACCACGTCGGTCTCGTTGATGGCACCCACGGCGGAGTGGATGGTGTTGATGCGGACCTCGGACTGGTCCATCTTGTCCAGCGAGTCCTGGAGCGCCTCGATGGAGCCCTGGACGTCGGCCTTGATGATGAGGTTGAGCTCCTTGACGTCGGCGTCGGCCATGGTGTCGAAGAGGTTCTCCAGCGTGACGTGCTTCACGCGGTTCTGCTCCTCGATGCGGGCCTTGAGGGCGCGCTGGTCGGCCAGGTCGCGGGCCTCGCGGTCGTCCTGGAAGACGCGGAACTCGTCGCCGGCGTTGGGCACGGAGGAAAGGCCCAGAATCTCGACCGGGTCGGAGGGGCCGGCCTCGGTGACGGGGTTGCCCTTGGGGTCGATCATGGCGCGGACGCGGCCAAAGGACAGGCCCGCCACCAGGGCGTCGCCCACGTGCAGGGTGCCGCGGCTGACCAGGACCGTGGCCACGGAGCCGCGGCCGCGGTCGAGCTTGCCCTCGAGCACGTAGCCGGAGGCAAACGTGTCGGGGTTGGCCTTGAGCTCAAGGACGTCGGCCTCCAGAAGGACGCTCTCCAGCAGCTCGTCGATGCCCTGCTTCTTCTTGGCGGAGATGTTGACGAACATGTTCTGTCCGCCCCACTCCTCGGGGATGACGCCGTACTCGGTGAGCTCCTGGCGCACCTTGTCGGGGTTGGCGCCCGGCTTGTCGATCTTGTTGACGGCGACGATGATGGGCACGCCGGCGGCCTTCGCGTGGTTGATGGACTCGACGGTCTGCGGCATGACGCCGTCGTCGGCGGCGACGATCAGGATGACGATGTCGGTAACCTTGGCGCCGCGGGCACGCATGGCCGTGAAGGTCTCGTGGCCCGGGGTGTCGATGAAGGTGATGGTGCGGCCGTTGATCTGGACCTGGGAGGCGCCGATGGCCTGCGTGATGCCGCCGGCCTCGCCCGCCGCCACGCCGGTGTGGCGGATGGCGTCCAGCAGGGACGTCTTGCCGTGGTCGACGTGGCCCATGACGGTGACCACGGGGGAGCGCGGCTTCAGGTCCTCGGGGTTGTCGTAGAAGCTGAAGGAGTTCTCCTCCTCCTTGGTCATGACCTTGACGTCACGGCCGAGGTCGTCGGCGACGAGCTCGATGAGGTCGTCGGACATGGACTCGGTGAGCGTGAGCGGGGTGCCCAGCAGGAACAGGCGCTTGATGATGTCGTTGGCGGGCACGCCGAGAAGCTCGGCGAGGTCGCTGACCGTGGAGCCCTGCGGGACCTTGACCGTGTCGAGCTGCGACAGGTCCTGGTCGTTGGCTATGGCCTCCTCGATGCGCTTCTCCTGCTCGGCCTCGGCCTGCTGCTTCTGGCGACGCTCCTTGCGGCGCTTTCGGCGTCCGGTGGACTCGCGGGAGGCCTCCTCGACGGCCTCGCGGGCCTCCTCGAGGACCTTGTTGCGGTTGTAGGCCTCCGCCTCGCGGGCCATGCGGCTGTAGCGGTCCTCGCCGCCCTCCTCGCCGCGACGCCCCTTCTTGCCGCGACGGCGGCCGTCAGAGCGCTCGGAGTCGTTGGCGGCGCCGGCGTTGGCGGCCGGGGCGTTGCCGGAGGCCGTGGGGGCGGCGGACTGGCGGCCCTCGCCGCCACGGCCGGAGCCGCGCTTGCCGCCGCGGGAGCCCTTGGACTCGGCCTTCTTCTGCGCGGCCTCCTCGGCCTGGTGCTTCAGGACCTGCTCCTGCTGCGCGATCTGGTCGAGCAGGCTGGAGAAGGACGGGACGGACTTGGGCGCGGTGTCGCGCACGCGGTTCTTCTCGGCCTCCTCCTTGGCCTTCTTCTCGGCGGCGAGGCGCTCCTCCTCCGCACGGCGGCGGCGCTCCTCCTCGGCCTTGCGGCGGCGCTCCTCCTCGGCGCGCTCGGCCTCGCGGCGCTTCTCGGCCTCGATGCGCTGCTTCTCGGCGCGCTCGGCCTCGATGCGCTCCTCCTCGGCCTTGGCCTCGGCCTCGGCGCGCTTCTCGGCCTCGATCTCTGCGGCGCGGGCGTCGAGGATGGGCTTGAGCTGCTTGCGGACCATGGAGACGTAGGCGTCCTCCAGGGTGGAGGAGGCGCTCTTGGCGGGGATCTTCATGTCGGCGAGGTGACCCAGCATCTCCTTGCTGGTCATGCCGTATTCCTTAGCCAGGTCATGTACGCGTGTCTTGGCCATGTAACCTACCTTCCAAAGCATCGGGCGCGTGCCCGGGGACAGATCTTGGGTCGGGCGTTGCCCTTAGATGAGGGAGTCGGGGTCGTCGGAGACCTCGACGCCGTCCATGCGCTCGTGCAGGCCGCAGAAGCGGGAGCCCGGACGCGCCATGTTCCGGCACTGGACGCCGTTGTCGCCCACGTACTCGCAGCGGTGGGCCTCCTCGTCCTCGTCGTCGGACTCGGCGACGGTGAGGGGCAGGTCGCGCAGGACGCCGGCGGCAAGCGACTCGTTCTTGATGTCGATGTGCATGCCGGTGAGGCGGGCGGCCAGGCGGGCGTTCTGGCCCTCCTTACCGATGGCCAGGGAAAGCTGGTCGTCGGGAACGATGACCGTGGCGTAGTTCTTGTCCTCATCGATGAGCACGCGAGAGACGCGCGCCGGGGAGAGGGCGCTGGCCACGCACTTGGCGGGGTCGTCGTGCCACAGGACGACGTCGACGCGCTCGCCGCGCAGCTCGGAGACGACGGTGCGGACGCGGCTGCCCTTGGGGCCGACGCAGGCGCCCACCGGATCGAGATGGTCGTCGTTGGAGGAGACGGCCACCTTGGAGCGGACGCCGGCCTCGCGGGCCACGGAGCGGATCTCGACGATGCCGTCGTAGACCTCGGGCACCTCGACCTCAAAGAGGCGACGGAGCAGGTCCGGGTGGGTGCGGGAGACCACGATGGGCGGACGCTGGCGCTCGCCGCGGACGACGGGCTGGGCGTTGTTGGGGTCGCGGACCTCGATGATGAGGGCCTTGATGCGCTGGTTGTGGGTGTAGCGCTCGCCCTGCGGGCGCTCGTTGCGCTCGTCGGGGAAGCGACGCTGGTCGAAGTGGGGCAGCTCGGCCTCCACGCCCTCGCGGATCTTGATGATCGTGAAGTCGGGCGTGGTCTGGAGCACGGTGCCGGTCACGATGTCACCGACGCGCTGGGAGAACTCCTCGTAGATCTGGACGCGAGCGGCGTTGCGCACGATGGCGCGGATCTCGGCCTTGGCGTGCTGCGCGGCGATGCGGGAGGTTCCGGGAGGGGTCACGTCGACCTCGTCGAACTCGGAGTACTCGCCGGTCTCCGGGTCCTCCTCGCCCTTGGGGACGAGCTCGTAGACGTAGACGCGACCAGAGGCGCGGTCGATGGTGACGCGGGCGCCAAACGGCAGGTGCAGCACGTCGGCGTAGCTCTTGGCCAGGGACTGCTCGAGGCGGTCCAGCAGGTAGAGCTGGTCGATGTGCTTCTCCTGGCAGAGAAGCTCGAGGGCTTCCATCATCTCAGATGCCATGGGTTGTTTCCTTCCTTGCTACTTGCCCGAGTTGGAGAAGTCGGGCCTGACCTTGCACTTCTTGACCTCATCGAGCGCGATCTGCACGCGCTCGCCGTCGCAGGTGAGGACGACCTTGCCGTCCTCCACGCCCTCGAGGGTGCCGCTGAACTTGCGACGGCCCTCCGTGGCGGTGGTGGAGAGGGCGACTTCGCTTCCGGCAAAGCGCACGAAGTCGCGCTCGCGACGAAGCGGGCGGTCAAGCCCCGGAGAGCTCACCTCGAGCGTGAACGCCTGCGGGAACGGGTCCAGCTCGTCGATGGCCTCGGAAATCCAGCCGGTCTCGGCCGTGACCTCGTCAAGCGAGATCGTGGGGGCGTCCTCGTCGGCATGGTCTATGCGGACGCGAACGCACGGGTTCTTGGTGGCACCCACCACCTCGACGTCGACGATGTCAATGCCGTGCTCTGCCCCCTTGGCCTCGAGCGCGGCGATGATGCCCTTCTCGGCACCCTCCTTGGGCATGTGACCTCCCTCTCACCTACATACAGAAAGGAAGCGGGGCCAGTGACTCAGCCCCACTTCCTACGGTTACTGCTTCGATTACATGAACAATATAGGCGTTTTCCCAGTTGGCGTCAAACTTAGCGCTGGTAACCGGTCAGCCGGTCTCCATCATACGACCACAAGAAGGTAGGCGAGGCACATGTCGCATGCACAGTACGGCCCAAGGGGCGCGCTTTCCGTGGGGTCGCTCCCCTGCGGCCCGAGGGACTCGATCACGGACGTCGGGGGCGTGACCGTGGGCCACGCGACAATCAACCGGGGCGATGTCCACACCGGCGTGACCGTGGTGCGCCCCTGCGAGGGCCCCGTCCTGGCAAGGAGGCCCGTCGCGGCGGCACACGTGCTCAACGGGTTTGGCAAGACGTGCGGCCTCGTCCAGGTGTCGGAGCTCGGCTGCCTGGAGACGCCCATCGCGCTCACCAACACGCTCTGCGTCGGGCGAGTCGCCGACGCGTTGGTGACCCACGCTCTGCGGGAGGCGGGCGAGTCTGGCCTACCCCTCCCCACCACCGTGAACCCGGTCGTGGGCGAGACCAACGACGGCCGCATCAACGACATCCGCAACCGCTCCATCGGCGAGGAAGACGTGCTCGCGGCCATTGGCGCCGCCGGGCCCGACTTTGCCCGCGGGGCCGTGGGTGCCGGACGCGGGACCGTCTGCTTCGGCCTCAAGGGCGGCATCGGGAGCGCCTCGAGGCTCGCGCGCGTCGACGAGAGGGACTACATAGTGGGCGTGCTCGTGCAGAGCAACTTTGGGCGCATGCCGGACCTCATGGTGGAAGGCAAGCCCGTGGGAAGGCGCATCGCAGAGGAGCTAGGGGCGGTCGACCGGCCCGAGCGCGGGTCGATCATGGTCGTGGTCGCAACGGACGCGCCGCTCAGCTCGCGCCAGCTGGGGCGCGTGGTGAGGCGCGCCACCGTGGGGCTCGTGCGTTGCGGCTCGTACATGGGCCACGGCAGCGGCGACGTCTTCGTCGGCTTCACCACGGCCAACTCCATGGGGACAGAAAGGGGGCAGGGCCTCGTCAGGCTCGACTGCCTGGCCGAGGAGGGCCTGGACCCGCTCTTCCGCGCCTGCGCCGAGGCCTGCGAGGCCGCCGTTCTCGACTCACTCATGGAGGCTGAACCCATGCGCGGCCTCGACGGCACCATCTACCACAGCCTGAGGGAGTATCTCTAAGCGAAGAAACGGTCCCGGCCCCGACGTCCTTCGCGGGCGTCGGGGCCGGGACCGTTTTGTTGGGGCCTGTCTGCTTCGCGCCTAGATGGCGACGATGTTCACCAGGCGGCCCTTGACCACGATGACCTTCTTGACGGTCTTGCCCTCGAGCTGATCGGCGACGGCGGCCTTTGCGGCCTCGGCCATCTCGTCGTCGGAGGCGTCGGCGGCAACCGTGATGCGGCCGCGGACCTTGCCCTTGATCTGGACGGCGATCTCGACCTCGTCGCTCTTGGCGAGCTCGGCGTCAAACGCGGGCCAGGGCTCGTTGTAGACGGAGCCCGTGAGGTGCAGGGCCTCGTGGAAGAGCTCCTCGGCCCAGTGCGGGCAGATGGGGGCAAGCATGGCCACGACGTCGTGGGCGACGCGGAAGTCGAGCTCGTGGTTGCGCTCGACGGCAGGCGTCTCGTTCAGGTACTTGCTCGCGGCGTTCACGATCTCCATGGCGGCAGAGATGGCGGTGTTGAACTGGCCGCGGTCGAAGTCGCTCGTGGCCTTGACGCCCATGCCGTGCAGGGTGCGAAAGAGCTCGGCGCCAAGGCCCTTCAGGGACTTGGGGTCGACATCGCCGGAGACGGCACCGTCAGAGAGCTGCCACACGATGTTCCATGCGCGCTTGATGAAGCGGTTGGCGCCCGCGACGGCCTTGGGGTCCCAGTCGAAGTCCTTCTCAGGCGGGGCGATGAACAGGATGGCGAGGCGCATGGTGTCCGCGCCATACGGCTCGATGACGCTGGAGGGCGGCACGACGTTGCCCTTGGACTTGGACATGGTGTCACCGTGCTCGTCCTTGACCATGCCCTGGCAGAGCAGGTTGGTGAAGGGCTCGTCCACGTCAATGAGGCCGAGGTCGCGCATGACCTTGGTCCAGAAGCGGCTGTAGAGCAGGTGCAGGATGGCGTGCTCGATGCCACCGATGTAGTTGTCCACCGGCATCCAGCGGTCCACGGCCTCCTTGGAGAAGGGAGCCTCATCGTTGTGCGGATCGGCATAGCGCATGTAGTACCAGCTGGAGCACGTGAAGGTGTCCATGGTGTCGGTGATGCGCTTTGCGGGCTTGCCGCACTTGGGGCAGGTGGTCTCGTAGAAGGGCGCATACTCGGCAAGCGTCTCCCCGGCGCCGAGGTCGAGGTTGTCAGGCAGCGTAACGGGCAGCTGGTCATAGGGCACGGGCACGTCGCCGCAGCAGTCACAGTGGATCATCGGAATGGGGTTGCCCCAGTAGCGCTGGCGGGAGATGAGCCAGTCGCGCAGGCGGAACTGGACCTTCTCGCGACCGAGGCCGCGCTCGGAGAGCCAGCCGATGATGGCGTCGACGGCCTCGGAGTGCTTGCCGCCCTTGAGGCCGGTGAACTCGCCGGACTGCACGAGGTAGCCCTCGGCCTCCATGGCGTGGTCCCAGTCAACGGAAGTGACGCGCAGCTCGCGCTCGTCCTTGAGGTCCTCGTAGAGCGGGTCGTCCTTCTCGCAGATGATCGGCGCAATCTCAAGGCCATACTTCTTGGCGAAGTCGAAGTCGCGCTGGTCGCCGCAGGGCACGCCCATGACGGCGCCGGTGCCGTAGTCCATGAGGACGTAGTCGGCGACCCAGATGGGGGCCGGTCGGCCATTGATGGGGTTGATGACGTAACGGCCGGTGAAGACGCCGTGCTTCTCGCGGTCGGAGCCCTGGCGGTCGACGGAGGAGACCTTCTCAGCGGCGGCCTTGAGCTCGTTGAACGCCTGCTCGTGCTCGGTGCCGGCCACAAGCTCGGCGGCAAGCGGGCTCTCGGGCGGCAGCAGGAAGAAGCTCACGCCAAACAGGGTGTCGGCGCGGGTGGTGAAGACGGTGATCTTGCGGTCGGTGGGCGTGACGCCGTCCTCGGCGGCAAGCGCGAAGTCGATCTCCGCGCCCTCGGAGCGGCCGATCCAGTTGCGCTGCTGGGCCTTGACGTTCTCGGGCCAGCCAGTCAGCTTGTCGAGGTCGTCCAGGAGCTCCTGGGCATAATCGGTGATCTTGAGATACCACTGGGAGAGCTCGCGCTTCTCGGGCACGGAGCCGCAGCGCCAGCACTTGCCATCGACGACCTGCTCGTTGGCAAGGACGGTGTTGCAGGACGGGCACCAGTTGACCGGCGAGGTGCTGCGATAGGCCAGGCCCTTCTCCCACATCTTGAGGAACATCCACTGACCCCACTTGTAGTACTCGGGGTCGCAGGTGTTGAACATGCGGTCGTAGTCATACGAGAAGCCCATGCGCTTCATGGTCTTGACGGCCTGGGCGATGTTCTTGTGCGTCCAGACGCTCGCCTGGGTGTTGTGCTTGATGGCGGCGTTCTCGGCGGGCAGGCCGAAGGCGTCGAAACCCATGGGGTGCAGGACGTCGTAGCCGCGCATGCGGGCCTGACGAGCCATGGCGTCGCCGATGGTGTAGTTGCGGGCGTGGCCCATGTGGAGGTCACCCGAGGGGTACGGGAACATCTCCAGCACGTACTTCTTGGGCTTGGAGGGGTCCTCGTCGGTCTTGTAGAGCTCCTCGTCGGCCCAGGTCTTCTGCCACTTGGTCTCGATTGCCTCGGCGTCGTACGCCGGAATCTCGAACGCGCTCTTATCGGTGTCGCACATGTATGCGCTCCTTTTGGCTGCAAAACGGGTAACCTCCCGAGTTTACCAGTAATCAGGCGAGAAGGGCCCCCGACATGAGCCGAGGGCCCTTGGAAGAGCGGGCTGAGGTCCCTGGTGGCCGGAGGCTACGCCTCGGCCTCGTCGTTCTTCTCGTCAGTCTCGTCCTGCGCCTCGTCAGAGACCTTTGCCTTGGCCCTACGCATGTTGCGGACGATTGCCCATGCGCCTGCGACCGCAGCGACGCCTGCCACCACATCGACGCCTGTCAGGGCCTTCTGCCAGGTTGCCATTGCGGGGACCACCTCCGCAGTGGAGGAGATGCCGTTCATGGCAAGACTGCGGGAAACGGCATAGAGGATGTGGCGGGAGGCCTCGCGCAGCTGGCACATGACAGTGGGGTTGGAGGCGTAGCCATCGATCCGCCAGTTGTCGGTGCCGGAGTTGAGCCACAGGTCGGTGCCCGCCCCAAGTCCCGCTCGGATGGCCAGCAGCGGGAAGGCCTGCGGATAGGAAGCCTGGTCGGTGATGACCACGCCGTCAAAGCCCCACTCGCCGCGCACCACGTTGGTGACAAGGCCCCTGTGGTCGCCGGACCAGACCATGCCCACGCGGTTCATACTGAGCATGATGCCCAGGGTGCCCTCGTCTCCGCCCGAGACGCTGGGCTCGAAGGCGGCCAGGTACACCTCGCGGATTGCTTGCTCGTTGGAGAGCGTGGCCACCTTGGTGCGCATGGTCTCCTGGTCGTTGAGGGCAAAGTGCTTCACGAAGGTGATGACGCCCTTGGAGCGCGCGCCGCGGACCGTGGCCGCGCCAAAGCGGCCGCTCAGGAAGCCGTCCTCGGAGTAGTACTCAAAGTTGCGGCCCGAGAAGGGCGTGCGGTGGATGTTCATCGAAGGGGCGTACCAGCCGGCGAAGTTGAGCTCGCCCTGGGCCAGGCAGTCCTCGCCGATCTGCTCGCCCATGGCCTTGGCGCGGGCGGTGTTCCAGGTGGAGGAGATGACGACCTCGGAGCACCAGGAGTAGGTCTTCTCGGAGACGGTGACACCCGTGGTGCCGGCGTTGCCCACGTAGGCGGGGCCGTCGACGCAGACCGTCGGGGGCGCGCCGACCGAGCTCACAGCCTGGGTCTGGTAGCCGCCCACGCGGACGAGGCTGTACATCTCCTCGGCGCTCAGCTGGTCGAGAAGGTCGTCCCAGGCGGCGTCAGCGGCGGGGGTGTCGCGCATCATGGCCAGGGTCAGGCCGTTCTGGGCGCCCGTCGTGGGCATGGAGGCGTTGGGGTCGTCCGTACCCTCCTGGACGGCCAGGGCAGCGAGGACCTCGGAGGTCGCCTTGAAGTCGTAGGTCGTGGGGTAGGTGCCGGCCCAGTCGCTGCGGGTGAGGTAGACAAAGGAGGGGTCGTAGCTGCGGACGTCCGCGTCCTCAAACTGGTTGGTGACCGGGACGCCGGTGTAGGGCGACGTCTCGTACGCGTCGCTGCCGGCAAGCGCGAGCTTCGCGGCCTTGGCGGCGTCGCCGGCGGCGTCGGTGCCAGAGACGCCCTTGGCGGCAAGGACGTTGTTGAGGGCGTCGTGGGCATCGGCGCCGATGGCCAGGTAGTAGTCGCCGGCCTCGAGGACGTAGGAGCCGCGACCTCTGGCGTCATAGCTCTTGAGGTCGGCAAGGCTCACCTGGACCTCGACTGTCTGGGACGCGGAAGGCGCGAGCTCGTCGGTCTTGGCAAAGCCCACGAGCTGAATCGCGGACTTCTCCACGCCGTTCTCGCGGTCGTAGTCGGTGTAGGGGCTCTGCCCGTACACCTCGACGACGTCACGGCCGGCAACGGTGCCGGCGTTTCTGACCTCGACGGTCAGCGTGGCCACGCCGTCCTTCTCGACACAATCGAGCAGCTGCTGCTCGAAGGTGGTGTAGGAGAGGCCGAAGCCAAACGGGAACTGCACGGCGTCGGAGTAGCTCCAGGAGCCGGCACCCTCGGGGGCGCCCACGGCAGCCTCGGCGCTGCCCTGGCCCAGAACGCAGTCCTCGTATCGGGTCTCGTAGTACTTGTAGCCGACGTAGATTCCCTCCTGATAGACCACGAAGGGAGCGTTGTCGGAGCCGGACATGACGTTCATGCCGAAGTTCTGGAGCGCCGGGGCAGAGAGCGAGTCGTACGCGTAGGTGTCGACGGTCCTGCCGGAGGGGCTCACGGCGCCGGAGAGGATGTCACCCACGGCATAGAGGCCGTCCTGGCCGGGGTTGCCGATCCACAGGCAGGCGTCCACGCCGTAGGCGGCCTCGTCGAGGAAGGCGAGCTCCATGGCGTTACCCGAGTTGACCAGCACGATAACCTTGTTAAAGCGCTCGGACACGTAGGCCAGCAGCGCCTCCTCGGTGGCGGTGAGCTCGAGGTAGTGGCGGCCGAGGTCGGCGTCGGAGTCCAGGCGGTCGGAGTGGAAGTCGCCGGCGTAGCCCTTGATGTCCATGTCCTCGAGATAGGACTCGTCATAGGCGCGCGGCACGTCGGAGCTCTCGGAGCCGGAGCGGGCGAAAGTCACGATGGCGGCGTCGGAGTACTCCGCCAGGCTCTGCTCCTCGGCATCGCCGAAGAGCTCGGGCGAGGCCTCGTGGATGACGTAGCGGCCGGTGCCTGCGATGTCGGCGACGTCCATGCGGATGGAGCTTGCGGCGCCCTCGGTGTAGAAGCTCCACATGGTGGGGTTGATCTGGAAGCCGGCGGACTCGAGCGCCTCCTTGAGCGTAGGGGCCGTCGAGGTGTCCACGGTGCCGGAGCCACCGCCGCCATAGAGGATGGAGGCCGAGCTTACGCCGAAGAGCGTCACCTTGCCCGCGGCCAGGGGCAGCGCGCCGTCGTTCTTGAGAAGGACGAAGCCCTCCTGGGCCGTCTCTCGGGCAGCCTGGGCATCTGCCGCCAGGCGCTCGTCCGAGCTGCCGTAGGACGACTTGAAGTACTGGTTGTCCTCGGTGCCGTCGCCGGTCTCCTTGACCTCGTAGGCCTTCTGGCCGAGATAGGTGGAGATGATGGGCGCGTACTTGTTGGCGTAGTAGTTGCCCACGCCGAGGGCGGCGGCGCCAACGCCGATGCCGCCGAGCCCAAGCGCAGAGCGCCTGGTGATCGAGCCGGAGCTCTTCTTCTGGTCTGTCATTTCTTTCCTCCCTGTTTGCGCAAAGCCGTGCAGGGGCAATGGCCCCGCTGCCTTCAACGGGCATTCTGACCTGCGGTCCAGCCGCGCGAATCCCAGCGGGCAGGATTGAGCGCCCTTCTGGCAGGATTGGCCCCGCCGAGCCCGTCCGGCCGTCCCGGCGCCGCCCAGCGGCGGCAGGAGACGCCAGGCGGGAGCCCGACGCGAGGCAGCGCTAAAATGGAGCCTGGAAAGGGGCCAGGACGAGAGAGCCGCGCCCGAGAGCCTGAAGGGAGCGCTCGTGAACATCGCCATCGTCGACGACTCCGACGCAGACGCGCAGAGCCTGATTGGCTACCTGGATGCCTTCGAGGCGGAGCGCGAGGCAGGTCTCGTCACCGAGCGCTTCCGCGACGCAAATTCGTTCCTGAAGGGCGATACCTCGCGCTTCTCGCTCGTCATCATGGACATCGACATGCCGGGACTTTCCGGCATGGAGGCCGCACACCTGCTACGAAGCGTGAACCCGGCGATACAGATCATGTTCATGACCACCATGCCGCAGTACGCCCTGGAGAGCTACGAGGTGGAGGCCGTCGACTACGTCCTCAAGCCCGTGGCCTATGCCGCCTTCGCGCTCAAACTCTCCAAGGCGCTCCTTCGCGTGAAGAGGGCCTGGCAAGACGTCATCGTCGTGAAGACGGCCGAGGGCGCGTTCAGCCTCTCCTCACGCGAGGTGACCTATGTGGAGTCCCAGGGCCACTACCTGTTATATCACGCGCTCGGTCGCGCCCTTCGCGCCCGCGACACCATGGCGGCAGCAGAGAAACGCCTGGAGCCGCTCGGCTTTGCCCGCTGCAACAGCTACTACCTGGTCAACCTCAGGAGCGTGAGCTCCATCATGGGGTTGGACGTAACCGTGGGCGGAGACGTGCTGCGCATGAGCAGGTCGAGAAGGAAGGCGTTCGTGGAGGCATTTGCGCGATTTTCGGGGAGCCACTGGTGATGGGCGCGGAGACGGACATGATTGCCGCCCTTCTGGGTTCTGCGACCGGCCTGGAGATCTTCGAGGAGTTGAGGTTTGTCTGGGAGTACCTTGCCGCCGCGGCGCTGCTGCTTGCCACACAGGCGTCCGCGCGGGACAGGGGGCTTTACCGCGGAGCCGTCGTCCTCGTAGCGTTCTCGCTGCTGAGCCTGGGCTACTTCCCATACAAGGACGCCCTCACCGCATTGGATGCCCCGCGCCTGGCGTTTGTCTGTTGGTACCTGGGCATCTCGTTTGCAATGACATTCTCGCTGCTCTGGGTCTTTGACATCTCGATGCCCGACCTGCTGTGGACGAGCGCGACCGCCTATGTGGCGCAGCACGTCGTTTACGTCCTGATACACGAGTCCCTAGCCCTCTGGCTTTTGCCAGCGCTGCCAAGCCACTTCCCGGCCTACGTCCTCTTGAGCGTCGGGTGCTGCGCCTTGGTATACGGCGCCATATACCGCCTCCTTGCCAAGCCTTTGCGGCTGGGGGCGGGAAAGCTGCTCAGCGACGCCCCACACGGAGTCCTGTCCCAGACCGTTGTGCTCGCCATGCTCTTCTTGAGCACCTTTGGGTTCCAGCACCTCTTCCAGATGTCTGAGAGCCGGGCCACGGCCGTCTGGATGGACCTGCTGGTCTGCGGGATGCTGCTGGGAATCCAATACACAAGCTATCTGGCCATCATAGCCGGCAGGAAGGCACAGCTGACCGAGAGCATGCTCACGGACGCCTCCGCCCACTGGGAGCTTTCCCAGGCTCTTCTGAGCCGCCTGGGGAGCTTCATGCACGACGTCTGGCACATCGTCCTTGGCGTGAAGGTGGCCAAGGTGCCGGGGCTCAAGGGGTACCTTGACCGCGTCGAGAGGCAGCTCGGCGACTACCAATCCACGTTCTTCTCGAACAACGACGTGCTCAACTCCGCCCTCGCCACCGCTCGTCTTCTCTGCGAGAGCAGGGGCATACCAATGACGGCCTCCGTTGACAAGCTGGAGGCCGACTCCATGCCGGCGGCGGACCTCTACGCACTTCTGGACGAACTCGCCAGGCTTGCCGTCGACCAGGCGTCACAGATGGACGATGCGTCCAGGAGGGCCGTGGACCTCGAGATCTCAGAGCGCGCCGGAATGCTGCTTGCCTCATGCAGCGTCGCATGCCACAAGGGGGCGAAGGTCTGGGGCGACGAGCTTGGCATTCGTAGGCTGACGCTTCTTGCAGAGAAGAGCGGGGGCACCGTCCAGGCCTTCTCCGAGGCGGACGTGGCGACCCTGCGGGCAGTCATTCCGCTAGCAAGGTAGCGTGCCTAAGAAAGGGGCCCGGCAAACGCCGAGGCCCCTCTCTTGGCTATCTGGAGATGTCTGCCGGCGGACTTGCGGCTAGCGGTAGGTCACGCTCTGCTGGGAGTCCTTGACCACGACGTCGTGGGCGCCGCCCTCGACGATAGAGGTGGAGCTGACAAGCGTCAGGCGGGCCTTCTGCTGGAGCTCGGGGATGGAGTTGGCGCCACAGTTGCACATGGTGGACTTCACCTTGTAGAGGGTGCCGTCGACGCCGTCCTTGAGGGAGCCGGCGTAGGGCACGTAGGAGTCGACGCCCTCGACGAAGGAGAGCTTGGCCGCGCCGCCCAGGTCGTAGCGCTGCCAGTTGCGGGCGCGAGCGGAGCCCTCGCCCCAGTACTCCTTCATGTACTGGCCGTTGACGTTCACGCGGGACGTGGGGCTCTCGTCAAAGCGGGCAAAGTAGCGGCCGAGCATCATGAAGTCAGCGCCCATGGCAAGCGCCAGGGTCATGTGGTAGTCGTAGACGATGCCGCCGTCGGAGCAGACGGGCACGTAGACGCCGGTCTCCTCGAAGTACTCGTCACGGGCGCGACAGACGTCGATGAGGGCCGTTGCCTGGCCGCGGCCGATGCCCTTGGTCTCGCGGGTGATGCAGATGGAGCCGCCGCCGATGCCCACCTTGACGAAGTCCGCGCCGCAGTCGGCCAGAAAGCGGAAGCCCTCGGCGTCCACGACGTTGCCGGCGCCGACCTTGACCTTGTCGCCGTAGTTCTGGTGGATCCACTCGAGGGTGCGCTTCTGCCACTCGGAGAAGCCCTCGGAGGAGTCAATGCACAGGACGTCGGCGCCGGCCTCGACGAGCAGCGGGACGCGCTCGGCGTAGTCGCGGGTGTTGATGCCCGCGCCCACCATGTAGCGCTTGTGCTGGTCAAGAAGCTCGTTGGGGCGGGACTTGTGGGAGTCGTAGTCCTTGCGGAAGACCAGGGAGACCAGGTTGCCGTCCTTGCCCACGATGGGCAGGGCGTTGAGCTTGTGCTCCCAGATGAGGTCGTTGGCCACCTTGAGGGAGGTGCCGTCCTCGGCGGTGATGGTCTTCTCGGCGGGGGTCATGAACTCGCGGACCTTCTTGTCGCGCGCGTCACGGGAGACGCGGTAGTCGCGGGAGGTGACGATGCCGCAGAACTTGCCGGTGGGCGTGCCGTCCTCGGTGACGGGCATGGTGGAGTGGCCGGTGCGGTCGACCATGTCGAGCACGTCCTCGAGGGTCATGTCGGGCGTGAGGGTGGAGTCGGAGACCACGAAGCCGGCCTTATAGCTCTTGACCTCGCGGACCATGGCGGCCTCGGCGGCGGCGGGCTGGGAGCCGTAGATGAAGGAGATGCCGCCCTCCTGGGCAAGCGCGATGGCGAGCCTGGGGCCGGAGACGGACTGCATGATGGCGGAGACCATCGGGATGTTCAGGGTGATGGGAGACTCCTCGCCACGCTTGAAGCGCACGAGCGGGGTCTTGAGGGAAACGTTGGCGGGAATGTTCTCCGCCGATGAGTAGCCGGGGACGAGCAGGTACTCAGAGAAGGTGTGGGACTCTCCCTCGAAGAACGTTGCCATACGGTCTTGCTCCTTCCGTCCCGCGCACGCAGGACCCCAAAGTTCGCCAGATTGCACGGTATTGTAGCATCGGCCACCCAAACAATCGGCCAGCAACAAATAAGCCATGTACCAGCATTTTATTTAGCGTCCCAAACAACCGGTTAGTTAATTTGGCAGCAGCGGGGCGCGTCCGAGAAACCCAGGCCACCTGCCGCCCTTCTCCCCAAAACGAGTTCCGCATGGGCCGAAGGCCCCTAAACGGGGCCTTCGTGCGAAGAGGACTGTCTGAAATAATTCGAGAGAGGGTCGAAAGGGCCAACCCCCTACTTAGAACCCTCCGCCATCACGTCGTCGAAGTTGACCGCGATGTCATGCTTGGTGGGCACCCACTCGACCTTCTTGAACAGGGCCGCCACGGTGATGGGCACGTAGGTCATCATGAAGATGGGGAACGTGAAGAGGTTGGTGAAGATGCGCCACTTCTTCTTTGCGTGGATGTGCTCGCGCTCGGAGATGGTGGTGATGACCGCCAGGATGAAGAAGACCACGTACATGGAGGCAAACGTCATAACCAGTGAGCCCATGCACATGAGGAGCTCGCCCTGCGTGGCGATGAAGCCGTGGGAAAGGCTGCCCACGATGAGGTACGTGGCGTTGATGAAGAACGAGAGCAGCGTCAAGATCATGCCCGGGGCAATGGTCATCAGCATGTCGTAGGAGGCAAACTGCCCCTTGCCGATGCCGCGGATGAGGTCGCGGTTATACGAGAAGAACACCTGGTAGAAGCCCTTGGTCCAACGCATGCGCTGCGTCCAGGAGGCCTTGAAGGTGAGCGGCTGCTCGTCAAAGAACTCGGCGGGCGCGTAGCCGATCTGGATGTTGTTGGCACAGCAGAAGGTGGAGAACTGGATGTCCTCGGTCAGGGTGTGGAAGTCCCAGCCATGCATGCCCTTGATGATGCGCTCGGAGACCATCCAGCCGGAGCCGGAGATGGCGCAGGAGGTGCCCACCATCATGCGGGCGTTGTTGAGGAACTTGGCCTCGCGGAGGAACCACGTGGCGTAGGCGGAGCTGATCCAGCTGGAGTCGAAGTTCTTGGAGTTGCGGTAGCTCGTGCAGACGAGGTAGCCGGCATCGAAGGCCTGGTTCATGATCTTGAGGTAGTCCGGCGCGATGATGTTGTCGGCGTCCATGATGACGAAGGCCTCGTACTCGTCGCCAAAGTCGTCGAGGATGCGGTTGAAGGCGTAGTCGAGGACCCAGCTCTTGCCCTTGCGGGCGAGGTCATTGCGGTCCCAGACGATGGCGCCGGCGCGCTCGGCCTCGCCATGGGTGTCGTCGGTGCAGGCGTCGCAGATGACGAAGCAGTCCACGAGGTCGCTCGGGTAGTCCTGAGTCAGGATGGAGCGCACCAGGTTGCCGATGACCGGCTCCTCGTTATGCGCCGCGATGACGAAGCCATAGCGGTGGTTCTTCTTGGCCACCGGAAGCTTGACCGTGCCGCGCCTGATGACGCGGAGGATGTAGACAAGCTGGTAGAAGTAGGCAAGCGTGAAAAACAGCCAGATGATTAAGTTGAAGATCACGATGGGCGTGAGTCCGAGCCTTCCGAGCGTCGGCATGGTGGTTTACTCCTCCGTCGCGGCTTTCAGTTGCGTGGGAGACCTACCAAGAGGCCCCGAGCTGCGGGCAGATGCGCTCCCCCGCCTCGGTACGTCCCATTGAGGTTTCCTTCAGTCCCTCAAGTATAGCGAGAAGGTCGTCCGGCAGACGGTCTGCCCGCTCAATGGGCTCCCCCGTCACCGGATGGTCAAACGCGATGTGCCAGGAGTGGAGGAACTGGCGGCGCAGTCCATGGTTGGTGCGGTCGTCTCCCCTGCCGTAGAGCTGGTCTCCCACGACCGGATGGCCCGTGTGGCGCATGTGGACGCGGATCTGGTGCGTGCGCCCGGTGTAGAGGTGGCACTCAAGGAGGCTGTAGCCCTCGTCGCGCCGTCCCGCCTCAAAGCGCTCGAGCGTGGTGTAGGTGGTGATGGACTCGCGGGCGGCGGGGTCATCGGTCACCGTCATGCGCAGCCGGTCGCGCGTGGAGCGCGCGATGCCCGTGACGATCGTTCCCTTGTCGTGCGCCACGTACCCGTGAACCAGCACCACGTAGCGGCGGTCGAGCACTCGCAGGCGAATGAGGTCCTGCAGGGCCTTCTGGACCTCATCGGACTTGGCGGCCACCATGAGGCCGGAGGTGTCCATGTCAAGGCGGTGCACTATGCCCGGGCGGTCCTCGCCCTGCAGAAGGCCCAGGTTGCCGTAGCCGCAGTGGGCCACGAGGGCGTTGGCCAGAGTGTCGTCCACGTGCCCGGGACTGGGGTGGCACACCAGGCCGGCCTGCTTGGAGAGCACGATGAGGTGCTCGTCCTCATAGCGGATGTCCAGCGGAATCTCCGGGTTGGGGGTGAGAAGCCCCGCCTCGGCGCCCTTCTCCTCAACCTTAAGCTCGCAGGTGACGCGGTCTCCCAGGAGGACCTTCTCGCTCTTGGACGTGGCCTCGCAGGTGTTGATGGTGACGGAGCCCTCCTCCACCAGGCGCGCGCAGGCGGAGCGAGACGGCATGTCGGGCCCCATGGCCAGGAAGGCGTCGAGCCGCATGCCGTCCGACTCTGGCCCCACCAGAAGGTTCACAATGCGCGTGGCCACACGGCCCTCCATTCACCAATCACACGAACGGCAGGCTATCGTAGCACGCCATCCCATCCGTTGCGGAAATTCCCTACAGAACGCCCTCGAGGTCGCCGCGGTCGCGGGCCTCGGCAAGGATGTGGCGGAATACCTTGCTGCCGTGGAGGCCGTCATGCTCGAACTCGTTAGTCACCCAGGCGTGCGAGCGGCCTACGCGAGAGAGCGTGTCAAGCTGGAGGCCGGAGTCAACGTAGAGGTCGTCAAAGTAGACAGCCGCCTGGAGCGGCACCTCGTTGGCGGCGAGTTGCGCCTGGTCGTAGAGGCGGCCAAAGAAGGTGTCCTCCATGAGAAGGTCCATGGCGTCGGCAAACGGGACGAGCGCGGGGTCCTCACGGAACATCCAGGGAAACATCGCCTCGCCAAAGAGCATGAGGGGCCTGGCATCCTCTGAGAACTCGGGCATGGAGTCCGCCTGGCGAGCGGCAGACCAGCGGATGGGCCGCTCGAGATTTCCGTCGGCGTAGATGAACTCCTGGAGCGTCCAGTAGAGGGGGTTGCTCGCCGAGTCGGTCTGGGTCTGGACGTCCTCGAGGAAGCCCCGGAAGAGCGCGACTTTGCGCGGGTCTCCGCCCGCATGCGCAAGAGCGTCCCCACAACTGCCGTCTCCGTCAGAAAACGCCATGTCAAGCATGCTGTGAAGCCGCTCGGGCGCAGGCTTCATGCCAAGTCCTCCGCCACAGAGCTGGAGCCTGCGGACCGAGAGCGGGCTTCCATCGGGAAGCCTCAAATCGCCCGCCGCGGCTCGATCAGCCACGAGGGACATCCGGTGCTCGTCCTCCGGGTAGCGCTCGTACCAGGCGCGCGTCTTTGCCAGCATGCGCGGGAAGGTGTGAGCGTAGACCTCGTCGGCGTTCGCGGGCACGTGCGGGATGCCGCCGCAGGTGAAGGCAGCCGCTACGCCGGCGGGGAAGGTCGAGAGGTTGGCAAGCGTGAGGAAGCCGCCATAGCTCTGGCCAAGCGTCACCCACCTCGCTCCGCCAAACTCCGAGAGCCTCAGGTACTCGAAGTCCCTGATGATGGAGTCTGCCAGGAAGCGCTTGAGGTAGTCCGCCTGGCGGCGTGCGGGGTCGACGCCCTCGCGCCGTGCCTGCGCGGCAAGAGCCTCCATGCGGGCGCCGTCAACGCGAGAGGAGCGGCCGCAGCCTCGCTGGTCAGGCAGCACCACCCTGAAGTGCCTGATGGCCTCCTCCACCCAGCCGTCGCTCGAAGGGGAGGTCAGACGCGGGCACGCGCCGCCGGGACCTCCCTGCAGAAACACAATGAGCGGCAGGTCACGGCCCACGTTCTCGGGCGAGCAGACCACGCGGTAGAAGAGCTTGATCCTCTCCCCCGCAAAGGCAGGGTCGGACTCGAGGCCCGCGGACTCGGAGGCCAGGCGAGAAGGGCACGGGTCAGCTACGCCCGCAAGCGCGGCCGGGGACGTGCCGCGCCAGTCAAGCGGCACCTCTACGGAATGGTCCTCGACGGCAAGGCCGGGCAGGTAGTACTTGGAAAGCAGCGGCAACTTGGCTCCTCCTTAGGCGCTATGGCATAGACTGTTGCGAGTATTGCACACGAGGTCGGGAGGCAGGCATGAGGTTCCAGCATCCGGGTTGTGACGTCCACTACGAGCTCGAGGGGCCGGCAGACGGCCTGCCCGTCCTCATGATCCACGGGTTTGGCTGCCAGCTTGAGATCATGCGTGGCTGCATGGAGCCCGCCGTGGCTGCCGCAAAGGCAAACGAGCGACTGCTCAGGGTGTACGTCGACCTTCCCGGCCACGGCAGGAGCGCCAAGGCCGACCTTACCCTCGCCTCAAGCGATGCCTTGGCGGCGTGCCTTCTGGCACTCATGGACCACGTGGCCCCCGGACGGCCCTTTGCCGTGGCGGGCCAGTCCTTCGGCGGCTACCTGGCCCTCGGCCTGGCGACGCAGCACCCGGAGCGGGTCTTGGGCCTGGGCCTCGTCTGCCCGCTCACCCTTCCCGACCTTGGCGCCCGCCAGGTGGAGAAGCTCGAGCTCATCAGGCATGACAACGCCTTTCTGGCCACGCTCTCTGACGCCGAGCGCGAGAGCTTCCTGCAGCTCGCGGTGCGAGCCGACCGCCAGACATGGGAGCGCTTTGCCACCGAGGAGGCCCCGGGCTTCTCCGCTGCCAACCCCACCTTCATGGACGCCGTCGACGAGCACCTGCCCCTCTCGCCCAGCGTGGACGACGCCCTGGCAGAGCAACCCTTCGAGAAGCCTACGCTCATCCTCTGCGGCCGCCAGGACGCCATGGTCGGCTACAGGGACCAGCTGAGGCTCATCCAGCACCTCCCCCGCTGCACCTTCGCCATCCTAGACATCTCCGGCCACAACCTCCAGTTCGAGCAGCCAGCCCTCTTCACCACCTTGACCGCCGACTGGATCGACCGTCTTTTGGAAGAGAGCCACTAGCCACACGAGGCATCTCCCAAGGGACAAGCCCCGGGCCCAAGGAATCAACCTGCCTAGATGCCAAAGCCCCCGCCCTTATCTCCAGCGCAGTTCCGCATGAGCCGAAGGCCCCTAAACGGGGCCTTCGTGCGAAGAGGACTGTTTGAGCATGGGGATAAGGGCGGGGGCCACCCCAGGTGGCTACAGCAGATATTCCGCAATCTGCACGGCGTTTGTCGCCGCGCCCTTCCTGATCTGGTCGCCGCAGCACCAGAACGTGAGGGAGTTCACGCCGTCCGGCGCAGAGAGGTCCTCGCGGATGCGACCGACGTAAACGAGGTCCTGGTCAGAGGTGTCAAGCGGCATGGGGTATACGCTGTTGGCAGGGTCGTCCACGACCTTGACGCCAGGCGCCGCCTCAAGGATCTGCCGGGCGCGTTCGGGGCTTAGCGGCTTCTTAAACTCCACGGTGATGCTCTCGGAGTGGGAGCGCATGACGGGGACGCGCACGCAAGTGCAGTTGACGCGCAGCTCGGGCAGGTGCATGATCTTGCGCCCCTCGTTCTGCATCTTCATCTCCTCGGAGGTGTAGCCCACCTCGTTGAAGCCGCCGATCTGCGGGATGAGGTTCACGGCGAGCTGGTGCTGGAAGGGCTTGGTCTGACCCACGGGCTCGCCGGAGGCGACGCAGGCCATCTCGCGCTCGAGCTCGGTCAGGCCCGGCATGCCGGCACCGGAGGCGGCCTGGTAGGTGGAGACGATCAGGCGCGTGGCGTGGGCCTCCTGGTGAAGGGGCCAGACGGGCACCAGGCCGATGATGGTGGCGCAGTTGGGATTGGCAATGATGCCCTGGTTCTTGGCGATGTCGCCGGCGTTGATCTCGGGGATGACGAGGGGCACCTCGTCGTAGAGGCGGAAGGCGTGGGAGTTGTCCACGCAGGTGGCGCCACGCTTGACGGCCTCGGGCATGAGCTCCTTGGCCTGCGCGTCGCCGGCGGCGCCCAGGACGATGTCAACGCCCTCGAAGGCCTCGGGGCAGGCAAGCTGCACGGGGACCTGCTCGCCGCGGAAGGTCACGGTCTTGCCCACGGAGCGCTCGCTCGCCAGCGGGACGAGCTTGCCCACGGGAAAGTCTCGCTCCTCCAGGCACTGGAGCATCTGGGTGCCGACGACGCCGGTGGCGCCGAGGATGGCTACGGTCTTCTGGGCCATGTCTCTTCCTTTCGGTGGGCCCGCGCGAGACGGGCCGCATCTGGGTCGACGGGCTTCTCGCCTCTTACGCCTTGCCTACTGGACCTCGGCCGCGCCGGCACAGACCATCTCGTCCGCGACAAAGCGGTCGTAGATGACCTTGATGGCGCGCTCGAAGTCCTCGTTGTTAACGCCCATGATGATGGAGATCTCCTGGGAGCTCTGGGTGATCATGCGAATGTTGATGCCCGCGTCGCCCAGGGCGCCGAAGACCTTGCCGGAGGTGCCGGAGCGCTTGGACATGTTGCGGCCGACCACGGACAGAAGCGCGAGCTTGTCCACCATGGAGACGTCGTCGGGGCTTATCTCCTTGCGGATGTCCGAGATGATGGAGTAGATGGAGTCGCGCACGTCGGCGCCGTTGACGATGACGCCGAAGGAGTCGACGCCCGTGGGGATGTGCTCCACGGAGACGCCGTAGCGCTCGAAGATGGCCAGTGTCTTGCGGACGAGGCCCACCTCGCCAGACATGTGCGCCTTCTTGATGTGGACGGAGACGAAGTCCCTCTTGCCGGCGATGCCGGTGATGAGGTGCTCGTCCTCGCCGGCCTCGGCGGACTCGCGGATGATGGTGCCCTCGTCCTGCGGACGGTTGGTGTTCTTGATCTGGATGGGGATGTTGACCTCGCGCACCGGGAAGATGGCCTCCTCCTGCAGGACGGAGGCGCCCATGTAGGAGAGCTCGCGCATCTCGTCGAAGGTGATGCGCTTGATGGAGCGGGGGTTGTCCACGATGCGGGGGTCTGCGGAGAGGAAGCCCGAGACGTCGGTCCAGTTCTCGTAGAGGTCCGCGTTGATGCAGCGGGCCAGGATGGCACCGGTGATGTCGCCGCCGCCGCGGTCGAAGAGCTTGATCTGGCCGTCCACGGTGGCCCCGTAGAAGCCCGGCAGCACAAAGGAGCCGTTGCGGACCATGACGTCCTTCAGGCGGACGGCGGTGCGCTCCATGTCGACGGAGCCGTCGTGGTGGAAGACCATGACGTCGGCGGCGTCGACGAAGGGAAGCCCCAGGTACTCGGCCATGAGGTTGGCGGTGAACCACTCGCCGCGGGAGACCACGTACTCCGGGGAGTGCTTCTTGATGTTGCGCGCGAAGGCCTCGAACTTCTCGGCAACCGGCCACTTGAGGCCGAGCTCGTCGGCGATGTCCTGGAAGCGCTGCTGGATGTCGGCGAGAAGCGCCGTGCAGTCCACGTGGTACTGCACGTGGGCGTTGACCAGCAGGAGCAGGTCGGTGATCTTGTTGTCACCGGAGAAGCGCTTGCCGGCGGCGGAGACCACCACAAAGCGGCGGTCGGGGTCGGACTCGACGATGCCCTTGACCTTGCGGAACTGCTCGGCAGAGGCGACGGACGAGCCGCCGAACTTTGCGATCTTGATCATGTGCTTGGAAGCCCTTCCTATGCGAGCGCGGCCATGAAGGCGGCGGGGTCGTTCTTGAGCGCCTCGCCCAGGAGCACGCGGGCGTCGGCAGCGGTGACGTCGCGGACGAGCCAGGCGCCCTCGGCGTAGGGCTCGGAGCCGGCCGGGGCCTGGGCGGCGCGGATGACGTAGCTGGCGCGCAGCAGCTCCGGGTCATAGGCCAGGCCGCGGCTGAAGTCGTACTCGGGGGCACGGGTGCCGCGCACGCAGTCGAGCACGTCCTGGACGATGGCGTTGCCGGTGGGGAGGCTGCCCGCGCCCTGGCCGTAGAACTTGAGCTCGCCCACGGTGGTGGCGTCGAGGGTCACAAGGTTGAAGTTGCCGGGGACGTTGGCCTCCAGAGACTCCAGCGGCACGGCGACCGGCTCGACGGCCACGGCGTAGCGGCCGTCCTGCTGGACGCCGCGGCCCAAGAGCTTGACCGTAAGGCCGCGCTCGCCAAAGAGGTCCAGGTCGGCCTTGGTGAGGTTGCGGATGCCGGAGACCGGGATGTCCTTCTCGCAGGCCACGTCGAAGGCCACGGAGGCCGTGATGACAGTCTTGTTCTTGACGTCGATGCCGTCGATGTCGGCCGAGGGGTCGCGCTCGGCGTAGCCCAGGGACTGGGCCTCGGCCAGGACCTCGCCAAAGTCCGCGCCATCCTTGAGCATGGCGTAGACGATGTAGTTGGTGGTGCCGTTCATGATGCCCGAGAAGGACGTGACCTCGTCGACGCGGCGGGCCTTCTCGATGCCGGCGATCCAGGGAATGCCGCCGCCGACGGAGGCCTCGATGAACAGGCTCACGCCGTGCTCCAGGGCGCAGGCGGCAAACTCTGCAAAATGGGCCGCGACCACGGCCTTGTTGGAGGTCACCACGTGCTTTCCGGCCTCGAGGGCGCGCATGATGAAGGCGTGGGCCGGCTCGATGCCGCCCATGCACTCCACGACGATGCCGATCTCGGGGTCAGAGACGATGTCCTCGTACTCCGAGGTCATGCGGGGGTCGCTCAGGCGATCGGGCAGCTCGAGGATGCGGGAGACCTCGACGTCGTCCACGCGCTCGCCGATGATCTTGTCGACTCCGCGTCCGACGGTGCCATAGCCGAGAAGGGCGATCTTCATGTTCGTCCAATCTTTCAAGTCTGTGTCCATGGTGCCACGCTCAAAATCCTGCAGGTATGATGCTTGCATCATCTGCCGTAGTTGCCACATGACGCAAGGAGACCGCAGTGAACTCGTTCTACCACAGCACGCGTAGCAAGCTCGATTCCGTAACAAGCAAGCAAGCTATCCTTCGCGGAATCGCCCCCGACGGCGGCCTGTACGTGGCGGACTGGCTCGGTCAGACCAAGATGGACCTCGCGGCCGTCTGCGCCCAGGGCTTCCACCAGACGGCCCGCCAGGTGCTGGGCATCCTGCTTCCCGACTACGCCGAGGACGAGCTCGCGGCGTGCGTGGAGGCGGCCTACGGCAGCCAGTGGGACACCCCGGCCGTGACGCCGGTGACCCCGCTCGGCGCGGACTGGCTGCTCGAGCTCTACCACGGCCCCACGAGCGCCTTCAAGGACGTCGCCCTGCAGATGCTGCCGCAGCTCATGAGCGTCGCGCGCGCAGGCGACGGACGTGACGTGATGATCGTCACCGCCACCTCCGGAGACACCGGCAAGGCGGCCCTGGACGGCTTTGCGGGCGTGCCGCACACCGGCGTCACCGTCTTCTACCCCGAGGGCAAGGTCTCCGACGTCCAGCACCTCCAGATGGCCACCCAGGCCGGCGACAACGTGGCCGTCTGTGCCATCCGCGGCAACTTTGACGACGCCCAAAGCGAGGTCAAGTCCATCTTTGCCGACGAGGCCCTCGCCCAGCGCCTGGCCGAGGCCGGCGTCGCGCTCTCCAGCGCCAACTCCATCAACGTAGGCCGCCTGGCGCCGCAGGTGACCTACTACTTTGACGCCTACGCGCAGCTCGTGCGCGCCGGGGCGGTCAAGCTTGGGGAGAAGGTCACGTTCTGCGTTCCCACCGGCAACTTCGGCGACGTGCTGGCCGGCTACTACGCCAAGCTCCTGGGCCTGCCCGTGGCCCGCCTTGTCGTTGCGTCCAACAAAAACGACGTGCTCACGGACTTCATCACCACCGGCACCTACGACCGCCGCCGCGACTTTGCCAAGACCATCAGCCCCTCCATGGACATCCTGGTCTCCTCCAACCTCGAGCGCCTGCTCTACTACATGAGCGACGGCGACTGCGAGCTTGTTGCCAGCCTCATGGCCGACCTCGGCGAGAAGGGCTTCTACCAGGTGCCCGAGGAGCTTCTCGCCAAGATCCAGGAGGTCTTTGCGTGCGGGCGCGCCGACGACGACGCAACGCGCGCCGAGATTGCCTCCATCTGGAACGAGCTGGGCGCGCTCATTGACCCGCACACCGCCGTAGCTAAGAGCGTGCTGGACGCCGTGCCGGCAGACGGCACCGTGCGCGTGTGTCTCTCCACAGCAAGCCCGTACAAGTTCAGCTCCGACGTGCTGGCCGCGCTGGGGCAGGACACCTCCGGCATGAGCGGCTTTGCGTGCATGGACGCGCTGGAGAAGGCCACCGGCACCACGGCCCCGGCCCAACTCTCCGTCCTTCGCGACCTGCCCGTCCTTCACAAGGACGTCTGCGACCGCGCCAAGATGGGCGCCTTCGTGGAGAGCTCCTGCGCAAGGGTCTTCCTGTGATCGGGGCCGACGGACAGGCGCGTCCCATGGTCTTGGTGCGCGTTCCCGCCACCTCGGCCAACGTAGGCGTGGGCTTTGACTGCCTGGGACTGGCGCTCGACCTCACGGCCGCGTTCTTGATGACGCCGGCAGAGCGCCTTGAGCTCGACGGCTGCGAGGAGCGCTTCCGTGGCGAGGACAACCTCGTCTGGCAGAGCTACCTCACCGCCTGCCGCGAGCTCAGCTGCGAGGCGCAGCCCCTCAAGATCACGATCCTCTCCCCCATCCCGCTCTCGGGCGGCCTTGGCTCCAGCTCGGTCTGCGTCATCGCGGGAGTCGCCTGCGCCATGGCCCTCTCGCCCTCCGGCTATGACCGCGAGAGGTGCCTTGAGCTTGCGTGCGCCATCGAGGGACACCCCGACAACGTGGCCCCGGCCATCATGGGCGGCCTGGTGAGCTCCTTCGTGGAGGGCGACGACACCACGAGCATCCGCATGGAGATAGCCCCCAACCTGCGCTTTGTTGCCGTGGCGCCTCCCTATGAGGTGCGGACGGCAGACGCCCGCCGTGTGCTTCCCACCGAGGTCCCCACGTCCACGGCCGTCTGGCAGATGGGCCGCTGCGTGGCCGTGGTGAGGGCGCTGGAGACCGGCGACGCCGCCCTTCTGGGAAAGGCCAGCCACGACAGGCTGCACGAGCCCTACCGCGCCAAGCTCATCCCGGACTACGAGCCCCTGCGCGCATGCGCCCTTGCTGCCGGAGCCGCGGCGTTCATGATCTCCGGCTCCGGCTCCACGATGCTGGCCGTCTGCGATGGCGACGACGTTGCCGCCCAGGTGGAGGTAGCAATCCGCCAGCTGCGCCCCGGCTTCTGGCTCCACACCCTACCCGCCAACACCCTCGGCACCACCGTCGAGGTGCACTAGCGGCGAGGGGCGCTTCTCGGCTGGCACTTCTCGCCCAGCGTGAATGCAAGCGCAAAACCCGTTCAGTGTGTCAATTCCTTATCACACTGAACGGGTTTTCTGCGTTTTGGCAGATTTGGAACGTGCAATCAAGCGAATCTGCGTCGAAAGTGCCTCATTGTTTCAGCCCTTTATCGCACTCAACCGGTTTTGCGCTGGGCTCCCTCACCCCACCATCCAGCGAGAAGCACCTTCCTCAAGTCAATCTGACGCCTGCGAAAGGCCTCGCTTGGACGAAGGGGAGAGACGCCCAAGGCCGCACCCAAGAGCGAGGCGACCCCGTCCGTCCTCTTGAGCCGCTTCAGGTCCTCCTTGCCGACCTGCATCACCGTATATCCAGCCGATTGCAGCGCGTTCAGCTTGGTGCGGTCGGCAGATTGCCTTACCGTGCTTCCATGAAGGTCGCTCTGGTATTCAAGCGCCACGCGCTTCCCAGGCCAGGCCAGGTCGCAGACATAGCTGCCCGAGCCAACCGCCACGGTATAGTTCATCTGGGGCCGGGGCAAGCCATAGCCTCCCCGCCTCCGCGAGACTGACATCAGCAAGGCGCACGCGGTCTCCGCCGGAGATGCGCTACGCTCGACGGACAGGTCAAGCGCCCCTCTCAACCCAGGCAGACCAAGCGGAGCCCTTTTGCCTGCAGAAGCCGCAAGACGCTCAACCTCTAAGGCAAAGTCTCCCACGGACAAGAGGCTAGTGAGCGGCGGGACGTTGAAGAAGCCGGCGCCCTCCAAGGAATAGAGGCCACAGAACTCGCAGACAAGCTGAGCCAAAGAGAAGACGCCGACCTGCGAGGCAAGCAGGAGCAGCGTCATTTCCGGCGAGGGCGCCGCAAGGCCAGAGTCAATGTGGCAGATGGAGCCCTCGGGCAGCTCAAGCGAGAAGACCCTGACCCTGGTACCTCCAAAGTAGCGCCTGCCCTGCGCACGATTGATCAAGAGCTCGAGCGGCTCGGCATCACTTGGAGGAAGAACGCTCACGGCCTTCCGGACAGACGCAAGGTCAATTGAGGCAGGCAGCGAAGAGGCGTTCTGCCTGCGCGGCATGGCATCCAAATTAAGCTCACAGTGCTCGTCGGACAGCAACCTGACCAGTAGCGGCTTGTAGGCAAGGTCGTCTGCGTCCATGGCGTTGTCACGCGCAATGCGCCGCCGAGTCTCTCGCCAATAGGCAAGCGCCGACATCCCAGACAGACACGCCGATGCTCCCATAGGGCCTCCTCCCCCATCGTTCTAGACAGGGTAAGGAAGGAGAGCCGAGGATTCTCTTGACGCTTTTTTTGAATCACGCCCACGCTAAATTGCATAACCAGTGTACTGCGTCACATTCGCTGCAAGAGCTGATGGTCATGGGGCACGTAGACGTACCGCACGCTTGCACGCTGCACACAAGCAACAGAACCCGCCCGTCTCCCCTGGCACAAAACGCCTTCAATGCGATAAATGATTGACACACTTAGCAGCATCTAACGCAAAGGCACCCCAGTGCGCGCCCTGAGCACAAAAAACCACCCCAGTGCATCAAACTTCAAATGCACTGGGGCGATTCTGTGCAAATCTGCCTCTTGAAGAGAAAACCCAGCCGAGAAGAGCGCGCTTCTGGTCTAGCCGCCGAGGTAGGCCTTGCGGACGTCGTCGTCCTGGAGGAGGTCGGCGCCGGTGCCGGTCTTCTTGATGGTGCCGATCTCAAGCACGTAGGCGCGGTCGGCAATGGAGAGCGCCATGTTGGCGTTCTGCTCTACCAGCAGGATGGTGGTCCCGGCCGCGTTGAGCTCCTTGATGATGTCGAAGATCTCCTGCACCAGGATGGGAGCCAGGCCCATGGAGGGCTCGTCGAGCATGAGCAGGTCGGGCTTGCTCATGAGGGCGCGGCCCATGGCCAGCATCTGCTGCTCGCCGCCGGAAAGCGTGCCCGCCATCTGGCCCATGCGCTCCTTCAGGCGCGGGAAGCGCTCGTAGACGCGCTGCAGGGTCTCGCGGTTCTCGGAGTCGGAGCGGGTGTAGCCGCCCATGTCCAGGTTCTCGGAGACGCTCATCTGCGAGAAGACGCGGCGCCCCTCGGGGCACAGCGCCATGCCGCGCTCCACGACCTTGTGGGACTTCACGCCCACGATACTCTGCCCCTTGAACTCTATGGAGCCGGAGTCGGGCCTGATGAGGCCTGCCACAGTGTTGAGCGTCGTGGACTTGCCGGCGCCGTTGGCGCCGATGAGCGTGACGATCTCTCCCTGCTTGATGTCAAAGGAGATGCCACGCACGGCCTTGATGGCCCCGTAGCTGACGTGCAGGTCACGAACGGAGAGCATGGTGTCCGCCACGTTAGTTCACCCCCTGCTTGCCCAGGTAGGCCTCGATGACCTTGGGATCGTTCTGAATCTCCTCGGGCGTTCCCTTGGCGATGATGCGGCCGTAGTCAAGCACGCCCACGACCTCGCACACGCCCATGACCAGGCCCATGTCGTGCTCGATGAGCAGGATGGCGATTCTGAACTCGTCGCGGATGCGGCGGATGTTCTCCATGAGCTCCTCGGTCTCGGCCGGGTTCATGCCGGCCGCGGGCTCGTCAAGCAGCAGCACCTTGGGGCCGGTGGCCAGGGCGCGCAGGATCTCCAGGCGCCTCTGGGCGCCGTAGGGCAGGTTTCCGGCCTTGGCGTCCGCGTACTTGCGCATGTCAAAGATGTCGAGAAGTTCGAGCGCCTTGTCGTGGAACTCAGCCTCCTGCCTCCAGTGGCCCGGCAGGCGGAAGACGTCGGTCAGCAGGTTGGACTTCATGGAGTGGCCAAAGCCAACCAGGACGTTCTCCTCCACCGTCATCTGGCTGAAGAGGCGGATGTTCTGGAAGGTGCGGGCGATGCCCATGTGGTTGACCTCGGTGACGCTCTTGCCGGCGGTGTCGTAGCCGTCAAGAAGGACGGTGCCGCGGGTGGGCTGGTACACGTTGGTCAGCAGGTTGAAGATGGTGGTCTTGCCGGCGCCGTTGGGGCCTATGAGGCCAGAGATCTCCGTGCGGCCCATGGCGATGTTGAAGTCGTCCACGGCGGTGAGGCCACCGAAGTCGATGCCCAGGTGCTGGGCCTGCAGGACCGGAATCTGCCCCAGGTCGCGCTCGGGGATCAGGTTGGGGGTCTCAAGCTGGACGAGCACGTCTCGCTTGGCGTTTGCGCTACTCATCGGCGCCCACCTCCTTGGTGTTCTCGCCGGGCTCGGCCACGGGCTTGGCACCCTTCTTCCAGGGAAGGTCCCCGTTCATGACGCGCTCCACCACACGGGAGAGCGAGAAGTCGTAGGAGCCGAAGAGGCCCTGCGGACGGAAGATCATGACCAGGATGAGGACGATGGAGTAGGCCAGCATGCGGTAGTCGGAGAAGGCGCGCAACGCCTCGGGCAGGATGGTCAGGACCGTGGCGGAGACCACCGAGCCAAGCATGGAGCCCATGCCGCCCAGGACCACCATGACCAGGATCTCGACGGACTTCATGAAGCCGAACTTGGCCGGCGCCATGACGCCGATGCAGCCGGCGTACAGGCCGCCGCCGACGCCGGCGAAGAACGCGGAGACCACGAAGGCCAGCGTCTTGTAGTAGGTGGTGTTGACGCCGGAGGCCTCGGCCGCGATCTCGTTGTCGCGGATGGCAAGGACGGCGCGGCCGTGGCGGCTCTTCATGAACGTGTGGATGAGGAAGATCACGATGGCCACGACCACGAAAGTGTCAAGGAAGCTCGTGTACTTGGGGATGCCCGTGAGGCCCTTGGCGCCGCCGGTGAGCTCAAAGCCCAGGACGTTGTCGATGTTGAGCATGACCACGCGGATGATCTCGGCAAAGCCGAGGGTGATGATGGCCAGGTAGTCGCCCTTGAGGCGCAGCGCGGGGATGCCGATGACGAGGCCGCAGACGGCGGCGCAGACGCCGCCGAAGAGCAGCCCAAGCACAAAGAGAAGGACGGCGGCGGGGCTGCCGGAGGCCATGTCGGTTGCGGAGACGCCCATGACGGGCATCATGCGCATGATGAAGATGGCGCAGGAGTAGCCGCCGACGCTCATGAAGCCGGCGTGGCCCAGCGGGAGCTGGCCCAGGTAGCCGGTGGCGATGTTCAGCGAGACGGCCATGATGACGTAGATGCCGACCTGCTGGAGCACCGTGGACTGGTAGCGGTTGATGGCGCCGCCGTCGATCATGAGCTCGCCCACGACGATGAAGACGGCAACGAGCGCGAAGTTGATGGCATAGCGCACGGGCATGGGCAGGGTGCGGTAGGCGCCCTTGGCCCGGCCGATGCCGGTGGTGATGACGGGCTTCTCCTCGCCCATGGGGTTCTTGGTTGTCATGCTGCCACCCCTAGACCTTCTCCGTCATCGGACGGCCCAGAAGGCCCGTCGGCTTGACGATGAGCACGACGATGAGCAGCAGGAACACGACGGCGTCCTGCCAGACGGAAAGACCGATGGCAGAGACGAAGACCTCGGCAAACCCGACCAGAAGGCCGCCGATGACGGCGCCCGGGATGGACCCGATGCCGCCCAGGACCGCGGCCACGAAGGCCTTGGTGCCCAACATGATGCCCATGGTGGGGCTTGCCTGCGTGTAGGCCATGCAGTAGAGGACGGCGCCGATGCCGGCAAGTGCCGAGCCCACGGCAAACGTGAACGAGATGGTGGTGTTGACGTTGATGCCCATGAGGCGCGCGGCGCCCATGTCCTCGGAGACGGCGCGCATGGCCTTGCCGAGCTTGGTCTTCTGCACCAGGAAGGTCAGGACCACCGTGGCGACCGCCGTGACCACGACGGTCACGATGGCCGAGAAGGACAGCGTGAGGTCCCCGACCTGGATGTTGCTCACGCTGGTGTAGGCCGGCACCACCTTGGCGTCCGCTCCAAAGAGCAGCTGGGAGCCATTCTCGAGGAAGTACGAGACGCCGATGGCCGTGATGAGAATGGAGAGCCTGGGGGCGTCGCGCAGCGGCGCGTAGGCCACCTTGTCGATAAGGACGCCGAGGAGCATGCATCCCACGATGGAGAGCACGACGGCGATGGCCGGATTGAGCCCAAGCTTGCTCATGACGAGCCAGGAGATGTATGCGCCGACCATGATAATGTCACCATGCGCGAAGTTGAGCAGCAGGATGATGCCATACACCATGGTGTAGCCCAACGCGACGAGCGCGTAGATGCTACCCAGCTGGAGACCGTTTAGGACCTGCGTAATGAACGTCACGGCAAACACTTCCCTTCACACTCGGTTTGCCCGGCTCGCATTGCCCGGACGCAGCAGTTATGCGAGGGGCACCGGGGGCGGGAGGCCCTCGGTGCCCGCGATGAGACCTAAAGCTCCATCAGACTAGGCGTCGATGGTGTCGAAGATCTCCTCCTTGCCATCCTTGAAGGTGATGATCAGGGTGGACTTCACCGGGTCGCCGGTGCCAGAGTAGGAGATGTCACCGGTGACGCCGGAGACCTCGGCGGCCGCGATGCCGTCAATGACGGCCTGCTTGTAGGCATCGGAGCCGGCGGACTCGCCGGACTTCTCGGCAGCCTCGAGGCCTGCGGCCATGATGGCGGCGGCGTCATAGCCCAGGGCGCAGAAGTTGGTGGGCGCCTCGCCGTACTCGTCGGTATAGGCCTTCACGAAGTCCTGCACGCTCGAGGTGGTGTTGCTCGCGGAGAAGGACGTGTCGTAGAAGCAGCCCTCGAGGTCCTCGGCGGAGGCGTAGTCCTGGTCACCGCCGATGATGCCGGCCCAGCCGTCGGCGCCGAGGAAGACGCCCTTGTAGCCGAGCTTGCGGGCCTGGGTCACGATCTTGCCGTTGTCCTGGTAGTAGTTGGGGGCCAGGATGGCGTCGGGGTTACCGGAGATGAGGGAGGTCAGCTGGCCGTTGAAGTCGGTGGCGCCGGCCGGGTAGCCCTGCTCGGAGGTGATGGTGATGCCCTTGGACTGGGCCTCCTCGACAAAGGCCTTCTCGACGCCGACCTCGTAGTCGCCGCCGGAGTTGTAGATGGTGCCCACGGTCTTGTAGCCCTGCTTTGCCGCGAAGTCAGCCATGACCTTGCCCTGGAATGGGTCGGTGATGCAGGCGCGGAAGTAGTTGCTGCCAAAGGTGATGACGTCGGCGGCGGTGGCGGAGGCGGTGACGCACGGCATGTTGTCGGTCACTGAGGCCTGGGCGACGGCGATGGTCGGCGTGGAGGTGACGTCGCCGACGATGGCAGTCACGCCGTCCTGGACGAGCTTGTTATAGACGGAGACGGCCTCGGTGGCGTCGCCCTTCTCGTCCTGGACGTCCATGTCGATCTGCTTGCCGTTGACGCCGCCCTTCTCGTTGAGCTGCTTGAAGTAGAGCTGGGCGCCGTTGCGACAGGCAATGCCGTACTGGGCGACGTCGCCGGAGAACGGGCCCATGATGCCGACCTTGATGGAGTCGGAGCTAGAAGAGCCGGAGCCGCCACCGCAGCCCACAAGACCGAGCCCAGCGGCGACGAGGCCGGAAAGCTCGACGAACTGGCGACGCGAAACGTTGTTGGTCATTGTAATCTCCTCCCAGAAGCTGAAAGCCGCCCGTGGGGCGTGACAGTGACTTTAGCCACCGACGCCCCAAAGGAATCGGCCGGGAAGGAAGGGTTTAATCCCCCGCAACATTTCATAACGGTGCCGCAACAAAGTAAGGCGGCTACGACGCCATACCTACCGCTCGCGGGTTCTTGCCCGATGGAAGAGCCACGTTAGGAGAGCGCCCGTCGCCACTCCGGCAAGGTCAATGGCCACGTCGCGCGGAGAGCCGCTGCGTCCGGGCACAAAGAGCTGAATCGTCTCGTCAAGACAGGGCACCAGCGCGGTGAGGACGAGCACGGCGAGAAGAACCCGGTGCCGCGACGAGGACGCGCGGGAGCCAAGCTCGCGGGACACGCGCGTCCAGAACGTCCGCGCAATGCCGCCCAGCACCGCGTACTCCGAGAAGTGCGCGCACTTGCGCACGACGAAGGTCATGAGGTCTAGGTCGGTCACGCCTGTCGCCTCGAAGAGCGGGCGCAGCAGGGCCACGACGCGGCCGCTCTCGGCCGAGGAGGCCGCGCCGCCCACCAGCGAGTGGCCCCAGACAAAGCCGACCCACAGCAGAAGCGCCGCACCCCAGGCGAGGGTGCGGCGAGAGAGGTTGCGCGCGAGGCTCATCAGGCCTCAGCTGCCTGGACGGGTGCGAAGTGCTTGCCGGAGCGCGTGCGCACGTTGGTGGAGCCGGAGAGGTGGCGCATGCTCGTGCCGGTAGCAGACGTGCCGCCCTCAAGGATGCGCAGGTAGCGCCTGGAGGTGCGACGCGCGGCCTTGGAGGAGTTGCGCCCGAACTCGTCTTCAATGAGGTAGTCGACGTAGCTCTCGGTGTCCACGACCTCCGGGTGGCCCGCCGGCGTGCGGAACGGGATGAAGGAGGTGTCAGGCTCCATGTTGTCCGGCTCGTCCAGCGTCTCGGAGTTTCCGACAGCGTCGATGAACTCGATGGGATCTTGGTTGGGCGTCTCCGGGTCCGCGGCGAGGTTCTCCTCCATGGAGCGAAGGGCCTGCTCCCAGTCGTCCGCGGCAGCCTCGGCCACGCTACGGTGCTCGGGAAAGACGCCCTCGTCAATGAAGGCCAGACGGGAGGCAATGTCCGCGCGGGAGCGGGACTGCTGCTCGCGCACGGCCTCAAGAGCCGTTCGCGCCGCGTCAGCCGAGAAGGACGACGGGATGGAGATCTGCGCCACCTCGTCGGCGGCAAAGCCGGTGTTGGCATCGATGCGCTCCCGGCCGACCTCGGTGGTCCACCAGGAGGTCCCCACGTCGCCCACGGAGCCGTCGGCGCGCTCGATGACGGGCAGACCGTCCATCATGCCGGAGCCGATGCGGCCGGAGAGCGCCGCGGCGACGCCCTCGGCGCGACGGGCCATGCGCTCGCGGAACGTGATGCGGTTGACGTAGTTCTCGGCGATCTGGCCGTAGTCGTCGGTGGCGTGCGAGGGGACAACGGGGGCCGAAGCGGACGCCTGGGCAGGGGCCTCGGGCTCGAGGGCAGCCTGGACGACACGCATGTGGCGAGGCCTGGGGGCGTCGGCCGCGACCTTCTCGTCAAGGTCGGTGGAGGGAAACTCGCTAGTGCCGGCGACGGGGGCAAAGCCGGCCGCGACCTGCTCCTCGTTGCGGCGGGAGCGGGCGCGCACGGCGCAGACCGCACTGCAGGCGACACCCACGGCAAGGGCGCCGCTTGCCACGCCGAGGGCAAAGGCGCGCTCGGGGCTGGCAAGCACGAAGTCAGAGGCTTCCTGCAGCGAGAGGGCATGGGCCGTCTGCGGCGCAGCCAGCGCCACCATGCCCATCAGTCCGGCAAGGACGGCCGGATTCCTCTTCACCTGCATGCTTGACCCCTCCCAGGCTCTGGCGAGCTGCGGAAGAAGAGTGAAGCTATGGCAACGGCTAGCGACCTGGACATGCCAGGCCAACTGGAATCCGCGGTTTTTGGCTTCGTTTTATCTTCGTGTGCCGCAGAGACGCTCTATGTGAACTTCCTTTTTCAACTATACCTGCGAAACAGCCGTTTTCAAGGCAGATTGTTGACAGGTTTTGCATCGTTAACGCAGCCAGGACCCCACAACACGTTTTGGGTTCGCGCTTTGGGCAGAATCACTCTGCCGACACCCGCTCAACTGGGCAAACGTCGTCGCACAGCACCAAAGCGCCCCAGGCCCGAACCCAATTCCATATGCGATTCGGGTTCGGGCCGAGAGGGCATTCGGGAACTGGAGCAGCATTTGCCCAGTTGGCGTCCAACCGTAACGGCACAAATGCGAGAACCCCGAACCCAAAACGTGCAAGCGTCTGGGTCCGGGGCTCAAATGGCTGCTTCGAAGGGCGCTGGCCAGGCCTACGAGACGTACTCGCTCTGCTGGGCCTTCTTGGCGCTCCTGATGAGGAACTCCTCGTTGGTCTCGGTTCCCTTGAGGCCCTTGACCAGGGCGTTTGCGGCGCGCTCGGTGTTGTTCATGCTGGCGAGGACGCGGCGGATGCCCCAGACCAGCGGCTGGTACATGGGGTCGATGAGCAGGTCCTCGTTGCGCGTTCCGGAGCTGATGGGGTCGATGGCCGGGAAGATGCGGCGGTCGGCGAGGTCGCGGTCGAGCTTGAGCTCCATGTTGCCGGTGCCCTTGAACTCCTCGAAGATGACCTCGTCCATCTTGGAGCCGGTGTCAACGAGCGCGGAGGCAATGATCGTGAGCGAGCCACCACCCTCGATGTTGCGGGCCGCACCCAGGAACTTCTTGGGCGGATAGAGGGCCGCCGAGTCGACGCCGCCAGAGAGAATGCGGCCACTCGCGGGCTGCGCGAGGTTGTAGGCGCGGGCAAGGCGCGTTATGGAGTCAAGAACCACCACGACGTCCTCGCCAAGCTCGACCAGGCGCTTGGCGTGTTCGATGACCAGCTCGGAGACGTGGGTGTGGTTGTCCGCCGGCATGTCGAAGGTCGAGGCAACGACCTCGCCCTTGATGGAGCGCTCCATGTCCGTGACCTCCTCGGGGCGCTCGTCCACCAGCAGGCAGAAGAGGTGCACCTCGGGGTTGTTTGCGGCAATGGACTGGCAGATCTTCTTCAGGACGGTTGTCTTGCCGGCCTTGGGAGGGCTGACGATAAGGCCGCGCTGGCCCTTGCCGATGGGAGACACCAGGTCGATGGCGCGACCGGTCACGGAATCGCGGCCATGCTCCATGACCAGGCGCTCGTTGGGGAAGATGGGCGTGAGGTCGCGGAAGCGTGGGCGGCTCTTGAGCCCCTCGACCGGACGGCCGTTGACGGAGGCCACGCTCTGGAGCGGCGGGTACTTGCTGTTGTTGCGGCCAGGCCCGACGGTGCCGGCAACGCGATCGCCCGGGCGCAGGCCCAGGCTGCGGATCATCTGCTGGTGGACGAAGGCATCGCCGTCGCCCTCCATGTAGTTGCCGGTGCGGATCCAGCCGTAGCCCTCGTTGCCGATCTCGAGGATGCCCTCGACGGAGCGGAAGCCCTCCGCGGCGGCGGCTGCGAGGTAGACGGCCTCGATGAGCTCTGGCTTTCTCACGCCGACGTACTCGACGCCGAGCTCGGCCGCCTTGGAGCGAAGCTCGGCGACCTTGAGCTCCTGAAGGGCCTCGCGGGTGAGGGAGGGCTCGGCCTGCACGTTCTGCTGGCTGCCCTTGCGGTTGCGGCGGCGATTGTTGCGGTCAAAGCGGTCGTTGCGGTCGTAACGGTCGTTGCGACCCTGGCGGTCGTCACGGTCACCGCGGTCACCATGGCCGTCGCGGCGGTCGCGCCCCTGGCCCTGACCGTCGCCGTCAAAGCGGTCGCGCCCGCGGCGGTTGCGGCGCCGTCCGCGCCCGCCCTCGGCAGACTCGCCCTGCTCGCCCTCGGGCTTCTCGCCATCAGATGCGGGGGCCTCGGAGGCAGCGGAGCCGTCAGGCGAGACGGACTCGGCCTTGAGCCTCTCCACCAGGGCGGCGGCATCGGCCTCGGAGAGCGTGGCGGTGGGTGCGGCCACAGGCTCGGACGTGGCCTTGGTGGCCTCGGAGACCACCTCGTTCATGGCCTTGACGTCCTGGGCGGCAGCCTCTCCCCCATCGTGAGCCGCAGCCTTGCGGACACGCGTGCGGCGCCCGCGGCCCGGCCTCACGTCAGACTCCGCGGCCGGGGCCTCGCCGGCGGCGGAGTCTGACGGGACAACCGAGCCCTGGGCCTCGGCGGCAGCGGCGGCCGCAGCCTCGGTGTCCACCTTGCGCGGGCGGCCGCGGCGGCGCTTGGGCTTCTCTGCGACAACGGCGTCGGCAGCTTCTGCAGGCGCGGCCTCGACGGCGCTCGGAAGCTCCATCTGGCCCTCGGCTGCACCGTCGACCTTGGCCTTGGTCCTGCGGGCGCGCGTGCGCTTGGGCTTCTCCGCGGCAGCGGCGTCGGAAGGATCGGCGCCGGCCTCGGCGGCCTTTTGGGCCTTGGCCTCGGCCTCGGCGGCTCGGGCGGCCTCCATCTCGGCCTTGGTGCGGCGACGGCGACGCTTGGGCTTCTCTGCAGGCTCGGTCGCCGACGCGGCGGGCTCCTGCGTCATGGGGACAGTCGACGCCTCGACACCAGATGCGGAGGACTCTTCTGACATGTATTACCTCTCTTGCTCACCCGCGGCACGCCAGCGCCAGCGGAGAAATGCATTCAAATGGGGGCCTTCATGCGGCCGAGGCACGATGCGGGATATGTGCTGTGGTGTATGTGCCAGCCGGAAGGGCGCGCAACGAGCGCTAACGACTGAAATATAGCATTTTTGGTGCAATGATACAGTGATATATAGATATGCAGACATAAAAAAGGGCGCCCGCAGGCGCCCTTCTTGAATTCAAGCGTTTATCCCCTGGCCTTGCGCCTGACGACGAGCTTGGTGATGTTGCCGGCAAGCTCGCGGGCGCGCTCCTCGCCCTTCTCGGTGAGGGAGACCGTGGTTGCGTTGACGCCGGCCCCCCTGCGCTCGCGCTCGACCATGCCGTCCTCTACCAGCGCGGAGACCGACATGGAGACCGTGGGCTGGAGAAGCCCGAGCGCCTCGACGATCTGCATGATGGTCAGGCCCTCCTCGTCGGCGGCGTAGATGCCGAGCAGGACGAGGTCGCCGGCCTTGCAGAAGTAAGCGCCCATGGCGTCCACGTACTTCTTGATGCGGTCCGCGGACGTGCGCGAGAGGGCGCGGCCGGCGCCGATCTTGGCGCGGGTCATGTCGGCCAGCTCCTCCGCGTACTGGCGGCCCTCCTCCGAGATGGAGCAGACCACGTTCCTGCGGTCGTTCTCGCCCTCGGAGCGGTCGATGAGGCCGAGACCGGCAAGGTGGTTGGTGCGGTGCGTCATGGTGGGGCGCAGGGCGCCCTGGTACTCGGCGATGTCCGAGGTCTTCATGGGCGCGCCGGTAAAGTCCAGGCGGCACAGGATGGCAAACTCCTCGAAGGTCAGACGGCCCTCGGAGGGAACGGATTGCCTGACGGCGTTGTACGCGCGCCTCACCGACATGAACTCTTTAAGATCCATCTTGCTCTGCCTTTGACGTAGCGGATGGGCTGCTTTTCACTCTCAAAAAACAGAGTGTATATCCTTGTTCAGGGATTGTACACAAAAGTAACGCTCAACGCCTTGTTGCACAACTTTTTTGCCATAAATTTGGTAGATAACAAACTACATGGTCTGTAATGCTGCCACGCCAACCATGGTGAGGGAGAGCGCAAGCACCCTGCGCGTTGCGTCGACGGCCGCGAGGCGGGCGCGGGACAGCCCCTCCTCCACCGGACGGCCCTCGCTCGGAAGCACCTGGCAGGCCGCGTAGAACGAGTGGAAGGCCGCCGCCAGCTCCTCGGCGTAGTGGGTGAGGCGGAACGGCGCACGGTCGCGGGCGCAGCTCTCGATGAGCCCACCGAACTCGGAGAGCTTGCGGGCGAGCGCGGCCTCGGTCGGGTCGGTCAGGAGGCCGAGGTCGTACTCGGCGCCGATGGCGCGGCTGGCCACTTCGTCCATGCCGAGCTCGGCCGCCTCCTCCTTGGAGACGCCGGCGGCCTTGCGCAGGATGGAGCAGGTGCGGGCGTGCGCGTACTGCACGTAGTAGACCGGGTTGGTGTTGTCCTGCTTCTTGGCGAGCTCGATGTCGAAGTCGATCATCTGGTTGTTGGACTTTGCCACCAGCGTGTAGCGGGTTGCGTCGGCGCCGACCTCCTCCAGGAGCTCATCGAAGGTCACCATGGTGCCCTTGCGCTTGGACATGCGCACCGGCTGGCCGTTGCGCAGCAGGTTGACCAGCTGGCCGAGAAGCACCTCGAACTGCGTGGGGTACCCCAGGGCCGTGCAGGCGGACTTGACGCGCTGGATGTAGCCGTGGTGGTCTGCGCCCCAGATGTCGATGACGTGGTCCACGCGCTGGAACTTGTTCCAGTGGTAGGCGACGTCGGAGGCAAAGTAGGTGTACTCGCCGTTGGTCTTGATGAGGACGCGGTCCTTGTCGTCGCCGAAGTCGGTGGAGCGGAACCACAGGGCGCCGGCCTCGTCCTTGTAGAGGTAGCCGAGCTCGTCGAGCTTGGCCAGGGCGCGGTCGACGGCGGAGGAGCCGGTCTCGTCCTTGACGTAGAGGCTGCGCTCGCTGAACCAGACGTCAAAGTCGCAGCGGGCCTCGTGGCAGGTCTGGCGGATGGACTCCAGCATCATCTGGTAGCCGCGCTCGCGGAAGTCGGCCATGCGCTCGTCCTCGGTGGCGTCGACCCACTTGAGGCCGTCGAGCTCGTGGAAGCGGACGGCCAGGTCGACGATGTAGTCGCCGCCGTAGGCGTTGCCGCCCAGATCGGCGTTGAAGGCGTCGGTGTAGGGGTGGGTCTCGGGATGCTCGTCGGCCTCGTCGGCGACAAAGGCCTCGCGGTCGGCCAGAAGGGCCTCGCGGGCGGCCGCAAGATCGCACCCATCCTTCTCCATGACCTCAACGAGCTGCAGGTAGCGCTTGGAGACAGAGTGGCCGAAGACGTCCATCTGGCTGCCGTGGTCGTTGATGTAGTACTCACGCTCCACGTCGTAGCCGGCGTGCTCCAGGATGCGGGAGAGCGAGTCTCCCAGGGCGGCCCAGCGGCCGTGGCCGATGTGCAGCGGGCCCACGGGGTTTGCGGAGACAAACTCAACCTGGACCTTGGTGCCGTGGCCGAGGTCGGAGCGGCCGTAGTCCTCGCCCTGCTCGCGAATGGCGCGGAAGACCTCGTTGCTGGAGGCGGCGTTGAGGTAGAAGTTGATGAAGCCGGGGCCGGCCACCTCGACCTTGGCCACGGCGTCGCTGGCGGGCATGTGGGCCACGATGGCGCCGGCGATCTTGGCCGGGGCGCAGTGGGCAAGGCGCGCGGAGCGCATGGCGACGGTGGAGGACCAGTCGCCGTTGGCGGAGTCCGCCGGGCGCTCGAAGCCAAACTCCGTCACGTCGAAGGAGGGAAGCTCCCCGGCCTCCTGGGCGGACTGAAGGGCGGCGCGGACGAGTTCCTCGAGCTTCTCGGGCATGTTGTCTCCTTAATGGGGGGTCTTCTTGGTGGATGGGGCTTCTCGCCTAGCCGACGGTGGGGCGAGAAGAGCCGGCGCGCTCCTCGTGGGCGAGGTCGTGGCGCAGCTGCGCCAGGCCGCCCTCCAGGCCGACGGGGTAGGCCTGCGGGTTGAGGAAGCGGGCCACGGCCGGGTCGAGCCGCATGAGGGCACCCTTGCAGCGGTCGCGGGCAGCCTCGATGCCGTCCGGCTCCTTGGTGCGGCGTCCGTGCTCGACCACGCGCTCCAGGAGCTCCACCGGGGTGCCGGAGAGCTCGTAGTACGCAAACGGGTCGAGGATGTCGGTCATGCGGGAGGCGTCCGCCACGGGCTGGCCCTCGAGGCAGATCATGTCGGCCGTGGGGCAGCCGGCGTCGTCGTAGTAGCGAAGGACGCGCTGCACGCCGGGGATGGTGCGCTTGTAGGCCTGCTCCGAGAGCTTGATGACGGGGGTCCAGGGCTCGGTCGAGCCCCCGCGGATGGCGGAGAGCTTGTAGACGCCGCCCAGGGACGGCTGCGGGTCGCAGGTGGCCAGCTTGGTGCCCACTCCAAAGGAGTCGATGGGCGCGCCCTGCGCAAAGAGCGACTGGATGGTGTACTCGTCCAGGTCGTTTGAGACGGAGATCTTGACGTAGGGAAGGCCCGCCTCGTCAAAGGCCGCGCGGGTCTGCTTGGAGAGGCGCGCGAGATCTCCGGAGTCAATGCGGATGGCGGCCAAGCGCTCCCCGGCCTGCTCCATCTCCTTGGCCACGGTGATTGCGTTCTTGATGCCCTGCCTCACGTCGTAGGTGTCAAGGAGAAGCACGCAGTTCTTGGGGCTTGACTTGGCAAAGGCGCGGAATGCGTCGAGCTCGGACGGGAAGGCCATGACCCAGGAGTGCGCGTGGGTGCCAAAGACGGGGATGCCGTAGATCTTGCCGGCAAGGACGTTTGACGTGGAGGCGGCGCCGGCGATGTAGGACGCGCGGGCTACGGCCAGGCCGCCGTCGGGGCCCTGGGCGCGCCTCAGACCGAAGTCGGAGACCGGGTGGCCCTCGGCCGCGCGGACCACGCGAGCGCACTTGGTGGCCACCAGCGTCTGGAAGTTCACCAGGTTGAGAAGGGCGGTCTCTATGAGCTGGCAGTCAATGACCGGACCCATGACGCGGACCATGGGCTCGCGCGGAAAGACGAGCTCGCCCTCCGGCACGGCGTCGATGGTGAGGTCGAGGCGGTGGTTGCGCAGGTACTCCAGGAAGGCGGGCTTGAACATGGGGCCGCCGCCGGGGGCCTCGAGGCCCGCGAGGTACTCCACGTCCTCGTCGGTGAAGACGAAGTTCTCCACGAGGTCGGCGATCTGGCCCATGCCGCAGGCCACGGCGTAGCCACCGTCGAAGGGGCTCTCGCGGAAGAAGGCGTTGAAGCAGGCCTGGGAGTCAACGAGGCCGGACTCCCAGAAGCCCTGGGCCATGGTGAGCTCGTAGAGGTCCGTGTTCAGGCAGACGTCGGTGGGACGCGTGGGGTCGGTGAGCGACATGGCCTACCTTCCGCCGAGGAACTGCATGAGCAGCATCACCACGACGACGAGGGCGATGATGCCCAGGACCATCTTCTGGCCGGCGGGCATCTTGAGGTCCTCGTCGTCCTCGTCGGGCTCCATGAGCTTGCGGCCGCGTGCGCGCGCCTCGGCGATGCTTGCGTCCTCGGCCGCCTCGCGGGCGGACTTGGACTTCTCGGCGCGCAGGCGCTCCAGCTCGGCACGCTCCGCGGCCTGGCGGCTTGCCTCCTCGCGGGCGGCCTTCTCGGCCCGGAGCTGCTCGAGCTCCGCTCGCTCGGCCTCGGTGAGGCCGTCGTTGTCTGCCATGCTTCCTCCGTCTCGAAGGGAAGGTGATTTCACATATGTGGTCAATGATACCCCTATGGCCTGCGGCGCGTCAGGCACGCGGCAGTTCGGGCCCCTCGACGCCCGTGGCGTCGAAGGCGGGCACGAAGCTCTCGGAGACCGTGCCGCCCTCCTGCCACCAGATGCGCTCGAAGCCCAGGTCGTCGGCGTGGCAGAGCACGATCTCGTACTCCTCCTCCGAGACGCCGTGCGAGAGCGCGCCGCCGGCGGCCCGGCAGGCCTCGTTGGGCGTGTACTGGTTCATGACCGAGAGGTCGGCGTCGTTGCCGCAGATCTGCCAGACGCGGTCCAGCACGCGGCAGGAGTCGTCCGCGTGGCCGGGAAGCACCAGGTGGCGCACGACGATGCCCCGCTTAAGGCAGCCGTCGGGCCCCTCCTTGCGGCCGCCCTTCTCCCTGAGGTCAGCCACCATGGCGCCGAGGGCCGCGGCGGCCACGTCCGGGTAGTCGGGCGCGGCGGAGAGGCTGCCTGCCAGCGTGGGGTCGGCGTACTTGAAGTCGGGCAGCCAGACGTCCACGACGTCTGCCATGGCACGGATGACCTCGGGGTTCTCGTAGCCGCTGGTGTTGCAGACTATGGGCAGCGTGAGCCCGGCCGCACGCGCGTCCAGAACCGCCTGGCGCACGTCGGGGGCGTAGTGCAGGGCCGTCACCAGGTTGATGTTGAGGGCGCCCTGGGCCTCAAGCTCGAGCATCATCTCGGAGAGGCGCGAGCGCGTGACCGGCAGGCCAAAGCCCTCGCCGGAGATCTCGTGGTTCTGGCAGAAGATGCAGCGCAGCGGGCAGCCCGAGAAGAAGATGGCCCCGCTGCCGGCCTCGCCCGAGATGGGCGGTTCCTCCCAGAAGTGCAGGGCGCTTCTGGCCACGCGCAGCTCGGAGGTCATGCCGCAGAAGCCCGCGCGACCGGAGGCCCTTCTCGCCTTGCAGCGGCGCGGGCAGAGCTCGCACGCCTGGTAGGAGTCAGCGTCCATGAATGTTGCCTTGCCTTTCGGTGATGCGTCTTGCGATGGTGCGCCCTGCCGGCGTGAGGCGCGTGCGGAGGCAGCGCGGCCTAGCGCGACCTGCGCCCGTGACGGCCATGGTGGTGGACCTCCTGCGCCCGGGCCTCCTCCTCGAAGGCGGCGTCCGCGGGGCTCACCAGCTCGTCCTCGCCGGTCTTGGGGTCATAGTGGTGGAGCAGCACCGGCTCAAAGAGGTGCAGCCGCCGCGCGAAGAGCATGGAGAGGGCCAGGAGGACGCAGAAGATGAGGATGCGCGGGATGGTCTCCACCTGGGTCATGAGGATGGAGCCCACGCACAGAAGCGCCGTCCAGCCATACATGAGAAGCACGGACTGGCGCTGGTCGTAGCCCTCGTCCATGAGGCGGTGGTGGATGTGGCCGCGGTCGGCGTGACCGACGCTCACGTGGGCGCGCGTGCGGCGCACGATGGCCGAGAAGGTGTCCAGGATGGGCACCGCGGAAATCACGAGCGGCACGGCGATGGTGGTGAGGCCGGCAAAGCGCGTGACGGAGAGAAGCGAGGACACTCCGAGCGCAAAGCCCAGCGTGAGGGAGCCGGAGTCACCCATGAAGATGGACGCCGGGTGGAAGTTGTAGCGGAGGAAGCCCAGCGAGGAGCCCACGACGGCGATGGAGAGCGCCGCCGAGTCGAGCCGGCCGGCCCAGACCGAGAGCACGAACATGGTCATGCTCGCGATGGCCGAGATGCCGGCCGCAAGGCCGTCCAGGCCGTCGATGAGGTTGATGATGTTGACGTAGGCAACCAGGTAGACCACGGTGAGCGGGTAGGCAACCCACCCCAGGTGGATGAAGCCGGGGGCAAGCGGGTTGGAGATGTCGCCTATGACCAGGCCGCCCGCGACGGCGATGACGGCCGCCAGGACCTGCCCGGCGAGCTTCTGCATGGGCTTCAGCGAGAACTTGTCGTCAAGCAGGCCCGTGGCAAAGATCACGCAGAAGGCGGCCACAAGCATCCAGTAGTTGACCTGCATGCGCGGCGAGGGGACAAGCACCACGGGCCAGCCCAAGAACATGGTGCCGGCATACTGGACGAGAAACGCGGCGGCAATGCCCGCGAAGATGGCGATGCCGCCCATGCGCGGGACGGGCGTCTTGTTGATGCGGCGGGGGTTGGGCTTGTCGACGGCGCCCAGGCGGACGGCCAGGCGGCGCGCCAGGGGCGTCGCTATGAGCGCCGTGGCGAGCGCCGCCACAAACAGGCAGGTGAAGGGTATCCAGTCCGGGACCATGCCAGGCACGCTCGCTCCTCTCGCCGCTCTTCTCGCCAGATACATATGGCCGACATGATACAGGATTGACCTGAAAGTCGGCTGTTGGAGCGCAAGCATCCACAAGCCACAGAGTCGCGCGGCATAAGTCAAGACTGGATTTGGATTGGCTGGGACGTATATTTGAGGTGTCGTCCCCCTGCGGTGCAAACTGGGTGAACCGACAAGCGTTACTTGGGAGTCCAACATCTCGTGTTCAGTACGGGGATCCTCCGTTGCTGAGGAAGCCGGAACGCGCGGTGAGGACACCCACCTTTTGGAAGGTGGGTTCATAATCGCATCCGCAGGGGGCGTCTTTTTTGTGCCGCTCCCACCATCAAATTGGGGACGTGTTCGTTTTTGCGCAAATTTGGGACAGGTTGGACTACCGCCTGCGGACCAATTGAATCCACTCCCCTTTCAGCCGTCGCATGCCCCTCGATTGGGGTAATCATGCCCCCACAGCAATTTGACGGAAGCAAGGAGAGGGGCCATGCCAAGACAGCCACGCGCAATAGCGGATTCGGGAATCTACCACGTCATGATGCGCGGCTGCGGAAAGCAAATCATCTTCGAGGATGACCTGGATCGCGAGACATTCCTTCGCCTGGCCGATGCAAAGCTCGGCTCAAACGACGTTCTCGTCTTGGCCTGGTGCCTCATGGACAACCATGTGCATTTTCTCTTGGAGGACCTTGGGCAGAGCCTGAGCAAGGCGGTTCAGGCGCTGGGGACGGCCTACGCGCGATACTACAACGGCCGCACGGGCCATGTCGGCCACCTATTTCAAGACAGGTTCAAAAGCAGGGCGGTCGAGAGCGACGACTACCTGCTTCAGGTAATTGCATACATCCACAACAACCCTGCAGAGGGCGGCATCTGCAAGCCTGACGAATACCCCTGGAGCAGCTACTGGGAGTATGTCTTTGGTCACAGAATGACCTCGGAAGGCTGTCTGTGCAGCACCTCCCGCGTGCTGTCGCTGGTTGGCGGCGAGAAGGGCTTCAGGTCGTTGCCCTACGCTCGCGACCTGACGTCGTTCAGGCCCTTTAAGTCCAAGAGGGTGCCCGATGCAGAGATGCTATCTGTGGCCAGGGACGTGATTGGGTCTGCCGACCCCGCCTCGCTCAAAGAGTTGAACGCTTCGACAAGGTGCAAACACCTTAGGGCCCTGCGAGACGCTGGGCTAAGCGTCAGGCAGATAGAGCGCATAACCGGGATCGGAACCTGGAGCATTCGCAAGGCGACGGATTTTTCGACCTGATCTGCCCCAGCCAAACCGCAGAGAGAAACAAAAAACCCGGGGCCAAATGACCCCGGGCGTCAAAATCATGGTGGAGATAAAGGGATTCGAACCCTCGGCCTCTGCCTTGCGAAGGCAGCGCTCTCCCAGCTGAGCTATATCCCCATGCGTTCAGTGCAGATGATATTTTGCCAAGACAGTGCCGCGGTGTCAACCAAAAACTATCCCGAGGCGGCTCGTGCGCAAGCAGCCCAAGTCAGCGCGCTCTTTCGCCCGAGGCCGCCGAACCTGTCCCAAATTTGCGCAAAAACGAACACGTCCCCAATTTGCGGGGCTAGTAGCGGGCGCGGAGGGAGTACCAGCCTTCGTGCTCGTCGACGGCCAGGGGCACGTCAAAGAGGTCGGAGAGGACCTCGTCGCGCAGTAGCTCCTCCTTGGGGCCGTCGGCAAAGATGGCGGAGTCCTTGATCAGCAGCACGCGGCCGATCTCGGGGATGATGTCCTCCGGGTAGTGCGTCACCAGGATGACCGAGCGCCCCTCGGCGGCAAGCACGCTCATGGTCTTGCGCACGTGGTACATGCCCTCGGGGTCAAGCCCGGTGCACGGCTCGTCGTAGACAAGGACCTGCGGGTCGCGCACGAGCTCGCGGGCAACCAGCACGCGGCGCGCCTGGCCGGTGGAGAGCGTCATGATGTCCTGCCCGGCAATGCCCGCGATGCCCAGGCGGTCCAGGGCGTCCATGGCCGCGGCGCGGTCCGCCTCGCTCACCTCCGTGCGCAGGGGCAGGCCCAGCGTGCCGTAGAGCCCACCGATGACGACCTCCACCGCCGGAAGGTGAACGCGCACCTGCTCGTGCATGGTGGAGCTCACAATGCCCAGCGCGCCCTTGATGTCGGAGAGCAGCGGCCGCTCCTGGCCGCGGAAGCGCACCGGCGCCTCGGGACGCCACACGGGAAACACCTCACGCGTGAGCAGCTGGATGAACGTGGACTTGCCGGCGCCGTTGGGGCCCAGCAGCGCCACGTGCTCGCCCTCGGCAAGCCGAAAGTCATCGACGTGAAGGATGGTCCTGTCGCCGCGCACCACGTCGGCATCGTGAATCTGGAAGAGCGACGTCACGCCCGGCGTCACGCCCGCGGGAGTCTCAGGCTGCAAGGGTTTCTCCTCTCAAAAAAGGCGAGAAGCGCGTCCAGTCGGGAGCGCGCGTTGTCCTACTATAGGCAAACCACGCACCACAGGCCCGCAGAGACCCTGCGCAGAAACAAAGGATGCCCATGGCAGAGATGCTCACGCTCGAGGCCTTTGAGGAGGCCTCCCTCAAGGTCAAGGAAGTCACCCAGGAGACCAAGCTCATCGAGAGCCCCTACCTCAGCGCCCAGACCGGCAACCGCATGTGGCTCAAGCCCGAGAACATGCAGCGCACCGGCGCTTACAAGCTGCGCGGCGCCTACTACAAGATCTCAAAGCTCAGCCAGGAGGAGCTCGACCGCGGCGTCATCACGGCATCAGCCGGCAACCACGCCCAGGGCGTGGCCTACGCCGCCTCCCACGCCGGCGCCCGCTCCGTGGTGGTCATGCCCACCACCACGCCCCTCATCAAGGTGGAGCGCACCAAGGGCTACGGCGCCGAGGTCATCCTCCATGGAGACGTCTTCGACGACGCCAAGAACCGCGCCGTGGAGCTTGCCAAGCAGGAGGGCCTGACCTACATCCCGCCCTTCAACGACCTCACCGTGGCAACCGGCCAGGGCACCATCGCCATGGAGATCGTCCAGGAGCTGCCGCTGGTGGACACCATCCTCGTCCCGGTGGGCGGCGGCGGCCTGTCCTGCGGCGTCTCCACCTTCGCCAAGCTGCACAACCCCAAGATCCGCGTCATCGGCGTGGAGCCCTCCGGCGCGGCCTGCCTGCGCGCCTCGCTGGACGCCGGCCACGTGGTCAAGCTCCCCAGCGCCAACACCATCGCGGACGGCACCGCGGTCCTGGAGCCCGGCGACAAGGTCTTCCCCTACCTGCAGCAGAACCTCGACGACGTCATCACTGTGGACGACGACGAGCTCGTGGCCTGCTTCCTGGACATGGTCGAGAACCACAAGATGGTCGTGGAGAACTCCGGACTTCTGACCGTGGCGGCGGCCAAGCACTTGCCGGCAGAGGGCAAGCGCGTGGTCTCCATCCTCTCCGGTGGCAACATGGACGTCATCACCATGAGCTCCGTCGTGCAGAACGGCCTCATCCAGCGCGGCCGCATCTTCACCGTGAGCGTGCTTCTCCCCGACCGCCCGGGCATGCTTGTGCGCGTGGCAAACGTCATCGCAGAGCAGAACGGCAACGTCATCAAGCTCGAGCACAACCAGTTCGTGAGCACCAACCGCCAGGCCGCGGTGGAGCTTCGCGTGACCATCGAGGCCTACGGCGAGAGCCACAAGGCCCAGATCGTGGGCGCCCTGGACGCCGCGGGCTTCAAGCCGGAGACCGTGCAGACCTCGCTGTAGGGCTTCCTCCAGGAGTTTTGCGACCGAGGGGGACGGGTCTTCCGTCCCCCTCTTCTTGTCCCGCACCCCCGC
>ERZ1034980.83-NODE-83-length-87271-cov-42.578426_pt1 | contig 87271 bp, 90 predicted proteins | sample MGYA00520622_ERZ1034980 | MGnify/ENA primary metagenome ERZ1034980 (study PRJEB33766, sample SAMN09781791) | gut metagenome | biome: gut microbiome | host: Homo sapiens | place: Madagascar | study: EMG produced TPA metagenomics assembly of the PRJNA485056 data set... | reverse complement strand
ATCACGACGGCGGCTTCAATCTGCTTGATCTGGTGCATGCCGTCGATATCGAACGTAACACCGATATGTACTGTGATGGTTTCGATATGGATGTCGAATAATCACATTCAAGCAATCCCACGAAATACGTATACCCAAAAACGAAAGGAATTTCCATGCAGCAGTCCGATTCTCTGCCGTTGAAGGGACGTGTCGCATTGGTGACTGGCGCGAGCCGCGGCATCGGCGCGGCGATCGCGTTACGTCTGGTTCGCGCCGGCGCATGCGTGGCTATTAACTACGTCAGCGATGACGAGCGTGCGAAGCGGTGTGCGCAACGCATTATGGACGATTGTGAGGCGGCCGGTCGTGTGATCACCTGCAAGGCCGATGTCACCGACGCCGGACAGGTGCACGACATGGTATCCACGGTGGTCGCAACGTTCGGCGGATTGGACATTCTCGTCAATAACGCATTCGCCCGTTATTCGTTCGACCCACGCAATCGCAAGACCTTCGGTACCATCGGATGGTCCGATTACGCGGCACAGCTAGAAGGATGCCTCAAAGGCGCATACAACACCTGCGAAGCAGCGCTGCCGCAGATGAGGCGTCAGACCGGAGGACGCGTTATCAACATCTCTAGTAACCTCGTCGACTCCCCGATTGTGCCGTATCATGACTACACCGCTGCGAAAGGTGCGTTGGTAGGTTTCACCAGATCATTGGCGCAGGAGGCTGGGGCATGGGGCGTGACCGTGAACGCCATCGCGGCTGGGCTCACCGTTGGCACCGAATCGAGCCGTGCCACCACCGAGGATGTACGCGAGCGTATCATCGCATCCACCCCGTTGGGCAGACTCGCCACCGCCGATGATATCGCCGGAGCCGTGGCTATGCTGGCCAGCGATGACGCATCATTCATCACTGGCCAGACACTGCACGTCGACGGGGGCTTGGTGATGCGTTAAAGCGTGGTTTTGACTTTGGTTTGTGGCGCCAGCATATTCGTCGGCAAAGAAGGATGGTTATGAATATCACCGTGTATCTCGGTGCGCATGAGGGAAACGATCCCATATACAAGAAAGCCGTTGAGGAATTGGGCATATGGATTGCGGACAATGGCAACAGGCTGGTGTATGGCGGCTCTGATGAAGGATTGATGGCCGTGATCGCCGACACCGTACTCGCCCATGACGGCGACGTGACCGGTATCGAGGCGCAGATGTTTGTGGACAGAGGCGTTGCACACCATAACCTAACCCAACTGGTTGTCGTGCCGAATATCGTGGAACGCCGGACCCGCATGATTGAGCTTGGCGACGTGTTCATCGCTTTCCCTGGCGGCACGGGAACGTTGGAGGAAATCAGTGAGGTGGTGTCGAAAATATGTCTTGACCAACTGACCCAACCCTGCATCTTCTATAATCTCAACGGCTTTTATGATGATATGAAGGCATTCCTACAGCACATGATCGATGCGGGCTTCTCCACCGCAGAACGTCAGCATGGTATCTATTTCGCGTCTAATCTGACCGAAATCGAACGCGTCATTGCAGCGCATAACGCATAGGAATCGGCAAACGTCAGACCACCGGCAGAACAGCGTGCAGAATCGTCATGAACGTCAGCCCGATAACGGCCGTGACGGTCAACGAGAAGCCTGCGAGTTTGGCGTTACCGGTCAGCGAATCAGTGAATTTTGTGGAGAAAATCGTTACCGGTGCGAATGCGGCCAGTACCATGATTTCTCGGACACGTTCATCCAACGGCAACAGGAACCATGCGGACAATGCGATGATGATGCTGAACAGGAATCGCCATGCGATAACTTTGCCTAGTTCCGAACGATCCTTATGACTGTCAGGGATCTCCATCATCAGGCCGATCATGGCCATTGCTGCGAAAGCGTTGGCGTTGGCGAACGGAGTGATGAGCGTGACGATCCAATGCGGCACACTCCATCCGGCGAACATGATCACCAGCATGAGCATATAGCAGTCGAACGAAATGGACGAGTAGAAATCGTGCGCGATATTCTTGATCTTCAGGCTCAATGGCAGGTTTTTGGTGGGGCTTCCCAAGTGCAGCAGCGAGCGGGTAATGGTCAGGGATGCGGCAGTGGCGATGATGGCGTTGCCTATATCGAGCATAATGACCGGCAGACCTGCGCTCGGTCCCATGAAGGTCTGCACCACCGGCAGGCAAAACGCGCCGATGTTCAGTCCCGACGCGTTGAGCATCTGATAAGCACGGTAGCGTGGCTCGTCGCCGCGCGATCCGAAATACACGACGAACAACGGAATCAGGCAGGCAAATAAGCCGAATACGACAAGCCACAGCAGGTTCATCGGATGCTTGTTCGTGGCGAAGCTCATGATGATGGCGCATGGCAGAGTGAGGTTGAATACCAGTCCCTGAACCACTTTATAGGATTTGTCGGAGAAGATATGGATGCGTTTGAGCAGGTAGACGCTGATGATGACGAGTAGCAAAGATCCGGCTTGGAACAACATACGGCCGAGTATAGGAGCGTAAACGACGCATTGCGGGATCAGCAGACACAATGTGACCGTTGCCGAAGAAAGAACGACGCTACTTTGTCAGGGGTCATGTCCCTGACCATGCGCGAAAAAGCGTCATCCGTAAGGAAGAAAATGACAACGCCGGATCACCCGGGAAAGCAGTGCGTACGGCCATCAAGCACGACAACCTCATCGCCCGGTGCATTCGTCGACCGAGCGTATCCGGCGGCGCGACCTGGACGACTGGATCGCCGGCCTGTCCGAACGGCCGCGGTAAACGGAAAAGACACGACCCCCGCATGGCTCTTGCGAGTCGTGCGGGGGTCGTGTTTTCGGAATACAACTAGACCATAACTAGACCTGAGCTATACTGACAGGGTAAAAACCCAGTCGCCAGTAGGGCTCAGCGGTTATGCCCGTCAGATGTGGAAGTACAGCTCGTACTCCAGCGGGGTCGGGGCCAGACGAGCCTGGTCAATCTCGCCACGCTTGATGCTGATCCAGGTGTCAATCAGGTCGTCGGTGAAGACGTCGCCTGCGGTGAGGAAGTCGTGATCTTCCTCAAGGGCGTCCATGGCCTCAGCCAGGGAGCTCGGAACCTGCTTGATGCCAGCGTGCTCTTCCGGCGGCAGTTCGTACAGGTCCTTGTCGACCGGTGCCGGAGGTTCGATGTGGTTCAGGATGCCGTCCAGGCCTGCCATCAGCTGTGCGGAGAAGGCGAGGAACGGGTTGCAGGACGGATCCGGAGCGCGGAACTCGATACGCTTCGCAGCCGGGGAGGTGCCGGCCAGTGGAATACGGATGGCGGCGGAGCGGTTACGAGCGGAGTACACCAGGTTGACCGGAGCCTCGAAGCCCGGGACCAGACGGTGGTAGGAGTTCAGAGACGGGTTGGTGAAGGCGAGCACAGAGGAAGAGTGCTTGATCAGACCGCCGATGTACCAGCGGGCGAGATCGGACAGACCGCCGTAGTTCTTCTCATCGTAGAACAGCGGCTTGCCGTCCTTCCACAGGGACTGATGGCAGTGCATGCCGGTACCGTTGTCGCCTGCAATCGGCTTCGGCATGAAGGTAGCGGCCTTGCCAGCGAGGGCAGCGGTCTCGTGGACGACGTACTTGTACTTCATCAGGTCATCGCCTGCATGCTGCAGGGAGTTGAAGCGGTAGTTGATCTCCTGCTGGCCAGCGCCTGCCACCTCGTGGTGGGAACGCTCGAGAATCAGGCCGACCTTCTGCAGGTTGGCGACCATGTCGTCGCGCAGGTCCTGGGTGTGGTCAATCGGCGGAACCGGGAAGTAGCCCTTCTTGACGCGGTTCTTGAAGGCGATGTTCGGGGTGCCGTCATCTTCGGTGTCAATGCCGGAGTTCCACGGAGCCTCGATGGAGTCCACCTCGTAGAAGGAGCGCTGCATGCTGTTCTCGAAACGCACCTTGTCGAAGATGAAGAACTCGGCTTCCGGAGCGAAGGAAGCGGTATCGGCGATGCCGGTGGACTTCAGGTAAGCCTCGGCCTTGCCGGCAACCTGACGCGGGTCGCGGGAGTACGGCTCGTCGGTCAGCGGGTCGACGATGGAGAATGCCACGTCGAGGGTCTTGTGCTTGCGGAACGGATCGATGAATGCGGTGGAAACGTCCGGCACCAGCTTCATATCGGACTCGTTGATGGCCTGGAAGCCTTCCACGGAAGAACCATCGAACGGCATGCCGTCGGTGAAGGCGTCCTTCAGGAATTCGCTTGCCGGCACGGTGAAGTGCTGCTGAACACCGATCAGATCGGTGAAGCGAACGGAGACATACTCAATGCCTTCCTTGTTGATAAGGGCCTCAGCATCAGCCTTGGTTTCAAGTGCAGTCACGGGACCGCTCCTTTCGAATAAGTTACTTACAGGCTCTTAGTCTATGGTCGCGCGTTTCGCTCACTCGCCATTTGGGTTACGAGAATGTTTCGTAATGACATATTCGAGGTGTGATTTCGTGGAAAATCGCGATTCGATTGTTACGAACAGCCACGTCCGCCCCTTCAGAAGCGTTCATTTAATGGACAGGCAGCATGAAAAAGGTCCCGATCGTATGAATACGATCGGAACCTTCCGTGACATCATGCGGGTGCTATGACCGTCAGCGGCCGCGCATGGCGCGACGGCTGACGCGCTGCGGATGCATCGGGTCGACGCCCTTCGGCACGCTCATGCCGTTCTTCAGCTGCAGGGTACGCAGGCGCTCGTTGAGCACCGTGAGCTCGGTCTTGGTGAGCACGAAACGAGTCCTCGGATGGATGGCGGCCATCAGCTTGTTCTTGTGATGGGTCGGCTGGTAGCTCTTGAACTTGAGCAGCGTCTTGCGCACGTCCTTGAGGCGGGTCTGGTTTGCGCCGGTGCCGACGTACATACGGTAGACCGGGATTTCGGAGCCGGCGGTCACGCCCTTGATGCGCTGCTCCTGACGATCCATGGCTCGCTTGACGCGATTGTAATCGCCTTCGCCCAGCAGATAGATGCCGTTGTAACCGGTACCGCGCCAGATGGCGTCCTTGGTCTTCGGGTCAATCCACACCGGTTCCTGGGGGAAGTTGAAGCCGGCCTTGCTGATGTTGCCGAGCACGCTTACTGCGGCACCGGGACGACCTTCGATCTTGGCGTAGCCGACCTTGTCGGCACGCTTGGTGAGCATCATGGTGGCGAACAGCACGCCCAGCATGACGGCAAGAATCATGAACAGGATCCAGCTGAACACATGCCACTTGAATATGACGCCCAGTACGACGAACACGACAATCGGTGCCACGAACACGCCACCGCACAGCCACGGAAGCGCCTTATCCTCAGCTTGGGTGTATTTGAAGATCTGGATGATCTGGCTGATGGTGCCTTGCTTCTTCTGCTTCTTTTTCTCTGCTTTATCTGCCATCGACTTCCTCGCTTGACGGTTCGGTTACACACACTGGGACGATAGTTTATCAGGAACCATGCCATTTATGGTGCGACTGCGCTATTCTACTCCGCCTATCTCGTATGCAGCGGGCGTCCGTCCGCTTTCAGCAACGCCTCACCGAGCGTCTCGCTGAACGTGGGATGCGGGTGGATGAGCCGTGCCGCATCGGCAAGCGGGACACGGTTGCCGACCAACTGTTCGGCTTCCGCTATCAAATCACTGGCTATTGGGCTGACGATGTGCACGCCCAACACCACCTGCATATCAGGATTGTTCGCAAACGCACCGCTGACGACGGTCATCGATCCGCCTTCCCCGCTCATCAGCATGCGCGCGTTGGACAGCATCGGGTATGCCGTCTCCTTCGGCTCGACCACGTCTTCGCGCGCTTTTGCCTGGTCGAGCGTCAATCCGACGCTTGCTGCTTCGGGGAAAGAGAACACCACCTGTGGCACGGTGTCGTCAAGCACGGGTTTTGGATCGGCTCCGGCGATTTTCTCAGCGATGGTGATGCCTTGTTCAAAGGCGCGGTGGGCCAGCGCATGACCTGGAGTGATGTCTCCCAGCGCCCACACGCCATCAAGGTTCGTCCGTCCGTATCCGTCGACGGTCACGTATCCTCGTTCGTCGAGCTTCAGGCCGCTGGAGCGGAACCAGTCGGCGTCGGTATTGGGCACACGTCCGATGGCGGCAAGCACCACTTCGCCGTAAGCGGTGCGGTCCTCATCGGAATCGCCCTGCCGATAGTGCACAGTGGCCCCTAGGTTCGCGCCAGTGTCGACACGGTCCACCGCGGTGCGTGCGATCACGTTCACTCCCCTGCGTTTCAGCTCACGTGTCAGCGTCATCGAAGCACGGCGTTCCCATGTGGACAGCACGCGGTCCTTACGAATCAGCAGTGTCACTTCGCAACCGGCGGCATTCCACAGCGACGCGAATTCCAATGCCACCGCACCCGCACCGATAATCACCGCGCTGGAGGGCAAGGTATTCAGCTCCAACGCCTGGGTGGAATCGATCAGCGCGCCGGCGAACGGATTTCCAGGCAACGCAAGCGGACGCGATCCGGTTGCCAACACGACGTCGTCGGCATCGATCGCAAGTTCCGTTTCAACCGGTTCGAACACGCCGGCTTCCACGGACCGCGATACCTGCGTCTCCCCCTCAGCCGGCGTGACACGTACTGTATGCGCGTTCTGCAATGCCGCGCAACCGCGGAATACGGTGACGCCGCGATGCGCCAGCAGGCCCGTCAGCCCTTTCGTCATCGTTTCCACGGTGGAGACGCGGAAATCACGTAATCTGCCGAAATCGATGCTCTGCAGCGTGGCGTTGATGCCCATGCGTTCGGCGTTATGGATGGTTTCGACGCTATGCACGGCGGTCAACAATGCCTTCGATGGGATGCATCCGCGGTTGAGGCATGTGCCACCGAGCGTACCGTCACGTTCGATCAACGCCACCGATTTGCCGAGTTCCGCGGCACGCAGTGCCGTAGAGTAACCGCCGGGGCCGGCTCCGATGATAGCGATGTCGAAATGCTGTTGAACCATATTGAATCCCAATTCGTTCCTCATTGATTCGTTTGCACGCACGTGAAGTGAGCTTTTGTTCGATGCGAGCAATCGTTTTCCATGGTAATGGAAAAGCCGTCAGTTGTTCGCTGACGGCTTGAAAAATCACCGGCGGTTCTCGATACCGATCACTCCGGCCAGTGTCCACGCTTCGGGTAACGAGGCTTCGGAAGCCTCCAACGGCGAATCTGGATGGCACGGCTCCACGCATAGGAGCCGGAACGCATGCCCTTGGCCACGGACTGCTCACCGAATTTCTCGATGAGCTTCTTCTTGAGCTTGTGCCACATGACCGCCACGTCGATAATCACGGCGAACAAGTAGACATACATGATCAGCATGAGCGGCAACGCCAATGCAGGCCACTTGTAGGTGACGACCATGGATCCGATCAGGATTATGAACGCGACCGGGATGAAGAACTCGCCCAGATTGAAGCGGGCATCGACGTAGTCACGGATGTAGATGCGCCACGGCAGACGTTCCGACTTCGGCATGTGGTTGATGTCGCCACTTTGCATGGCATCGTATTCGGCGTTCTCACGTTCGCGGATGCGGGCCTTGGCCGCCTTACGGCTGGCGTCGCGATCCTTGGGGACCAGCGGACGGAGATTCTGCGCCTGGGCGTCCTTGCGCTTCGGGGTCGGACGGCCCTTGCCGGAGGTCGGCTGTGCAGCCTTGCTCTCGACGTTCTCCTGCGCCGGTTCTTCCTTCTTGGTAAACAAACTCATGCCTATAGAGCGTAAGGTGACGTATCGACGCTCGATGCCGCCCGCGGTGCCGTCTGCGTTGCGGTTCAAGCTGCGATTCAAGCTGCGGTCGGACGGTCTGCAAAGAACGGATACAATGGACATTCGTCACACGATATTCAATCCGCGTAATATACACGCATATATAGGGAGCATCAAGGATTATGACAGCTTTAGGAGCCGAAGAGATCCGCACGCGCGTCGAATCTGATTTCAGCCGCATCGTCGACGTGTTGAACCAGAAGATCGCCTTGCAGTCGATTTCCGCGAAAGGCATCACCGCCGATCATATGAAGCGTTCCGCGCAATTCGTGGCGGACCTGCTGCGCGAGGTCGGCGTCGATACGAAGGTGGTGCAGTCGCACAACCCCGACGGCACGCCGGGCGCTTGGGAGGTCATCGGTTCCAAAAACGTCAGCGAGGATGCGCCGACGGTGCTGCTGTACGCGCACCATGACGTGCAGCCGGTGCCGGATCCGAGCGTATGGAACACCGACCCGTTCGTCGGCACTGAAATCGACACGCGTCTGTACGGCCGCGGAGCCGCGGACGACGGCGGTGGAATCGCCATTCATTCCGGTGCGCTGAAAGCGCTTGGAGACGATCTGAAGGTGAACATCAAGGTGTTCATCGAAGGCGAGGAGGAGATGGGTTCTCCGAGCTTCATTCCGTTCATCGAAGAGCACCGGGACGAGTTCGCTTCCGATGTGATCATTGTGGCCGATTCGGGCAACTGGTCCGCTGAGATTCCGTCGCTGACCACGTCGCTGCGTGGCAACACCGATATTGATGTGCATGTCAAGGCGTTGGAACATCCGGTGCATTCCGGCCAGTATGGCGGCCCGATTCTTGACGCGAACACGCTGGCTGCGATGTTGATTTCCTCCATGTACGACGCCAATGGCGATTTGGCCGTGCCGGGCGTTGCGTCCGAGGAACCGGTTGGCGGCCTGCAGCGTGATATGGACGAGGCGACTGTGCGCGCCGACGCGGGCATCGTCGAATCGTATCGTCTTGCCGGCACCGGTTCGCTCGCCGCGCGTCTGTGGACGAAGCCCAGCGTCACCGTCATCGGGTTCGACGCGCATCCGGTGGAAGGATCCTTCAACGTCATCTCTCCTGAAACCACGTTCCGTCTGAGCTTGCGCACCGCGCCGAACCAGCGCCCGGAAGAGGCCCAGGAGGCGTTGGCCAAGTTCATGGTGGAGCATGCGCCGTTCGGTGCCGAAGTGTGGGTCGACAAGCTCGACAACGGCATGGGCTGGGCCATGGATCCGAACGCTGAGGCCACCAAGGACGCCATGGACGCCATGGAGGAAGCGTTCGGTGTGGCTCCGGTCAACAAGGGCGAGGGTGGTTCCATCCCGTTCATTCCGGAATTGCAGCGCATCTTCCCGAAGGCGCAGGTGCTGGTCACCGGTCCGGAGGATCCGAAGGCCAACGCGCATAGCCCGAACGAGTCCATCAGCCTGCCGGCGTTGAAGAACAACGTCATCACCGAAGCGTTGCTGCTGGATAAGCTCGCCAAGTAAGAAGCCGTGTAAGGCTTGCCGAAATAGGATAAAGCTCTCTGTCATACGATTCCGATTGGAACGTATGACAGAGAGCTTTATCATTTAGCTGCCGATTGGGGAATCATCATCCATTAGTTGGACACGTTGCTGAATGCCCAATGCCAGTAGCCGGTGTAGTATGCGGTGGCCAACGCGATTGCCGGCACCGCGATGCAGATGGCGTAGAACAGCCAGTCGACCGCATGCAGTTTCGATTCGCGCGCTTGGCTTCGTGGCGCGTCGGATCCGAATCCGCGCGCTTCCATGGCGGTGGCGAGTTTCGTTCCACGTCGGATGGATACGACGAGCAGGCTGAATGCTTGCGAGAAGACGCGTTTGATGGTGCTGCCGTCGCCGAGGCCACGCGAGCGGCGTGACTGGCCGAGTGCACGCCAATCGTCCTGCAGCAGCGTGAACATGCGCATGCCGGCAAGGCCGCCGTATACGAAACGTTGCGGCAGGCGCAGAATCTGCACGAGTCCGTCGGCCAGATCGGTCGGGTCGAGTCCCAAAGCCAGAATCACACCCGGCACGGCGATTGCGGCGACACGTAGGAATGTGGCCAACGCCAGATAGAGCGATCCTTGGGAGATGACGATGATGCCGCCCAGATTGGCCAGCACCGTGCCGGATGTCTTGCCGTACAACGCCACGGAAACGAAGCTGCCTGTGGCCGCTATCCATACCGGCCATGTCTTGCGCAAGACCGTCCAGGGAGCCACTCCGCCGATCCATAACAATAGCATTTCCAAACCAAACGCCACGGATGCCGAAACGACATCGAGGGTGAAGAACATCGGAATGCACAGGATCAACGCACCGATGAAACGGCTTACCGGGTTGATTTTCGCCACGAACCATGACGGTGACGCCGGCTTCGTTTCGTTACGACGTTCCTTGTGTGGCACCACGGTAATGGTTTCGAGCTTTTCATTGCCGTCGCGCCCACTGTTTTTGTTGGTTTCGAGCATGTCACTCCCCCTCTCTGACCAAAATACGGCGTGCGCCCAGCGCTTCGATGAGCGGCTCATCGTGCGTAATCATGATGACCGCGCAACCTTGGTCGCGCGCACCGGCGATCAATTGGACCATGCTGGTCCACGTGGTGAAATCCTGTCCGAATGTCGGCTCGTCCATGACCAGCACTTTTGGCGCGGCAGCCAGCATGGACGCCACGGACAGTCTTCTTTTCTCACCGCCCGATAGGGTGAATGGATTCGCTTTGGCGAAGCGGGAAAGATTCAGGCGTTCCAACAGCCTGTCGGCGATGGAATACGCCTCCTCGTCGGTTTTGCCCATGGATTTGGGGCCGATGGCCACCTCGTCTCGCACGGTGGATGCGGCGAACTGGTGTTCCGGCTCTTGGAACACCATGCCGATACGTCCCAGCAAGTCGCGGCTTTTCCATGTGATCACATTGTTTTCGCGATGGGGAGGTACCAGATCGTCCGCCATGCATACACGTCCTGCTATCGGTTTGAGCAGTCCTGCGAGAGTGAGTCCGAGTGTGGATTTGCCCACGCCGTTTCTGCCGGTCAACGCGGTCACCTCACCGGAATGGAATTCGAGGTCGATATGCTCGCCGAGCGGGAAATCATAGCCGAAGCTCAGATCCCGCGTGTAAAGCACGACGTCCTGCGGTTGCCGGATTTGTTCCGGTTTGGGCGCGTGGCTTTCGATGGTGCGGCCCGGCACCCACGCACCGCCGTCGGCAAGCACCTGACCCATGTGGCCGAACACTTCGTCTGGAGTGCCGTCGGCGATTACGCCGCCGACGTTCGAATCGGCTTCGGGTTTGCCCAGCACGATGACGCGGTCGACCAGGTCGAGCCACACGTCGATATGATGTTCCACCACAACCAACGTCTCATGGGTTTGTTCGAGGACGTGGCGGACAGCGTCGTGCACTTCCTTGACACCGTCCGGGTCAAGGTTGGCGGTCGGTTCGTCAAGCAGCAGCAGGCCAGGGTGCATGGCCAGCACGCCCGCCAAGGCGAGGCGCTGACGTTGTCCGCCGGAAAGTCCTCGTGTGGAGCGGTCGAACGCCATGTAGTCGAGCCCGACGATGTCAAGGGCGGCTCGTGCCCGGTTCCAAATTTCATCTTTCGGCAGGTTCAGGTTCTCGCAGCCGAATGCGGTGTCGTCTCCGGCACGTTCGAGAATCGTCTGCGAGTCCGGGTCCTGAAGCACCAGCCCGCAACGTCCGCGCGCTTGTCTGGCGTCGACGCCGTCGATGAGCAGCTCGCCTTCCTGCTCGCCTTCGTCATCTCCACCGAGCACGCCGGCCAAACCGGACATCAGGGTTGATTTGCCTGCGCCGGAAGCGCCAAGCAACAGTACCCGCTCCCCCGGTTTGATGTCGAAGTCGACGTGTCGTAGCGCGAAATCCTTACGTGAGGCGTGTCTCCATCCCCAATCATGTGCGGTCACGCCGGCCGCTGTTGTGTTCTGAACGTCAGTGGTCATTCGTCGTTCTTTCTTCTGATTGTCATGCTGTTGTTTCGTATGCCGTTGTCATGCGATGCGCCATCACAAGAAAATCCCGCACCACCTTGATGTGATGCGGGATTTGCTTGCATCGGACAATCAGACCAGTTCCTGCGTACGACCGGATTCGAAGCGGTCGAGCACGCCGGTCTTGGCGATGGCCACCTGCAGGAGGTACATCACCGCGCCGGCGAGCACCGCGCCGGAAATGGCGGAGGCGATCAGGTAGATGCTGACGCGTAGCGCGCTCCAAGCCGGATTGGTAAGCCAGTAGTACAGGCCGCAGCCGACGCCTGCAAGTGCGCCGGAGATCGTGGTGGACAGCAGGTCCCACTTCTTATAGGCGAAGATGGCAAGACCGATTTCGGCGCCGAGGCCCTGCACGATGCCGACGATCAGCGAGCCGCCGACGCCCCACTGGTTGCCCATGGTGAGTTCGAGCGCGGCCGCGAGGGTTTCCGCGAACAGTGCGGCTCCAGGCTTGCGCACGATGATGGCGGCCAGAGGGCCTGCGAACAGCCAGAAAGCGTTAAGCAGGCCTTCGAAGCCTGGAGTCACCGCCTCGAAGAGGGCCAGCGGCGCGGTGCAGACGATGTCCCAGCCCCAGAAGATCACGCCGGATGCGACGGCGATGATGGCTGCGACGACGATATCGACCACGCGCCACTTGTTGTTGTGTTTGCGAACTGCGGAAGACTGGTTTTCTTCAGTCATGGGATATGTGCCTTTCTCTTTTCGTCAAGGCACGGGAAATAGAGAGACGTCCGTGCGCCGGCATTACCCGGTATACGTTCATACGGTTGAAGCGGTTGCTTCCTCTCAGCCATTCGGCCCCCGTGTCTGCGCCTGATATTACACAGGACCCACGATTTACGTCGGTTTTGTCTCATAACGGATTCCGTATTCCGTGGCTGAGTCGCATTCCGATGTGTTGTTTTGGAGGAACGCTCCAACCGTATGGTGATTTTATTGAGGCAGTCTCATCAGCGATTCGGCAAGATTCTTGAATGTTTCTCCGATACCGTCCGACCGCAACGCGCCCTCTTTGGTTAGGACTGCGGGCCGGCCTGCTTCGCCGGTTTCGCGCAGTTCAGGCTCCAATGGGAGTTGTGCGAGCAGTGGCACTTCATAGCCGAGGCTGTGGGTCAGCTGTTCGGATACGCGTGCGCCGCCACCTTCGCCGAAGATACGTAGCTTCTCGCCTTTGTGCTCGTAGTAGCTCATGTTCTCCACGACGCCGCGAACTTTCATCGGCACCTGCAATGCCACCAGGCCGGATCGTACCGCGATGTCGGAGGCGGATGGCTGCGGTGTGGTGACCACCACCAGTTCGGCGTTCGGCAGTGCCTGTGCCACGGAAATCGCCATGTCGCCGGTGCCGGGCGCCAGGTCGAGCAGCAATACGTCCGGCTCGCCCCACCATACGTCGGATAGGAATTGTTCCAAGGAGCGTTGCAGTCTTGGACCACGCCATAGGATGGCTCTGTCCGCGCCGGCGAACATGCCGATGGAGATCAGTTTCACACCCCATGCGGTGACGGGCATGAGCATGCCGTTGAGGTTCGTGGGCTGTGATTGCACGCCGAATAGCCTGGGCAGCGAGAAACCGTAGATGTCGGCGTCGATGGCGGCGGTATCGTAGCCGAGCGCCGCGAATGTGGCTGCCAGATTGGCGGTGACAGACGATTTGCCCACGCCGCCTTTGCCGGAGGCGATGGCGAAGATGCGGGTTTTGATGCCAGGTTTGTTGAACGGGTTCTGTTTACGTTCCGCTTTGAGACCGGCCACCAGCTGGGTGAGTTTGTCTTGGCTCATGGAGCCGACTTCGATGCTGGGAATCAACGTGGCATCGGGATAGGAGGCGACCGCGCCGTTGATCTGGTTGGTGATGGTCTGCGACAGCGGACAGCCTTCCACGGTCAGTTCGACCCGCACCCGTACGTCGTACGTGTTGGTTTCGCCTGCCACTGGCGTGGCGTCAATGGCTGCGATCATGCCCAAGTCGGTGACGGACCTGCCCAGTTCGGGGTCAATCACTTTGCTTAGCCGTTCGTAGATGCGCGCTTCGATGGTGCGCTCGTCGCTCATGCTTCCTCCTTATGCCGCGTACCACAGTAGCGGTTCGCGGCACGGCTTGCCAGATGGTGTGGCGATTATTCAACTGTTCCTGTGTCGAGCAGCTGTTTGAATTGGTCTTCGTTGAGCATGGGGATGCCCAGTTCCTCGGCTTTTGCGGCTTTTGAGCCGGCATTCTCGCCTACGACGACCCAATCGGTTTTCTTGCTGACGGATCCTGCGGCTTTGCCTCCGCGCAGAACGATGGCCTCTTTGGCGGAATCGCGGGAGAATCCTTCCAACGAGCCGGTGACCACGACCGTTTTGCCTGCCAATGTCTGTGGTAGTCCGCTGGCTTGGGCTTGTCCGACTCCTACGCCGGCGGCCTTCCATGCGTCAAGCACGGCACCGCGCCAATTGCCCGGCTCACGGGCCGCGGTGAACCATGTGACTACGGATTCCGCAATTTCCGGACCAATACCGTCGATTTGGGACAATTCGTCCACGCTGGCATGTTCGATGGCATCCAACGTACCGAACGCGCTGGCGATGGTGCGTGCGGTGGGCGGTCCGAGCCTGCGGATGGACAGGGCCACCAGAACGCGCCACAGGTCGGCATGGCGGGCTTTGTCCATTTCGTCGAGCATCTTGCGGGTGTTTTCCGCCGGACGAATGTACACCGGCTGCACGCTGGACGTGCCTCCACGGGATACCTTGATTTCCTCGCGGATCACCACGGCGTCATCCGGCACCACGTATTGCGGATATTCCGCGGTCTCGTCGATGTCGGCTTCCTTGCGTTTGCGGGCGGCGGTAGGCGCGGTCCAGAATGCGGGCACCTGATGCCATAATCCGGATCCGCCCACGCGTTTGCGCACTTTCTTGATCTTGCCGTTTGACCCGACGGTCTCGTGGATTTCGATGATTGGGGCCTCGCGCCAGACGCGCACATCCTTGAGGTCTGCGGACGTCAACGAGAACAGCCCGGCCTCGCTGGACAGCACAGGTGTCTGCATGGGCGGCAGTTCCAGTCCCGCCACCGGCTCGTACGGTTCAGGCTCCTCACCGGGTTTCACCACGATTTCGGTGATGTTCGGCGCATACGTGTCGATGGAATCGGGCCTGTCCTCTTCGGGATTCGTCAGCGCAATGGCTGATTGGTCGCCCAGATGTTCGATATCGAACGCCTTGCGGGACGCCAGATTGATGATCCGCTCGGTCAGCTGCGCCGGGCAGGATTCCACGTTCGGGCAGCGTATATCTTTGTCTCCCTCTTTGGCGGGAGCGAGTTCCGCGCCGCAACTCGGGCAACGCGTGGGCATCACGAACCGGCGGAGCTGGCCCTCACGTCCCTTGCGCCGCTCCAGCACCGGACCAACGAGCTCGGGAATCACGTCTCCCGCCTTGCGCACCACCACGGTGTCGCCGATGAGCACGCCTTTGCGTTCCACTTCAAAGGGGTTGTGCAGCGTAGTACGGGATACTGTGGAACCGGCCACGTACACGGGTTTCAACACCGCCACCGGAGTCACACGTCCGGTGCGCCCCACCTGCACAGTGATGTCAAGCAGCTCGGTATTGACCTCTTCCGGTGGATATTTGTAGGCGATGGCCCAGCGCGGCGCCCGCGATGTAGCGCCAAGGGAACGCTGCAATCCCAAATCGTCGACCTTCACGACGATGCCGTCAAGCGCGTGTTCGATGTCACCTCGGTGTTCGCCGTAATAGTCGATCATGTCGAGGATTTCCTTGAACGACGTGACCTCACGGTTGTGCGGAGAGACGGGCACACCCCATTTCTTATACAATTCGTAGGCTTCGGATTGGTCGTTGACCACATCATGGCCGTTGCCGGCGTGCCCCGCACCCCAACGCAGCGATCCGATGCCGTGCGCGTAGAAGCTCAGGCGACGGGTTGCGGTGATACGCGGATCCTTCTGTCTCAGACTACCTGCGGCCGCGTTGCGGGGATTGGCGAATGGCGCGCGACCGGCGTCCTCGTTCTCGGCGTTCAGCTTGTTGAAATCGTCCCATCGCATGAACACTTCGCCGCGAATCTCCACGAATTCGGGAATGTCTTCCTCCGGTCCGGCAAGGTTCTGCGGAATGGTGGAGATGGTGCGCACGTTGAGAGTGATGTCCTCGCCGGTCACGCCATCGCCTCTGGTCAGACCCTGTTCAAGCACGCCGTTGCGGTAGATAAGGTTCAGCGCAAGACCGTCGATTTTCACCTCGCAGGTCATGGGCAGTGGCTTCGATTCGGGCCAATCCAATCCCCTGAGCACGCCGTCGTACCATTCGCGCAGCTCCTCGATGGAGAACACGTCATCGAGGCTCATCATGCGCGATGGATGACGTACGGAAGCGAAGTCGTTGGAGAACGTGCCGCCCACGCGATGGGTCGGTGACTGCGGTGAGTCAAGTGATGGGAACTGCGCCTCAAGCGATTGCAGGCAGCGCAATCTTGCGTCATATGCCGCGTCGGATGAGACGGGGGCATCGTCGATATAGTATGCGATCTGGTCTGATTCCACCCATGCGGCCACGCGCGCCCACAGCCTGGCCGCGGCCTCGGCGCTCATCGAAGCCACATCAACCTTGTCGAGGCGCATGGCGTCGGCATCGGTCGGCTGCAACGCGGCAATCCAACGTTCGCTGCCCGGAGTCAGCGAAGCCAGCCCCTCATCGGCCACGACGGCCGCGGAACTACCGTCGCTCTCCGGCGCGTCGAAATCCCATGCCAACTGTTCGGAATCATCACGATTCGTCATTGTCACCGCTTTCCCATCATTTCCGCCATGCCGCGCGGATGTCCACGCCAGCACCGATTATCGCACAAATGTTCGACTGTTTTTGTTAGTTGTTCAGAGAGCGCAGGAACTGCACCTGCACCACGTCGGCACCGTCATGGTCTTCGTAATCCATGCGCATCGCGGCCACCGACAGGGTGCGTGCGGGCACGAACATGCCTTTGTCCACGCAGACGCGGGCCGCTTGGTGCATCAGGGGCGCGACCGGCGTGTTCGGCCATACCGGCAGTCCGGCGTCGGCGAGCACGTGGATGGCTTCCTGCACGTTGGTCGGCACCGGAATGCACTGCGATTGCGCTCTTCCGATCAGTTCCTGCAGTTCGCTTTCGAGCATGGCGATACGTCCGGGGGCGATCTCCTCGCTCATGATGTATGAGGCGGCGGCAAGGTCGAAGTGGTCGCACATCCATTCCGCATAGGCGAGGCGATAGTAGGCGAATGAGGCGTCTTCCCGGTCAAGCGCGACGTTCAGCGCGTTGAGGCATGCCGCACGTGCCGGATCCCAGTCCTCGGCACGCCCCAGCTGCACGGCGAGCTTGAGATGCGACAGCGGGTATGCGGGGGCGTAACGCACCATGGCGTTCAGATGCGGCAGCGCGGCATCGACGCCTTTGACTTGGGCGAGCAGGTCGGCAAGCTCCATATGCATGTAGAACAGGTTGTCGGGGATGAGCACCGTTCTTTCGCCTTCGGTGGCGAACATGCGGTTGTAGATAACGCGTTCCGCATATGAATTGAAGTACCGCGGCACGCCCGGATTTTCAGCGAAGATCCGGTCCATACGTTCGAGTGTGGACTGGGCGGATTCGATGGCCCGCTCGACGTCTCCGGAGAACAGCATGTCTCGTGCCTTCAGACGTTCGTCATCGAGGGATTGTGCCAGTTCGAATGAGAAGTCGGGCGTGTCTTCGCCGTCGATCAGCGCGCTGGTGACCTGCGGCGCCAATTCGGTCAATTCCGGATCGGATATGGAATTGATGATGTCCATGGCCTGTTTGGCTTTGGCCACCGATTCGAGTCCGTCGCTTTGCGCAAGACGATGGAACTCCCCCACGGCGCGCTGCAACAGGTCGACACGCTGGATGGACAGGCCCATCATGTTCTCACAGCCGAACAACTGCGCCGTGCCGTCATCAAAACAAATGTCGGACAGTTCGGGTTCTTCTTGGCTCCCCGCCGGTGAGAATCGGCTGTCACGAAGGTCGAAGGCCGCGTCGATGGGTTTGAGAGCGCCTTTGCCGTCCACGTCCATTTCGGCGTCGAACATGCGGTATGTGGCGGTTGGATGGGCCAATCCGTCAGTGTCGAGCCGCTTCAGGAACTCGTCGCGGGTGAAGGTGACGGTCACCAAGTTGCGTACGGTCGGGTTTTTGCGCAGCTGCGCCATCGGATCGTCGTCATCATCATCGAGGTAGGTGTCGTACTCCGTTTTGTCGCTGGCGTCGTCCCGCATGGAGGCGTCGTCATCGTCGGCGTGTCCGTCCGGTACCGCGAACGCCATTTCGTCGAAGTCGATGTTTTTCATCAGGTCTTCGAACTGGCCGTCCACCGTATCGTCTCCAGTGCCAACGCTATCCGAGCCAGCCGAATCGTCGGAATCGATTGATTCGGATGAGATATCGGTGGTTCTCGGAGTGACGGGCCGAGCCGGATCGCCATGGTAGTCGCCGTCCTTTGGAGCGGCTTTGGATCCGGATGGCCTCATGTCTCCGGTACGGATGCGTTCGAAGGCGCTTAACGCCTCGCTCATCAACTCGCTGATGGCGGAATCCTGTTCGGCTACGGCCTCTTCCAGACCAATCGAATCGATGTGCATCGACACGCGTTTGACATTCGGATCGGCTCCGAAGCTCAGCGCGGCCATCATGAGTCCGACGCGCAGATTGTAATCGACGCTCATACGCGTGCGTTCGACGTCGGTCAGGTCGATCCACGCGCGGCGCGATACGTCGTATCGGGTGAACGGCATCATGGACACTCCAGCAGAAGTGAAGCCGATTGCGACTTCGCCGTCGCTGAGGTCGCACCGGAAGTCAACGTCGAAACGGTATGGCAGGCGCAGGCTGCGCAGCAGACGGGACATGGTCTGCCGGTACACCCATTCGGAACCTCCGTCGGCGCCGGAATCGCCTTCCAACACGTTGTCCTTGGTTGATTCGGCGACTTCACGCCGGAAGTCGGCCGCGATATCCGCCAGTCGGCTGGCGGCCTGGATGCCGTCTTCCCGGTTCGGGTCGAGGATCGCGCCGAACCGGTCGTCCGGTTTCAACGCGATCAGCGCCGGATTCTCCAGCAGGGCGAAGTCGATCTGCGCGGCTTCGGCACGCGTCACCGTGTTCTCCGTGGGGAGAGCGCCGATGCGTGCGTTACGTTCCAGCCATGAGCTGACGGCGGCGAAGCGGTTGAGGTTGCCCTCGATGTTGAGGGCGCACAGCACTGCCGAGAACGGCAGGGAGGAATCCCATGCGAAGAAGTAGCATCCGGAATAGCTGGATGTGTACAGGTGCAGCGGTTCCGCTCCGTGCACAGCTTCGAGCCCTTGATCGGTATCGAGCGCGTGGGCTTCGCGCATCAGATCGGCGAAGTAGTCTTCCAGGCCGGAGGCGCGCATGCCATGCGACCGGGCGCTCATGGTGTCTCTGATGGACCGTCGGATGGCGCCTATGGGCGCTTCGCGGTTGAGCCTGCGGAAAATGTTGCCGGAACCGAAACCGACGAGCAGGCCGTTCATCTGTGGCAGCATGTAGGCGGCGAAGAACGCGATGGTGATGGCGTCCCGATATTCGAGGTCGAACCGCATATTCGCTGGCAGGTTGGCGCGCATTTGCTCAAGCGTGTAACGGCTGCCGGTTTTGAGCCATGAGGCGAGCCACATCATGCGACCGCCCGGCATGCGTCCCACGACGCCGCCTTGCGTGGCGCGCACCGTTTTCGGATTGCGGCTGGCCGCATGGCCGAGTCTTGGACCGTCCGCCAACGTAAGGGTTTCCTCTTTGACGAAGACGAACCGCGGTTCGAGTTCCTGCGTGTCCATGTCCGGATCGGTGCCGGCGAAGACACGCGCTTTGCCGTCCGCGAGCGCGATTTGGGCGAAGTGGTCGCTGTCGGTGAACAATCCGATGGAGAAGGCATGGCCGTGGGTCTGCGGCAGTTGGGCCCATCCGAGGCGGAATCCTCCGGGCACGCCTTCGAATCCGTCGATGATGTGTCGTTTGATGAGCGGATTAAGCCGGATGGCGTTGCGGGTCAGTTCGTCGACGATGTCGTCGGGCTTGTCAAGCGCCTTGCCGAAGGGGTTGGCGTGGATGTGGCGCGGCGTGGCCTGGTTGACGAGTCGCCGCACATTTTGCCTGACGCGTTCGAGCATGGTCCGGTTATGTTCCGGTTGGCTGGCCGGGTCTGATGGTGTGCGGTGAGACATGTGTGCCATTCTTTCAATCCAACGCGACATGAAGCTATTAGAATAATGACGTGACTTTTTCGAAGCAGCGTTTTCAGGCACGTCGTCGTATGTGCGCAGCCATTGTAGTCGCTTTCGCGGTGATGGTGGCGGTCGAGTGCGTGTTGTGCAATATGCCGTTTTGGCGTTCCTTGGCCGCATCGGGTGATTCCGCCGCCGCGTACAACGTGCTGGGCCCTGGGCTCGAACGTACTGACGAGGGGTTGTTGAAGGTCACCGATCCGACGCAGGCATATATGCAGGTCGATGCGGATGGCTCGTCGGAATATGTTCGTATGGATCCGGTGTCTTCGAAGGCGTTGGATAAGGCAGCCAGACAATCGGAGCAGGTGTTGCGCACGGTTCGCGTCCGTCCTGATGTCAATCGCAGGGCCGGTACGGTCAGTTCGGTGTCGGTGTCTTCGCCACGTTCGCTGTATGTGCATGCGGCGGCTGCAGGTGGTTCGGTGTGCGTGCGGATTGTCGAGCCGAAGGGTTCGCTGATTCCGTTTGATGCGGTGCGTGCGAATGTGCGTGTACCGTTCGCGTTGAATCCGTTGCGTATCGGCGTGATGGTGGCCGTGTTGGCGATGGTACTGGTGTGGAGGCCTGGTTCGCGGTTGTGGCGGATGCCGTTGGATACGACGAGTGTGAGGCAGCGTGCGTGGCTGGGGGCGCTGCTGGCGGTGCCTGTTGTGGTCACTTGTGCCGTTGTGGTGTGGCAGCTGGTGGAGGCGGCTCCGTTGAGCTTCCATACGAAAGGCACGTACACGTATGATTTCGACCAGTACGATTACGTGGCAAGGGCGCTGCTTGATGGTCACGCGTGGTTGGATTTGGATGTGCCGGATGCGTTGCGTGACGCGGCGGATCCGTATGATGTGGCCACCCGGCAGCGGTTGCTTGCCGATGGCGTAAGCCCAGTGTATTGGGATTACGCGTTCTATCAGGGGCACTGGTATTCGTATTTCGGTGTGGTTCCCGCGTTGTTGTTGTTCCTGCCGTATCGGGCGGTCACATCGTTGTTCGTCGATGGCGGGCTGATGATGCCCTGCGGTGCGGCCGTGCCGCTGCTGATGCTTGGTTTTCTGGTATTCGGATGTCTGCTGGTGATTCGTGTGATATCCCGAATTCGTCCGAATGCGCCGTTGGCTGCGGTCAGTATGCTGTGCGTGTTCATGCTGTTGGCTTCCAATGGTTTGTATCTGTGGTATCGGACGAATTTCTATTCGGTGCCGATCGCCGCCTCCCTGTTTCTGAGCGTGTTGGGATTGTGGCTGTGGTTGGGCGCCGCCAAGCGGGTGCCGGTGTCAGGCGATCGGATTCGTGAGGTTGATGGCACGCAGTCGTTGTCGTTGCCCCATCTGGCTGCAGGCTCGATGTGCATTGCGGCCAATCTGGGGTGCCGTCCGCAGTTCATTCTCGTGGCGTTGCTGGCTTTCGTAATATTCTGGCCGCAGATTCAGTCGATTTTCCGTCACGCCTCCAATGATTCCTCCCTTCCCCATATGTCGGTCTGGCGTCTGATGCGCGCGCCGTTGGCCGCATTGCTTCCCGCGTTGATTGTGATCGTTCCTCTGCTGGCGTACAACGTGGTCCGGTTCGGATCACCGCTCGACTTCGGCACCTCATATCAGATGACGGTCACGGATATGACCAGTTATCGGCAGCCATTGTCGAATCTTGCGCTGACCGTCGCATATTACCTGTTCCTGCCGTTGCGGTTCACGGATGCGTTTCCGTTCCTCGCCGTCAATCCGGCGCCTCTTCCCACTTGGGGATTTACCGAGGCAATGCCTGGCGGCTTATTCACGATAGCTCCGTTGACGTTGGCCGCGCTGGCCTGCCCGTTCCTCTACCGGCGTATGCGCAAGGCCGGGCGCACGAACACATGGCTGTTGTTGACATCCAGCCTGGCATTGGGATTGCTGCTTGTGGTGATTGACTCCCGCATGGCTGGTTTGGGATGGCGGTACATCGCCGATTTCGGATGGCTGTTTGCCTTGGCCGCGTTGCCTTCGTTGCTGATCGTACTTGATTGCGTCAAGCCGCGTCTGCGTTGGGTATGTCGTGCCGGATTCCTCGCGCTGCTGCTGTTCACGCTGGTTGTCGCGCTGATGTCGTTGTTCCTGCCCGGGCGTGACGATGAGATGTTGCGCAACAATCCCGCCCTCTATCTCGACGTGCAGTCCTGGTTCATGTTGGGTTGACGTCCGACATAAGCTACATCCAGTAAAAATTCAGGTTTCTTTCCTGATTCATATAGCAGTTTTTCCGGTTTGCTCTGAGTTTCATCGGCAATCATAACGATTGTCATCATTGTTGCTTTGAGTTATGTTCCGGGGGTCGCCAACCATGAAACCGCTTTCGCCGCCACGCAACCATCCTCGGGCCGCACGTTGGATGCCAAAGGCGACATCGTGCTGCTCACCACCGAACTGGGCCGCGACGACAACGCCGTGCAGGACCAGGTCGTCAAACTCGATGCCGAAACCAGCAGTGTGACGCGACTGTTGGATTTCGGCAGCCTGTTCGCCGATTACAAGGCGTCCGCCACGCATGCGGGCACGGACGATTCGGATGAACTGCCCGTGAACCTGCGCGCGGTTGCGCCTGCGGTTCGTTACAATCGGCGGTATGGGTTTCTTCGATTCGCTGTTCGCCGGTAAACGTTCCACACCGGCTTCGTCCGTCACGTTCCATCTCGACCAGGCCGCCCACATGTACGAGGACGGCAATATCGGCTTGGAGGCCACCACGCTTGATATCACACCTGACAGCAAGCGTGTGGCGGTGATAGGTTTGAACGGTGCCGGCAAGACCACGCTGCTCAAATTGTTGGATGGCGCGTTGGCCGCCACGTCCGGAACGGTCCGCATCGAAGCGGACGGTACCGCATACGACCCCGCCGTGAAACGCGATCTGAAGCATGTCGAGGATCTGGTCGGCCGCGTGCGGCGCGAAGAGATTCCGAACGCCTACTACAAGGCGGCTTCGATTCGTGAGGCGATCGACCTGCCGTTGAAGAAGCACAAGGTGCCGGAAAGCGAACGTCAGGCGATCATCGGCAATCTGTTCGCGCATTTCGACTTGGCTTCCGTGGCCCGCGAGCCGGCCTCCGCTTTGGATAGCGAGAAGCGGCATCTGCTGGCGATCGCGGCCGCGTTGAGCTTCTCCCCCGCTGCGATCGTCGCCGACGAGCCGACCAAGGGCTTGGACGAGGTGGCGTCGGCGCGCGTGGCGAAGGCCCTGTTCAGCTATGACAAGCAGGTGGTGTTCGCCACGCATGACACGGATCTGATCGTCCGTCCGGAATATGCGATCGGCCGCGTGCTCGTTGTCGACGACCATCGTGTGGTGTTCGACGGCGTGCCTCGTGAGGCGGTCGATTTTTACACGGATTTGGTTCGTTCGAAGTATGAGGCGGCGAAGGGCGACAGGGCGTAGAAGAGATTTCGGACTCGGCAGTCCGTTCAGCCGATCAGTTCGTTGACGGTGTCGATCACCACGTACACGTTATGCCGGAAATCGTCCGGTTCGGGCAGTAGTGAGATGGCCAGATAGCCGTTGGAGGTCATGTCGAAGAAGTAGCCGGGCTGTCCGGATACGCCGTGGCGTTCGATCATGTGCAGCACCAGCTCGTTCTCGTCGAGCACGCTGGGCACGCGCAGCAGTACGTTCCATCCGCCTTCGGCACGCAATACGCTGACAAGACCTTGCTCGTCCGCGTCGAGCATGGCATGCAGTGCTTTGAGATTGCCGCGCACACGTTCCTGCACGCGCGCGGTCTGCGATGGCGCCGCTTCAAGCAGTGCGGGAATTTGTTTTGCGACGATCTCGCTCATGGGCAGATAGTCGTCGGCGATCACGTCGAGACGACGCTTGGCTTCCGTCACGTCTTCTGCCGGTCCGGACACTTGGATCCAGCCGACTTTGGCATGCGGTGCGGCGAGCATTTTCGAAAAACCGTCCAACGCGAATGTGAGCGCGCCACGCTCCCCCGCGAGTCGTGCATTGCCTTCGAATGGTTCCAAATCGTAATCGTAGAACACTTCGTCGGCGATGATGGCCACGTCGTGGTCCCGGCACAGGCGGACGATCGCCTCGCGTTCCGACGGTTTGACGTACGAACCGGTCGGATTGTTGGGGTTGATGAGCACCAGCGCGCGGATGCGATTGCCGTCCGGGCCTTCCAGCGCGGTTTTCAGTTCGGCCACGTCGATGTACCAGGAGCCGTCGAATCGTTGTTGGTATTCGATCATGTCGACGCATTCGAGGCGTGCGATCGATTCGATGAGCGGATAGCCGGGTTTCGGTGCGAGCACGGCGTCACCGGCATCACACAGCAGTTTGATAAGCCACGAGTAGGCTTCGGAAGTTGAACTGAGGATGTACAGGTCGTCCGGCGAGCAATGGCCGATTTCCTGCATGTCAAGGAACGCGGCCAGCGCCTCACGCGTGTAGCGTTGGCCGCGCGGGTCGGCGGAGTAGATGTCCGGCACAAGATCCGGAGCCAGCGCGTGCCGTGTCGGATTGGAGTCGTTGAGCTTGCCGAGCGGTCTGCCGGCTGTTTTGGCGGTGGCTTCCGCCTTGGCGATGGGATTGGGCTCACTGATGTCGACTCTTGAGGAAAAACGCATGCTCTCCACCCTACTCCATGGACTGCCGTCTTCCATCTGCGGCACATGGAACAACGAAAAAGGCCGTCCGACGAATCGGACGGCCTTGTGACAACCTAATCGGTCAACACATCACTTCTGCTTGGTGCTCGCGTAGTATGCGGCGCCGATGATGCCGGCCTCGTTGTGCAGCTTGGCTGCGACGATCGGGGTCTTGATGTCGATGTACGGCAGGAACTTCTCGGAGACACGGGACACGCCACCGCCGACGACGAACAGCTGCGGGTCGAAGTAGAACTCCATGAGGGAGTAGTACTTGGTCAGGCGCTTCGCCCACTTCTTGTAGCCCATGTCGAGCTTCTCGCGGATGGAGGATGCGGCGTACTTCTCCGCGTCGCCCTTGCCCTTGAGCAGTTCCAGATGGCCGAGCTCGGTGTTCGGAATGAGCTCGCCGTTGAAAATCAGCGCGGTGCCGATGCCGGTGCCCAGCGTGGTGGCGATGACGAGGCCATCCTGGCCCTTCGCGGCGCCGAACTGCTGCTCGGCAAGACCGGCGGCGTCAGCGTCGTTCACCACGGTGACCGGACGACCGCAAGCTTCGGAGAACACTTCGGTGACGTCCACGCCGACCCAGGACTGGTCCAGGTTGGCCATGTAGCCAAGCTTCTCGCCCACATGAATCGGAGCCGGGAAGGCGATGCCGACCGGAGCGGACTCCGGAACCTCGAAATGCTCGAGCTGCTGGCGAACGATTTCGCCGACGGCCTTCGGAGTGGACACCTCCGGGGTGAGGATCTTCAGACGCGGTTCGGCGAACTCGCCCTTCTCGAGGTTAACCGGGGCGGCCTTAATGCCGGAGCCACCAATGTCAACGCCGAATGCCTGTGCAGTCTCAATCATCTTCAACCTCTCTATCAAGGTATGTTATGGGTGTATTCGAACCGGTACGTATTATGGTAACTCGCAACATGCCCAAAATCGCGCGCGACATGCACAAATGGTGAGAACGATTGCACAAATTGTAATACTTAACCGAGTAAATATTTCATCGCCTGTTTTGCAAACGATTCGTCCCACGTCGGTAGAGGCTCCGACGTGGGACGAATCGTCAATCGCGTGATCGCCGCGCGTTGGGAAACGCGTGGGCCACGGTATTACTTCAGCGGCGGCATCGGCTGCCATTCCGGATCATGCAGCAGCTTGCGCGAATCCCACCATCCCTTGGCGATCTGAACGATGCCGGTCTTGAAATGCTCGCGGTCCACCATCATCAGTCGAATCACTTCCTTGACCGCGGTCAGCACCGTACCCAGACCGAACAACAGCGGACGGTAATCGCCGTACGTCATGAAGTATCGGGCCATGTAGCCGCGGTTGCGCATGATGTGGTAGCGGTTCATGTCGGAAGTGGAGTTGAGCTGGCGCACGCCGGCGATGTCCCAATTGCCGATCTCGCGCGTACGGCGCAGCACCACGTCGGGCACGACGATCGGATTGGTGACCTTGCTGGCACGATAGCCGTACATCGTGTCGTCCCAATAGATGAAGAAACGCGGGTCGGGCAGACCGATCTTCTCGACGATGTTGCGGCGGAACAGGCCACCTTCGAAGCACAACGTGTCCATCACGCGATAGCCAGCCGGGCCGAACGCAGCCGGTGCGATCGGGTTCGGAATGCCGAGCGGGACGATGAAATCGTACTGCCAGTAGAACGGACCGCCATCATAGTCGTAGCGGCTTCCCTGAATCACGTCGTGCCGATCGGTCCACTTGGCCAAGCGCTCGATGCCTTCCGGCATGACGGCGACGTCGTCGTCCATGACCCAGAACCATTCGGCACCCAGCTCGTACGCCTTCTTCACACCTGCGGAGAAACCGCCCGCGCCTCCGAGGTTGTCGGTCTGCGGCGCGTAGACCACGCGGTTCTCGTTGCCGGACAGGTCGGCCACGGTGGTGCCCCACTGCGCGGTGAGCTTGGCGCTGAATTCTTCGACCATGCCATGGGTCTTGTCACTGTGCTCGTTGTCCACGACGATGATGCGCCACGGGGCGACGGTAAGCTTCTCGATGGATTCGAACAGGGTGGCGAGCAGCTGCTGGCGCTTGTAGGTCACCACGACGATAGCCAGCTTTTCGATGGTCTTCTTCGCAACTTGCTTTTCAGTCATACGTTCCATTCTTGCACCGGCCCTCAACCACACATCGGCCATGTTCGATATGGAGCCGAGCACGGGCATAATCCGCGACAAATATGGACAGAACCTTGCACGGCACGAACTTGTTTGCCATAATGAACCGCGTATGCAGGGGAATCCGTATGACGGATTGAGATGGGCGTGGACGTCCGAACCCTTTGAACCTGATGGTTGACACCAGCGTAGGGAGGCATGGCCATATGGCTGATGTGATTTCCGTAACCAATTCCGATTCCGCGTTCGACGCTTCGAAGGGCGTCACGCGAACCAATCTTCCCCCATTCGCGCAGCGGCTGCGCAAAGCCGCCGACCTCGTATGGGAGGAAGGCTACAGGCAGCCGTTCATCCGCGAACTGGGCGAAGGCACTCTGCCGCGCGAGAAGTTCGCGTTCTATCTGCTGCAGGATTTCCGTTATCTTAACGACTACGCCAGAGTGCATGCTTTGGGACTGGCCAAAACAGACGATCCTGAGATCATGGCGTTCATGCTCAACGTACAGAACGGCGCGTTGAATGTGGAGTCGACCGTGCACCGCACGTATCTGGCCAGCTACGGCATCACCGACGAGCAGATGAACAACGTGCGCCAGTCGGCGTTCGCCCGCGCGTACACGTCGAACATCCTTTCCATCGCCTATGGCAAGGGTATCCTCGACATTCTCGTGGCCGTGCTCCCCTGCGCCTGGGTGTATGCGGATTACGGATATCGTCTTGCCCATGAATTCGCAGACACGCTCGATGTGAACCAGTACAAGAGCTGGGTGGACATGTACAAGACCGACGAGTTCTGGCAGGGTTCGGCTTGGCTGATCGAGCATATCGAGAAACTCGCCGCCGAGGTGAGCGAGGAACGCAAGCAGGAGCTGGTCGATATTTTTGTGACCGGCGTTGAGAACGAGTACATGTTCTGGTCCAGCGCGTACGACATGCAGTACACGTGGAAGCCCGAATGGGATCAGGAGAGCTGATTCTCCGGCACGCTCTCTTCCGATTGTTTATTTCCATATGAAGCGGCCCGCCTTCCGATTGGTTTCGGAGGGCGGGCCGCTTCATATAACGTTCGAATCGCTATTCGCGCACGAGACGAATGTGCTCCACGTCGTCACGCTGGGAACGACGGTAGAGCACGAAACGGTTGCCGATGACCTGCACGAGTTCCGCGCCAAGCTGTTCGGCGAGACCTTCGCCGGCCTCCTTGGCGGTCAGACCGGAACCGTCGAGCACGGAGCATTTGACGAGCTCGCGCTTCTCGATGGTCTCGTCCGCCTGTTTGACGGCGTTTTCGCTCAGATCGTTCTTGCCGACCTGGATGAGCGGATTGAGTTTGGTGGCCAGGCCGCGCAGCTGCTTGACCTGCTTTTTGGTAAGTGCCATATGTGTTCCATTCCTATCTACAAATACCCGCTCAAGCCTAGCGTGAGGACGGTATTTGCCCATCCGCCCGCAACGCACCGGTCATAACAGCACGCCCGGCACGACCAGTGCGACGAGATAGACGAGCACCACGATCGCCACGGTCACGTCCATGCCGGTGACGCGCATGACACGCCAATGCGTGCGCGTCGCACCTTCCTCATAGCAGCGCGCGTCCAAGGCGAGGCTCAGGTTGTCGGCATGGCGGATGGCTGCGGCGAAGACCGGCACGACGACCGCCACCATCGCTTTGATGCGTACTACGAACGAACCTGTTTCGACGCTGCCACCGCGCGCCGACTGCGCGTCGATGATCGCTTTCGTTTCCATGCCAAGCGTCGGCAGGAAACGCAGGGCGAGGCTCATCACCAATGCCGTCTCCTGCGTGTGCAGGCCGAATCTGGCGAACGGTGACAGCAATGATTCGAACGCGTCGGTCATGGCGGTCGGTGTGGTGGAGGCAAGGAACATCGCTCCGATGACGATGACCACGGCGAACCGACATGCGTAGAGTATGGCGATGCGGATGCCGTCATCGGTGATGGGAATCGGCCCGAGGCTCGCCACCGTGGTGCCGGTGCGCACGAAGAAGATGTTCAGCAGGCCGCAGAAAACGAACAATGCCAGGAACACACGCACGGAAGCGGCCAATCGGCCTACATTGATGCGTCCGGCCGCGGCGATCACGCCGGTGAACACCACGGCAAGCAGCAATTGCCAGAATGAGCCGATGGCGAACGCGGAGAACATGAGCGCCAATGCGGACAGCATGCCCACGCGCGGATCGAGGCGTTCCAACAGGGTCCGCCGCTCCCCCACGGTCGCGGTGTCCGAGCCGGCGGCGTCCACGGATGGTTCCGCATCCGGCTCCTCTTCGCAGGTGGCTTTCACTGTGGATTCCGTGGATTCCTTAGAGTCCGCACGTTTCGCCGGCTTGCCCAATATGATGGTACGGTCGGCAAGCTCGTCCACTTCATCCTGCGAATGCGAGATGAGCAGTATGGTCACGCCGCGTGATTTGAGCTCGTGGATGAGCCCGTGCACGCGTGCGGCGGCCTCCTCGTCAAGACCTGCGGTCGGCTCGTCCAGAATCAACGCTTTCGGCTCGCATGCGATCACGCCGGCGATCGCCACCAGTCGCTGCTGGCCGCCCGACAGGTCGAACGGCGAACGGTCTCGCAGATGTTCGATATGCAGCAGCCGCATGGCCTGCATGGCGCGTTCCATCGCCTCGGACGTATCCAATCCCAGGTTGGAAGGCCCGTATGCGACGTCTTCGGCCACGGTGTCGGCGAACAGCTGCCGTTCCGGATGCTGCATGACGTAGCCGACCGTACGGCGCAGCCTCGTACGGTTTTTGCGATTGAGGGGCTTCGTTCCGCCGTTCGCCTTCGCAGTGGCCACGGCGATGCCGTCGATGACGATCGAGCCTGTCGTGGGTTTCTCCAACGCGCACAGCATGCGCGCCAATGTGGTTTTGCCGGCGCCATTGCGTCCCATCAACGCCACTGTCTCGCCTTTGCCGATGCTGAACGACAGGTGGTTGAACACGTCACGTTCGGCGTCCACGTAACGATACGATATGTCGCGTGCTTCGATGAGCGTTTCGGCGGGCTCATCATCAATGCGTTTCGGTAGGCCCACCGATTGAACCGGCATCCGAAGCCGCTCGTCGGCGGGGCCATCGCCTACGATGTGGCCTGCTTCCAGCTGAATCACACGGTCGGCATGTTCCAACTCGTCCTCATGGTGCGTGACGAGAATGATGGTGGTGCCGCGGTCCTGGAGTTCGTCCAGCACCCGCATGATGTCGGCGCGCCCTTGCGGGTCGAGCATGGCGGTCGGCTCGTCGAGCACGAGCACATCGGAATCCATCGCCAGCATGCCGGCGATGGCGATGCGTTGTTGTTGGCCGCCGCTCATGCGCGTCGGATCGGAAGCACGATAGTCGCTCATATCCACGGCGTCCAGCGAACCGGAGATGCGCAGGCCGATCTCATCATGCTCAATCGCAAGATTCTCCGGTCCGAACGCCACGTCGTCTTCGGTGACGGTGGTGACGATTTGGTCTTCGGGATGCTGGAACACCGCGCCTATGCCGCAACGGGCGGTTCGATACTCGTCGGCGTGCGCGCCGCACTCGTCGAACACCACATTGCCTGACAATACGACATATCCCTCATCGGGAGCCACCAGTCCGGCGATGACACGTGACAGCGTGGATTTGCCCGAACCGTTCGGTCCGGCCAGACAGATGCGTTCGCCACGGCGGATGTCAAGGCTCACACCGTCAAGCGCCCATGTCGCGCCGCCATCATAGGTGAATCGCACATCGCGTAACGTTATGATCGGCGCATTGGTCGTAACCATAAAATCTTCCTTCACCAGCACTGTATGGAATTCTCGGGGAAAACAAGACGGAGGAACCCTCCGACGGATGCGGACGGTCCCTCCATGTTCATTTCAATGGGAACAAACGAAGCTCAACGGTTCAGCAGGTTGGAGATCGGCTTGTAGATCAGGAACGTGACCACGCCGTGGATGGTGAACTTCAACGCGTTGAACGGCAGGAGCGCCGGCACTATAAGCGCCACGACCTGCGCGGTGGTCATGTGCGCGTAGAACGGCGTGACGATGATGTTGCCGACGATGGCGACGGCGAGCGCCACGACAGCGCCGACGATGATGCCGATCAGCGCGCCCTTGCGCGTCTTGTTCTTTTTGTAGATGAGCGATGCCGGCACGGACAGGGCCAATGCCACGAGCACGGCCATCAGGGTGCCCCATGGGTTGGTGAACAGGTGCGGCACGAAGCCGAGCACGCTGACGATGACGGCTGCGGCCGGTCCGAACGCGAAGCCCGCGACGAGGCAGACGATGCCGGATGGGTCGTATTTGAGCCACTGCACGCCTGGGATGATCGGGAATTCGATGAAGCTGACGGCCATGGACAGCGCCACGAACAGCGCGTACATGGCGATGCGTTTGGTGGACCAGCGGCCGGAGTCGGCGACGCCTGTGGAGTGCGCGTTGTCCGGACGGGTCATCGGTTTGTCTGCGGCCTGATCAGCTGCGGTATTGGAGGTATTGCTAGGAGAGGATACACTCATGTTGAGCTCCGTTTCTTCCATCCGGACTGTAACCGTTGGCCCCGGATTCTCACCGGATCAGCCGCTTTCGCGGGTCGCGGGCTTCGGTATGGGGCCGTTATGAATGCCGGTCGTGCCGTTACCGCCAGTAAGGATTTTCACCTTCCCTGAAACTTGCTTGTCCATATATACGCCCGCCATGCGATATGCGCAACCTGCGTTCCGTTTTCGTCTTGCGATTCGGAACGCAGCCTGCGCACGCCGCGACAGCGGGCATGTTATGACAGCAGGTCGAGCAGATCGTCCTTGCTGAGCGTGCCGACGCCGCCGGATGCGGTGCCGTCGGTGAATTGGCGCGCCAGCTCGTTTTTCTTTTCCTGCAGTTTCAGGATGCGTTCCTCGATGGTGTCTTTGGCCACGATCTGGTATACGTTCACGTCCTGGGTTTGGCCGATACGGTGCGCACGGTCGGTTGCCTGGTTCTGCGCGGCGGCGTTCCACCATGGATCGGCGTGCACCACCACGGACGCGCCCACGAGGTTCAGGCCCGTGTTGCCGGCTTTGAGCGAGATGAGGAATACGGGCACGTCATTGCCATTGAATTCGTCGACCAGTTCCACACGGCGTTTCTTCGGCGTCTCGCCGGCGATGGTGTAGTATTCCACGCCTTGTTCGGCGAGTCTGGCGCCGATGAGTTCGAGGAACGAGGTGAATTGCGAGAACACGAGGACCTTTTTGCCTTCGTCCATGCATGTGGCCACGAGTTCGGCGATGGCGTCGAGTTTGGCGGAGGCGTTCTTCGCGTCGGCGTATACGAGTCTTGGATCGCAGCAGATTTCGCGCAGCAAGGTGAATTCGGCGAGGATGCGGATCTTCTTGGTGTTGAAGTCGGCGTCCGACGCCTTGGTGAGCGTGGCGCGTAGCCGCTGTTCGTGTGCGGCGTACAGTTTGCGCTGCTCTCCTTCCAGTTTGACGGTGAGCACGTTCTCGAATTTGTCGGGCAGGTCGGTGAGCACGTCTTTTTTCAGACGGCGTTTGATGAACAGTCCCACCAATGTCTGCAGTTTGTCGGCCATGACGGAATGTTCCGGACCGGGAGCCATGATCGGCTGCTCGTATTTTTCGCGGAATTTCGTATAGGTGCCGAGCAGTCCGGGCATGAGGAAGTCGAAAATGCTCCACAGTTCGCTCAACCGGTTTTCGATTGGCGTGCCGGTCAGAGCGAAGCGATGGTCGGCCGTGACCTGTTTGACCGATTTGGCCACCTTTGTGGCATGGTTTTTGATGTATTGCGCCTCGTCGAGCGCCATCAGCGCGAAATGGCAGGCTGCGTAATCGTCCACGTCGCGACGCAGCAGATCGTAGGAGGTGATCACCACGTCGGTGCCGTCGTACGTCGTGGTGCCATTCGTCGTAGCACCGTCGTTCTCCTGCGATTGCGCGGCCACCGTCGCGATGGCCTTGCGTCGCTGCGCTTTCGTACCGGCGACGACTTCCACCGTCAGATCGCCCGCGAATTTCTCGCATTCCGCGGCCCAGTTGTAGACGAGCGATGCCGGGCAGACGATGAGTGACGGACCGTTTCCTTTGCGCGCTTCGATGAGCGAGAGCAGCTGCACGGATTTGCCGAGGCCCATCTCGTCGGCGAGGATGCCGCCGAAGCCCTTGTCCCACAGGGTGGACAGCCATTGGAAGCCCTCCACTTGGTATGGGCGGAGCACGGTTTTGAGCCGTTCGGGCACTTCGTAGCGTTTCGGATCGACGATCTTCACATCGTTGACATAGTCCACGAACGAGGCGCTTTTGCCTTCGTCGTCCACTTGGGAGTCCAGCAGGAACGCTTGGTATCCGGGGATTTTGATGATGCCGGAGTCGAGCTGTTTTTCACTCAGGTCGAGGTCCGTGGACACTTGGTCGAGCTCATGCAGGTCGGCTTCCTTCAAATCCACGAACGTGCCGTTTTTGAGCCGATGGTAGCGGCGTTTTCTGCGGTAGGAGTCAAGCAGCGCGCCGACTTCGTTCATCGGCACCTCGTCGGCGATCGGTGAGATTTCAACGAGGTTCGAGTCGATGGACAAGCCGACCTTCACCGATGGCGGGTTGGGCTGCATCATGCCATCGAATGCCGCCGTGGAGAAGACCTGTCCCACCGATTTGAGGATCTGCACGCCGTCGGTGAGCATGAGCAGGATAGCCTGCTCGTCCTCTTCTTTGACGCGTGCCACGTCGATGGAGCTCCATGTAGGGCACAGCTGGCGTACCACCTGCACGGCGAATGATTCTCGTGACAGGTCGCGTTTGACCTGCGAGGCTCTTGAACGTGAATCGGGGTTAATCACGCCGCGCAGTTCTTTGGCGGTGGGCACCAGTTGGAAGGTGAAGTCGCCGTATTTCGCCACCGCTTCGCAGGTGATGCCGTACAAATCGCGGTCCAGATAGAATTCGATCCGGCATTCGGTTCCCACCGCTTCGGTCACTTCCTGCGGAATGTCGAATCCGATGCCCGCTTCGGTGAGTTTCGGCACGATGGTTCGGGCGAACATGGGCCAGTCGTTTTCGGCGATGAACACGCCGTCCGGATCGTCGGAACACAGGTCAGGCAGCACCTGCAATGCCGGGCGCAGTTTATCGGTGCAGCGGAAGAGCCCGTCGATGCCTATCCTGTCCGTCGCCGTGGAATCGTCGGGACGTTCGCGGCTGAAAACGTAGAAGCCGTTGCGTCCGTTGATGACATCGGAGATGCTTTGGTTCGATGTGATGCGCACGCCCGACGCGGTGCCCTCATGCACGAAGGACGCCTTGAACGTGAAGGTGGGGTCGCCTTCGACAATGTCAAGGCCGAACGGCTCGCCTCCTTCGTTGGCCATGTGGATGCGGCTTGGCCCGGATTCCTTGGTGCGTTGGAAATCCTCGATAAGCAATCGTCTCAGCCCGTCACCGTCCGACGTGCGCAGGAAACCGCGGGCCTTCGACTCGTGTTCCTTGTATTCGTCCTGTGTCACGGCGTGGAACAGGTCGAGCAGGTCGCATGCCTCCCAATCGGTGAGGACGAGTTCACGGTCGACGCGTACCGCTTCGCCGTAATAGTATCCGTTTTGCAGTTGGGCCGCCGTTCTGGATGCGATCACCTGCTGCAGGAAGCGGTATAGCTTCAGCGAGAAGGGGTCGAGCATGTCCGGAGTGTGGGTGAACGCGAGTTTTTTGCCATATGACTCGTATGTTCCCGTCCGCATGTCGGCCACGAATCTTGAGATGTTTTTGAGCGCATAGTCGGCGTCGCCGCATCCGATGCGCAGGGACAGGCGCAGGGCGTCATGGCCGTTGATCAGCGTGGGCTCGAGGTACACGCTTCCCGGTTTGACGTCGACCGGCGCGCTTGATTTGCGTTTCGGTTTGGCGGCTCCCTGTCCGGAGGCGCCACGTTGTTCCTCGATCAATCGGCTTTTCGCGTTGATGATTCGTTTCAGCACGTCGAGTTGGGCGTTCTCGCCGGCGTTGTTGCTTTTCGCATCGAGGGAGCGCATGTAGTCGGCGAGGGCCCGGGGTGTTGCGGCTGCGGCGTGGAATCCCCGGAATCGTTCCGGCTGCTGCAGGAACAGCAGCAGCATGGCGGCTACGTGCTTGCACATGCCGGTGTACCGGCGGCTGGTGGAGGAAGCCGAGTCGTCATCATCGTTGACGTGGCCGTACGTGCTGCCGGAGCCGAAATCGTCGTAGTCGTCGACGTAATCGTAGTCGTCGTCATCGTCGAAGCTGCGGTATTTCGGACTGTTGTGGTAGTCGAAGGTCCGGTAGGAACCGTAGCCGCGCTGCGAACCGCTGAATGCCGGGCAGGAGCAGTAGCGTGCCAGAAACAGCTCGTCGGCGAAATCAAGCGTGGCTTGCACTTCGTAACGGCTGGAGGGTGAGGTGGTGCCCCGTATGGTGGCATACAGGGTGATGCGGTTGGATGCGGTGTCGTTCAGGCAATGCAGGTCCTCCATTTTGGAACGCCATTGGTTGGCGATGCCGCGGGCGCGCTGCAGTACCGGCTGGCTGCATTCGCTGCACAGCTCGTCGGAAAGCCATGCCAGAGTGTCCGCCACCTGAACCCCCATCGTTCGTACGTTTGTTCTCATGCAACCATACCAGCGCGGTGGAACAGCAAAAGCCGCGGCCCGATCCGGACCGCGGCATGTTATCGCCCGTGTTGCGTCAGCGGCAGCGTTTGGTCAGCGGCTGCCATGGGTCGAGTTCCACCGGCTCGGTTTCGAGCAGCGCTCGGGTGGCGTCGTCGAGGTATTCCTTGCGGATGATGATTTCGGTCACATAGCGGTCGAACCACTTGTCGGAGGCCACGTAGTAGCCGTCTTCGCCGTTGTCTTTGCCCCAGCTGTTCTCCACTTTCCAGCGGTTCGGCTTGCCTTGCTCGTCAAGGTTCACGCCGGTGAGGGTCATGGCATGGTTGCTTGGACTGTCGCCGTATTCGAGGCCGTGCGCCTTGTCGAAGTCGAAATCGGTGCCGAACAGCTGGTCCACGCGCACGCTGTCGCAGTCGAAATAGCCGGCCGCACGCAGCGAGAACTGGGTGCAGTCGCAGGCGAACCAGATCGGGTGTCCGGCGCTAATCTGGTCGACCGCGGCCTTTTTGAACACGTCGAGCGGCACGTTGACGAATTCCATATCCCCCGCTTCGGCCACATTGGCGGTGTAGCGGATGCGGTAACGCTTGTTGAACGGACGGGACGCCATCGGCACGTTGCACAACGTCACCAGATCGTCGACGTCCACCGGCACGTACTTCTTGTAGAATTCCATCGGCGTGATGCCGGTTTCGCGGATCTGTCTGCGCTCGTCCTTGCCGGTTTTCGGCTTGTCGGCCTCGTCTTCGCCGCTTTTCTTATCGTCCTTCTTGTCATCGTCGCTCACGCGGGCCAGGAAGTCGAACTTCTCCGGCGGCTCGCCCAACGAGATGGCGCACATGCGGTACACGGTGGACATGTCGTCGTCCTTGACCGCGCGCAGTTCATCGACCGTGGCGCCGGCTGCGTAACGTTCGCGCAGGTCGGCGGCGAACTGGCGCAGCCTGCTGTTGAGGTATTGTTTGAACGCGTCGGAGTCCTTGGAATTGGCGGATTCCGGGTAGGCGCTCTTCGGCACGAGACCATACTTGTCTACAAGGGCGGCGAACATCTGCCACCAACCGCCGTCATCGGCCGGCCCGTAGTTGATCTCCTGGAACAGGCGGCTGTCGGTCGGCTCGTCGAGCGTGGCGAACACGTTTTCGAGATACGTGTTGGATTTTTCCATCGCATCCCAGAAGAACAGGTAGGTTTCGGAGAATTCGAAATCGTCGAGTCCCCACTGGTGCATGAGCTCGTAACGCAGGGTGTTGAGGGATGCGAACATCCAGCAGCGGCCGGATCGGCGCTGGTTGGTGATGGACCCCTGTTTCAGTTCGATGGAGAAGTCGCGTGGCAGCGCGCGCTGGCCTTTGTAGTCGGTGGCGGCTTCGAGCACGCCCGAGGACACCGCGGCGTTGGCGGCCACAAGGTTGGCCCGGTCGGCGTTGAAGTCTTTGGCGTATTGTGCGAGACGTTCCGGTTTGATTGCTGTGATGCTGTTGGTCATACGGCCGATTCTTGCCATACGTCTTGACGGATGCGAAATACTGGTTTCGGCATGCCGAAAAATCTGCCGTAAATAAGCGATTCGAATTCGTTCCGGGGATATTCTAGGGGTTTTAGGGTGAGGAGCGTATCATGCGTCGTCATGGTTCGATGATGGTTGTTTTGTCCGGATTGCTGGCTGCAAGTCTGGCCATCGGACTGCCGGTCGGTTCGGCGTATGCGGACGAGCCGACGGATGGCACCGGGGCCGGCACGTCCGCCACGGAGGTGTTGGATTCGTTGGAGGTCAAGGGCCGCGCGCCGAAAACCGGGTACAAGCGCACTCAATTCGGCAAGGCGTGGGCCGACGTGGACCACAACGGCTGCGACACCCGCAATGATATCCTCAACCGCGATCTGACCGGCGTGAGGCACAAGTGGCGTACGCACAATTGCGTGGTGAAGTCCGGAAAACTGCATGATCCATACACTGGCAAGGACATCAAGTTCAAGAAGGGCAAGAAGACTTCCACCGCGGTGCAGATCGACCATGTGGTGGCGTTGAGCGATGCGTGGCAGAAGGGCGCGCAGAAGCTCAGCGAGGAGCGCCGCACCGCATTGGCGAACGATCCGTACAATCTGCTGGCCGTGCAGGGGCGTGCCAACCAGAAGAAGTCCGATGGCGATGCGGCCACGTGGCTGCCGTCCAACAAGGGGTTCCGTTGCGAATATGTGGCACGTCAGATTGGTGTGAAGCACAAATATTCGCTGTGGATCACGCAGGCCGAGAAAGAGGCCATATCCAAGGTATTGTCCTCCTGCCCGACGCAGACCGTGCCCGATTACACGGGAGTCAAGGATTCTACAGTCGAGAAGACCACCGAATCCGAGCAGACAGAACAGACGCAGACCGAACAGCAGACCGAACAATCAGCTGAGCAGGCCCAGCAGAATCAGCAAACGACACAGGCACCTGCGCCCGAACCCGCTCCGGCTCCAGCTCCCGCGCCCCAGCCAGCGCCACAGCAGGATGTCTACTACCAGAACTGCACCGCGGCACGAGCCGCTGGCGCCGCGCCTATCTACCAGGGCCAGCCGGGCTACCGTTCACAACTGGATCGCGACCATGACGGAGTCGCCTGCGAATAAATCCAATGCAGTGTCTCCACCTTCCGGTTGCGAGACGTATGGTGCTGAGGCATAGGAAAAGCGCCAGATGATAATCTGGCGCTTTTCCTATGCCTCAGCATTTTCCGTATTTCCGCAGTGCAGTCATGAGAACCGCTATAACCTGCGCAGCTGTGCGATATCATCGCGCAGCTGGTTGACGGTGTCCGTCAGTTCCCGCACATTGTGGCGCAACTGTTCCGTTTCCGATTCCGCCTCATCCGCACGCTTGTCGGTCTCGTCACGAACACGGTCGACGATCCATGAAGCCAGCGTCGCGGTGACGATGCCAATCAGGGCCACGCCGGTTATCATCAGCCCGATGGCGATGCATCTTCCCTGCCATGTCACCGGAGACAAATCGCCATAGCCGACTGTGGTGACGGTCACGAACGACCACCATATCGCCTCGCCGAAATCGGTGATGGAAGCGCCTGGAACCCCACGTTCCACATCCAATTCGGCAAGGGCGCCGATATACATCAGTAATGTCACGCTGCAGCATGTGTACAGTGTGATGCGCCCACGCACCGCCATGCCACCGGTACGGTTGAGCACGTTGAGCACCGCCACCAATCGCAGCAGCCTCAATGGTCTGAAGATGGGCAAGGCGATGGACACCAGCATCAGCAGATTCTCTTTGAACCAGGCTTTCTTGTCCTTCGCCAGCAGAATCGAAACGACGTAGTCGACGATGAACGCCATCCAGATGATGTTGATCACCGTTTCGCACAATACGATATGCGTTCTCGCCAGCACTTCCCACGAATACGCGAACAGGAACACCAACGCCAATGCGGTCATGAACCACTCGGTCATCCGCTGCCATTTGTCCAATGTCATATCTCCCGCCTTTCTCCCCATGGCTGCCATCATACGGGTTTGCCCGTTTTTGTGACGTATTCCGGGCGCGGTGCATGTGCCTTCAGACCAGATAGACCTCCTCATGTGGTTCGTTTCAGAGTTCATCTCGGAGGCCGTCCGATTCGGACCATTCAGCCGACGACCGAAGGAGCGGATACCCACTTTTAATGAACGTCAGCCCTTGAGAGGCATGCGGTTGTCGAGCGATTGTCCGTTGGCGTAGCAGCGCACGTTGCCCAATGCGATGGCGATGATGCGCCGTTCGGTGGACTCCAAGTGGTTGCCGCCCGCCACATGCGGGGTGATCAGGCATTTCGGCTCGCTCCATAATGGCGATGCCGCCGGCAGCGGCTCCGGTTCGGTCACGTCGAGGCCAGCGCCGCGGATCATGCCGTTGGCGAGCGCGTCGGCGAGCGCCTGCGTGTCTATGGCGTCACCGCGGCCCGCGTTGATGACGATGGCGTCGGTTTTGAGTTTTGCGATGCGTTCCGCGTTGAGCAGGTGGTGTGTGGATGGCGTGGATGGCACGCACATGGCGATCACGTCGGCGTATTGCAGCACGTCGTCGAGCGATTCGAATCCGACCATGTGGTCGATGCCCGGCGCTTCGACGGTGGGGTTGCGGCGGATGCCGATGGTCGACATGCCGACGCTCTTGCATAGGCGTGCGAAATGCGATCCGATGTCGCCGGTGCCGATGATGAGCGCGGTTTTGCCGTCGGGGCTGATGACGCGGCCGGCGTCCTGCCATGCGGCGTTCGGGTTGCCGACGGCGTAGATGTGCAGGTTTTTCATGATGGACCACATCATGGCGAACATGTGTTCGGACACGCTTTGTCCGTAGGCGCCGGTGGCGTTGGTGAGCATGGAGCCGGGGTGGAGCACGCCAGGCCGCTGGTATTTGTCGACGCCGGCGCTCCAGGTCTGCAGCCATTCGAGTCTGGGGCATTGCGCGCATGTTTCGGGCGTGATGTTGCCGATGACCGCGGTTGCATACGCTTTGAGTTCGTCCGGTACTGCGGCGGTCCAGTTCATGGAGCCTCGTTGTGCCGGGTCGCCGACGAATTCCTGCGGCATGTCTTTCGCGGCGCGTGTGAACTGCGCACGTTCGGATTCGGTCAACGGCAGGCAGTTGACGATCAGTTTGCGGTCGTTCCATATTCCCATGCGTTTTACCCTATGGCAATCGTCGGATATAGGGTTTCACGTTGGGTTTTGGGTCAGACGCCGAGTTCGTCGGTGTCAAGGATGATGGTGACCGGACCGTCGTTGGCGAGCCGCACGCGCATGTGGGAGCCGAATCGTCCTTCTTTTACTTCGAGTCCTTGCGCGCGCAGGGCGTCGTTGAATCCGTTCCATACCTGTTCGGCATGGTCGGGCGCGCCTGCTTTCACGAAGCTTGGCCGGTTGCCTTTGCGTACGTCCGCATACAGCGTGAACTGGGATATCGACAGCACGCTGCCGTCCACGTCGTGGATGGAACGGTTCATTTTGCCGTTCTCGTCTTCGAAAACGCGCAGGTTGGCGATTTTGTGAGCGAGCCAGTCGATTTGTTTCGCTCCGTCCGTATCTTCCACTCCGACAAGCAGCACATAGCCGATGCCTATATGCTGTGGTTCGAATGTGGTGTCGACTTCTCCGCTTGTCTCGTCGACCACGTCGACGGATCCTTCGCTGACCTTCTGCAATACGATGCGCATATTCCGTCTCGTTCTTTTCAGCCGGCGTAGTCGACGATGGCCTGCGTGACCTGTTTCAGATAGTCGAGCGATGTCTGCCAATCGTCCGGCACTTCGATGGAATGATTGGCACCAGCGTACGTGCGCACATGGTCGGTGAGCAGATGCGCCTTGGCGTCATCGAAATACGGGTCGGCGTCGCCGGCGCAGATCAACGGCATCGGACTGCCGACCGCACCCGGCAGCGGCGCGGGAATGACCGACTTGTGCTTGTCGAATGGCGGCGGATTCAATACCGGAGTGAGCAGCACCACGCGCAATCCTAGCTTTGCGGAATGCGGATATGAGAGTGTGGAGAGCGATTTGGTGACGACCAGCAAATGCGGCTCCTCACCCGATTCGGCAGCATGTTCGAGCGCCGCCTTGCGCCATTCGTCGACCACGCGTTCCATGCAGGCGATCATTTCCGGAAACTCGACGCTTTCCGTCAGTTTCAGGTCGAGACGGTCCACGAACCAGCCGTTGGCCGCAAGCGCCTGCGCCGACCAGTACAGCAGCGGCCTGTCCACGGTGTAGCCGATGCCCGGCATGATGAGTACGTGCTTGCCTGTTTCGGTGTTCTTCACACGGTTCTTGCCCCATGGCGTGACCGCGGGCGTCACATTCTTCGTTTTCGTTGACTTTGCGCTGTTTTCGTTGATTTTGCCCATGCCCTGCCGAATGTCTTTCGATGTCTTCGTATGGTTCGACCACCGTCTCGGTTTTCCGAAGACCGGTTTCCTTCAACGCATCATAGGGCGCATAGGCTACATGGGCCCATATCCTTCCATATTGCGTTCATTCCGTTCGGAGAATACGGAAGAACCGTCACGAACGGTCGGTCGCCACGCGTCTGGTGGTGTCACGCAACATCAGCGTGGCCTCCTGCGATTCATAGGATGCGTCTGGCGTCTGTCCACGCAGAAGGGACAACGTCTTACGGGCGGCGTTGCGTCCCATTTCCAGCGGATTCTGTCGAACGGTGGTCAGATTCGCCGCCTGTGCGATGTCGGCATCATCGAACCCTATGACGGAGATATCTTCAGGAACATGCAATTGTTGCTTGCCGAGTTCCTTGATGACTGCGATTGCCACTTGATCGGTTTCGGCACAGATGGCGGTTGGCATGTGTGGCAATGACAGTAATTTCGCCACCAGTTGCGCAGCAAGGTCCGCTTTCGACAATGGCGCATCATGCTCGTCCGCGGTTATGACGTAGGCATACTCATCGTCGTAACCGTTTTGTTCAGCCGCTTCCAAGAACGCTTCCATACGCTGGCTGGTGCTGTAGACCATGTCGTCGGGAATGTAATCAACGACGAAAGCGATGCGCCGGTGTCCAAGCGATTTGAGCAGACGCACCGCCTTGGACATGCCATCGTAGTTGTCAACACCGATGGCTGCGTCGCAGAACGATTCGGCTGGAATGTTCACACCGACCGTCGGCATATCGGTGACACGCAGTTTCTCACGTGCGGATTCGTCGAGTTGGAACGACGAAATGATGATCGCGTCAGCATTGCGATTTTTAGGCAATTGTGCGAAGTAACGCTCCGTCTCCTGTCTGCCTGTGACAAATGTGGGCGACACGTCGTAGCCTTCCGGTTCCAACACTTCGCACACGCCCTGCAACACGTTGGCGTTGAACCATTCGTTGAGTTTGCCGGAAAACAGCAGGACAACCCGCATGGTTTTCCCGGACGCCAAAGACGATGCGCTTTTAGATAAGGTAAAGCCCAACCGGTCCGCAGCTGCCTCAACTTTGGCACGCGTTTTCGGAGCGACCTTGCCAACACCTCGCAATGCCCGCGAAACCGTCGCCTGAGATACTCCCGCCAGTTCCGCTACTTCGGCGATGGTGGCTCGTGCCATATCCACTCCAGTTTCCCATTGTTTATCCAGCGCTTTCATATTAGCAGAATCGTTGATTTCACAAGCAGACACGCCATAACAAAACAATTATTGCATTCACAGAATGAAAGCGCTATCATTTTAAGCAATACGAAGACGAGAACGAAGTGATTCTAATCGTCAAAACAGAGCGTTCTCACCAGAATGAACTAGTGAAAACGCTTCCATAAAAAGCCATAACAAAATCACAATGCATCCAATGAAGGAAGACAACCCAATGAGCAACGAAGCCAACGAGCGGCACATCGCTGACGATCCATCACTCTGGTGGAAGCAGGCGGTCGTCTATCAGGTCTACCCGCGTTCGTTCAAAGACACAACCGGGTCGGGCCTCGGAGACATCGCAGGAGTCGCACAACAAATCCCATATCTAAAAAGACTCGGCGTGGACGCCATCTGGCTCAGCCCGTTCTATCCGTCTCAACTGGCAGACGGCGGATACGATGTGGACGACTACCGCAACGTCGACCCGAAACTCGGCACCATGGACGACTTCGACCATCTCACCAAAACCGCACATGCGGCAGGCATCAAAATAGTCGTCGACATCGTACCGAACCACTCGTCCAACCAGCATGAATGGTTCAAGGCCGCGCTTGCCGCAGGCCCCGGCTCACCGGAACGAGACCGTTATATTTTCCGTGACGGCAAAGGACCGAACGGCGACGAGCCACCCACCAACTGGATTGCCAGCTTCGGTGGATCCGCTTGGACTCGAGTGCCCGACGGACAATGGTATCTGCACATGTTTACCGTCGAACAGCCCGATTGGAATTGGAAGAATCCGGACGTGCGCGCCGATTTCATCAAGACCTTGCACTTCTGGCTCGACCATGGAGCGGACGGCTTCCGCGTGGATGTGGCGCACGGCCTGGCTAAGGATCTCGACCGTGACGATCTCGATGATTTCAAAATCATCGGAGGCGAGATGCATTGCGCCGACGGCACGCATCCGCTGTATGACAGGAACGAAGTGCACGACATCTATCGCGAATGGCGCAAGGTGTTCAACGAGTATGATCCGCCGGCATTCGCCGTCGCCGAAGCCTGGGTACCTCCGGAGCATCAATACCGGTATGCCTCGCCCGAAGAACTCGGCCAAGTGTTCAACTTCGAATTCGCCAAGAAAGACTGGATTCGCAACGACATGCACCTCGCCATCGAAGAAGGCATCGCCGCTGCGGAACGCTCCGGCTCCACCTCCACATGGGTAATGAGCAACCACGACATCCCCCGCCACGTCAGCCGTTATGGGCTGCCGCAGGTGCCGGCTGCAGCCCACCACCAACTTGCCAAGGATTGGCTGCTGCGCAACGGTACCTCTTACCATGAGGATCGCGAGCTCGGCACGAAGCGTGCGCGTGCGGCCATCCTGATGGAGCTCGCGCTACCAGGTTCCGCTTATATCTACCAGGGTGAGGAGCTCGGTCTGCCAGAGGTCGCCGACATCCCGTGGGACGAGTTGGAGGATCCGACCGCGTTCAACCGCGTCCGAGACCAGATCGAAAAGGGCCGCGACGGCTGCCGCGTCCCGCTGCCTTGGAAGGCCGGGACGCCGACCTTCGGATTCTCCCCCGCCACCAAGCATGAAGGCGCCGGCGTGGACGCGAGCCAGGCGGGCGATCCGTGCGAGAAGCCGCATCTTCCGCAACCGCAATGGTTCGCCGACTACGCCGTAGACAGGGAGGACACGGACTCCGGCTCCATGCTCAACCTATACCGCAAGGCGCTCGGACTGCGTCACGAATGGATGACGGCCGACACGACCCTGACCTGGCTCGACTGCGACCGGTCCTCCGGCAAGCCGGACGGCGCCGAGGGGCACACCGGCGGCACCATCGCCTTCCGTAGGGCCAACGGCTGGGCCAGCGTCACCAACTTCGGTGCGGAACCGGCCGAACTGCCGGCAGGCGATATCCTGCTCGTCTCCGGACCCCTCACCGACGACGGCCGTCTGCCGCAGGACACCACCGCGTGGATCGCGCTCGGCTGACCGGACCCCATCAACCGCAATTCGCATTCAACAACCAAGCAAAGGAGCACATCATGAACCGCAACATCACACGAATCGTCGCCATCGCGGCGACGCTCGCCATGGGAACATCGCTGGCGGCCTGCGGCGGCAGCAGCGCCGATTCCAGCAAGGGCCACGTGTATTTCATGAACAACAAGGCCGAGGTCGTGGACCAGTACAAGGAACTGGCCAGCATGTACACCAAGAAGACCGGCGTGCAGGTGGACATCCAGACCGGAGCCGCCAGCACGTATGACGCCACCATGAAATCCGAATTGGCCAAGGACAACGCACCAACCATGTTCAACGTCGCCGGCTTCGACCAGTTCGCCAAGTACCAGAAGTACGTCGAACCGCTGCAGGACACCGACGTGTTCAAACTGCTCAACGATACCGGCAAGGCTTACTCGTACACCATCGACGGCAATTCGTACACCCTGCCGTACGCCGCCGAATGGTACGGCATCATCTACAACAAGAAGATCATCAAGGACTATTGCTCCAAGAGCTACGCGGTGATCAAGTCCGCCGATGACATCAAGGACTACAAGACCTTGAAGCAGGTGGCGGAATCCATCGAGCAGCACAAGGACGACCTCGGCGTCGACGGCGCGTTCACCACCCCGGGCTTGGATGCCTCCGACACGTACCGATTCGCTGCGCATATGACGCGTCTGCCGCTCTACTACGAGTATCGGGACGCGAACACCACGTTCTCGAAGACCATCAAGGGCACGTATCTCAAGAACTACAAGGACATGTTCGACCTGCAGCTCAAGACCAGCCCAACCGAGACAAGCATGGTGAGCTCCAAGACCTACGATGACGTGACCTCCGAATTCGCGCTCGGCCAGGTGGCGTTCTACCCGAACGGCGTGTGGGCGTATTCGCAGATCAAGGGCAATGACGTGGCCGATGAGGACCTGGGCATGCTCCCCTACTACATGGGCATCAAGGGCGAGGAGGATTGCGGCCCCGTAGGAGTGTATGACGCGAGCTGGGCGGTGAACAAGAACGCCTCCGAAAAGGACAAGAAGGCCACGCTCGACTTCATCAAGTGGATGATCACCGACAACGAAGCCAAGAAGATCCTGTCCAAGGACATGGGATTCTCCGTGCCATTCACCACGTTCACCGATGACTACCAGCCGGACAATCCTCTGACCGAGGCCGCCCGAGCCTACAGCAATGACGGCAAGACCGAAGTGCGCAGCTTCACCATTCCGGATCAGCAGTGGCAGGACGACATCGCCTCCGCGCTGGTCGAATACGCACAGGGCACCGGCAAGTGGGACAAGGTGCAGAGCGCGTTCGTGGACGGCTGGTCCACCGAGTGGAACAACAACGAGGAATCGCTGGGTTCCGTGCCGGAAGCGCAGAAGTTCGACGCAAAGAGCTGACGCCATCCGACTTCTGGAAATATTGCTGATTCTCTGAAAACCGTTCTGCTTATTGGCTTTGGATATGTCTGAGTGGTGGTTTACCACTCAGGTTACCACCTCTGCACTGTCTCAAATCTATGCAAACAGGCTGTTTTTGACATCGTAAAAGCAGTCAGAGCGGTGAAGGCAGATCGTCCCGGCCGCGGCGTCGGCGGCGGACGCCCACGCAAGAACAAGGCCGAATAACAAGAAAAGCCCCTCCCCCAGCCTTGGCTGAGAGAGGGGCAACTTCGCATCGACTTACCAGCAGCTTAACAGCCGTTAAGTCTCATGCGAAGCTCTGTTAAGTGTTGTCACGGAAACAGTGGCAACGCTTATTTTTCGTCGGAACCATCGTCGGTCTTGGATACCGTGAGCTGACTCACGCCGATCAGAGCGCCGACGAACAGGCCGGCCGCATTGATGGTCGTGACGATCTCACCGCAATGAGGCAATCCCCACTGCGGTCCGACCACGCCGACCAGCCATGCGACGGCCGGCAAGGCGATCAGCGCGATCCATTTGAGCACCTGATACACCTTGCCTGGCAGCAGGTAGTCGGGCTCGGTCTTGGTGTCCTTGTCCATTCCACACCTCCTTAAGTGTTGCATGAAACCGGCTCCACAACTTTTATAATCGTGGAGCCGGAATCCGGTCAGCGGAGCCGCTGGCCGGGATAGATAGTGTACGGCGGGCGGAGTCCGTTGCGGGCGGCGGCGGAGGCCCAGCCGGAGCCGTAGATGCTCCAGAGGGATTCGCCGGAGCGCACGACGTGCGTGGCGGAGCCGTAGTAGTCGGATGCGGCCGTGGTTGCGGCCGAGCCGTAGTAGGTGATCGTCTGGCCGACGTAGATCCGGTTGATGTTGCCGGAAGGGACGCGCCATGCGGATGCCGGCTTGAGGCCGGTGCGCTCGGCGATGGCCGATACGGTATCGCCGGAACGGACCACGTAAGTGCGGGTCGTCGTGCGTGTCACGGTGGTCTGAGCGGAGGATCCGCCGCCGAGCTTGGAGTTGACGATCGCCATGACGGCGTTGTAGTTGCCGCCGAGACGGTTGATCCTCTCCTGGCCGTTGCCGTAGTCACCGTGGATGACCTTGTCGGCCAGCACGTTGAGGTCGGTCGGCGTCTGCTCTGCGGGCTTGTCGACCTGCGGAGCGGGAGTCACGGTCCCGGCGGAGCAACCACGGCGTTCGCCGCACGCGATCTTCCTCCAGGCGGTTCGGTCGCCGTAGAAGCGGTTGAGGTCAAGTGGGCCTCGGCCGTTGATGTATCCGGTTGAGCTGTACTGGGTCATGCCCTCGCCGGACACTCCGCCGTTCCACGGCGAGCTCTGGTAGCCGGTCGGGGCCGTGGTGGCGTACTGCGCCACCCAGAGCATGCACCGCTGTCGCACCCAGGTGTTGACCTGCCAGACGGCGGAGCGCTGGACGTAGACGATGGGCCAGACCTGCGTGCGGTCATGTACTCGGGTCACCCATGTCTGGATCCATGCCGGATTGCCCCAGTTCGGGTTGACGGTCGCGCAGCCGTATCGCCCGTAGGCGAGGCACTGCTCCCAGTCGAGGGCGAGTATGGAGCGTCCGACGCGTCCGGCGACGGCGTTGACGAAGGTGTCGGCCTCCGCCGTGGCGTTGCCGCCGTTGGCGAAGTGGTAGACGCTGGTCTCCTTGCCTGTACGGTCGGCGTTGGCCAGTTGCGTGGCGTAGTTGTTGTTGCTCCAGTAGAGCCCCTGTGTGGCCTTGACGATGATGAAGTCGGCCGAGATGGCGGACGGGATGTCAGACGACTGGTAGCCGCTGATGTCGACACCGTTGAGGTCGGCCATCGCTGCGGGCGCCACGGCCATGATGATGGCCATGGCGGCACCCGTGGCCGCCAATCGGATTCGTTTGAGCCACGGAGGCTTGTGCTTGCGCATTCATTTCCTTTCTCTCGATGAAACGGGAAACCCCACGTTTTCACGTGGGGTTTCATGGCTGATGGCGCCACGGTTGAAAAGCAGGACGAGCACGGCGAGGCCGATCCAGGCGATGACGAAGGTCATGCGTCCTCCACGGTCTCGGGCGCCACGTCGGCGCGCAGCTCGTCCGGCAGGTGCGGTTTCGGATGCCTTTTCAAAAAGTCGGGCTCGACGATCTCGCAGAACTGTTGAAGCCAGTGGAAAAGCGAGCGTGTGTAAGCTGCGAGCGCGAAGTATTTTCGCTGCTGGTCCTCCAGGTGCTGGATCTGCTCCTCCTGCGACTCGACCTGTTCCCTCAATGGCTTGATGACGGAATCGGTGAGGATGTCGCACGCCTTCGCGGCGATGTCCGCGGTGTCCTTGCGGCGGCTGGAGATGGCGCCGATGATGGCGCCCACTCCTCCACCGCCGATCAGGGCAACGATGAGAGACGTCCAGAATTCCGTGCTTGAAAAAAGCGGTGGCATCAATCCTCCCAAGGATCGAGCTTCGCCTGAACGTCGTCACGATATTTCTCGGGCACTTCGTCCAATTCCATGCGTCTGGCCTTGACGAGACGGACATACATGCGGACGGCTGCCGCGCGGTTGACTTTGGCCATGGTCACTCCTCCTTTCCGGATTTGTCTGTGTCGACGGAATCGATGTGGCCGGTGGTGGTCTTGTCATCGGCCACATCGGTGTCGGACGGCGTGTGGTTGGCCGAGTCATCTGCGGAATCATCGGTGGAGTCATCTGTGGAATCGTCGGCGAGGAGGTCGGCCAAAAGCTGGGCGTTGTCCAGTGAGGACTGTTCCAGCGCCGTGATGCGGTCGAGCACCGGCTGGGAGCTGGTGACGTCGCCCTCGAAGAGCATGTCGGCCTGCTCGATGGCCTCCTGCTCCTGCAGCGGGAGCACCTGGTAGGATTCGACGGCCGTCCATTCGCTCCACGCCGGCATCTGGTCGGTGGCCTCGTGATTGACCTGCTTGATGTTCTTGCGGATGCGGATGTCGGCTAGTCCGTCGTCGCGGAGATGGTATTCGACCGCGTCCAATGGCGTGGCCGAGCTGACGTTCTGGATCATTTCATTCCTTCCTGTTGTGCGCCGCGATGGTTCTTCTCGCGCGGCGGCCGATCTGATCGACGTTGTTTCGGCGTCGGTATTGGATCGAATCGCTGTTCTTGAGCCAGCCGTAATAGCTGGCGCAACGGTATGCGAGCCGAAGATTCGAGGGGTTCCGCGCGTATCGGCGGAATGTCCTGCGTGCGCGGAGGAATATGCCGCCCCGCACGCCGATATGGTCTGGGTAAAAAGTGAAGCCCACCATGTCGATTGGCTCCGTTCCGACGTGCTTCACGTTCCATGTCGGATGGATTTCCAAGCGGAGCACGTCATGCAGGTAGGCGCGTAGGCGTTTGACGGCTATGGTCAGGTCACGTTTCGACCTGCCGATCAAAAGAATGTCATCCATGTAGAAGAGCACGTGTGTGACGAGCCGTCGCGTCGAGATTTCGCCGGTCCTGCGGTTCACGCGCTCCTTGCTCAGGTGTTGCTCGCAGAAGTGGTATGCGTAGCTCAGATAATAATTGGCGAGCCACTGGCTTAGATATGAGCCGATGTTGAGTCCGGCGGCGCCCGCGTACTGGTCGATGAGGTGGAATGTCAGGTCGAGCAGCCGTTTGTCTCCCACGTCTCGCGACAGCAGGCGTTTCAACACTTCACGATTGATGCTCGGGTAGCATTTGCGCACGTCGAGTTTGACGAACACCTTGCTGGATGGTTCGCGCACCCATTTCCTGATCGCGCGTCGGGCGTCGGCTATGCCCCTGCCGGGGATGCTCGCCGTCTGCCATCTGCCGACCTTCGCGCGGAACAACGGCATCAAAGCTGCACCCGCCACATAGTCGTATATCTGGTGGCGGATGCTCTCGCGTCCGATGATGCGCTTCTTGCCGGAAATGGGTTCGACGCGGCGGAAGTAACGTATCGGCGCGAACGAGTATCCGCCGCTCCTTATCCCGCCCGCGATCTGCCGTGAGAGCAGGTCCAAGTCCGGGTGGCGTCGGAGGAAGTCGCTCACGTCCCTGCGGGAGCGTTTGCCTTTGAGGAACCGGTCGATGCAGTCACGCACGAACTCCGGCTCATCGATTCGGGAATGTTTGCAGTATGTCTTCATAAAAGCTATAGGGGGATGTTGGCGGCGTTCGGCCAATGGCCTACCAGCCGCGTGCTTGATTTGATTTTCGGATTGGACCGAGGCAAGCCCTCTCGCATATCCCCAAAGAGCGGAGGGTAGTCGTGACGGACTATGGAGAAACCCTATGTGCGACCGCCGTAGTTCCACCTGGCGTTCGACAGGTCGTTCCTGCCGTTCGCGCTGAACAACCCGCAGCGGGAGCCGCTCCTGAGATTGCCACCGCGCTGCAAGAGACGAGGAACCCGGCGATGCCGTCACGAATCCCGAAAAAATGTTCGTTCATGGGAGTGTGAGGGGGCTTTCGCCCCCTCGCTGACGCTCACCCCCAACCGCCCGCACTAGGCGTGCGTGCGGCCAAGAATGGATAGGCGACCGCCGTAGTACCACCAGGCGCTCGACGGGTCGACCCCGCCGCCCGCGCCGAACAACCCGCAGCGGGAGCCGCTCCAGAGAGCGCCACCGCGCCGCAATTCATGCAGTCCCGGAGCGGAAATCGGGTTGATGATAAGCGCGTCGGTCAGGCCGCTGGTGCTGGTAGCGCCCACGCCGGTCGGGAGCAGGAAACCGTACTTTTCAACGAAGTCGGTCTGCCACTGCCACTGGTTGTCGGTCTTGTCGGTGACGGCGGGATAGTCGCCCACGTGGACGTAGTCAGCGGTGATGGCGGTGCCGCTCGCCTTGGTCGTGTCGAACACCTTCCACACTTCCGTATGGCCGGAAGTGTCGGAATCCTTCACGTTCTTCAAAATGACATCGCCCTCGGTCTCGTAGATGCCGTCGAAGAGTTCGATGCCCTGCAATTTGACCGGCTGGTGGGTTTTGGACACGTCCTCGCGTGGGATGCCGTCGTTGCCGAGCACGCCATCGGTCGAGCCGGTCAGATACGGCATCTGGGTGACGTGCATGGAGGTCGTGGTGGTGAACGCGGCTCCGGCCACGTTGATCGCGGTGGTCGCGCTGTCCACGCTGGTCTTGGAGATGACCTTGCGGTATGCGGCGGCCTCGCCGGTCTTCGCGTCGCCGCGGTCGGTTCCGGTGCCCACGGACACGTAGGAGCCGAGGTCGATGTTCGCGGCGTCCGAAGCCTTGACCAGCACGCGGGTGGCGTTCGTTTCGGCCTTCGACACGTTGATCTGGCCTTGGCCGTTGAAGTCGCCGCCGAGATACCGTTCGATGTCCTTGGTCGCATACTTGAGCATGTACATGATCTGGACGTAGAAGGTGTCGGCGCTGGTCTTGCCGCTGTACCCTTTACCCTTGCTGCCGGGAACCGCCACGCTGCCCTGTTCGCTCATGGAGGTGGGACGCTGGCCGGACACGGACGCCACCTTGCCGTTATAGGAGGATACGGGGTATTTCGCGTAGGCCATGCACGGGCGGAGCGTGCCGTCCGGCAGCAAAGCGCCCGGCATAGGCGAATAGCCATCGTACTGCGTGTCCGAATACCAGATGGTGAGATAGTTCGTGTCGAATTCGAACTTGTAGAAGCCGGGAGTGGTGATGACGAACACGTCACCATTAGACCCATCATTGGCATACGTGCCCGCCAAGCCCTTGACGGCCTTCACCACCGGCGTGCCATCATCATTCACCGACACGTTCGCGTCGAACACGCGAAACGCGCTCAAACCTGCGTAATCATCACGTCCGGCACGATAATTCGTGGACGGCACTACGGTCAGACCAGCATTGTCTCCGACCTTCACGCCATCCGGCGAGTTGGAGAAACTGTAGAGCGGGAAACGCACGCCGTAAGTACGGCCGTCACGATGCGCGGCGAAATACTCGCGCACATTCGACACGACCTTCTTGGCCGCGTCGTAGGCGAATCTGGATCCATTCGCGTTTTTCTGCGCGCGTTCGAGCTGGACGTAGTCGCCCAGGCGAATGACTTTGTCTGTGTCTACCATTTGCTTCCTTCCTTATGCGTTGATTGCGGAGACGGCCCAGTCGATGTCGGACTGGTCGATGTCGGAGAGTGGATTGCCCGCATTGGGGACGAGTGTCGTCGGGTCGACGGTGACGAGGTCGGCGAAGTTGAGGGTGTTGGTGCTGTCTGGCACGTCGAAGGTGACGTTGAATTCGTGGCGGGTTCCTGCGCCAACGTTCAGCGTGTATGCCCAGTCCTTGCCGGTCGGCGGAAGGCTGATGGTGGCGGCGCCGTGCGCGTCGAGCGTGGTTTTGAGCGTCTCGTCCACGACGACCTTCTTCGCCGCGGTGGCGAATCGGCTGGTCGGCGTGATGCTGATCGGGTCGTTGGCGAGGTCCACGACTCCGCCGGTGTCGAGTTTTCCTAGGTCGAATTTGACTTGTGTCATTTTTCCTCCTTGTTTTCGGTGGTGTCGAGCCGTCTTGCGGCTTCGGAGAGTTGGGCGCGCAGGATCGAGTTCTGCCTCACAAGGTCGGCGACCTGCCGGGAGAGGTCGTCGATGACGGTGTTGGCGTCGGCGGTGATTTCCATTGCCTGTCCTTTCGTCAGTCGGAGGCGGTCATCGTGTCGATGCGGGTGACGTTCCGCAGGTCGGCGAGCGCGATGTTTTGTGTGATGTGTGTGGTGATGTCTTCGAGTGTGGTGGTGTCTTGGTTGGTGTTGGTGAGTGTGGCTCGGATGCCGCGGGTGTCGTTTTGCCAGATTTCGCCGTTGTCGGTGCTGTAGGTGTATCGGAGGCCGAGGCGGTAGAGTTCGGCTTTCATGCTGTCTTTGGGGGGTCGGAGGTCGAGGATGTTTTGTGTGGTGTCGGCCATGGTTTTCCTTCCGGGTTTAGAGGGTGTATATCATGAAGACGCTGACCCACCATGCGTCGTTGGTTTGGCGGAGGCCGACGCGGAGGTGGCCGCGTAGGTAGTTGCCGTCGCCGTTGATGCCGGTGGTGTTGCTGGGGTTGATGTTGCCTGGTACGAATGCGCCGCCGTAGAGGCCGTTGTTGAAGATGCAGGGGACGTTGAGACCGATTTTTGGGATGAATTCGGTTCTGAAGTATCCGATGTCCCAGTAGTCGCCGGATTGGAATGTGACGCTTTTTCGGTCTGCGCGTTGCAGTTCGAGTTGCATGTAGCAGGTGTTGCCTATGACGGTCATGTGGCTTCGGGGGTCTTTGCCGCTGTCGCCGCAGTAGGCTGTCCATCCGCTGGCGGGGACGAACCAGTCGTTGAGGTCGGTGTAGATGACTGGGTCGATGCGGATGCCGTTGATGTAGATGCCGAGGCCTCCGACTTGTTGTGCCCAGCCGTCGGATCCGTTGACGTCGATGCGGCCGGCTTCCATGACGACGCGGGATGCGCCGCTGTTGTATCGGACGACGCTGAGTTCGCTGTTGTCGGGGTTGATGCCGATGTTGAGTCGGCGGTATGCTCCGGGGTCGGGTTGGCTGGTGTTGTAGCCGTGGGATTGGCCTTGGACGTACCAGGCGGTGCTGCTGCTGTCGTAGCATTCGAGGAGGCCGTAGACGCTGCCGTCTTCGGTGGCTGTGTTGCGCATTTCGAGTCGCGGTCCGGACAGGGCGGTGGCGAAGCTTCCGGCGAGCGTGTTGGCTTTGCCGTTGAGGTGGACGGTGTTCTCTCCTTGGTCGTCCCAGAAGTCGAGTGCGCCGCCGGTGAGTTTGAATCCGACCTTGTCGGAGGTGCTGGATTGGATTTTCGTGCCGGTGATGACGCCGCCGTTGATGACGCCGCCTTCGAGGATTGGCGCGGTGATGCGGCCGTTGGTAAGGATGGGGCCGTCCATGGTGATACTGCCGTCGGTCTTGAGCGTGAATTTCGCGTTGCCCGCCTGGTCGTAGGCGATGATGCCGCCTGCGGTCATTTTGACGCCGACGTGGATGGTCTTGGTGGTGCCGTCGGCGTCGGTCGTGGTCCTGTCGCTGCTGGTCTGGACGGTGGCGCCGGTCATGGTGACGGCTCCGATGGTGGATCCGGATTGGATGTCTCCTTTCATCCAGAGGGTGCCTGTGGTGGCGTCGTAGGAGAGTTTGGAGCCGAGTTTCATGCCGTTGGCGTTGATCTTGACCTTCGACGTGGCCGGGTCTGCGCCGGTGCGGAATTCGGAGCCGATGATGACGGCGCCGGTGATGGTGCCGCCGTCGAAGGTGGATGATTCGACCTTGCCTTTGAATGTGGCGGTGCCGTCCGTGCCGATGGCCACGGTGGGGTTGCCGGCCGCGTCGTAGGCGGTGAGTCCTCCGCTGGTGAGCTTGACGCCGCGCTTGTCCTTCGAGGTGGTCTGGACGGTGGCGCCGGTGATGGTGCCGCCGCTGATCGACCCGCCGGACTGCACGGCGCCCTTGATGCTCAGCGTGCCGGTGGAGACGCTGTATGCGAGGCCGTTGCCGAGGTACATGCCGCTGGCGTTGATCTTGACGTGCGCCGCCTGCGAGTCCTCGCTGTCGCGGAATTCGGAGCCGATGATGACGGCGCCACGGGCGGTGCCGGTGAAGGTCTTCGCGTTCGCGTCGATGTCCTTGCGCGCCTGCTCCAGGTCGCTGGAGACCTTGCCGACCTGCGTGGTCGTGTCCTGTTTCGCGGCGGCGAGTATCTTGCTGCTTTTCCTGTCGAGGTCTTCGGAGAGCTGCTTCTGCTGTTTCTGCAGTTCCGTGGCGGCGTCGGTGTTGGCGTCGATGCGCTTGTTGGCGGCGTCGAGTCCTTCATTGACCTTTTTGATCTGTCCGTCCGCGTCGGTTTTCGCGGCGTCGAGGATTTCGTCGGCGGTGTCGTTGAGGTCCTTCTGGGAGACGACGGGAGCGATGATGATGGTCGCGTGGTCGGATTCGGGCGAGGCGTTGGGCGCGGGCAGGCCGTTGGCGTCGTGGGCGCAGTCGTAGGCGATGGCCCAGATCTCGACCACGTCGCCGACGGGCAGGATGCCGGTGGTGATCTCTCCCCTGCCGCGCAATGCGCCGAGGTCGACGGTCTCGCCGGTGCTGTCCGGCTTGGCGAAGAGTTCGACGTGGTCGAAGTCGGCTGGGATGCCGCCCTCGAGTTCGCCGTCCCAGCGTGCGCACGCGACCTCCAGTGAGGAGGTGGCGGACACTCCGATCGGACGGCCGGGAGGGGTCGTGTCCCCGATGAACGGGATGAGGCCGCCGGTGCCGGGCATGGGTTCGGCCGTGCCGCCGCCGAGCCATGTCTGGGAGCCGTCGCCGTTGTCCACGGCGATGGTGCCGGACAGGTAGGTCGTGTGCGTGCCGGCCTTGGCGTATGCGGCCTCGGCGAGGGTGAGCGCGAGGGAGTCGTCGGCCGGCCTGATCTCCATGTGACTGGCCATAAGTGCCTCCTTTAGTCGAATGGTTCGGCGATCGGGTCGAATTTGAGGGTGACCTTGCCGGTCTGGTCGCCGCTCATCTGCATGAGCCGCATGGTGGTGACGCCGTCCGGCCAGTCGGGGAATCCGTCGATCGCCACGTCGAAGGTCTCCCCCGGCCAGAAGCTGCCGAGCGGATGCAACGGCATGCCGTTGGCGTCCACGTCGTTGACGTCCATCTCGCCGGACAGTTGGCACAGCGGCCGCCGGTTGGCGAGCATCGCCGCGTTCGCGGCCGATGAGAGCAGTTCCCAGGTCTTCGCGTCCGACGCGCTGAGCGTGGTCTCGCGCAATGGCCATGGGTCCTCACGGCTGGTCAGGGAGAGGTCTTCGGCCAACGCGCACATGGTGCCGCTGTCCGCGCCGGATCCCGTGGCGTAGACACGCATGATGGGCGCGCACCTGTCGATCTTGATGTTCTCCAGAGTGCCGCCCCGCGGATGGCAGGAGAGGCTGAGACGCCTGTCCTGGTTGAGGTGGACGTCTCCGTCGCTGCCGGCGAGGAAGCGGAAGCGGATGTGCTGCGAATCCGCCAGATACGGCCGGAATTGCATGTCCGGTCCGCCGTCAGCGTTCGCGATGTTCTTGAGGATGTCCGAGCATTTGTGGCTGCCGATGTTGCTGTCCTGGTATTCCGTGACGGTCTGGCGGGGCAGGATGGTCTTGTGCGGGCCGTCCGTGGTGGTGTTGCTGCCGGTCTGCTTGCCGTCCGCGTCGAAGGAAAACACCACGGTGGTGGTGGTCACCGTCCGCTCCGAGTAGTCGGCGTGGTTCTTGGTGACGGTCTTCTTGGTGACGGTGGTCTGCGCCGTGGTGATGGTCTTGGTTGTCGTGTGCTGCTTGGTCACGGTGCCCTTGCGCGTGGAGTAGCTGTACGGCTTGGTTTCGGTGACCTGCTTGGTCTGCTTCGTCACGTGTTGTTCGGTGATGGTGGTGGTGTCGCCGTCCACCACGGTCTCGATGTATCCGTCGGCCAGGGTCTCGCGTCTCTTGGATTTGGTCTTGGCTGCGGTCTTGTCCTCGGTCGCGCCGTCGGACGGCAGGCTGTGCGTGCCGGTCTCGTTGAGATACGGCAGGTCGATCGGCAGGGCGCCGCCGGGTTTCGTCTCGGTGCATTGTCGGATTACCTCGCACGCCAGCGCGCGCCAGCTGAGGTTTTCGAACCGGTATTTTTGCGTGCTGGTGTGGTTCGCGCCGGTGCCGAACGTTCCCTCGTGGACGAGATACCGGTCCTCGAGCATGCCGAACATGCTGATGACCGGCACGCTGACGTCATGCCAGCTGGACGTGCGCACGCCCAACGCGCCCGCCAGGATCGGCGTGCCCAAAGAGGACGGGTCGTCCATCGGCGAGCGCCAGAACAGTGCGAGTCCGCGTTTGTATGGTTGGAGTGCGGCGGCTCTGGCGGCTGGTGTGGCGCCGGGGATTTCGGTCCATGGGAGTTCGAGGCCGTTGATGGAGTCGTCTCCGAGGCCTTTGTCTTTGGTGGTGGTGAATGAGCAGTCTGAGACGGTCATGGACCAGGAGAAGCTGGGGATGTCGATTTCCTGGGCGAGTTGTCCGGTTTGGACGTCGTAGAGGTAGGCGCGCCAGCTCATATGACCTGTCCTCTGTCCCAGATGATGAAGCGGCGGCCGCACCAGAGGGCGTCTTTGTTGTCCTGTGAGGGGTTGTAGTGGAATACTGGGGCGTTGCCGTTTTGGAGCCAGGTGCGCAGGCGTGCGACGTGGTGGCCTTTGTTGACGGCTGTGATGTAGCTGGTTTCGTGGGTCTGCCATGCGCCGTAGGAGACGAAGTTGGCGCAGGAGTGGTCGAGGTCCTTGCCGTCGATCTGGAAGCCGACGGCCCATTCGGTTCGGTGTGATGTGTCGGACCATGATGTCGCTCCGGCAGAGCTCAGGTTGCATTTGAAGGCGAGTTCGAGCATGCGGTCGGACGGTAGGTCGAACTCGATCTGCTGCTCGTAGTACATCTTTTTGACGGTCGAGTCGCCGGTCATGTCGCGGCGGTCCCAGTTCTCGCCGATCTTGCCGAGGCTTGCGCCGTATGGGATGGCGTAATCCGCGCTCCACATCTGCACGGCGGCGGCGGTGGACGTGGCTCCGGCGGGCATCTTCATTTTTCGGAGCATCGTGCATCCTGCCGGGATGGTCGGTTCCGGAAGGTTCGCTCCCGGAGTGCCCTGCGTGACGCCGACTACGACGAAGTTGTCGGCGTCCTTGTATTCCATTTGGTTGTGCGCGCAGATCCAGACGATGTCGATGCGTGGGTTGGATGGGTCGCCGGCGGATACGGCTCCGGTCTGGCCACCTTCGAAGTAGGCCAGCGTCTTGCCGTCGGCGTCGCCGCGGGAGCAGACGGCCACTCCAGCCGAGACGTTGTAGCGCAGATCGGAGCGGCCTGTGACGTTCAATCCGTCGACGAGGCCTGTGTTGGCCCATTGCGCTCCGAGGATCCTGCGGTGCGCGAGCGGTGTGACGCCGATGCCGTTGGCGTTCGGCGAGATTCCCAATGCCGTGGTGCTCATTGATGATTCTCCTTCACATGTAGGTGTCGTGGACGGCGCAGTCGACGAATCCGTTGCCGAGGCTTGATAGGACGACGCGGATTGATCCGCCGGGCGGTATCGTCGGGAATCCGCGCTGGCTGAGTTGGCGACTCACATCCTGTCCTCCCAGTTGGGCGGTGCGGCTTCGGCAGTCCAGGACCAGTGGCACGTCACGGATTGTCTGATCGCATACGACCGACTGCTGGGTGCCTGGGAAGTCGAGTCTCACGCCGTCCATGGGGCCGTGCACGACGAATGTCGGGTAGGCTCTGGAGGATCCGTCATTGGTGAGCAGTGCGACGTTCGAGCCGACGCCGTCGAGTTTCAGCCCATAATTCAGGGGGTATTTCAGGCCGTTGCGCTGGTTATCGCCGTATTTCAGTCCGACGTTGCCGCCGGACACGTGCATGGCGCTGATCTGAGCGGTTTGCCCGTTGAAGCTCAGGCGTTCCGGCCTTTCGAACACGAGGGTGATGTCGCCGCTCAGATTCTGCCAGAGCGGATTCTGGACTTTCTGCTCGAGCGACCGGCTGTAGTAGCCGCCGACGCATTGCGTGTCCTGTCCCTGGTCGATGACGCGGCAGGTGACGAGGCCGTGCACCGCGCGGTCGAGCTGACGGAGCAGGTCCAGCGCCTCCTGCCGGTCTCCGGCGATGACGCGGTATCCGATGGTCACGACGCGGGCGGCGTAGAGGATGTCGGATTCGGCGATGTCGTGGCCGCCGTCGCCCTGTCCCCTGGCGGTGACGGTGATCTTCGGGTCCGGCGTCGCATACCAGCCGGTGAGGCCGGTCAATGCGATGCCAGGTCCCTGCCAGTCGCCGTCGCCGTGGAGTATGACGGACGAGCCGTTGGCGGTGAGTGTCACGTCGGACATCAGCGGGCGCTCCTTACTGCCGCGCTGGCGGTGCGGCCGATGATGGTGCCGGTCACGGTCGGCTGTTGCGTGGTGACGATCTTCATTGGCATGTTGACGGTGGTGGCTCCCGCGTCGGCCGGCATTTCGACCTTGACGACGATCGGCATGTCGCGAGAGGTGCTGAACGCTTCGCGCGGGATCTTCCGCTCGTTGAGCAGACGCATGTTCTCAACGCCGTAGTAGGTCGTGGCGGCGGCGGTTTCCACGTATTCGCCGCTGGCGAGTCTGGCGTTGAGGAGCTGCACGGAATCGCTCAGCGAGTTCCCCGCCGCCCAGACCGGATCCACATAGCCGCTGAACATGCCGCCGCCGGCGAAATGCCGGAACGTGCCGTCCGTGAACATGCCGCCCGTGTACCCGCCGGCCTTCTTCGTGTGTTCCGTCACGGTGAAGGACTTGTCCGCGATCCTGAAATTGTTGATGGACCGCAGCACCGGCGTGGCCTGGTCGTTGACCGAGGCAGTGGACCTCTTGTCCTTCAGCTTCTTCGCGTTGACGGCGTCGACCTTCGGCCCGGCCTTGTCGGTCGAACCCAAGGTGTTCTTCTTGTTCGCCAGCTTCTGCGCGTTCGCGCGTTTCACTATCTGCGACGCGATGTCGGTGGAGTTGAGCGTGTTGCGCTTGTTGGTCAGTTTCTTGGAGTTGGCCTTGTCGACCTTCGGCGAGGCATTGTCCTTCGCGTCAAGCTTCGCCGTCCCCTTCTTGCCGTTGAACTTGCTGACGTTCGACGATGCGGTCTTGGTCTTCTTGGTCGCGTTGTCCTTCGCGTCCAGCGTGGCCTTGACGTGCTTCTTGCCGAAGTCGTCCATCATCTTCTGCGCCTTCTTGGCGCTGTCGGTGGCCTTCTTGGCTTCGGCCTCGAGCTTGGCCTTGGCGATCTTCTTGTTGAATTTGTCGACGTTGGTCTCGGCGGTCTTGGTCTTCTTCTTGGCCTTGGAATCGTCGACGTCGAGCTTCGCCTTCTTGCCGTCCGCGGTTTCCTGGATGTTTTCGAGTGCAGCTTTGATGCTGGTGGAGCTCAGTCCCCACCTGTCGGCGAGGTCGTTGGCTGCCTGTTCGCTCATGCCGGATGCTTCGGCCTGCTTGATGATGGCGTTTCGGGCGTCGGCGAGCACGCCATTGGCTTTTGCGATCTCGCCGCCGGTGAAGTTGGTGTTCTCGCCTTGCTTGAGGATTTTTTCGGCGGCGTTCTGGGCGCTGCTGGCGATGTCCTCAAGAGCCTGCTTGGTCTTGGTGCCCTTCTCGGAAAATTTGTCGAGCAGATTGCCGTTCTGGTCGAAGACCACGCCGTTGTCCTTGCAGGTGTCGGACAGTTGGCCGATCTTCTGGTTGAGCTGGTCGACGGCCTCGTCTGCGGTCAGATTGTTGGACTCGAGGCCGAAGAGTGATTTGACGAGTCCGTCGATCTCCTCGGAGGCGTCCTCGGCGCTGCTGCCGAGATCCTTGTTCGCGCTGGCAGCCTGCTTCGTCGACGATGCGGCGCCGGCGGCCTTGCTGTCGAGTTCGTCCAGAGCCTTGGATTTGTCCTTGGCTCCCTTCGTGCCCTGCTGGTAGGCGGTGGTCAGGGCCGACAAGCCGTCGCGCAGCGCGGTGGCCTTGTGTGAGCCACTGCCGAGGCTGGAGCCGAGTTTGTCGGCCGCGTCGTTGACCTGTCTGATGGCGGACTTGTTGCCTTCGGCGGCCTTGGTCATGGTGGTGATGCTGATGCCGGCCTCGTCCATCACGTCGGTCAGTTTCTTCGAGCCGGTGATGCCCTGCTCGATCGCGCTGAGCCATCCCGGTTCGCCGTGGAAGGTGCCGACGTCCATGTTCTGCAGCTGGTTGACCAGCGCCTCGTGGATGGCGCTGGCGCCGCTGGCCGCGGCGGACTGCACTTCCTGCACGGCCTGTTTGGTGTTCTGGGCCGCGGTCATGAATCCGGTGAGCGCGGTGGTGGCGATGCCCAGGGCGATGCCCCACGGGCCTCCCATGAGCGAGATGAGTCCGTCGGCGACATTGTGGAATCCCTTGGAGCGGAGTGTGGCGGAGTCTTCGGCGGTGCCGAACCGTTCGAGCTGTTCCTGCGCGCTCAGGCCGCTCGCGCGGAACATCTCGAACGCGGTCTGTGCGGAGCCGAGCGCCGTTTTGACGCGCTGGATCGGGTCGATGGCCAGGCCGATGCTGTTGGCCATGCCGCTGGTGCTGCCGTTGAGGCTGCTGGCGGCCTTGTGGACGCCGAGCATGATGCCGGACAGGGCGCTCATGACGACGATGGCCTGCTGCACTCCGGCCGGGAGGTTGCCGAAGCCGGTGATGAGGTCGGTCAGTCCCTGCGTGAGCTTGCGCAGCGGCCCCTGCGCGCCTTCGCCGATCTTGGTCATGGCGGACTGGGTGGCGGATTCCAGCATCTTGAGGTCGCCTTTGAGGTTGTTGGTCTTGTTGGACGCCTGCTGTGCGGCGAATCCGCTGTCGGAGACGGCCTTGGTCCAGTCCTCTACGCCTTTCTTGCCGGCGTCCATGATGATGCCGGCGCCCTTGATCGCGTAGCTGCCGAAGATGGTGGCTTCGGCCTGCTGGCGCTGCTGATCGGTGAGGCTTCCGAGCTTGTCGTGCAATTGGCCGGCGAGATTGGCCATGCCGACGAATTTGCCGGACGCGTCGTGCGTGCTGATGCCGAGCTCTTCCATGGTGCTCTTCGCATCCGATGCCGGATTGGCGAGCTTCATCAGCATGGAATTGAGCTGTGTGCCTGCCTCGGCGCCGACGATGCCGTTCTGCGCGAAAAGGCCGAGCACGCCGACGGTCTCCTGCAGATTCATGCCGAACGAGTTCGCCATGACGCCGCAGTTGTTGAGCGCTTCGCCGAAGTCGGACACGTCGCCCACGGCCTTGTCCGCGCCGGCGGCCAAAGCGTCGGCGGTGGACGTGGCGTCCTTGCCGGACAAGTGGAACATGGTGAGCGCCTGGCTCATGTATTCCGCGGCGGCGCCCACGTCCATCTGTCCCGCGGCGGCCAGATTCAATGATGCGGTCAAACCGCCGGAGAGGATGTCGGATACGCTCATGCCGGCCTTGGCCAAATCGTTGATGGCGCCGGCCGATTCCGACGCCGTATAGACGGTGGAGGCGCCGGCCTGCAATGCGGCTTCGCGGAGCTGGCCGAGCTGTGCCGTGGTGGCGCCCGAATTGGCCTGCACGGTCGACATCTGCTCGTCGAAGTCTGCGGCCATCTTGACGGATGCGACGCCGAACGCCGTGGCGGCCAGTCCGGCGGCGGTGAGTCCGCTGGTGATGAGCGCGCTCTTGCGGCCGGTGTTCTCCATGCCGGACGCGACGCTACGCGCGGTGCTGCCCGCGCGGGTCATACTTGCCTCGTAGGAGGCGGTGTCGGCCATCAGTCGGATGACGATGTTCTGGTTCGCGGCCATTGATCCTCCTTCGTGTCAGTCGGTGAGGTGCGCCACCAGCGCGTTGCGCGCCGGGCTGGTCTTGTTCGAGTCCTGCCATTGGCGCATGGATTCCTGCATGTGCGCCGTGGCCCAGCAGATGCTGACGTCCGCGTGTAGGCCGAATTCGGCTTCCGGCGTCTGGCAGACGCTCCGAGGCAGTCCGCACAGCGGGCACAGCCCCGCCTCGTAGTCGGCGAGGGCGCGCATCCATTCGCGTTCGGTTTCGTCCCATTCGGCTTCTGGGCGGTAGCCGGTGATGCGTTTGTGGTTGTCTCGGATGGTTTCGTATGTGGGTTCCCAGCCGAGGAAGCGTTTGTAGCTGATGCCGAGTTGTCGGCAGAGTTTGAGGTCTTTGACTAGCTGTGGAGAACTTTCGAGGCTAGGTCGAATGCGGCTTTTGGGTCGGCGGCCGTCCCGTTGAGTTCGGCGATGGCCTGCCAGAGCGGCGTGAATTGGCCGTCGGTGAGCTGGTCGAAGAGGTCACGGAGCGCGTCCTTGGTGAGGTCGGCGGGATCCGCGGGCTTGCCTCCGATGGTGGCGGATTCGAGCATCTGCGGCAGGGCATCGGCCGCGGTGCCGAACATGTCGCGCGTGCCCGCGGCGTTGCCGGCGGTGACGGTGTTCGCGGCGAGCGTCTGCGCCCACTTGCTGACCGGCATGGCGCGCAGGGTCAGGATGAGTGTGCTGTCTTTGGCTTGTTCTTTGAGTTCTTCGATGCGTCTCGCGGTGCGTTTTGCCGCGGTGTTGGTTCCGGCTTCGGTGACCTGTTCGGCGGTCAGTTCGCGGGAGAGCTGGTCTCCGAGCGCGGCGATGCGTTCAGCGAGTTCCTGGTCGAGGATGATTTCGACCTGCTTGGTCTTGCGTGTCACTTTGAGCATGTTCGTTCCTTTGCGCTGAGAGTGTCGTTCCCTTTGCCATGTCTTGTCAAGGGGTTCCCGCGCCGGCGAAAGGGACGAAAAATCCGGCGCGGGAAGAATCTGGGATCAGGCGACCTTCACGTTCTCGGCCCAACCGGGGGCCTTGACGGTGAAGTTGACCTTGCTGCGGAGGACGGTGTTGGCGGCGATGGCGTCCTTGGCGCTCATGCCGATGCGCACGCTGTAGACGTTGACCACGTCCCCGACGACGAAGGCGCGGTCGGTGGACTTACCATAGCGACGGACGATGAAGCCTTCGGCTCCTTCCTTGAGGGTTTCCATGGCGAGGTTCTGGTTGGAATGCTCGGTGTTGGTGTTGTCGATGACTTCGATGCTCGGACCGGAGATCTTCTTCCTGCCGGGGTTTTCGTAGTCCATCGAGCTGTTCTCACGCTGGTCGCTGATCGTATCCTGCGATGGCGTGCAGGACCAGCCGCCCAGGGTCACGTAGTTGGACAGGTCGGTGCCGGCGCCGATTTCGGCCGCTGTGGGCTTGTTGATGTCGCGGATGGTCGGCACCCAGATGGTGTTTACCTTGCCGTCCGCCGGGGTGGACGGGATCTCGACTCCCAGGTTGAGGGTCATTTTCGCTCCTTAAAACGAAACCCTCCGCGGCCGATGGCCTTGGAGGGTTGTGGTGTTGTCTCTGGTCACAGGCGCGACCAGTTGAATCTGAAGGTGAGGAGACGGCACTGGTACAGCAGGCTCGTCTCCTCGGCGGTGAGTCCGGCGGCGTACGCGCCGCTGTCGGAGTTGAGGGTGAGACAGCCGGTGGCGAAACCGTCGGCGTCCAGCCGGTGTCCGGCAAGCATGGGGATCATGTGGTCATCCGCGACGACGTTGACGGAGTCGGTGGTGGTGCTGACGATGCGGATGGTCAGCGTGCCGATGCCGCCTTGGACGTGCTGCGTCTCGCCGATGGTGTGCCCGTTCGTTGTGACGGTCTCGATGATCCACGGTGGCTTGGCGGTCGGCTTCGGAGAGGTCTGTCGGTACACCGTCCAGCCGTTGGCCGGTTGCGGGATGGCGTTGAGGACGGCGTCGGTCAACGTCATGATCGACGTCATCTCAGACCACCTCCACGGCCGCCTTGGCCACGTGTTCGGCGAGGCGTGGCAGCTCGTCTTCGCCGTGCTCGTAGAATTCGTGCGTTCCTCCGCCCTTTGCGGTGCCGAAGAAGGCGATGTTGGCGAGGCTGCCGGCCCCGCCCTTCGACGGACCGATCTCGGCCGTGATGCGTCCGGGCGTCGCCTTCACCTCGTAGGTGATGGGTATGCGCCGGAACGCCTTGTTGCCGGAGCCGGAGAGGTCTTCGCGAATCGAGTTCTTGACGTTCTGCGCGCCTTTCTTCACGGCCATGGTGATGGCCGCGCGCCGTGCGACGCCTTTGGCGAGCAGTCGGTCTCCGAAGGCAGTGAGTTCGGACGCGTCGAACAGGCTTGCGACGCTCATGCGTCCTCCTTCGCGTTCCAACGGCAGGCGGTGGCGTGCGTCTTCTCGGATTGCGGGGAGACGAGGCGGAGCTTCCTGCCGACGAGCAGAGGGTTCGTGGATTCGGTGACCTCCACCACGTCTCCGGCGCGCAGGCCGGAGGTGCCGTAGGGAAAATGCACGTACAGGCTCCAGACCAGACTGACGGCGCCCATGGCCTGCGCGGCGCTTCCCTCGGTCTGTTCGCTGGCGAGTCCGCCGGATGTCTGCACCTTGCACTTGCCGGTGTATACCGGCGTGGTGCCGGTGTCCGGCAGTCCGGTTTCCGGATCGGTGGCCGTGTCGCCGGGGCGGGTGACTTTGCACTGGTCGGCCATGAGGCTTTCGGCCATCAGGCGGAGTTTCGGCAGGGCTCCGATGAGAGGTGCCATGCTTGGCATGCCTGCCTCCTCAGTAGTCGTAGGGGTAGTGCGGCAGTGGGATGACCACCGGCTCCGGGGTGATGACGGCCGTGGCGAGGTCGCTGCTGACGCGTTTCAGGAGCATGTCCCATTCCTCGTCGAGGATGCTGATCTCTCCACGGCTGCGGGAGCTGTCGATGCTGGTCTGCATGTTGCCGTCGTCGATCTGCAGCATGGTGCTGCTCACGCCTTCCGGGTTGAGCGCCTTGCGTGCGACGGCCGCGGATTCGACCTCCACGACGATGTCGCGGTAGGCCTCGTCCTTGCACCATTCGTCCAGCACCGGTATGCGGTTGCGGATCAGCATCTCGGCTCGGCGGAGCCATTTGGCGATCTGCTTGGCCTCCGTGCCGTCCGCGGCGATGTCGCGGCCGAGTTCGGCGGCGACGTCGTCCACTTGAGCGAAGGGCATGGCCGCCTCTTTACTGCTTGGCGATGATTCCGGCGTCGCGCAGGCTCTTCAGCAGCGCGTTGATGGTCGCCAGCTCCTGTCCGGAGGTGGCGTCGGCCACCGCGGCGCCCTGCTTTCCGGGCACGCCGGAAAGCACGGTGTCGAGCGGCTTCGCCGGTCCCGATGCCTGCGGCACGTACACCGCGCTTGCGGGGATCGCGTTCTCATGGCGTCCGTTGGTTGATTCCTTCATCATTCACCATCCTTGGCAGTGGTCTTCTTTTTGGCCGGCTTCGCGTCCGGCTGTTCGTCCGCGTCGGCGGATTCCAGCTCCTCGACCGTGTAGCCGTGGCGCTGGAAGTAGTCGGACGGCTCGTCGGCGGTCTCGCCGACGCCGTCCACGAAGGTCACGCCGGCAGTGACGCCGGCGTACTCCTTGTTGGGCGAGTGGATCCTCCACATGGCGGTCACCTGACCTTGATCTTGCGGAGCACGGCCGCGGCCTTGGTGGCCTTCAGCGCGACGCCGACGGGGCCGAGCTCGACCTCGCCGCGGTGCACGGCGCCCGGCTGGGTGAAGTCCGGCAGCCAGGTCTTGACGAGGGTGCCGTCGGTGGTGGTGATGCCGCAGAAGCCGTCCAGGCCGACGCGGTACGCGTACAGGCTGGTGGTGCCGTCACGGTCGATCGGGATGATCGGGTCGTTGGAGCCCGCCTTCTCACCGGCGTCGGCGAAGAGGATTCCGCCGTAGGATTCGCGGGTGACCGGACGGCCGTTGGCGTTGGAGAGGCCGTCGATCGGCTCGCGCACGTACATGCTGGTACGGCGCACCATGGCGCGGACGCGGGCGAGCGCCTTCTTGTTGCCGACCACGATGGTGGGGGTGCCGTCGAGCAGGTCGAGGAATTCGTCGAGGGTGTCGATGGCCTTGTTGCCTTTTTCGCCTTCGAGGTCGGTCCAGTCGTAGGTGCCGGTGGTGGGTTTCATTTCGGTGGCGGAGCCGGTCAAGGCCTTGTCGAGTCCGTCGAAGGCCTTGTCGTTGACGCCGGTGTCGCCGTTGATGACGGTGTCCTGGAAGAGGGTGACGGCGGCTTTGACCTTGTCGTTGACGTTGCGGGTGACTTCGTCGGATCCTTTGGGGCCGATGTTGGCGAGCAGTCGGTCGATTTCGAAGGCGCCGCCGAGGACGGCGAGCGTGGTGGTGCATTTCTTGGTTGTGGTGGTGCTCGGCGAGTATTCCGTGTTGATGGCGCGGAATTCGGCGGTGGGCTGTGTTTCCTGCCGGCGGTAGGAGTAGTCGAGGGTCGCGCCGCCTCCGGCGGGGTTGACGGCTTCGTCGAAGATGAGGGAGTCGAGGATGACGCTGGATTTGCGGAATTCGTCGATGACGAACGGGTCGTAGTCTTCGAGGGCGTTGTTCTTCGCCTCCGCGAGTGTGACAGCCATGTGGTTGTCTCCTTCCTTGTTGGTTGTTTTTTATCGGTAGTATGCGGAAATCGCTTCGGAGAGGTTGGCCGGTTTCGGTTCCCCGCCTTTGCCTTGGCTTGGGTCGGGGTCGACGTGCGGCTTGTTCTGCACGTTGACGAGTTGCATCAGGTTGTCCGCGTCGGCTTCCAGTTCCTCGCGGGTGGAGCCTTGCAGGCGGTCGGCCAGTGCTTTCGGCAGCCGCTTGTCGATGGCGATCTCGTAGCGCAGGGCCTTCGCGGCGTTGCGCGTGCTGGTCTGTTCCAGGGTGGCGATCTTCTCGTTGGCTTTCTGCGCGTCGGTCTTGTCGCGGTCCTCGAACTCCTTGATGCGGGCGTTCGCTTCCGCGAGCTGTTCGCGCAGCGCCTTGTTGGTCCTGCGTTCGCTTTTGAGCGCGTTCATGCCGGATTCGCCGAGTTTTTCGTCGCCTTCCTGTCCGCCGGTCGCCGGCGGTTCGGACTGTTGGCCTTCCTGGTTCGCGTCTCCGCCGCCGGGTTCCGTGTTGGCGTCGATGGTGCGGACGTGGGTGAGCTTGTGCCACCATTTCATGTGCATTTGTTCCTCCTTGTGTTTCCTTGGCCGCCGCGTCGCGTGGCGGTGCCGGCGCCGTCGCGGCGTCGGTGTGAAAATCTGGTTTCGGCTAGAGGATCCAGCCGTATTTGTAGAGCATGTCCAGGGCCTTCGCGTGGTCGTTTCCGCAGCGCGCGTATATGGTTTCGGGCATGAGTCGCGGCCTGTCGGCCTTCGTGTACCTGCCGCCGTTCTTGACGTATTCCTTGGCGTATCCGGCGTCGATCATGCGGGATGCGGCGAGGCCGTGGCGGGTGGTGCCTTCGGTGGTGTATTTGATGCGTTGGCCGTCGATCTGGGCGGCGCGGATGCCGCGTTGGGCGTTGACGAGCTGGTTGAGGTCGGCTCCGTCCGCGTAAGCGCGGGCATTGGCTTTGCTTCCGAGGGCCCGGGCGAGCTGGTCGTCGTCGAGGGAGTCGAGGTATTCGGTCGGGCTGGTGCATGCGTCGGCCGGCGCTTTGCGCCCGGTGTAGACGGCGATGCAGTCGCAGCGCGGGTGCCGTTCGAATGGCGTTTTCCCGCAGGGTTGTCCGGCGAGGATGACGCATCTGCCGCAGCTTGGCGGTGTCAGGCCGCGCACATACGTGGACTGGTAGCAGATGCCGCGCGCGGTCATGCCCGTGGCCGACCGGTGCGTGTCGGCGAGCATGGTGCGTGTCCTGAGCACCAGCGTCAGCCCGATGCGGTCCATGGCCACGTCGACGGGAGCGCCGTTGGCCACGGCCTTCTTGCCGATGGTGATCGCCGTCCACATCGTGTCGACGGTGTCCATGCCGTTGCCGTTCACACCGACCCACTGCCATGGGTCCGGCGTGTATTCGGGGTGCGTGGCGTTCGCGTCGAAGCGTTCCATGATCTTCGGGGTCGATGCGATCGCGTCGGCGGCGGTCTCGTATTGCGCCGTGTCCAATGCCCGGAACAGGTCGGGCATCATGTCGGCGAAGGCCGCGTCGAAGTCGGGTTGCGCGTGCTTATGCCACAGTCTGGCCACCGTTATGGCCAGCCGGTTGCTGCGGTTGCGCAGCAGGCGGTTCTGCGCCGTCGCTTCCGTGGGCAGCGTCTGCCCTGCCATCGTCAGCACCATAGTCCACGTCCTTCACGAATTGGCCATAGGATTCGTTGATCTGCTTGGCGAAGTATTCGCGTTCCTTGTCCTTGCGGGCCTCGCTCCATCCGAGCTCGTCCCATGCTCCCTCGCGGGAGAGGATGCCGGAGGCCATGAGCTTCGTGATCGCGTCGGCGCGCTGCGCGTATGTCGGCGTGTTCGGATCCTCCCAGTCGCAGCGCACGAGGTTCGCGTTGATGTCGTCCCCGGTGGCGAGCTTGTGCGCCACGGCCATGACCTGCGACCATGCGTCGCCGTCGACCGCGTTCTTCAGTTCGACGTTCTTGACGAGCCGCAGCTCGTCGGCGCGGATGGCGCCCTCGGCGGCCGGGTTGGCGGTGTTCATGCCGAAATAGCGCATCGGCAGGCCGGTTATGGCGCTCATCTGCTCGCTCAGCAGGTCGATGACGGTCTTGAAGTTCGACAGGTCGGAGGCGGTGAACTGGCCGAATTTCGCGTTGGCGTTCTTGGAGGTGAGCATCGAGTTGAAATAGGTCTTTATCGCCGATGCGGGCTGTCCGGTCTTCGCGTCGATGAAGTCGTTGTGCGTCACGCCGATCGCCCACTTGCCGGGGACGGCGTGCGTCTCCATGGCTATCTGCAGGTCGAGGATGGCGCGGGCGGCCATGTCGGTAGGCTGCACCACGTCGGCCATCTCGCTTTCGCCGAGGAAGTCGCCGGCGCGTGGCCGGTTGAGGAACTGGACGACCGGGACGATGCCGAGGTGGTGGTCGTTGCGGCCGGTCATGGTCCATTTGCCTTGCTGTTTCTGCAGCCAGAGCGTGTATTCGGGCGTGTACAGGGTCGCGTAGTCGGGCGTGCCGTGCTCCCATGGGTCGTAGTAGACGCGGAGCGCGGATTCGACGGTGCGCGTGCGCGGGTCGATGCTGGCGATCATGTTGCGGGACGATTCGACGCTGATGAGCGGATGGCCGGGGTCGTCGGGGTTGGCTCCGACGCAGACGAAGCCGTGGCCCTGGACGCGTGTCTCCGTGTGCAGGAGCACCTGCTGGGATTCCATGTTGTTGTATTCCCATAGTTCGCGCAGCTCGTTCGACACCTTGTCGTCGTCCGGCATGGAGAAGGATTTGACCTGCTGGCGTTGCACGACGCTGTCGACGACGATGCGCGGCCAGTTGAGCGGGAACACGAACGCGCGGAGTTCGGCGGGCACGGCGATGCCGATGCTTTGGATGACCTGCCGGCCGCGGTAGTAGTCGTCCCACTGCCGGTGCGGCCTGCGCAGACGCGCGAGCCGGTAGTTGAGGCTCCTGATGAGCTTCGCGTCGTCGTCGGAAAGCCTTGATGCCTGGATGAGCTCCAAAACAGCCTCCTTTACCAGCCGTAGACCATGACCGGGGATCCTTCCTTGCTCCAGCCGAGGGCGCGCATGTCGGACGCGGCCTCGTGGGCAAGGATGTCGGCCATGGTGATGTCGATCTTCTGGTTTTCGCTCGGCTTGCCGAGCACGTACTTGTCGCCCGGCTTGACGACCTTTCGGGCGGCCATCATGTGCAGTCTGGCCATCTGGTCGGCCGAGTGCGTGGTGGAGTGGTCGGCGGTGTCCTCCATGAAACGGGTGAGCGCGTCGTACATGCGGCCGATGCGGTTGGTCGGCCATGGCACGACGATGTCCTCGCCGAACCGGCAGGCCCATTCGTCGACCTGCGACTCCCACGGATGGGGGTCGCAGTAGAAGCGCTGCACCTTGAATCGGTCGAACATCTCGGACACGCAGGCGTCGACCTCGCTCCGCGGGATGCGCCCCTCCCATTCGACCGGATTCCAAAATGCGGGACGGCCGGATGGCCCGTAGGTGGGCGTCCAGCGCCAGCCGTCGACGGTCTCCGCGCGCAGTGCGGTCCAGTCGCCGGACTGGGAGCCGTCGAAGCCGAGGCAGATCTCGGTGCCGTCCTTGGGCGGCACACGGTCGACGGTCGTGCCATCGTAGAGGGCTTCGGGCATGTAGGAGCCGAGGCCCTGCACGACCTCGCACCCGTAGAAGCGGCGTGCCTGCGCGGGGTCGCGCGCCATGAGTTCGGACGCGGTGGCCTCGACCTGGTCGAGCGGCACCCATGGGGATCCCGCGTAGACGAATTCGAGGATCTTGCGCCGGTCCTTCGGGTCGGCGAAGTCGAGCGACGGATCATGCTGCGGGAAGTATTTCATAATGTCCGGCGCGGTGGATTCGTAGGTCATCTGGCCGAAGCTGGCGTCCATCGGATCCCACGGGTTAGTGAGTTCGAGCATGCGTCCATCCATGGCCATGGCGCCGCGCATGACGGTGTCGCCGACCGCGAACATGCCGCTTCTGCGGGTCCAGATGCCGGATTCGTCGCCGAGCACGAAGTTGACCGGATTGCCCAGTTTCGAATGGGCGGATGCGGTGACGGGGTCGATTCGGCCGCCGTTGGGCAGTCGGATGAAGCCCTCGCGCACCTTCATCAGATCCGCGAGGCGTCCGTTGCGCACCATGCTCTGCAATGGCCGGTAGACGTTCGCGGTCTGCTCCTCCGATGTGGCGAGCAATTGGATCAGCGCGGTGCGCCGCGGCATGCCCATCGGCTCGCCGGGCGCGTAATCGTATTCGAAGCCGCAGGAGCAGCCCCAGTCGGAGCAGCGGAACGTTTCGCCGCCATGGGCCCACCCGCAGAACACGCAGGGTCCGACGGCCTCGAACGCGGCCACGGCCGCGCCGAACGGCGATTTGCCGAGCTTCTGCCCGCCGACGATCTGCCCACGGCGCCATTTGAACGCGGCCGCCTGGCGTGGGCGCGCCGGATCGTAAACGGCGTCGGGCTTGACGCGGTAGAAGTCGATGGCGTTCTCGAGCTGCCAGCCGACCAATTCGAACGGTTTGCCCAAATCGAAGCCGTTGGGGACGACGCAATGCCAGGCGATCCAGTCAGCGAACAGGAAGCCGAGGGTCTTCGGCATCTCCGGCGTTTCCGTCATACGGCATCACCTCGAATCGGTCAGTGGCCCATGTTCCTCAAGACGGCCTTTGACATGCGTTTCTGCGCCCGCGTGTATGTCTGGTTGGTGATTTCCCTCTTCGTCGCTTCGCCGAAGGAGTTCACGAATGTTTTGCTGTGTTCCGTTTTTGGCGTTGGCTGTCGGCGTGCCTGTTCTTCGGAGATCCTGTCTCGCTGCGTCCTGGCGGTGCGGAACGCCTTCGAGGCGGCCTGGTATCGGTCGTAGTTCTCCTTGGTCGCCTGCGGGAATCTGCTTTGCGGCATGCGCTGGTTGTATTGCGTGGCTCCAGGCGCGGTCCTTTGCATGATTTCCGATGCGGCATCCATTCTGCTGCCGGCGTCGCGCATCATCCTGGAGAGATCCGAATCGCTCACGGACGACAGATCGGCGGATCCGCCTCCGTGTCCGCCGTGTCCTCCGCGTCCTGCACCCGAGCCCGATCCTCTTCCTCCCATTTTTTCATCCTTTCCACGTTGCTGTTCTGGTATGAGACCACTTCGACGCCGCCGAAATCGAAAAAGGGGATGGCGTCGCCGTAAAGGAGGATCCTTTCCGGCTTGAGCCTGTCGAGCGCGTATCGCATGCCGAGCCTCCAATAGAGTTCGGCTGTCGGATCGTTGTTGCATCCGACAGTGCTGACCGCGACGGTGGAGTTGCTTGGAATGCCCGAAAAGCAGTAGGAGAATGATTCGGGACCCGCCCACTGGAGCGTCGGGATGACTTTCAGCCCGCAGGACTGCCAGTACGCTCCGATCAGACGGCTCCGGAAGACGTTCCAGATCTTCATCGCTTCCGGCATGTCCAAGTATGTGCTGAAATCGGGCGTCAGCACGCATTGGAAGCGTCCGAGCGGAGCGACGTATCTTTCCGGCTGGTTCCAAACCCTGCTGAATTGGTAGTCGTCGATGAAGAAATGGACTCCGCAATTCCTGGACTGCTTTGACGTGGCCGCGTAATTGAATCCAATCAGCGTTTCGGGAGCGGCCACGTCCTGTTCCTCAAGCATTGGCATGCCGTATCGGCCGACGGTCCGCACGTTTTCCAGCAGCGGAAGATTGTATTGGCGCATCGTCCGCATCCGCGACTCATTGACCACCATGCTCCTCCAGATGCTCCAGGTAACGCGTCTTGGCGCTTTTGAACGGAATCACCTTGCCGCTCGTGGACGCGGCCTGCTTCGGCGGTTTCGTCTCGTCGTCCACGATCGCCCAGCCGTTGAGCCGAAGGCCCTGCGGCGTGAGTCCGATGGTGTCGGCGTATCGGGCCAGTGTGGCGCGGTCCGCGGCCTTCGCGTCCGCCGTCTCGCACAATACGAATTGCCGGCAATACAATGCGACGGTGTTGAAGAGGTACCGGTATTTCGGCATGTGCCAGGCGATCGCCTGCGGCAGCTTCCACAGGTCCCGCCACAAGGCGCGTTCCCTGCGGTTCCACGCGTCCGTGGCCATATCATCCCGCTCGCGGTGCAGGCCCTCATCGTCCTTCCACACATCCCAGACGATCCACTCGGACAGTGGAAACGCCTTCGGCTTGTAGCGGTAGCCCTTCGAGGACAATTGCACGACGTCAGCGCCGAGCCCACGCAGGTCGCTCCGTTCCGAAGCGGGGTCCGGCATCGGCCCGGAACGCACACGGGCGCCTCCATGACCGACCATCACCCACCCCCAATCACGCCGGAAAAATTCCCGTCCGACGCCGACGGCAAAAACTTGAACCCTCCGCGAACTTGCGAGTCCCCTCACCGGCGGTCTGGAGACCACCATGAGGGATACCCCCCTAGGGGTATTCGGAAGGAATCGAACAGGAAAATTTCCCGTTTCGCACGCATTCCGGCGCGTTCAACTCTCGCCGGACGCGCGCCAGACGCAAACGGAAAAGAAACGACAACACCAAACACGTCTTTCAAACAGCCGCGAACAGCGCAACGAACGAGCGCCAACGCACGCGACGAGGCGAACGGCGCTCGCCGATGTCAACGCCATCGCTCTTGACTGCTGACCGCTTTGCGTTGTCCGTCTCTGCGATTGCAGCTTCTGTGTTCAGGGCCTGTCCAAGCCTTGCGGTCGTCGGTGTGGCCGAGATCCCACGGCTGCGATGGCAACACCGGCTTATTGCATTTGGCGCAGATGGGGACGGCCCCGGCGTCCATGGCCGCCTGCCACCACGCTCGCTCCCTGCGGTGCGCGGCTCCGTATCCACGCTGGCCTGACGTACCTCTCCGGCGCTCGTATGCGTGCGCGTGCGCCTTGCAGAAGCGCGCGCCTTGCGGGACGAGCTGCGGGCAATTGTGCCAGGCGCATCGACGAAGACTCATGCCAGATGCCTCCCGCCTCCGGCGCCGGTGATGGTGTCCGGCATGTCCGGGGTACGTCCCCCGCGAAGGTCCCCCGACCAGCCACCCCCGATTCATGGGCTACCGGCATGATGGGTGTCGCCGTCGCGATCGACGTCCTTAACCATGCCGGCTCCAAGGGTTACTAGCGGCTCCATGCCGGACAATGTCAATCATACGCGGGCAAAAGAAAAGCACCAGCCCCTTCGGGCATGGTGCAAGTTCTCTTACAGATTACGCGGACTCACCCTCCTGCGCAACCCGCGTGTCGACCAATTCGGCCTGATTGAATTCCCACACGCCACGGCCCAGCCTGCGCGCCTTCGGCAACCGTCCGCGCGCCAGCCAATTCGACACCTGCTTGCGCGTGGTACGCAGGCCGGCACGGTCGGTCAGCCAGTCAGCGGCCTCGGCCGGAGAACACTCCATCACCGCCTCCGCCGCCCGACCAAGCCGACCGGCAACCAGCATATCCAAGTCCAAGCGCTCGCCGCACTCCGGACACCAGCCATCCCGCATGCCCTGCGGCACAGCCAACGACGCCGAACAATCGGGACACTGCACCACAGTCACACGGCCATCCGAAGGAGTGCACAACCGGTCGATACGACGAAGCATCCTGTCCAGCCGATCGGCCAACTCGCCAGCGGACGGCGAACACACCACACTCGACCACGAACGACATATCGCCCGATACGCCGAACGCCACCCCTCCACCGGCAACAGCATCCACTTCAGATTGACGCAACCCGCCAGCCGAAGCATCAAACAGGCCGCCTCCTCATACACCTCCAACCAATGCACGGACAACGGCAAACCAGCCGAACCACCACGCGAACCACCACCGCGCTCGCCGATGTGGGCCTTACGGTCGGCGAGCGCGCGGAGTTCTGGGATGGTTTTTGCGAGGCTGGTGATTTGTCGGCGCATGTGTTTGGCGCAGTTTTTGCAGAGGGGTGTTTGTGCTTCGGTGCCGCATTGCTGGCATTTGTTCATGATGGTCCCGCTTTCGGCTAGAATTGTGGTTGGTTTCTTGGAGGTTCTGCCGGCTGGTGGGGCCTCTCTTTTTATTCTCCTTGTTGGGCTATCTTGTGCATGAGCATGCGGCTGATTTTGTTTTCCTCGTCGCGTTGGTCGGCTTGGTCGAGCATGTCGGCCGTGTCCTGCATCAGGTGGGCTTGTTTGAGTGCTTTGGATGCTTGGATGGTGGCCATGGTGAGCGCATGGCTGATCTGGATGTCCTCGCTGCCGCTGAGTGTTTGGAGGTCGGCGAGCGCCTCGCTGATGTGTCTTTGCAGTGCGATGGCCTGTCGGCGGATGGTTTCTGCCGCGTTGAGGCGGTTCACGCTTTTGTCGATGTCGTTGCTCATTGCTTGTTCTCCTTTGGTTCGTTCGTGGGATTGGCTGGCAGGTTGCCGATTTTCGTGAGGGCTTGGCCAGACTGGCGCATTGACGGGGCGAGCGCGTCCGGCAGGCCGGTGAAGCCTTGGATGATGGCGTGGATCCGTTCGGCGGTGTCGCCTCATCGGACGTCCCTGGTGGCCGTGTCGATGCGCTGTTCGCCGAGGCTGATGCGCTCGATGTTGGCGCGCCTGCGGAGGATGAGAGCGTATTCGTCCATGACGTCGAGCTGCCTGCTCAGCAGAGTGATCGGGCAGGTGGGCTCGAAGTCGAGCGTGCCATCCGCGTACCGCTGCAGCATGTCCCTGAGCTTGTCGGCGCGGCCGGTGAGCTCTTGGTATTCGACGCGCATGCGCTCCTTGTAGTCGCTGGCGGTGGCGCTGTCCGCTTGGTTGGCCGCGGATAGCACTTCGATGGCTTGACGCAGGTATCCGTCGTGGATCCAGTCGGCCGCATGCTCCCATTCGTCGTGGATGTGTTTCGGATCGTCTTTGCGGAGTGCAAATTTGAGTCCGAACAGGCGTTCGGCGACGGCTTCGGTGCGCGCGTCGATCGGCGGGAGCGGCGGTTCCAGTGTTTCCTCGCTCATTTCGATTCCTTTCTCTGTTGATTATGCATGGTCTTCCAGGTCTTGTGTCGCAGCAGCCACACCACCCATCCGGGCGGTTCGGTCCAGATGGTCAGATGCGAGGACGCGGCGTACAGCTTCCACCACCTGCCGCAGATGACGCAATGCTCTATCCTGCGCAGGCTGACCTCGTATTGCGCCGGACCGATGCCATTGCTCGCGCAAATGAATATCCCGACCGCGCTCCGGCACGCATGCGGCGAGCGCCGTTTGTTACGACTGATGCTGTTCATCATTCCGTCTCCTTCTCAAGGATGTAGACGATTGTCGGCGGGAATGATGGCTCATAGCATATGTTCGGCTCCACCTCGTACTCGCCTTTGCCGCCGAGTCCCGGCAACACGTCGGTGCGCATCACGCTCCATCCGTCGGAAAGCAGACCGGCGAGCGCTTCCGTATTCTGCAGCTTCAGCGTGTACGCGCTTCCGCTTGCCGCGTACATAACCGGCACTACCTTAAATTTCCTGCTCACCGCTCCGTCTCCTTCTGCTCGTCCAACCACTTCTCAAAAAGCCGGTAAATGTCCAGCGAGATGGTTTTGACCGGCTGGAATTTGAGACGCCACATGCAGTCGGCGCACACCTCGGTGAATGTCTTCGCCTGGCCGCCATAGATGAGGCCTATGGAATAGACGGGACTTGAACACCACCGGCCGCACAAATCGCAGGTGTGCATATCCTGCGCGACCAACTCATCACGCTGACACTGGAACGGGTTCCGAGCATCCCGCTCCTCCACGGCATCGGCGAGCGCCTCCCAAATCTTGTCCCTGGCGTCGAGATAGGCGTGATACCTAATCGCCGCGCTCTCATAAAGAGTCCTGTCACCTCTCCTCTGACTGGCGCTCGCGGCCTCGAGCTCATGGGCAATGAGTTTGTTGAGCGTATTGATGGCGATGTCTGCGTCGCTGTTTCTCATTTTGTTTCCTCCTTGGCTTTGACGCATTCGGGGCAGAGGCTGTCGTTGGGGTCGGTGGAGTTGAGCTGCCATCCCTCGTATTCGAGCCGGTGCAGCGGTCCGACGTCCCACTTGCGGCATTCGCGGCATGAGAGATGGTGGTGGTTCGGACAGAGGCTGTCGTTGGGGCAATCTCGGTCGATGTGCCATCCCGCGGCTTCCAGTTCGTCCGGCGCTCCACTATCGGCGGCTTCGCAGTCGTGGCATTCGACGTGCCAGTGGAGCGGGCAGTAGTGCCTGCCTTGGAACTCGTCGCATTGCCAGCCGTGGTCGACGGCCTCGTTGTCGGCGTCCTCGGCGAGCGCATCATAGACGGAAAGGCTTGTGTGGCACTCGTCGCAGACGACGAACAGCTCATGGATTTCCTGGTAGCTCATCTTGCCGGCTCCTTGTCGGCTCCGCTCACATGTCTCCAGTCGCAGGACAGGCCGCCCCGCCTGTAGCCCGAGTAGACGACGCAGTCCACTTTCCTCGTGTCGGCCAGAGTGATGACGCATTCACGTAAGTCGTCACGCCAGGCAGAGCACTGCGATTCGATGGACCGGACCGCATGCCCCGGCGCGGCAGGCTCCGACGCGCTTCCGCATCCTGCGAGCGCGGTGCAGAGGGTGAGGGTGATGGCGGTAAGTGTGGCGCAGATGGTGTTTCTCATTGTTCGTTCCTTTGATGGTGGCTGGCGTGGTGGTTCCAGAGGCGGATGGCTTTTTTGAGGTTTTTGCCGTCGCCCATACTGTTGGAACATGTGTTCGGATCGTGGTCGATGATGTCGTTTCCGATGCCTTTGAAGCGGAGGCTGGCGGTGCCGTCCGGATGTCGGATGAGTTCGAGCCGGCCGTCGATGATGACGTCCTGGTCGGTTTGGGCGATGCAGCGGCGGCCGATAAGGATGGCCGGGTCGGCCGACCGCCACTTGTGCAGGGGGACGATGACGTTGGTCATTCCCTGCCGCCCATCCAGCCGATCAGGATGGCGAGCGCGAGGAGGATCACGGCGCTGTGGCTCATGATTGGCCGCCTATCTCGGGGCTGGCGAGTGTGGCTGTGATCGCGTCCTTGGCTATGCGGCGCCACGGTTCGCGGCCTGTGGCGTCCATGTCCTCCCATTCGAGGTGTTTGCGGTGGCCGTTGGCGTGGAATCGCTTGTAGATGGCGCGTGCGACGGCGTATTGGGTGTCGAGGCTGATGACGAGCCGTTCCTGCTGGTCTTCTTCCGGCTGTTGGTTGGTCATTGGTAGTTCTCCGGTCTGTCTGGTTCGAGCAGGGCGGCGAACGCGTAGCCTGTAAGGCTGGCGGCGAGCGCCGCGATGGTGATGGCGACATGGATGGCGAGCCATGCGAGTGGCGTCCACCAGTGGGTGAGCTGGCCGATGATCGCCCTGATGGTGGCGTGCGGGATGAGCAGCAGGGCGGCGATGACGAATAGCGTGGCCATGGCGTCTCCGATCTTGCCGGTGAGGTGGCTGAGTGTCCGTTTCATGCGGTTGGCCTTTCGGTCTTGAGGGTGATCTGGTCGAGCATGTCGGTGTAGTCGTGGATGTCGCGGGCGATGCATTGCTTGGCCCGGTGTGGTCCGGTGTCTCCCTGGTATGGATCGTCGCCGCCGATGATGGTGGTGATTTTGCGGAAGGTGCTCAGGTCGAGTTTCCGGTAGTTGAGCCATGCGGCCGGGTCGATGTTGAGTCGGCGGAGGAAGTCGATGTCGAAGTCGACGTTGGTGCCGGACGGCGTGAGCCTGAAGTGCTCCGAGAGTGAGTCGAGGAATTCCTCCACGGCGTTGGCCACGACGCCGATGCCGTCGTTGCGTTCCGTGCTGTTGACCAGTTCGAAAAGGAGGCCGTTGTCGATGTGCATGGAGAATACGACCGGGCTCATGGCCAAGAGGTTCAGGCTGGCGGGGCGGATGATGCGGGTCAGTGATCCGAACGTCTGTTCGGCTCGCATGTCGGTGCATCGCATGCCGATCTCCAGGGGCAGGTCGTGGAACCTGTCGATGCCGGTGGTTTCGAAGTCGATCCACAGCAATGCCTCGGGTCGGTCATCGTTCTTTTCCATTGGTGTTTCCTTTCGTTTGGATCGTCAATATTTCGCGCATGGTCAATGTCGTGGCCGTGCCGTCCGGGTTGAGCCGGAGCCATCTCCCCCGCCAGTCGCGTACGGGAGCGGTCAGCGGATCGCCGCCAAGCGGGACTATCAGCCCCAAGCGCTCGGCCTCCGCCACGTGCTTGTGGACCCACCCGTGACAGCCGGTGGTACCCGAGCCGCACAGCTCGATGATGTTGGCGGGATTGTGCCGCACCTGCGGGTCGGCGGCGCGGCGTAGCTGCCGGTGGTGGCCGGAGCGTCCGGGCCAGCGTGACGGGTCGTGGATGTTCGTTCCGCAGCGCATGCAGTGCCAGCCCTGACGTTCCAGGGCGATACGCTTGGAATCATCGAACTCACTCACCGTCCGCCGCCTCCGGCAAATCGCTGGACAGTCCCATGAGGGCGGCGCAATTGGCTCTCACGTGCTCCGCCCATTCGGCGAGCTGGTCGCTCTTGCAGGCGAGCGCCTGCAGTTCGATTCGGCTGGCGGTGGTCGCTGTGTCGATGAGCAGGTCGCGGAGTCTGTCGATTTGTTCGCGGGTCATCATTCGTCTTCTCCCTCGTCTTCCTCGGGCTGGTCTGCTTCGACGATCAGGTCGGCGAGCGCCTTGAGATGTTCGGTCTCGTCGTCGGCCGGCTGGTATCCAAGATCTTCGAGGATCCGGTAGTAGCCGTGGATGCGTCGGGCGACGTCGTTCGGCGTGGTCCAGTCGGCTGGGTCGATGAACCATTCGATGCGGGCGGCGAGTATGGATGCGGCTTCCAATGGCCAGTCGGCGGTCTGCAGGCTGATGTGCGAGGCTGTGGGCGCGTCTTCCGCGCTGATGCCGGTGATCTTCTCGTATTCCTTGCGTACGCCGGAGGATTCGTTCCAGGTGGCGAGGGCGCTGATGAAGCCGTCCGTGAACGGGTCCATGATCTGCAGGAGTCCGAGCCGGGCCGTGGTTTCGACGAGCTGGGCGCGTTTGATGCCGTGGAGATGGCCGTGGAGCCATGCCATGCGCTTGTCTGCGGATGCGGCGGCGTATTCCTCAAGCGCGTGCCGGCGGGCGTCGCGTTCGGCCTGTTCGGCGGCTCGTCGGGCTTCCTTTTCGGCGTCGGCGGTCTTGTCGCGGCGGGTCCAGAGGAAGACCTGCTCCATGTGGATGGATACGGCTGCGGGGTTCTGTTCGCGGATCTTCTCGATGGTTTCTTCGGGGGTGCCGATGGACGGGAACATGCAGCCGGAGTATCGCCATTCCGGGTTGCTGTAGGGTGGGTCGGGGATGAGGTTGAAGCCGCTGTCGGACTCCACGAGGAGCGCGGCGACCGATTCGATCCATCGCCGGTCGCGGTCGTCGCGTTCGATGTTGCGGAGGATGTAGTCGAAGTTCGAGGTGCCGGCCGCCTGCGCGAGCTTCTTCTGCCTGTCCGGCTGGCCGTCATATCGTGCGATGGCCACGAGCTGGCCGATGGTGAGCTGGCCGAAATCGCCGCGGACCGCTCTGACCTCGTTGTCGATGCTGGCGGCCTTGACGCGGTCACGCACATAGTCGGCGCTTCGGCCGAGCCTGTGCGCGACGGCGGCGGTGGTGGCTCCGAGGTCGAGCATGCCCTGGATGGCGTCGGCCTCCTCCAACACGGTGAGCTGTTCGCGCTGGCAGTTCTCGGTGACCATGGCCTCCAACTGCTGCAATGGGTCGAGGTCAAGCACGAAGCACGGGACGGCTCCGGTGCCGGCCTGCTTGCAGGCCATAAGGCGACGGTGGCCGGCGATGACGCGAAAGCGGCTGCCGTTGGGTACGACGGAGAGCGGCGAGAGGAGGCCGTTGGCTTTGATGCTGGCCGCGAGGTCGGTCACGTCGCCGATGTTTTTGCGTGGGTTGTCCGGGTGTGGGTCGATCAGGCTTGGGTTGATGAGCTTGATTTCGTTACTTTGGTGGTAGTTGCTCATTGCTTCTCCTTGCTGGTTTGTTGTTGGTTGAGTTCGTCTGCGCACGCCTGGCATGCCTTCCACCATTCGCTTGGGTTGCCGTTGCGGAGGCTTCCGGTGTGGTCGTATTCGTCCTCATGTGGATCCATGAGCTGGTGGACGTGTTCGCAGTTCCAGGTGTGCTTGTGGCTTGGCGGCGGCGAGATTGGCTCGGGCGCCCAGGTTTCCCATTGGTCGCGGAGCCATGTGTTGAGCCGTGGGATGTGGCCGCTGCGGATCTGGCCGTCGTTGACGGCGTGCTTGTAGCGGCGGAGCGCGGTTTGGAGGCGGGTCAGTTCGACGGGGTTTCCGGCGATGGCCGCGTACAGGGCTCTGGCTTCGACTTCGGTCTTGCGGCCTTTCGCGCCGACGGATCCGGGATAGGCTTCGGCGAAATGGTCGAAGCCGGATTCCGGCGTGGCGGGTTGCTTCGGTTTGCCGGCGGGAGGGGTCGGAGAGGGTATATCGGTATCGGTATCGGTTTTATGCCATGTTTTTGCTTGGCTGTCCCCTAGCAACTTGCTAGACGGTTTGCTACCTGTCCCGCTACTGTTTTGCTCTCCGTTTGCTTGGCTGTTTTCTGGCAAGTCGCCAGACGTTTGCTTGGCTTTCTGGTTGGCCGCCTTGCGGCGTCCGCCCTTGCTTCCGGCCTTGCGGCGCGCCTCGCGCTGCTCTTCGGTCAGCGTCTTCGGCTCCCTGCAGATGCCTTCCGCGTAGACGGGACGCCAGCCGCCGTCGTGCTCCTCCATGAGTCCCGCGTCGATGAGCTGCTGGAGCTGGCGCATGGTGCCTCCGGCGTCCTTGAGGTCGAGCTTGTCGAAGTGGCCGGGGTATGCGGTCGGGTCCTTGGCCTGCATCGAGACGCCTTTGGAATGGATGACGCAGAGCTTGACCCACAGTCCCACGGTGGCGAGCGGCAGGCGTTTGATGCGCCTGTCGTCGGCCATCTGGTCGTCGATGATGAACCACATGACTTCTTCTCCTTCCGTGGTTCTTTCCGGTGGCTTATCCGATCTCGCCGGTGTCCGGGTCGATGGTCTCCCCCACCTCGCCGTCCTCCATGTCGAGGCTTCGGCGCAGGTCGTCGATGAGAATCATCTGCCTCGACGAGGCGGGCTTCGCGCACATGCTCTCCATGGCCAACCCGGCGTCCAGGATGCGCTGGGCTAGGTCGGCGCAGTCGTACACGACCTCTGTGATGGCGTGCATGTCGCCCCACTTGTCGATGTGCTCCTTCTTGGTCTTGGTGTCCATGCATGCGCGGCATGCCTTGAGCACAACGGCCGCGGCCTTGGTAACCTGCTGGGTCTTGCCGATGAGGTCGATGGGCGTGTCGGGCGTCGCCTCCTGCGGGATGAGCGCCTGCTGTTCTGTTGCTTTCATTGCTGCTCCTTGTCTTTAGAAGTCCGGTTCGCCGTCGGCCTTGCCGAATTCCCCGAATGATGACTGGCCGTCCGTCGGCGCGCCCCACGGGTCGTCGGCCGGCGGAGCCGGTTGCGCGGGCTGTTGCGGCTGATGCGGTTGTTGGCTCCAGCCTCCTGCGCCGGTGTTGACGGCCGACGGTTGCGGGGATGACGGGTTTCCGTAGACGGGGCCACCCTGACGGCTGATGCGGTGGACCTCCGCCGTTGCGTACCGGAGCGAGGGGCCGAGCTCGTCGACCTGCATCTCCACGACGGTCCGATTGGTGCCGTCCTGCGCCTGATACGAGCGCTGCTGGAGTCTGCCCTGGGCGATGACGCGCATGCCCTTAGCCAAGGACCGGGCGCAATGCTGTCCGAATTCGTTCCAAGCGGAGCAGCGCATGAAGAGTGTCGCGCCGTCCTCGTATTGGCCGGTCTGCTTGTTGAAGGCGCGCGGCGTGTTGGCGATGGTGAAACTGGCGACCTGCGCGCCCTGGCCGGTGGTTCTCAGTTCCGGATCCGCGGTGAGGTTGCCGACGATGGTGATGACGGTCTCTCCGATGGCCATGTCAGGCTCCCTTCACGTATCCGGCCGGTTCCGGGCCGAGCTGGCTGGGATCCTTGGCCTTCCACGCGCATTTCGCGCGCAGGCATCCGGCCTCGCGGTCGATGACGACCTCGCCGAAGCGCGCCGGCGCGACCATGGTGAGGTTCCAGCCCCGGTCGCGGTTAAGCGTGGATATGGTTTCATACAGTTCGCCGATCAGTTCGGCGGCCGTCATGCCGACGCTGGCCGGGGTGAGCGGCCACTCGAACCACTTCTCGCCTTCCGGTCTGCTTGGTGTTTTGCTTGGCAACGTTTGCCTCCTTTGGATTGATGTCGTGCCGGGACGCGGATTCGAACCGCGCATCCATCCGCCGACGTGACCTCAACACGCCGATCCATGGCGCCCGCATCCTGTCGCGGGCCCCGGCGAAGGCCGGACGGGAGGAGAAGAGAGAAGATGACCCGTCCGGCTGGTTTTAACGTCTTTTCCTTGACGCGTGGGCGGTTCCGGCATGGCCGCGCATGACGAACCACGTCCATGCCGCAATGTGTGCGGAACCGTCCAAGTCCTTCACCGCCGTTGCTCGTCCAGCCATCGCATGAAGCGGGTGTCGGAGCACAGGCGACGCATGATGACGGCCGTCGGGATGAGCACCGCGAACGGCGCGGCGATGAGATGTTCGATGGGGTGCGTGCAGGCGTCGGTGCAGTACAGCACCCATATGGCGGCGATCCAGATGGCGGCGACGAGCTGGCAGAGGATGGCGTGTGCGAGCCTGGTCATGATTCCTCCACGTCCATCTCATGCAGCAGACGGCCGATGTCGGTCCGCAGTGATTCGAGCGCCGTGCGGCTGATGGTCACACCTGCGAGGTGGCCATCGTCGGTGATGATGCTGATCCGGACAGCCTTGACGTCGGCTCCACGGCTGTGGTCGCGGATGACCATGACCGCGGATTGTTCTTTCGGGTCGGTTTCCTTGCGCATTGTTGCCTGTCCTTAGTGCCGGCGTGTGCCGGCGTTGGCGTCGAATTCCTCGATGGACGCGACGCTGACCATGACCTTGCCGTGGTATCCGCTTGGCTGGCGCATTTTGATGCGTCCCGCCCTCGCCCACTTGCGCAGAGTCTTCTGATCGACGCCTCCGAGCATCGCGCTGGCCTGCTTGAGACTGACCCAACGCGGCGCGTATGCCGTCTGCCTGACCGCTTCCTTTGCGATCTCATGGGCGAGCGCTACGGGGTCGAGGATTGGTTGGTTGGTGATGGTTGCTTCCTGCATGGCGCGTCCTTTCTCAGGCAACGTCGGCGAGCGCGACTGGAATCATCGGGACTCCGGATTCAAGGCCGAAGCCGTCGACGATTCGGGAGAATTCCAGATAGGAGGGGCATGAGCCGTTGCAGAGTTCGTCGTACCTCTGCTCGTCCAGTCCACAGGCGGCGAGGAATGCGTCGTGGCTGAGACTGCGTTCCTTCTGCAGCTTGTCGAGGAATCCTGGAGAGATTCGCAATGTCTGTGGCGTCTTTTCATCTGCCATTTCGTCTGTCCTTTCTAAGGTTTTCCGTTTCTGGAATACAAATTACCACTAATGGAACGATTACGCAACTCAATGTGGTACAGTATTTTCCATAAACGGAAAATCTGGAAAGGAGGTGAACATGAAAAAATCATTTGAGGAATGGGTACAGGAGATTGCCGAAGGAGCGAGCAATCGAGAGATTGCCATGAAGGCCGGTATCCCGATGACCACATTCCATCGCAAATGGACCAAAGGTGAATTCACAGCTGAGGATGCCGTGACCATCGCAAGAGCGTATGGTCGCAATCCAATCGAGGCGCTTGTCGAGCAAGGCACATTGACGCCGGATGACGTCCGCAACGCAGGAGTGCATCCCATCGAAGAATTCACAATGCTCGAGCTCAGCAGGGAAATCCTCAGACGCGTCCAGCAACAGGCCGCGCCAGACTACCTTGATAAGCCGATTGACGAGACAGCAAAGGACATCCTCTGAGACTCCATACCCCTGCCGCCACTCCGCGACAGGGGTTCTTCTTTTCTTGACGTTTCAGTGAGTGCGCATCGCAGGAAGTGTAGACTTCATGGAAAAAGAAGGAGAAGAAGATGAAAATCACTCGAAAAGCAATCGTCGCCACACTCGCCGTTATGCTGCCTGTCGCACTGACGGGAGGATGCGGCAATCAAGACGCGCCTAACCAGCCAGCGAGCGCCGATAACCAGACGGAATCACAGGACGCGGATACAGGCTCGCGGGATGGCGATGACAATGATGACGGATCTCCGCTTGCGGATGGGCTGTCCGGGTCATGCGAGAGCGATGACCCGCGATTGCCGAGCGTAAAGCTCGACACAACTGCCGGGTATCTCGGTGTGGAAATACCCGGGAATGACCAAATCAAACCTGATGAATTCTATTCGTATGACCTGATGCTCACCAACGAGGATGGAAACTCTTGGATGGTGCAGCTATCTGATTACGTGTCGTCTGGAGAGACGAACCGAAGCGTTTTCAACATGCAAACGAGCAAGAATCTGAACTATCCAGGGTGGAATAATTCGGATGATACGGCTACATTCTCCACATCCATCCCGGACACGGCGATGCGCGGCACGTCGATGGACTGGCAGATGACACTCAATATCGACGGCAATGACGTGGCCAAGTGTCCGGCGGACGGCACGGCGTCGCTCGAATAATATCAAGTCAGTCTGCCTCTAATTCGGCGAGCCGCGCGCGTAGCTTGGCGATCTCCCTGTCCCTGTCGCTCTCGGCCGAGACTGTGGCGTCCTGCCCCTGCGTGGTGATGCTGGCGGCCACCCTGTCGGCGAGCGCACGCTGCCTGTCTTCGCTGAGTCGCTGGTAGTGCATGGCCATGGTGGCGGTGCTGTGTCCTGCTGCGGCCATGAGTTCTCGGACGGTTGCTCCTTGTTGGGCGAGCATGGTGAGTGCGGTGGCGCGGAGGTCGTGGAATCTGAGGTCTTCGCGTCCGGCCGCCTGGCGTGCTTTGGCGTAGGCGTCGCGCATGGCGTCCGTGCTGATCGGCCTGTCGTGGTCCAGCGGGCTGGGGAATATCCATGCGTCCGGCTGGCCGGCCACATATTCGGCGAGGTGCGCGCGGATTTCGGGGATGACGGCGCCGGGGATTGGTTCGGTGCGTTTGCTTCTGGCGGTCTTCGGCGGCCCGGCGATGACGCGGGCGCGGGTGAGTCTGGTGCGGCGGATGTGGATGAGACGGTTGTCGAGGTCGATGTCGCCGCGTTGGAGGGCGCAGACCTCGCCGATGCGCAGGCCTCCGCAGGAGATGGCGAGGGTGATGGCGAGCCGGAATTTGCGTGGCATGGCGTCGTGGATCCGCCGGAGCTGCTGTGGTGTGGCGGCGGGTGTCTCCTCCCTGGGCGCGGGCTTGCGCACCGGCATGACGAATGGTGATTTGGCGATGACGGCGACGCCGTCCTGGTCCGGGGTGGCGGCGGCGTCGAGGATCTGGCGCAGCTTGGACAGCAGCTCTCGGCCGACGTATGGGTGGTCCTTCGGCAGTGTGGCCGCATAGCGCTCGATGTCGGCCGAGGTGATCTTGCCGATCGGCATGTCGCCGAAGACGGCCACAAGTCGTTTGACCGTGCATCTGATGCCATAGATGGTGTTGGTGTGCAGTCCCTCGTCCTCCCGCGTCTTCAGCCATTTCGCCGTGTATTCGGCGAAGGTGAGCGCGTGGTCCTTGGCCTTGCGCTTGGCGATGCGCTCCGGCTCCCACACGTCGGCCTCGATGCGTCGTCTCGCCTTGGTCAGCCAAGCAGCGGCCTCGTCCCTGCCGTCCTGGGTGCAGGGGAAGGTGGCGGTCTGCCTGTTCGGCAGGTCCGGCCACTCCGAGAACGCGGCCACGGGCGTCGGATAGGAGGCCTCTATCCATTTCGGATTGGCCCTGCTTGGCTTGACGACGATCTTGCCGAATCTTCTGACCATGACACATCCTCCATTGGAGTGGTGGAGCTTTACCACTCGAATTACCACCCCAATTGTGGCATATCGTCGTGTTTTTGGTCAAAAAATCCCGTGTTTTAAAATGGAGCGACGCGGATGCAAACGCCGAAAACGGCTTTATTTCAACGTTTTTGCGGTATGCGTGTCGGCGAGCGCGATTTGTTCCAGTTTTTTCCATGCGACGGTCGTCCGATCCGCTGCCGTACACTTGGTCGTTATGAA
>ERZ1034980.82-NODE-82-length-88203-cov-22.802548_pt1 | contig 88203 bp, 77 predicted proteins | sample MGYA00520622_ERZ1034980 | MGnify/ENA primary metagenome ERZ1034980 (study PRJEB33766, sample SAMN09781791) | gut metagenome | biome: gut microbiome | host: Homo sapiens | place: Madagascar | study: EMG produced TPA metagenomics assembly of the PRJNA485056 data set... | reverse complement strand
AGCACGTGTTTGCGCAAATGGCAAACGTCTTAGACACATGAACCCCAAGCGTTGACGTGATGCCTCAGGAAGCCGCGGTTGTCATTGAGGACCACCAGCGCGATCTCGTCGAAGCGGACCGTGCAATCGGCGCGTCCTTCCGTCAGCCCGCCTGCCAAGACGTAGGCCGCCTGGCGCTCGCGCTGATCCCTGCTCAGGCTGCTTACATGGTGCCCCTCGCTAGGCGAGGCCGAAACCGTGACGTCCACCAGCACGATGTCCTCGTTGTCGTCGATCGCCAGGATGTCGACGATACCGGCGTCGGTGTCGATCTCGGTTCCGAGAACCTCGTAACCGCGGCGCTCGAGAAACTTCGCTGCTACCGACGTTGCCTTTGCGTGAAGTTCTTCCATGACCTTTCTCCTTCTCTGTAGGTTCGCGCCCCGTCGGGCGCCTTACGCCGTGCTCGACGCACCCGCACCGAAGGGACGCAAGGGGGAAAGCGGAAACCCGAAGGGCTTGAGCTTCCGCGAAGCGGATGGTTTTCCGCGACCCTTGCGACACGTAGGGAGGGTGCAAAGATGCACGAAGTGGAAGGCGCCACGTGGTGCGAGCCGAAAAGGAGGAATGGAAGGCTTCGCCAAGCAGAGGCTTCGCCGGTATGCGCGCAGACGAGAGGCCGTGCGCGAGCGCGACACGGGCGCTGCCGGGAGCATCGTCGACGAAGCGCCGAGGGTCGTGGAGGGCCGTGGCGGCGCGGGGCTTGCGAGGGCCGCAGCCTGAGCAGGGAGCGGCGGCCGGGGTCGCTTCCGCAGCTGCAAAGCGCGTTGTCGAGATGCCGAGGACGCTCAAGGATAACGAGGCGCTTCCGGCATGCCGGCTGCGAAAGCGACGGGCACCGCTCAACGATCGGGGGTTCGAAGGGGGGCTGCCCCTTCGGAGCTTGCAAAGGGGTGCAGGGGGAAACGGCGGCGATAGGCCGTGTCTCCCTGCACCCGTTCCTGTATGCGGCCCCGCGAGCAGCGGGCAGGGGTCGCTAAGGAACGGGTGACGCGTTTGATCTTAAAAAAGGACTCCCGCAAAGGGAGTCCTTAGCTGTTTTGCCCTGGTTTCCTGAGAAGAGATTGCGAGCAGGCGCATCAGGAAGCCGCAGGCTCCCCTCCTTCTGCTTGGGCGATGCGCCCCCGTGCCGCCTGGACGTATCGCAGCGCATCCTCGACCACGCCCGAGAGCACGTCGAGGCACTCGCCCGTCTCCACACAATCCGGCTCCGCCGCCAGCGCCTGCAACATCTGCGAGGCTCCGTGCAGCAGCGACTCCGCCTCCTCCAGATTATCCGTCGCCTCGATGTCCACCATTGTCGCTCCTTTCGTCGTCGTTTTGCACGGCAAATAGGACGGTACACGGTCAACCTCTCGCGTGCATCACGCGAACCCGACAGGAACCCGACGCGCGACGAACGGCTATCCGGCGAAAGGGCTGCGTTTTCATAGGTCGCCACCGTATATGGGAATCCCATATACGGCGAGTCGCACGCCATGTGCCATCGATCAGCGGAATCCAGTTGTGTCCAGTTTTTTAAACACAACTCGCCTTAGTCGATGGTTATGTCAAAAAGAACTGGACACTAGCCAGCCTCACACAACCCCACAACGCGACTACAGAGCATGTCGAACAGCATTGCGGCGCTCGTTAAGGCCTGGCTGCGTTTCCCCAGGTCGTGACCGTATATGGAAAACCCATATACGGTTCTGACCTGGGGTTTCTCTCGGCGTTGCGCAAACAGGCTGGATTTCCAGACGCTTCCGCAGGTCAGAACCTAAATACCATTTTTCGGATATAGGTGGCAGAGGTTACTCGGCAGGCGCGGGGACATTCGGGACGACCGCCTCGAAATAGAGCGCGCGCCCGCCGTGTCGCCGATCGCAGACGCTCGCCGGCGTGCACTCGTACGTTTTCCGAAGACGCTCTTGACCTCGTTTGCGGCCCTGGCATCGTCGTAACGCATGGCAACCTCCTCCTGGCTGTCGGCCCGCGCCGTCTGCGGGCTGTTGCGGCGCATGGTACACATCGAGAATCCGAGGTTAAAGACTTGGCAGAGCCGTCGCGGCGTGCCACCGCGCGCGGACGCGCACGCGTCAAAACAAAACGCGCCCGCGATATATAGACGCGGGCGCGCGAGGCGGGGCTTTTTTTGTTTTTCGACGATAAGATGGAAGTCTTAATGCTTTTCGCACGCGGCACTGACTAGGTTGCCCACAGCGGCCTGCAAGCGCAACGCCTCCTGGACGCCAACCGAGACCCTGCCCTCGAAAACGGCGTCGACAAGGTTGTCGACGTCCGAAACCAGTTTGCCGACTGACCTGAGCTTAGGCGGCGCGAAACGATGAATCACCTTGGCGGCGTCACGAGGTTCCTTTATCTCCTTTTCTCTGATCTCCCTGGCTGCTTCACGCTGCTTCTCCGCAGAAAGGTTGGCCGCATCGTTCGCCGCGCGGATAGAAAGCAGGCCCTCCTCCACTAAGGCGACCACCTCAGGCTCACCCGTGAGACAAACATTTTTTACTTTGTTGAGCTCACTTGTGTTTGTCCCGCAGGCGGCAGCCATGAAGCGACAACATCCTTCTTTCATCCAGCGATTACCATTGAACTGGTCGAGCTCGGTTCTTGCTGGCAAGTAGCGGCGAATCCAGTCGCCGGAGTGCTCTGGCTCGACATACCACTCAACCGCGTCGTGCACGGCGACCGCATCTTCTGCCGGCAGTCCCTCGCAGACATGAACCGTGAGGGCCGTCCCTTCGCCTACCTCGATGAGCGCCTTGTGCGCGGCGAAGGACCGTACGGGCGACACCGGTGCGTATTTACCGCCACCAAGACGCCTGACGACCAACGGAGCGCTCGCAAAGGGCCCCGCGACCCACTTCTCGGCCTCAATAAGGCCGACCGACGGAATCGGCCACCGAGAATCGTCCTCAATATCGTCAAGCCCGATCTGAATCGACGGACCAAACACCTTACGAATAAGGCTGTTGATGTCGTATTCTCCACCCATATATGCCTCCCGTGTAGTTGTGCAGCTGATACGAACTCCTAATTAGGGCGGCACTCTAGGGGGAACATACTCAAAATGTCAAAATCGCCTCATTCTTCGTAAAATCCCAGGTCAGAGAGATTCGGTGGCCATATTTCAGAGATACGGCAATACATTTCGGAAATGTATTGCTTTTTCTTCGTGGATTGATTGCAAGCGACACAAAACATACACAGGTATCTAACGCGAACCTAAGCGCTTCACAATATCGAAGGCGTTCCCGTCGTCCCTGGTAAAGAAACTTACGTTGGACGGCTGAAAATCATACGCGGGCACGAAACGGATTGAGCGACGGCTCAGGTTAGATGCAAATATGCAAATGGTGATAAGGGAAGCCGTTTCCCGTTTTACGGCGTGTTTTTCGATCGCGACGTAGTACAGTTGCCAACGTTGTGCTACAATTCAAGTACAACGAGAACGGAGGTTGAATATGTCTGCTACAGCAACATTGAACGCGAGGGTCGACGTTGCGGACAAGGAGCGATTCGCCGCCACCGCAAGCGCGCTGGGCATCAGCCCGTCGGCCGCCGTCAACGTCTTCGTACGCAAGTTCAACGATGTCGGGGGGTTCCCCTTCGACGTGCGGCTCTCTCCCGAGCCCTTCGCTTCCGAGGCGGAGGCCTGCGATTTCGCCGATGCCGCAGCAAGGGACGTGATCGACGGTGCGTGGTGAGGTCTGGACCGTCGCGGGTCCCGGCTACGCGTCGAAGCCGAGGCCCGCTGTGGTCGTCCAGAGCGACGGGACCGACTCCTTCGAGTCGACGATCGTGTGCCTGCTGACGACCGACGGCTCCATTCGATGCGATACCCACGTCGCCGTCTCTCCCGATGAGCAAAACGGCCTGATGAAGCCTTGCTTCGTCATGGCCGACAAGATCGTCACGATGAGGAAGTCGTCTCTAGGGAAGAAGCTGGGCGAGCTGTCCTGCAACGACATGGACAAAGTGGACGAGGCGTTGAGGGCATCGCTGGGGATTTAAAGGGTATTTGACTCCCCCCATGGCGGAAGGCCATCGGCGATAAAGGAAGAATCCCCTGCATTCAGGCATGGGGAGTATCAAATCTGGGTACTACAGTACTAAGGCAATATGGTACCTTAGTACTGTAGTACCGTGCATGCCTCTCTCCGTCACCTTTCCCGCGCGGGAAGGTGTATACTTTGGATATCTAGAGTATATCCTCAGTGAAGGAGCGCATATGGCCACCGGGCAGACAGCGAAAACCAAAACGCTCATAAGCATCGATCCGGCCTTGAAAGAGAAAGTCGCGGCGAAATACGCGGCCAAAGGGCTCAGTTTCTCGCAAGGCATCTCATCGATGCTGGAATCGTCTTTGGAGAAAGAGGCCGTCTCTCTCGACAAGTCGGCGTTGGATGAGGCGAAGCCTGTTCTGGAGGATATGGGCCTCGACGCCTCCACAGCTTGCAACATCTTTCTGCGGGAGCTCGCCCGTTGCGGAGGGATGCCCTTCGCGGTTCGGTCTTCAAGCTCGAACTACGGATATTCGCTAGTGGAGTTGGCGAGCTTCGACATCACGCCTTCCGATGCCCCCGTCAAAACACAAGGGAACCGATAAGTTTCAGGCGCATGGCTGCCGCTTATCGGTTCCCTAGCAATCTGAGTACTATGCAGTCAAGGTACTATGACTGCATAGTACCTTGACTGCGATTTACCGGTATCCGGCTTTCTTGAACTCCTCCTCTATCGCCGCCCTTACGATCTCGGACGCCGACCTCCCATCCTCGAAAGCAAAACGCCTAAGAATCGATTTCTGCTCTGGGGTGACGTAAACGGAGATCTGAACATACTGCTGCCCGGCACCAGGTTTCGCACCGCCGGTCTCCGGATCGGCGGACGCCGACTTTCCAGCCGCCTTGGCGACGATGCGCTCTTGGCGCTTCTCCTCCTCTTCGCCGGCCTGCTCGAAGAAAGCGGCGCCTTTCAAGAAGCTACTTGCCATCGAAGATCACCTCCATCAACTGATCGACGATGCCCTCGACGGCCTTCGCCGCCGCCCCGTTGGGGTTTATCTCGGTCACGCTCCTCCCGAGCGCCGACCCCTGCGCGAACGCCGTGGCGGTCGGCACCGTGCCGATGACGGGCAGCTCGTCGGCTTTCAAGAGCTCGAGGAACTGCCTGTCGATGACCCTCCTGTCGGAGAAGTTGTTCACGATGACGCCCACGGACAACTCGGGGTTGGCCTGCATGATCACCCGAAGGGTCCTCTTCATCGGCTTCAGACCCAAAGTGCCGGGCTGCACGGGCACGATGGCCACGTCGGCGTTCGCCGCCCATTCCTCCACCCCGTCACCGAGATAGCCGGGGGTGTCGATGATGTTCACGGCACCCTCACCCTCGACCATGCCGACCTCGTGGCAAGCGCCTCCCTGCCTATCCAGGTTGCCGAAACCGACCTCAACGCCCCTGCGTTCGAGACCCCAGGCTATCTCGTCCGCGAAGGTCGTCTTCCCGACCCCGCCTTTCTGGTTGACCACTATCACGTTCGTCGTCATGCTGCTCCCCTTCGACTTGTTTCAGACTTCTCACCCAGTACCACAGTACTACAGTCCCCTGCATCCTAGATACTATGCACTCATAGTACTAGGTGCCCACGGTACCGTAGCGGCACGGTACCGTAGTACCGTTTCCATGGTTTTCACTATAACATAGATTGGCGACATTGGATATAGATAAGATATCTGTTAGATATCTTATCTATCGATTCCATCTTTCATCCACAGTACCACGGTACCAGGCGACTATGCCCTCAGGGTACCGTGGTACTGTCGGTGCAATCAATAATGCCAGAGTGCCACAACGCGATAAAGAGGCGGGGAGGCGTTCCCTTTCGACTCGTCTCAAACTTCCAGCACAGTACTACGGTACTACAGTCCTGTGGGCCTCAAACACTGTGCACCCATGGTGTTACATGCCCGTGGTACCGTAGCTGCATAGTCACCAGGTACCGTGCGACTATGCCCTCAGGGTACCGTGGTACTGTTATTGCAATCTGAAATGCTAGAATGCAATAACGCAATAAAGAGACGGAGGGAATGCGAAGCGATGAAAAAGCAGTACAAGGTCCACTTGGATGAAGACCTCAAGCGTGACGCCGACTCCATACTGTCGTCGATGGGATTGTCGTTCTCCACGGCAGTAGGGCTGTTCCTCTTGGCCGTCGTGGAAGAGGGGGCGATACCTTTCCAGGTGTCGGCGCCGAAGGCGCGGGCAGCTCAGCCGGAACGAAAGCAAGCGGAGGCCTGATCGTTTCCGTAGACTTGCATATATGTATATATGCGGATAAATAAACATGTTGACATGTCGATACGTCCGCAACTAGGCCCGTAGGCAACCGCCACGGGTTTTTCTATGCCTTGTTTCCCCTGATGAGGTACCGAAACGGTACCGTTACGGTGACCCTCCGTTATAATCGTCTACGATGAAAGCGAGAACGGGAGGTGCAACGATGGCCGATACCGCAGCCGAAAAGCGCAACGTGGCGCTGTGCGTGCGCGTGTCGCCCGCCGAGAAGAGGGCGCTTGAGATAGCGGCCTTCCAAGGCGAGGCGAAATCGATCACTGACGCAGTGCGCCAGGCCATCAACGCGCGCTGGGCCGAGCAGGTCGCCATGTCGGCCGACCCGGATTGGCGCAAGCACTGAGCGTCCGAAACAACAGGAAACGAGAAAAGGCACCGACGCCGATGAGGCGCGGTGCCTTTTCGCTATCAAGAGAGGAAGCCGAGATGGGCACGGTGCGCAAAAAGGGCAAGAAGTGGTACGCCTTCTGGACGGACGCGCAGGGCAAGCGAAGGTGCAAGTCGGTGTCGCCCTTGAAACGCGACGCCGAGGCATTCCTGCACCGAGTCGAGGGCGAGATCCGCGGCGGCGTCGTCGGCGGCTATAAGGCGGTTCCCTTCTCCGAGGCCGCGGAGGAATACTGTGAGCAAGTCGCCATCAAACGCAAGCCCGCCACGTACGCGAACGTCGAGCGCATCATGCGCCTCCGCCTGGTGCCATGGTTCGGCGACAAGCCGGTCGGAGCGGTGACGCGCAAGGATTGCGACGCGTATGCCTTCGATCGCGTAACCAACGGGTCGAGCGCCCCCGGGACGGTGAGGAACGAGATCGGCACGCTCATCGCATTCATGGACTTCGCCGTTCGATGGGGTTACGCCGTCGACAACCCCGCGCGCGGGATAGAGAAGCCGAAAAGGAGATCCAACGCCATGGCCGTGCTCGACGCCCAACAGCTGAGAAAGCTCATAGAGGGCGCCGAGGGGCGCTACGCCCCGATATTCGCCACAGCAGGCCTCACGGGGCTTCGCGCCGGAGAGATATCGGGGTTGATGGAAAAGGACATCGACTTCGCCAACCACGTCGTGCACGTGCGTAGAAACGTCTTTCAGGGAAAGATCACGACGGTTAAAACCGAGAACTCCGTCCGCGACGTGGACATGCCCGCGCACCTCGAGGAGATGTTGAGGGCATGGCTCGCGTCTCCGTTGCGGCCACAAAGCAGGGAGTCGCTCGTGTTCCCCAACATTTACGGGGGGATACTCAACATGAGCACGGTGAGAGAGCATGCGCTCTATAAAACGCTCGACGCGCTGGATTTGCCGCACATAAGGTTCCACGACCTCAGGCACACCTACGCTTCGCTGCTCATAGCGCAGGGCGAGCCGTTGACCTACGTCCGCGACATGCTAGGCCACGCCTCGGTGCGCACGACGGCCGACGTCTACGGGCATTTGCTCTACGAGACGCGCAGGAGCGCTGCGGCAAAGCTCGACGGGCAGGTTTTCGGAAGCGGAGATGGGGCGCGTTAATGTGCAGGAACTGTGAAGCAGTTATGGTTTCATCCTTAGACCGGCTCGGCGCCTCGCCGACCGAAAAAAAGGGGCCTCGTTTGCAGAACGGAACCCCTTTTAGGCCTCTGACCTGGGAATTTATACATTGAACTTGAAGTGCATGACATCGCCGTCCTGCACGACGTACTCCTTGCCTTCCTGGCGAAGCTTGCCCGCATCGCGGCAACCCTTCTCGCCACCCAAAGAAACGTAATCCTCAAACGACGCCGTCTCGGCTTTGATGAAGCCGCGCTCGAAGTCAGAATGGATGACGCCGGCAGCCTGCGGCGCCTTCGCGCCGATGGGGATGGTCCACGCCTTCGTTTCCTTCTCGCCCGACGTGAAGTAGGACTGCAGGCCAAGCAGGTGATACGCCTCGCGCGCAAGGCGAGCCAAGCCGCTTTCCTTCAAGCCAAGCTCCTCGAGGAACATTTGGGCTTCTTCCTCGTCAAGCTCGGCCAGGTCGGCCTCGACCTTGGCGCTGATAGGCACGGGGGTGCAGCCGTCGATCTCGGCGAAGTCGGCGTTCACCTGGTCTTCGTCGACGTTGGCCACGTACAGGATAGGTTTCACGGTAAGCAGGTGCAAATCGTACAGGGCATCCAGCTCGTCCTGCGAAAGGCCGAGCGTGCGAACGCGATGGCCCTCGTTCAGGCCGTCGTATGCCTTTTTAGCGGCCTCGAACTTTGCTGCGGCAACCTTGTCGCGACGGGCGTCCTTCTCAAGGCGGGGCAGCGCCTTCTCAATGGTGCCCATGTCGGCAAGAATCAGCTCGGTCTTGATGGTCTCGACGTCGCTGGAGGGGTTCACGCGACCATCAACATGCACGACGTCGGGGTCGTTGAAGTAGCGGACGACCTCGCAGATGGCGTTGGTCTCGCGGATGTTGGCCAAAAACTGGTTGCCCAGGCCTTCACCCTTAGATGCACCGGCAACCAAGCCGGCAATGTCGACGAACTCGACCGTGGCGGGCACGATCTGCTGCGGGTGATCGATCTTCGCAAGCTCGTCAAGACGCTTGTCGGGAACGGGAACGACGCCCACATTGGGCTCGATGGTGGCGAACGGGTAGTTCGCGGCAAGGGCGTTGTTGTTCGTCAGCGCGTTGAACAGGGTGGACTTACCGACGTTCGGAAGGCCGACGATGCCTATCGAAAGGGCCATGATGCTCCTCTTCGTTGTTTCACTAGAATTCAGTCGCGCCCTATCCTACCACTTCACGCAGGTGGGACATGACACGCAAGCGCACTGGTTAACGGGCGACGGGTTTCTGGGGAACCTCGCAGTCGATGAAGTAAATGCGGTACCACATCAGGAACATGTAGATGATCCAGATCTTGCGACTGTTGTCCTTCGCGCCCGATTTGTGCTGGTCAAGAAGCGCAAGCAGCTCTTTCACGTCGAAGAATTCCATTGCCTCGGTGCTGGTGAAGGCACGCTTGACCTGCGTGTAGTACTTGTCCTCGCGAAGCCATGCCACAACCGGGGTCGGGAAGCCCAGCTTCTCCTTCTGCGCCCAATCACGCGGGATGGCGCGCTCGGAAGCTTGACGAAGCGTCAGCTTGGTTTGCTCTTCGCTGACTTTCTGCGACGTTGGGATGGTGGCCGAAAGCTCGAACACCTTCTTATCCAAGAACGGCACGCGGCTTTCCAGCGAATGAGCCATCGACATCTTGTCGGTTTTCAGCAGGATGTCGCCCACCAGCCAGAACCACAGGTCGACGTACTGCATGCGCGTGGTTTCGTCCAGGTCGGCGACTTCGGCGTACACCGGCGCGCACAACTCCTGCGGCGTGGGCGTGTTCTGGGGAACATCGCGCATGATGCGGTCGCGCTCAGCCGGCGAGAACGCCACGCCATTGGCATTGGTGTAGTACCAGTCCTCGACGCGCTGGCTTGCACGCTCCAGGTAGTTGGCGCCGCGCACGCCCAGTTTGCGGGCAACTTTCGATGCGCCTTTCAACAGGCCCTTCGGTGCCCAACCGAGCTTTGCATTGGCAAACGACGTCTGGTAGATCTTATAGCCGCCGAAAAATTCGTCGGCGCCTTCACCGGAAAGAACGGCCTTGACCTTCTTCGCGGCGATCTGATCGACGAAGTACAACGAAACGGCGCTGGGGTCGGCGGAGGGCTCGTCCATATGCCACTGGACGCGCTTCAGGCTCTCCCAGTACTCGTCTTCCTGAATATGCTTGTAATCATTCTGAATGCCCAGCTGATCGGCAAGTTCGCGCGCCCACGAGATCTCATCGCGCTCGCCTTCGTACAGCGAGAAACCAACCGTGAACGTGTGGATGTCGGGATTCTCGCGGGCAAGGCAAGCAGCCATGTAGCTGGAGTCGATGCCACTGGACAGGAAACTACCAACCTCGACGTCGGCCACGTTGTGATAGCGAACCGAGTCGCGCATGGCGGCGTCGATGGCATCGGCGGTCTCGTTCTCGGTGCGCTCCTCGTTGAAGTGATAGATGGGCTGCCAGTAGCGGCGCTTCTCGATGCTGCCGTCAGCGTGGACGCGCATGCAGAAGCCCTGCTGCAACTTGAAGATGCCCTTGAAGAACGTTTCCTCAAGCGCCGAGAACTGGAAGCACAGGTACTGAGCAAGCGCCTCCCTGTTCAGCTCGCGATGGTACGCGGGATGCTCGAGGATGCTCTTGATCTCGGAAGCGAAGATGAACTGACCGCCGATCTGCGTGTAGTAGAACGGCTTGATACCGAAGAAGTCGCGCGCGCAGAACAGCTCGCGCTTGGCACGATCCCAAATGGCGAACGCGAACATGCCGCGCAACTTGTCAAGCATGTCCTCGCCCCATGCAAGGTACGCGACAAGCAGAACCTCAGTGTCGGAGTTCTTCTTGAATGTCCAGCCTTCAGCCTCGAGCTGAGCGCGAAGGTCGCGGTAGTTGTAAATCTCGCCGTTGAAGACGATAACGAAGTCGCCCTTCGCATCCATCTCGGCAGGCGAGCCGCAGGGGTTGCCCTGAGCATCGCGCGACGGGGACGTGATCTGAGCGTCATGCTGGCCGGTGGAGCGAACCATCGGCTGGCTTCCGCCTTCAAGGTCGATAAGGGACAGACGGCGGTGACCTAATGCGATGCCATCGTCGATGTACTGGCCTTCGCCGTCGGGGCCGCGGTGCGCGATGATGTCGCACATGGCCTTCAGCGTGGGCATGTCCTGTTCAGTTGCCTGAGTGAATCCGCAGATGCCGCACATGCGCTTCTCCTTGGAACGATTTGGTTCGATTCTTCGATTACGTCGAATAATTGATCGGATTCTGAAAATGATATCCCACGACACGTCGTGGCGGCGCCCCTCTAAGCCAAATGCGCAGCATTCACAGCATTAAGATGGGCGTCTTCGGTTTCGAACAAGCAGAAACGCGCGTCTTCGCTTTCATGGAGCAAGCAAAACGTCGCCGTTGCACGCTGAAGCCGATCGTCGCATGCTTCTTTGTCTTGCAGCAACGGATCGGAATAGCCGATCTCGCCGCGCAGCCGAGCGCTTTCTGCAGATATCTGGCAACGGCGCTCGCGATACCTATCGCTGCGATTCATCGTTGCTCCCGGTCCAAAGCCTTTCGCCGTCGTAGTCGACGTCCCAGAACACCAAGCCGCATGCCGGCGCGCACTCCCCCGCCGCACGCCTGTCGCAGGCTGCAAGCACCGAAGAGATCCACATCGCATCACGCTGCCCGCGGCCGACCATGACCAGCGACCCCATGATCGAGCGAACCATCGAATGCAGGAAGGCATTGCCGATAATGCACATGACCAGCAGATCTTCGCCGAATGCGCGGTCGGTTGAAAACGAGATCTCGCTGACGAAACGATGCGTCGGCTTCCCCTCGGCCGAAACGGCCTTGCAGAAGCTTTTGAAATCATGCTCGCCGATAAGGTGCTGCGCCGCCTCGTTCATGGCATCCACGTCAAGCTCGCCGGGAACGTACCAGGCGAAATCGCGCGAGAACACCGGCGGCATGTCGCCCTGCGCGATGAAGTAACGGTACTCACGGGAAACGGCATCGAAACGCGCGGAGAAGCCCTGCGATCGTTCCTGAACGTCGTACACCACCACGTCATCGTGCGTGAGCGCGTTCAGCGAACGGCGCACGCGCCGAAGCTCGCGAGCTTCAAGATCGGACGCGGGAACGGCGAAACTGACCACCTGGCCTCGCGCATGAACACCGGCATCGGTGCGACCGGCGCACGTGGTTTCGATCGGCTGACGGAACACCAACTCAAGGGCGTGTTCAAGCTCGCCCTGAACGGTAAGCTGCCCTGGCTGCTTGGCGTATCCCGAAAACGACGCGCCGCGATATCCCACTGTAAGGGACAGGGTGCGAAGCTCATCACCTGCCATGGGCGCTATTCCATGGACATCGCCCACGGCAGGGGTGCTCCCCTGCGCGGCGACGCCGATCGTGTTGTCTTTCGTGTTCATGACTACCACACCGGATGCCCGAACAGGTCTTGAATCTCGGAGCGCATGATGGAATTGCGCGAGTCGACGCTCACGGGCAGCTCGGCGCGGAACTTGCGTCCGTCGCTTTGCTGCACGAACAGAACCACGCAATCGCGCCCGGGATACGATTGAAGGATGCGGTTCAGTTGCTGAATGCGCGTCTGGCTGAACTCGCATGCAGGCACGCGGAGCTCAAGGTTCGACGGGCGTGCGTCCTCTTCGGTTAGCTCAACGCGCTCGATTTCGTACGCGATGATCTGGTTGCCGCGCTCGCCGTGTTCGAACTTGCCCTTCACCTTGACCACTTCGTCCTCGGCGATGCACTCGCTGAAGTCGTCGTATTTGAAGGTGATGCACTCCACCGAGCCCGTCGTGTCCTCAAGCGTGAACGTGGCCATGCGCGTGCCGCGCTTGGTGGGCTTGGTGACGACGCCCGAGATCATGCCCACGAACGTGGCGCTTTTGATGTCGCGGTCACGGTCGGCCAAGTCGCCGATCGAGTACTTGGTCAAGCCCGCGATGAAGCCTTCGTACGGACGAAGCGGATGATCCGAAACGTAGATCTTCATGATCTCCTTCTCGAAGGCAAGAAGCTGGCGCTTGGGCCATTCGACCCCATCAGGAGCCGGAACCTCTTCCTCGAAACCCGAATCGTCATCGTCAGCGAACATGTCGAACATGCTGACCTGGCCCTTGTCGCGGTCGCGCTGACGTTTCGCGGCTCCTTCGAGAAGCGGGGTCTCGTCCACGAAATACATCAGCTGCTTGCGCGTGTATCCCGTCGAGTCAAACGCACCGCCCTTGATAAGGGCTTCAAGCGTCTTGCGGTTATAACACTTGGCATCCAGGCGGTTCACGAAATCATGCAGCGACGTGTACGGGCCGTTGGCCTCGCGCTCGGCGATGATGGCGTCGGCAACCGCCTGGCCAACGCCGCGCACGCCAACCAGACCGAAGCGGATGTCACCGTTGATAGGCGTGAACTCGGCCTTCGACGAATTGACGTCGGGCGGCAAAACCTTGATGCCCGACTTCGTGCAGCTTGCGATATAGCGGACCAGCTTGTCGGTTGCGCCCATGTAGCTGGAAAGAACCGCCGACATGTATTCCGCCGGGTAATGTGCTTTCAGGTACGCCGTGCGCATGACCAACAGGGCATACGCAGCCGAGTGCGACTTATTGAATGCGTACTTTGCGAATTTCTCGGCGTCGTTCCAAATTTCCTTGGCGATCTCAAGCGAGTATCCGTTCTCGACCGCGCCGTTGTTCCAGTCGTCCTGAAGCAGGCGCATGATATCGAGTTTCTTCTTACCCATTGCCTTGCGCAGCTTATCTGCCTTACCTGCCGAAAAGCCGCTCATGACCATGGACACCTGCATGATCTGCTCTTGGTAGACCATGGTGCCGTACGTCTCCTCAAGAACGGGGCGAAGACGCTCGTCGTAATAGTGAACAGGCGTTTTACCTTGAACAACCTTGACGTAGTCCTCAACCATGCCGGACTCCAACGGGCCCGGGCGATTAAGCGCGATCGAAGCGACGACGTCCGAGAATCGCTGCGGTGGGATCTGAGCGAACAGACTGACGTATAGGCCGCCCTCAACCTGGAACAGGCCGTCCATGTTCATGACCTGACCGCGGTTGCGAAGCTCGCCGCGCATCAGCGCGAAAGCGCGATCGTCTTCAATGGGGATTTCCTCGGGCACGATATGCGCACCCGTGGTCTCCTCGATGTTCAAGCACGCGCGCGAAAGCACGCCCAGCGTGCGCAAACCCAGGAAGTCCATCTTCAGGAGGCCCAGCGTAGGCGTGTAGTGGCCGTCGTACTGCGTGATGATGCCACCGCCCTTGGTATCGCGCTTCATGGCAACGTGGTCGCTCATCGGATCGCGACAGATGATGGTGGCGCATGCATGAACGCCTTCGCCACGAAGGTGACCCTCGATGCCCAATGCGGCGTCGATGACGCGCTTGACGTCTTCCTCGGTGTCGTATGCCTTCTTCAGGTCGGCGTTCCCAGAGAGCGCCTTGTCAATGGTGATGCCCAACTCGTCGCCGACCATCTTGCAGATACGGTCGCCCACGCCGTAGGGATAGTCAAGCACGCGCGCTGCGTCACGAATGGCGTTCTTTGCCTGCAGTTTGCCGAAGGTGATAACACCTGCAACATGGTCTTCGCCATAGAACTCGCGAATGTGCTCGATGACGTCCTGACGATGTTGGTCGTCGAAGTCGACATCGATATCGGGCATCTCCACGCGTTCGGGGTTCAAGAAGCGTTCGAACATTAGACCGTTCTTGATGGGGTCGAGGTCGGTGATGCCCATGGCGTACGTGCACAACGAACCAGCAGCCGAACCACGGCCCGGGCCAACACCGATGCCATGCTCGCGCGCCCAGCGGATGTATTCCTGAACGATCAGGAAGTATGCCGGGAATCCCTGCTGGACGATGATGTTGGCTTCGTATTCGTACTGCTCTTTGACCGACTTCTCTTTGCCGGTATTGTCTGCGATGGTGACGTTGCGCCAATCAGGGCCGTAACGATGCTCGAGGCCTTTCTCGCATTCCTCACGGAACAGCATCTCCTCGGTGTAGCCCTCGGGTAACGGGAATCGCGGCAAAATCTCGTCGCGTTCAAGCTCGACGTTGCACTTCTCTGCCAACTCGACGGTGTTGTCGCATGCCTCGGGGAAGTCCCTGAAGGCCTCGCGCATCTCGTCCTCGGTCTTCATATAGAACTCGTCGTTCGGGAAGCGCATGCGCTTCTCTTCGTTCACCTTCGAACCGGTGCCGATGCACAGCAGGACGTCGTGCGCTTGAGCATCTTCGCGAACGAGGTAATGGAAGTCGTTGGTGGCGATGGTTTTCGCACCGATAGTCTGGGCCACACGATTGAGCTCGTGATTGAGCTGAGTCTGCGTAAGGCCGCCGTCGGTCATGATGTTCTGGTTCTGAAGCTCGATGTAGAAGTCGCCGTCGTCAAAGCAGGCCGCAAGTTTGCGCGCCCATTCAACTGCGCCGTCGAAATCTCGGTTGTCCAGATACTTCGGGATGATGCCCGCGATGCAAGCCGACGAGCCGATGATGCCCTTGCCGTACTTCTGCAGCATTGCATACGTGGTACGGGGCTTGTAGTAGAAGTTGTCCACGTGCGATTCGCTGACCAGCTTCAAAAGATTGTGGTAACCCTCGTTGGTCTTCGCCAGAAGAAGCAAGTGGTAGAGTTTTGGTTTTCCGTCGCGACGAAGCTCGTCGTCGGTGGTGAAATAAACCTCACAGCCATAGATGGGCTTGACATGCTTGCCCGTTTCCTTCTCGACCTGTTCGCACGCCTCACACAACTCGGGCACGCCCGACATGACGCCGTGATCGGTGATGGCAACGGCGGGCATGCCCAGCTCAGCCGCTCGTTTCACCATGTCTTTGACGTGCGTCATGCCATCAAGCAGGGAGTACTCCGTATGATTATGCAGATGAACGAATGCCATGCTGTTCCGCCTTAGTACCGAGTCGAATCTTGCTTGTCTTTAACGTATTGAACCCATCAATCTTACCAGCGTCCAACAGATTACGACACGAACATAAAGTGGAGTTTTTGAACATGTGGTAGCCTTCCCTATAACGAAAGAGAGGACGACCATGGCAGAGTTCAGGATCTCACTTGACGAATGCGTTGACGACGAAGACGAATGCGTTGTGGTGCCCGAAGGCATAAGCGTTATTGGCGAAGAGGCATTCATGAACAAACGCCGACTGAAGGAGGTCATCCTTCCCGAAGGCGTCACCGAGATTCGCGCGCGTGCGTTTTCAGGCTGCACGAACCTGGTTCGCGTCAGCATCCCTTCCACCGTGCGCGTCATCGAAAAAGAAGTGTTCCGCGGCTGTTGGCGCCTTGAAGAAGCGATCATCCCCGAAGGCGTGACCGAGCTTCCCGAACGCGTTTTCATCCGGTGCAGGCGCCTTGCGCATGTCGATCTTCCAAGCACGCTGCAGTCCATCGGCATGCAGTGCTTCAGGCACTGCGTCGATCTGAAGAACGTGCAGTTACCCGCAGGAATCACGGCGATCGAAGACGGCGTCTTCCAAGATTGCTTGAGCATCGACACGCTGAATTTGCCCGAAAGCGTTTCCGAGATCGGCAACGATGCCTTCGGAAACTGTCCCGAACTTACGCGAATCAAGCTAACGAATGACCTGATGTGGATCGGGCAGCGCGCATTCAAAGATTGCGCGAAACTTTCCGAGATCACCTTGCCCGAAGCTGTTCGTTCGATCGAAGAGGAAACCTTCATGGGCTGCAAATCGCTTCAAGCGGTTAATCTTACCGACAACGTCGAATTTGTCGACGTGCGCGCCTTCCGCAACTGCCCCGGCATCGACGCCGATGTCGTCACCAACCCTGACGCCGAGATCGCACCTGACGCTTTCGACCCGAAGCACGAATCAGTTCCCGAAGAGGATGCGGCTCGTGCTGAATCCGAAACGCCCGCAACCGGTGATCAGTCCGACGCCCCGTCTAGGACGTACCGTTTGTCCTAGAGGCCCGTTCCAGAATCTCCAAATCCGAACCCAGTTAAACGAGAGCATAAAAAACGAGGCACAGCTTGCGCTGCGCCTCATAATGAATTGCGGTATCCCCGTAGAAGCTATTGGATAACGCCCTCGGTCTTGACCTTGACCTTAGTCTCGTACCAACCAAGGCAAAGCTTCATGGTCTGCAGGGAGGTCTCGAAGAAAGGGTCCTCGAGCTCGCCGCTTTCCTTAGCTTCAGCCTCTGCGATGTCGGCCTTGAGGGCCTCGATCTTGGCCTGAACCTCGTCGACGTCGATGCTATCCAACGTGCAACCGAAACGCGGAAGAACGGACAGGTGGTTGTTGAGCACCTGAGTGAAGCCGCCGGAAATGAGGAATTCCTTGCGCTCATTTCCATCCGGGTCGAGCCAAAGCGTCAACTTGCCCGTGCGGTTCAGGCCCACGAAGTTCTCATGATTGCTGAGAACGCCCATGTAGCCGATAGAACCGGGAATGTTGGCGTAATCGATCTCGCCGGAAAACAGCTCCCGCGTTGGGATAGCCACTACGCAACGATACTTAGGCATTGGCTTCGTCCTTCTTCATGGCCTCGTATGCGGCGTACACATCGTCGATGGAGCCGGTCATACGGAAGCACTGCTCGGGAATCTCGTCGCACTCGCCGTCGATGATGGCAGCGAAGGAACGGACGGTGTCCTCCATCTTCACGTACGCGCCAGGCAGACCGGTAAACTGCGTGGCAACGTGGAAGTTCTGGCCCAGGAACTGCTGCGCCTTACGCGCACGGTTAACCGTGAGTTTCTGGTCCTCGGTCAGCTCGTCCATACCAAGAATGGCGATGATGTCCTGCAAGTCCTTGTAGTTCTGCAGCAACTCCTGAACGCCAACGGCAACGCGGTAATGCTCTTCGCCGACGATAGCGGGGTCGAGTGCGCGGGAGGAGGACTCCAGCGGGTCGACGGCCGGGTAAATGCCAAGCTCGGAGATGGAACGCGAAAGAACCGTACGAGCATCCAAGTGGGTGAAGGTAGTCGCCGGAGCCGGGTCGGTAAGGTCGTCTGCAGGAACGTAAACGGCCTGAACGGACGTAATCGAACCGGTCTTCGTGGACGTAATGCGCTCCTGGAGGTCGCCCATCTCGGTAGCGAGGGTGGGCTGATAGCCTACTGCGGAAGGCATACGGCCGAGAAGTGCGGAAACCTCGGAACCAGCCTGGGTGAAGCGGAAGATGTTGTCGATGAACAGCAGAACGTCCTGACCCTGATCACGGAAGTACTCAGCCTCGGTCAGACCAGCCAGACCGACGCGCAGACGCGCTCCCGGCGGCTCGTTCATCTGGCCGTAAACCAAGCAGGTCTTGTTGATAACGCCGGACTCGCTCATCTCAAGGAACAAGTCAGTACCCTCACGAGTACGTTCGCCTACGCCGGTGAACACAGACGTACCGCCATGCTCCTGAGCGAGGTTGTTGATAAGTTCCTGAATCAGAACGGTCTTGCCAACGCCAGCGCCACCGAACAGGCCGGTCTTGCCGCCGCGGACGTAGGGCTCGAGAAGGTCGATGGACTTGATGCCCGTCTCGAAGATCTCGGTGCTCGTGGCCAACTCGTCGTAATCCGGTGCGGGACGATGGATAGGCATGAAGCCTGCAACATCCTCGGGAATCGGCTTCTCGTCGACGGGCTCGCCCATGACGTTCCAAATACGGCCGAGCGTAGCAGGGCCGACGGGCATCACAATAGGATGACCCGTATCCTGAGCCTCGAGGCCGCGGACCATGCCGTCGGTCGAACTCATTGCAACGGAGCGTACCAGGTTGCCAGGAAGGTGGGTTTCAACCTCGAGGACGACGTGAATGTCGCCTGCGAGCGTCTTTGCGTCTACGGTAAGTGCGTTGTAGATCGCAGGCAGTTGCTCGGGCGGGAATTCGACGTCGACGACAGGGCCGACGATACGAACGATGCGTCCGACAGCACCCTTGCTGGCCTCCAGCTCCTCTCTAGAAAACAGTGTCTGGCTCATTTATTCCTCCAAAGCCGCTGCGCCGCCGACGATCTCGGTGATCTCGGTCGTGATGGCGCCTTGACGTTCACGGTTGTACAACCTGGTCAAAGTCTTGACCATTTCGTTTGCGTTATCGGTTGCCGCCTTCATAGCAGTACGGCGTGCGCCCTGCTCGCCAGCAGCCGAATCGATGAGCGCGAGGTAGACGGTGGACTGGAGGTACGCCTTCATAAGGTCAGTCAGCGTACGCTCGGGGCTCGGCTCGATATCGACGTCACCATCGTAATGGTCGTCGATATGCTCGCGGAAGCCGAAGTAGATATCCTGCTCCTTCGTCTTCAAGCCCAGAATCTCATCGAGACGCTTTTCCGGAATGGGGAGGAGGTTCTCGGAGATCAACGTCTGCTCGGCGTTGTTCTTCGCATGGTTGAAAACCATGATGACCTCGTCATACCTTCCGTTAACGTACCCATCGCTCACGAACGAGGCGATACGAGCCGCCTGGTCGTAAGTCGGGTCGGCGGAAAGATCGCGGAACTCGAGCATGGGCTTGATACCCTGATACTCGAAATAGCCGCAACCCTTCTTGCCGCACGAGATAACCTCTACCTCGATGCCCTGCCGCTCCTTCTCCTTGATGATCTTGTCGGCTTGGCGCAAAACATTGCTGTTGAAGCCACCGGCAAGACCACGGTCGGATGTGACAACCATAACAACGCTACGCTTGACTTCGCTGTGCTCGACGAGCAGAGGAACGGCGTCGGTGACTGCGTACAGAGCGGTGCTCTGCATGGCGTTCATCAACGACGTGGACCACGGCAGAGAGTTCTCTACGCGAACGGATGCGCGGCGGATCTTTGCCGCAGCAACCATTTCCATGGTGCGCGTGATCTGCTTCGTCGAGGAGACGGAGTTGATGCGTCTTTCTATGTCGTGAAGGTTAGGCATGCTTTACCTACCTTACACCGATGCCGCGAACTGACCCTTGAACGCCTCAATAGCAGCGTTAAGGTTGGCCTTGGTCTCATCGGTGAACTTCTTCTCCTTCTGGAGACTCTCGACGATCTCAGGCTTGTTGGCGCTGATGTACTGACGGAGCTCGTCACGGAAGCGAACGGTGTCGGCAACCGGGATGTCATCCAAGTAGCCGTTGCCGCCGGCATAAACCGCGATGGCCTCGTCCATGAACGTCATCGGCACGTAACGGCCCTGCTTCAGAAGCTCGGTCATGTGAGCGCCGCGGTTCAGCTGATCCTGAGTTGCTTTGTCCAGGTCGGAACCGAACTGCGTGAAGGCCTGAAGCTCGCGATAAGCAGCGAGGTCAAGACGCAGAGTACCGGAAACGGACTTGACTGCCTTGGTCTGAGCGGAGCCACCAACGCGGGAAACGGAAATACCAACGTTAACGGCAGGACGCTGACCCTGGAAGAAAAGGTCGGTGGACAGGAAGATCTGACCGTCAGTAATGGAAATGACGTTCGTCGGGATGTAAGCGGAAACGTCGCCTGCCTGCGTCTCGATGATGGGCAGTGCGGTCATGGAACCAAGACCGTACTCCTCGTTCATCTTGACTGCGCGCTCCAAGAGGCGCGAATGCAGGTAGAAGATGTCGCCAGGGTAAGCCTCGCGTCCCGGCGGACGACGCAGGGTAAGCGACATCTGACGGTAAGCGACGGCCTGCTTGGATAGGTCATCGTAGATGATCAGTACGTGGCGGCCATGATTCTCGGGACCAGCAGGCTTGCCGTCTTCGCCGGTGTAGACGAAGTACTCGCCCATTGCAGCACCGGCCATAGGGGCGATGTACTGCAGCGGCGCAGAGTCGGAAGCGGTAGCGGACACGATGATGGTGTAATCCATCGCGCCGTGCTTGTCGAGGGTCTCAGCAACGTTCGCAACCGTAGAAGCCTTCTGGCCGATTGCGACGTAGATGCAGATCATGTCCTGACCCTTTTGATTGATGATAGCGTCGATCGCGATAGCGGTCTTGCCGGTCTGGCGGTCACCGATGATGAGCTCGCGCTGGCCACGACCAACGGGGATCATCGAGTCAATTGCCAGGATGCCCGTCTGCATAGGCTCGTTAACCGGGGTACGCGTGATAACGCCCGGGGCCTTGAACTCAACAGGACGGGTGCCCTCAGCTTCGATAGCGCCCTTGCCGTCGATAGGCATGCCCAGGGGGTTGACGACGCGGCCCAGAAGACCCTTGCCCGACGGAACCTCCATAATACGACCGGTCGTACGGACCTGGTCGTTCTCCTTGATTGCGGTGACGTCACCCAGAAGTACGGCGCCGATCTCGTCCTCTTCGAGGTTCTGAGCCAAGCCGTAAACGGTCTTGCCGCTCTCACTGATGAACTCCAGAAGCTCGCCAGCCATGGCGTTCTTCAGGCCGTCCACGCGTGCGATACCGTCGCCAACCTGGATGACGGTTCCGGCTTCGCGGGAATCAACGCCAACTTCCAAGGCCTCGAGCTGCTTGCGCAGCGCTTCGTCGATGGACTGTGCGGTGATTTCAGTCACTAACATTCACCTCCGTCTTTACGATTGTTTGAGCGTTTCACGGGCGTTCTCGATTTGAGTGAGAACACTCGCATCGATGCGCTGACCGTTGGCGCTCATGATGATGCCGCCAAGGATGGACTTGTCGACGCGCTCTTCGAGTACGACGTTCTTGCCCAGTTCCTGATCGGCTTTCTTCTTAATTACCTCGCGCAGGTGGTCGTCAAGCTCTACAGCAGTGACGACTTCGACTACGCACAAGTTCAGCTTGTCTGCCAAAAGCCCTTCGTAAGCATCCGCTACGCGAGACAACATGTCGGCCTCGCCGCGCTCGGCCATAACAGCCAGAACGCCGACCAAAGCCTCGTTGCACTCCCCGAACATACCGCGTGCGATCTGCGCGCGCTGTTCGGACGTGTAAGCAGGATCCTTCAGCGCTTCACGAAGATCGGCGCTGGTACGCATGGCGCGCAGGGTCTGCTTCAGTTGCTCGCGCACTGCAAGCACGGCATCCTGACCGCCGAGCTGTTGTGCGGACTCGAACAAAACGTTTGCATACGTGGCGATTTGCTCTTTAACGATAAGGCGATTATTCGGCATGGAAACTACCTGCCTCGTTCACGTAGCGCTCGATGACCTTGCGATGCTCGTCGGTGGTAAGGTCCTCACCGATGAGACGGGCGCAAACCTGCGTCGAGATGTCGGCGATAGAGCCCTGAAGCTCAGCCAATGCTGCGTTCTTCTCGGCCTCGATAGCGCCACGTGCCTTCTCGATCATGGCAGCGGACTCGTCCTGCGCCTGCTTGGCAAGCTGTGCGCGCGTGTTTTCGCCGGTCTGCTTTGCCTCAGCAATGATCTGAGCAGCCTGAGACTTGGCGTCGGCCAGCTGCTGCTTGTACTCTTCGAGTACGCGCTCGCTTTCCTGACGGGCCTTCTCGGATTGCTCAAGTGCATCGGCGATCGTCTTCTCGCGCTTCTCCAGCATGCCCTCGAATTTGGGCCAGCCGAATTTGCCGAGGACGATTGCAAGAATGAGGAACGCGATGAGCATCGGGATGAACTCGATGGGATCGGGCAGGATAACTGCGATACCCGTCTTATCCTCTGCTGCAAACGCGGACACGGGGAAAGCAAACGCCATGCTGGCAGCAGATGCACCAGCAGCAGTCAACCAAGCAGTTGCCTTGTTCGCTTTTACTTTCACTGTGTAACCTCCTTCAGGCCTTATTGCATGTGTTATGCGATTGACCCAGGGGTTACAGGATGAATGCAAGAACGAAGCCCAGCAGTGCAAGTGCCTCAGCAAGAGCAGCACCAATGATGAAGTTGGTGAACAGACGGCCTGCGAGCTCGGGCTGACGGGCGGTGCCGACGCAAGCGCCATAGCAAGCAATGCCGATGCCGATGCCAGGGCCGACTGCCGCGAGGCCGTAGCCCACGAGTTTCAGGGCAGCAAGGGTGATTACGGTGGTTCCCACGATTTCCTCCTTTTGTCGTCTTCGGAAAACGCACGTCCGAAGACACCGGTTTTACTATGTTCAAACGGCCGTGGTTGAGCCGCATAAACCAAATTCAAGTGCCTGGGCTTTCACCAGGCTGCGTTTGATCTTAGTGCTCGGACGTTGCCAGCGAGATGTAGGACGCCGACAGGATGGTGAACACGTATGCCTGGATGAAAGCAACCAGGGTTTCGAGACAGTACATGAAGACCAGGAACAGGATCCAAACGACCGAAACACCGCCGAGCCATGCGCCTGCGCCCTGGATGCACTGCCAGAAGAATGCATAGGCAAGAATGGAGAAGATGCCAAGTGCCATGTGGCCGGCGAACATGTTGCCGTAAAGACGAACGGCCAGCGTGAGGGCGCGAAGAAGAAGCGAGATGAACTCGAAGAACCAGATGACGGGCACCATGGGCTTCGGAAGTCCGGAAGGAGCGATGCTCTTGATGTAGCCCCAACCGCCGTGGGCCTTGATGCCCCAGTAGTTGAAGTACACGAACGAGATAAGTGCGAGGCACCAGGTAACGCTGATGGTGCCGGTAGGCGTCTTGCAGCCAGGGATCAGGCCAACGAAGTTGGACAGAAGGATGAAGAAGAACAGCGTGGCCAAGAAGGGGATGTGCTTCTTGTAGCCATGGCCGATAACGCTTTCACCCATGTCCTTACGGACGAACTGGTAGCCGTACTCGACCATGTTCACGAACTTGTTGTTCGGAACGACGGTGAGCTTTTTGGAAGCAGAGAGCACGACAATAAGGGTGAGGGTGAACAGAATGAGCATCCAGAAGATGTACTGCGTCAGGCCAATGCCCGTGTCGCCGAACTCGAAAACCCAATCGGGGTTCATGAGCGAATGCTGAAGCTCGGGGACGAGCTCATTCACCATTTCCAAAGCAGTTTCCACGAATTAATCCTTCCCACTTACCTTTTAACGAGGCGCATGACGCCGTACGCCGCAGCGGTGACGACGAGGGTTGCAGCCTCGGCCAAGACCATAGGTACCGTCATGTCACGAGCAACGACGATGCAGATGATGGCAGGGACGGTGATGACCGCGAACGATCCGAACACGCCCAGCAGCAACCCGCCGGCTTCGCCGAGATTGCTGGTTGCGGTTGCCTTCCTGGCAAGGTTGAGACCGGCGATGAGAGGCATGAAGCCCAAGAAGCCGACAACCACGCCGATGATCACTGCTGCAACCATAACCTGCTTTCCACCTGTATTGCCTTGTTACGTTTCATCACAAGCCTTTCGTATCATAAACGAAAAACAACAGGCACGTAACGTTTACAGAGCAAATGCAATCGATTTCTTCACGAGCGGTACCCATATTCGCCCGACGGTTGATCGCACAATGCTCGCGATATTAGTTCAATTATAGCGCAACCCAATGATTGAGCAGGGGCTACTCTTCTTCGCCCGGGTTGAACACGCGGTATTTCATTCCCGCTTCGTCAAGCATCGACATCGAGAGTTCGTCGGGGTACGGGTTTTTGAAGATGATCTCGTCGATTCCCGCGTTGATGAGCATCTTCGCGCACGTCACACACGGCTGCGTGGTGATGTAGATGGACGCACCGCGGATATCGACGCCGTAACGGGCTGCCTGGATGATGGCGTTTTGCTCGGCATGAAGGCCTCGGCAGATCTCTTGCCGCTGCCCCGAGGGGACGCCGAGCTGTTCGCGCAGGCAGCCCACTTCGATGCAATGATGCATCCCCGTGGGCACGCCGTTGTAGCCCGTGCATAGGATGCGGTGGTCCTTAACGATAACGGCGCCGACGGCGCGACGTGTGCACGTGGTTCGCGTGCACACCTCGTCCGCCAGCGTCATGAAGTACTCGTCCCACGAAGGGCGCCTGTCGATGATCTCAGTCATAGCCCCTCCCCCTGTCGCGATCGTTTCTTAGTAATCGTAGCCAGGATACAGCGGATGCGCGTCGATAATGGCCTGAACCGTCGCCTTGACCTCGGCAAGAGCAGCTTCGTCGTCAACCGAGAACACGGTCTTAGCGATGCACTGGCCAACGGTGTAGAACTCGTCCTTGGTAAGGCCGCGCGTGGTGCCGGCAGCGGTGCCGACGCGAATGCCGCTGGTGACGAACGGGGAACGCTGCTCGTTGGGGATGGTGTTCTTGTTCACCGTCAATCCAACGCTTTCAAGAAGCTTCTCGGCATCCTTGCCCGTAACGTCGGCGGGAGTGAGGTCGACCAAGCACAGGTGATTGTCGGTGCCGCCGGTGACCAGGCGAAGGCCGCCGTCGATCATGCCTGCGCCCATAGCCGCGCAGTTCTCGACGACGTTGTCGATGTAGGTCTTGAACTCGGGTTTCAGAGCCTCGCCGAAAGCCACGGCCTTAGCAGCGATGACGTGCATGAGCGGGCCGCCCTGCGTACCGGGGAACACCGCGGAGTTCACCTTCTTGGCCAAAGCCTCGTCGTTGGTGAGGATCAAGCCGCCACGCGGGCCGCGAAGGGTTTTGTGCGTGGTCGTGGTGGTGATGTCGGCGTAAGGAACGGGGCTGGGATGAGCACGCGTTGCAACCAAACCGGCGATATGCGCCATGTCGACGACAAGATAAGCGCCGTTGTCATGCGCGATCTTGGCGATGCGCTCGAAATCGATGACGCGAGGATAAGCAGATGCGCCCGCAACGACGAGCTTAGGCTGATATTCCTTGCACTTGGCCTCGATGTCGGCGTAGTCGATGCGCTCGTCTTCACCCAAGCCGTACGAAACCACGTTGTACAGCTTGCCCGAGAAGTTGGCGGGCGAACCATGCGTAAGGTGGCCGCCGTTATCCAGGCTCATGCCCAAAATGGTGTCACCGGGCTTGATGAGCGCAGCATAAGCCGCGTAATTGGCCTGCGCGCCGGAATGGGGCTGAACGTTGGCGAACTTAGCGCCGAACAGCTCCTTGGCGCGCTCGATAGCCAGGTTCTCGACGATGTCAACCTTCTCGCAACCGCCGTAATAGCGCTTGCCGGGATAGCCCTCGGCATACTTATTGGTAAGAACGCTGCCCATAGCCTCCATCACCGCCGGGGAAACGACGTTCTCGGAAGCAATGAGCTCGATGGTTCCACGCTGGCGGTCGAGCTCTTGGCGAAGAGCGTCTGCCACCTCGGGATCGGTTTGAGGTACGTACTGCAATGCCATGCGAATGACTCCTTTGACGATTGCCACTTCCAACGCAGTGGCCGCGTTGTCAACGAATGATCGATATGGGAAACCTGCGCGACCTACGCCTCGAGAGCGGAGATCTTGTTCACGCGGCCCTCGTGACGGCCGCCCTCGAACTCGGTCTCAAGAAAGGTCTTCACGATCTTCTTGTTGTCCTCGTCGGAGACGAAGCGCCCAGAAATGCAAACGATGTTCGCGTCGTTGTGCTGACGGCACAGAGCGGCAAGCTCGGGCATGGTGACGTTGGCGGCACGGATGCCCTTGCACTTGTTGGCGGCAAGAGACATGCCGATGCCGGTGCCGCAGATGAGAACGCCACGCTCGGCTTCGTCATCCTCGATGTCCTTCGCCACAAGAGCGGCGTAATCGGGATAGTCGACGCGATCGGCGGATTCGGGGCCGCGGTCGATAACCTCATAGCCAAGTTCCTGAAGGTACGGGATCAGCAGCTGCTTCTCGTCGAAACCAGCGTGATCGCTTGCGATGCTGACTTTCATGTCATGCTCCTTTTTGGCGAAGTGCACGCACGCGTGCATTGACGATCGTGAACAACGAAAGAATAACCCATCGTCGGGCGGCTTTGCCGCAGGCGCGAGAAAAACCCGCGCACCCGCTACATCGCGGCCGACGAGCCAGCCGCATCAGAGTTAAGCGACAGCGCCCGTTCGCGAAAAAAACGCCGTAGCCATCCCCTGACGGGATAAGCGCACGGCGCAAGAAAAGCTAACGAGAAGAACGAGTGCGGCCGACGGCGTCGTGCCATCCGGCAACCAACTGAGCGCGGGCACCCTGATCCATGTTCGGGTCGTAAACCGTGTCGCCCGTGCGCAGACTGCGTAACTGGTCAAGCGACTGCCAGAAACCTGTGTACAAACCAGCAAGATACGCGGCGCCAAGCGCGGTGGTCTCGGGGTTGACCGGACGGCGCAGCGACGTGGACAAGATGTCGCTTTGGAACTGCATCAGGAAGTCGTTTGCCGCGGCACCGCCGTCAACGTTGAGCACAGACAGGGGCACGCCGGCATCGGCCTTCATGGCCTCGGCGAGGTCGTAGATCTGGTAAGCCAGCGACTCCAAACCAGCACGCACGATATGGGCGCGGGTCGTTCCGCGCGTCAAACCGTAGATCGCGCCACGCGCTTCGGCGTCCCAGTACGGCGCGCCAAGACCCGTAAATGCGGGAACCAGGTAAACGCCCGCCGTGTCGGGAACGGACTGCGCCACCGACTCGGACTCGGCGCTGTTGGAGATAAGCCCCAGCTCGTCGCGCATCCACTGAAGAATAGCGCCGCCCATGAACACGCTGCCCTCAAGCGCGTACTCAGGATGGCGTGTAGCAGGCGCGCTGGCGGCGACGGTGGTGACCAAGCCATGGGAAGAAACAGGCGCGACCTCGCCCGTGTGCATAAGAAGAAAGCAGCCCGTTCCGTAGGTGTTCTTGGCTTGACCCGCCTCGAAGCAGCACTGGCCGAACAAAGCCGACTGCTGATCGCCCGCAACACCGCAGATAGGCACGCCAGAAACAATGCCGGCATGGGACGTCCTGCCGAAATCGGCGGACGAATGGCGAACCTCGGGCAGCATATTCATGGGCACGCCGAACAGCTCGCACAACCACGGGTCCCAACACATATCGTGGATGTTGAACAACATGGTGCGGCTGGCATTCGTGACGTCGGTTGCATGCACGCGACCGCCCGTGAGCGTCCAAATCAACCAGGAGTCGATGGTGCCGAATGCGAGCTTCCCCTGCTCAGCAAGCTCGCGCGCGCCCTCGACGTTGTCAAGGATCCACTTCACCTTGCTGGCCGAGAAGTACGGGTCAAGAACGAGGCCCGTCTTCTGTTTGACCGCCTGGGCGATCTTGGGATCGGCCGCAAGCGTCTCGACGATGGGCGCCGTGCGGCGGCATTGCCACACGATGGCGTTGTAAACGGGCTCGCCCGTCTCACGGTTCCACACAACCGTGGTCTCACGTTGGTTCGCGATGCCGATGCTATCGATATCGGGCGTTTCCAGGTTATAGGTGATCAGAAGCTCGGTCAGGGCGCCAAGCTGGGCGGACAGGATCTCGCGAGGATTGTGTTCGACCCAACCCGGACGCGGGTAGTACTGCGGGAACGGATTTTGCACGATGCCCACGATCTTGCCCGACGAGTCAATGAGAACGGCGCGTGCCGAAGTAGTGCCCTCGTCAAGAGCGACGATGTACTTGCTGCGTTTCACAGAAGCGCCTCCATCCATTGAGATACGAAGGTGAACACATTCATACGATCGGTCTCGTTCAGGATCTCGTGGCGCATGTTCGCGAAAATGCGCTCGTCAACGCGCTCGACACCGGCGCTGCGCAAAAGCTCGGCTGCCTGGTGAACCCCCTGGCCGCAGTCACCGACAGGGTCTTGATCGCCTGCGATGAACAAAACAGGCAGGTCTTTCGGGACGCGCGACGCGCATTCTTGAGAAACAACCCAACGCGTAAGATCGGTGAGCGTGGAGTACGCGCCCACCGAGAACATGGCGCCGCAGTACTCGTCGGCTAGGTAAGCGTCCACGTTGTCGCTGTTCACCGAGAGCCAATCAAGGGGCGTGCGGGCATCGGAGATCTGCTTGCCGAAGCCGCCTGCCGCCAGGTTGTCAACCAGAGAGCTGCGATAACGCTCGCCGCGTACGCGGGCGATGGCGCGGGAAAGGAAATTTCCCGCCGCAGAGGCAACGGGAGCCGGACTTCCCGTACCGCAAAGAACCGCAGCAGCAAGACCGGCACCGTGTTCGGCAATGTAAGCGCGCGTGATGAAGCTACCCATGGAATGGCCGAAGACAAGATAAGGGGTGTCGACCGGATAACGCGCCGAAACGATCTCGCGCAGCGACTGAACGTCGGCGACCAGGGCACTGCGCCCCGCACGAACCGGGATGTGGCCCAGATCTTCTTTCGAAGCCGCGCTTTCGCCATGGCCGATCATGTCGCTTCCGCAGACAACGAACCCGTGTCCAACGAGGTAGCGAGCGAAATCATCATAACGGCGAACGTGTTCCGCCATACCGTGGACGATATGAACGATACCCCTGGGCACAACCCCCGAATCGGGGGCACAGGCTGGAGGGAACCACAAACGTGCGGAGATGGTCGAAAGGCCGTCCGCCGAAGCAAAGGAGACGTCCTCAGTTTCGCACACCGAATCATCAGTAAGAAGAAGCCGCTCGATATCGGCAGACGTGATGGCCCCTTCCCTTACCACGACGGGGTAAGCGCCCGTGCAGTCGACGACAGTAGAGGCAACGCCGCTTTCGGCAGCGAAGTCGTCGCCCACGATGGCATCGACCTTGTCGCTGATAGCAGTCGAAACGTCCGCGACGCGACGCGGGGAAGGCTCACCGGACAGGTTCGCCGACGTGGTTGCCAGTGGGGATCCCGCCCTGACGATCAAGTCAAGCGTTTTTTCGCAATCGGGCATGCGCAGGCCGATGGTTCCCTCTTTCGAGCAGAAAGCGCGCGGCACCGCAGGCGACGCATGAACGATGAGCGTCAGGCCGCCCGGCCACCACTTCTGCGTCATACGACGCGCGTACCCAGGAACAGCGGCACCGTAGGCGTCCAAGGCAACGGGGCCTCCCACCAGCCAAGCGATGGGCTTGTCGGAGGGGCGGCCTTTCAGGTCGGCCAAAACCTTCGGCGAATCGCTGGAGCCGACGGCGACGCCCACGCCGGCAACCGTGTCAGTCGGAAACAATGCGACGCCGCCACGCCTAAGAGCACGCGCCGCGCGCCTGACGTCGTCGGCGCGGCCGTTCAATTCGTTCATATTGGTTTCCATGTTAATCCACCGGGCAATTCGTCCAGAAGGAATCCCACACGTCGGCGGGTTCCTCGCCTTCTTCTTCAGGGAGTTCTTCGGCCAAGCGATCGACGAGAGCCATAGCGCAGCGCAGGCCGTCGACTGCGGCGCTCATGATGCCGCCCGCATAACCGGCGCCTTCACCGCATGGGTAAACGTTCGTCGAAAATGACTCGCCCTCACCCGTCTCGAAAAGATGAGCGGTAAGGTCTGTGCCGTCGCGCACGATGCGCACGGGGGACGAGCTGCGCGTCTCGACGCCGGTCATGACCGCATCGGGGTCGTCGAAACCGCGAAGCTTGCGCCCTAACGGGGCAAGCGCCTGCTCGATCGTCTTGGAAACGAATTCGGGGAGGCAATCGTGTAAATCGCACCACGCAACGCCGCGAGCATACGAGGGCTCGACAGTGGCGGAGGGGTTTCCCGACGTACCCGCAAGGAAGTCACCGACGGTTTGGGCCGGGGCTTGAAACTTGGAACCGCCCGCCTTGGCAACGACGCGCTGCGCGGCGCGCTCGACCCGACGCTGGAGCTCGACACCGGCCAAAGGGTCGTCGCTGGGAAAATCGTCAGGGGAAACGCCGACAAGCAGCGCGGAATTAGCGTTCTTGCCGTCACGCGCGAAACGGCTCATGCCGTTCACGACGACACCGTCCTCTTCGCTGGCTGCGCACACCACTGTGCCGCCCGGGCACATGCAGAACGTGTAGGCGCTGCGACCGTTCTTCAAATGCTCGACCAGCTTATAGTCGGCAACCGGGAGCGCCGGGTTCTTCGCCGCGGGGCCGTATTGGGCCTTGTTCACGACAGACTGAAGATGCTCGATGCGCACACCCATCGAGAAGGGCTTTTGCTCGAGGTTGAAGCCGGTGTCCTTCAGCATGGCGAACGTGTCGCGCGCCGAATGGCCGCACGCGAGGATCAGGTAACGCGTGGGGATGCGCATGCCGCGCGAGCCGTTATAGCCGGGAACGCGATGCTCCTCGGGGATCTCGGGCGCGGGGACCGGATTGGGCTTGGTGGTTTCAACCAAAGCGGACGAAAGGACGCCGCCTTCCACCGAAAGCCCGGTCAGTTTGGTGTGGAAACGCACCTCGCCGCCCAGTTCCTCGATGCGCGTGCGAATGGCGCGAACGACATCGACGAGCTTGTCGGTGCCGATATGGGGCTTTGCCTCCCACAGGATCTCGGACGGAGCGTCCGCATCGACGAACGTCTGCAAAACATGGCGTACAAGCGGGCTTTTCGTGCCCGTGGTGAGTTTTCCATCGGAAAACGTTCCCGCACCGCCTTCGCCGAATTGGATGTTGGTTGTCGTGTCAAGCGGGCCGCCATTGCCAAATCGCTCGACAGCCTCCATGCGCTCTTCGATGGAGCCGCCACGCTCGATCACGACCGGGCGAAGACCAGCCTCGGCCAGATACAGCGCAGCGAACATGCCGGCGGGACCAAAGCCAACAACCACAGGGCGCGTGTTCGCCAGGCGATACGATGCCGGGTAGTTCTCGGAAAGGTCGGGGACCTGAAGGGGCTCGGTGGGCACATGCTCCTTCACCTTCGTGCCGAACGGATAATGAGCCTCACCTGTTAGAATCTTCTGTTCGAGAGACGCATCGGCAAGCGCAATGCCAAGGGTCGCCACGAAGTGGATGTCCTTGCGCTTGCGGGCGTCAACGCTGCGCTTGAGCAGCACAACCTCGCTGATGTCATCGGGCTCGACGCTTAGGGCGCGAGCCGCCGCGGCCACCAAGCCATCGTGGTTATCAGGCGCGCCTTCCTCCAAAGCCATGCTGATGTTCGATGCTTCTATCATGTTCTGATCCTGTTCTTGATCGAGGGAATCGACGGATTTCAGTGTCGCCCGAGATCGGGATTGAATGGGTGTTGCAAAAGCGAATCGGCGGCGGAAACGCCTGCAAGCATGCCGCTTGCCCACGCCCAATGAAGGTTGTAGCCACCGCACGGGCCGTCGACGTCCAATGTCTCGCCCGCAAAATACAACTGCGGGAAACGACCTGACTCCATGGTTCGAGGGTCGACTGACAACACATCGAAGCCGCCACGGCGAACTTGGCAGTTCGACTCGTCGCCGATTCCCGAAACGGTAAGCGTGAACCCGGAAAGCACGTCGGCGAGGGATCGCAGACCGGCCTTCGTGACGGGATCATCCCCGCGGAGGTCGCACGCACGCAAAAGCACATGTCCCACCTGGGGAAGAACGAGCCCGTTCAGGAAATCACCGTAGGTATCGGCACCCGCTTCGCGCAATCGGCGTGCACGCCCGAAGCAAAACTCCCGCGCCTTCGCGGCATTCGCGTTCAGATCGAACATCGACGGATCCGCCACGGCAACCGCCGATGCTTCCTGCGCAGACTCGTTTGGCATCAAGCTGCCGAAAACCTCGGACAGAAAGTCGATCGAAAGCACATCGCCGGGTTCTGTGTAACGGGACAAATTGAAAACGGCGATGCCCGATACACCGTACTTGCGGAACATCACTTCCCCGCGCTCGACCGCGACAACCTTCGAATTCCCCTTAGCGCTGGGGCGCACCAGCGAAACTGCAGCGCGCACGCGGATGTTGTTCAGCTCTTTGACCAGGCCCGTCTCGGTGGCAAGGGGGCCAAGCACAGGACGGGTTCGCGGGCGGCTCCAGCCGGCAGCATCGAAGTCGACGGCAACGCCGCCCCCGCACGCAACGACCAAAGCCGATGCGCGCTCGAAGGACCCATCAGCCATACGCAGCGTGTAAGGCGAACTGTCTTTCCGGGGTGGGTCGATTAGGGAAACCGCGCTATCGCAACGCTCGACTACGCCCAATCGCGCGGCAGCTGCCCTTAAGACGTCAAGAACGGAGCTGGCCTTGTTTGCCAATGGGTACTGGCGACCGTCCTGCTCCTCGCGCCATACCAAGCCCAGGTCGCCGAAGAAGCGGTGCACCGCATCGTCGTTCGGATTGACCCCGTCGAACGGACACACCTTCTCAACTTGGCGCAAAACGCCCTCAACGAACGCGCCGTTATGGTAAAGGCCCGTATCGATCTGCGAATTCGAGAAGTTGCAGCGCCCGTTGCCCGTGGCAAGGATCGTGCGGCCCACACGGTCATCCCGCTCGAAAACTTCGACTGATGCAACCTGTCCCTGCGCACGAAGGCGCGTCGCAGCCGTGATCGCGCACGCAAGCCCGGCAGCCCCGCCGCCTATGATGATGATCTTTTCCATAGCGAACATTATATTACGGGGCACAGCGGGGCACCCAGCCCATTGCCTAACGAATCGGGAACGACGCAGAAGCCAGACACCGCGTTCGAGATCGCGCCAATCCGCCTTCAACTGTTACAATTGGCTTCGCTTTGATTCTTTCGGCCAACAAGGCCGCTTGCATCGTAAGACCGTTTGCACCGGCCCACCCAATCAGATTGGAAGCTATATGGACTCACGCGACATGCTCACCGGCGCCCTTATCGCCCTCTCGACCACGGCAGGACGCGCCACGCAGCAACTCACCGACGAAACCGACGACATCGTGATCGGCGGTGTTGCCGCTTGCTGCGGTGACGCCCCCAACTACGCCGCGCTTAACGCCTTCGCAGAACGCGCCCACGAAGAAAACCTGCGCCTGGCAAAGGAATCCGAAGGAGTCGCCAATGCCGACTTCGACATGGAAAACCTTGAAGAGCAGGACGAGAACGTCAAGGCGCTGAAGAGGATGATTCTTGCAGGTCTTCGCGACGTCGCCAGCCCCACCCTGCGCGCCCGCAACAAAGAGCTCTCGAATCCCGAAGTCAACGCATTCTTCCGCGCCGTTCTGTACACGATCGGCGGCCAGGAAGCCGCCACAGGGTCGCTCATCGAACTTTCGACGAAGGTGGGCGAGGTGAACTGGTACGTCTGCGAGGCGCTTGGCCAGGCAACGAACGCCGACGACGAAGTGAAAAAGGTCGCAGACGGCCTGATCGCGGGCTTGAGGGACCAAACCATCGGCCACGTGTTCTTCGTTGGCGGCGGCAATGCCGACGACGAAGCTTACGATTACTACACCGAGTTCGCGCAGAGCGCACCAAAGAACAGCGTTTTCGTGGGCTATGGCAGCATCGGCGACCGTCTTGCGAAGCTCGATCTGGGAACGGCGGGAGCCCAGCCCCGTTTCGTGAACCTGGGTTCGCGTGCCGATATCTACGCAGCCGTCCAGACGTCCATCGCCCTTGCGAACGAGTTCAACAAGAGCGTCAACGATCTGCCGATGAGCTTCTTGGTGTCGCAGCACTGCGAAGAGGGCGTTGCCGCCCTCCTCACGCTTCTGTGGATCGGTATCAAGAACGTGTCGTTCGGCCCCGTCCTTCCCGAATATCTTCCCGAGAAGTCGCTCAACTTCTTCAAGCAGGCATATGCCCTGAAGATCGCCGGCAACGCACAGGACGATCTGGACGGCTTTCTGAACTAACGAATCGAGCTCATGCGCATGCCAAGGCATGCGCATGAGCAATTGCCCGAGCGAGGCTGTCTTGATCGTGCGACTCGAAACGATACCGCACGATTTGAGGCTGGCCATCCAACGAGCGTTGCTCGACCCTGACGAACGTCGCATCCACCGTATCGAAGCCCGCGCGTAACAGGGCATACGCGTAGCACGACGCCTGAAGCACGTGCTTTTCCCTTACTTCCCCATCGGTCTCGGACAGGTTACCGCCCGTCTTGTAGTCAACCACATGTGCGAGGCCTTTCGAGTTTGAGGGGCTTGTGGCAAGCAAGTCGATCTCGCCCTCAAGGTAAACACTGCCGCCACGACCGTCTGGCACGTCCACGAAGAACGGCACCTCGGCAGACAAGTTTGCATCATCGGCCGCGACATCATGTGCAAGATCGCTCTCGAACCAAGCGGCGAGCGCCTGGGTTAGACGGAAACGCGACGCGTATTCAACCCCGCACTGACGACAGACGGCGTCAATGCGCGACTCGGGCGGCATGCACAACGTCTCCCCGGGCCCTCGTGCGATAACTGCGTATTGAGCCAGCAGGTGAAACGCCGTTCCAAAGTCGGTCGCCCTATCGTCTGCGGGTTGTTTTTCATCCAACCACGCATCGTCGCGGAGCGGATCGCCCTCAACCGGCACCCCAAAGCCACCCACGTCGGGAAGACTGGTCTCGACGGCGTGCTTGGAAGCAAGGTCTGCCAACAAACTGCCCGAATGAGACGCATCCGAAACGGCCGAGTAGCTGAAAATGCCCCCGCGATCGTGAAGGAACACGCGATCGTTTAAGCCCGAAAGAGACTTGTCGACAGGTACAGCGAACTTATCGTCGCTGGAGCTCTGCGAAGATGATCCACTATCACCCACATCATCTTTCTCCAGGGCCACATGCTGGACACGCGCTAACGTCGTGCCGCCGAACTCATGCATGGTCACGCCCGGGGCGAACCAGTCATTGGCGCCAGTAAGCGCGGGGCCGATCGACGAAAACGCATTCTTGGGCACCCCGTTGGCATTGTCCTTCGTACGGTTGCCGAACGTTGCCACGATCAGGGCCTCTTTCGCGCGCGTCAAAGCCACATAGAGCAGACGCTTGGCCTCTTCTGTTTCGCCAAGCATCGCGCGCCTTCGCATAAGAGCTCGCAATTCCAAAATGTCGCCGCAGGAGGCCATCTTTGACGGGATTTCATCTTCCAGCAGCTCTTCATCCAAGGCGTCATCAAGAGCCTTGCCGATATTTGCCACGGGGCCCTTTACGCCTGACACCGATTTGCCCAAATCAAGCGATACGAAAACGCGTCCGTCGACGGAATCAAGCAGCAACGCCGACGAGTCCGACCCCGACGACTTCATCTCGGCCACGGCGACAATGGGGAACTCCAAACCCTTTGAGGCATGGATGGTCATGATGCGCACGAAGTTGCCACCCGAAACAGACAAGGCGCCCGGCGCCTGAACCATGCCGGCAACTTGGCTTGCAAACTGCTCCGCAAGCGTTGCCGAGCCCCGCGGGCAGGCTTCCTCGGCCTCGCCCACCAGCCGCACGAGCTTGTACATGTTCGCAACGCTTGCGCGACCTTCCTCGCCTTGATGCTGCATGCGAGCAATCCAACCTGATTCGACAAGCAGGTCGTTAACAATGCTGCGCGCAGAACTGACGCCAACGCGTTGACGAGCACGTCGAAGCACCGTTACCGCTTGAGCCAAGCGCGATGACAACGGCGCGCCGTCTATGCCCTGAGCCCCGAAGTCGGAAACGACCGCTTTACCCAGGACGCGAACGCCTTCGTGAAGGTCGCGTCTTCTTACGGAACCGTTCTGACGCCTAGTTGTGGCAACTTCAATGAGCTCGTCGGCAGTCAACCCGAACAAGAGGCTTGAGAGAACGCCGAAGAGCCCATCTTCGCATGCGGGGTTCGCGAGCCAGTTAAGCAAAGAGACGACGAGCGCCGTTTCGGGGGCGTTCTTCAAAACCGATCCGCCCGCGATGACGCACGAAAGCCCCACGTCGCGAACGGCTGCGGCGTAGACATCGGCATGCGACATCGTTCCAAGAAGAATGACCATGTCCCCCGCCGAATGGCCCGCTTTCGACAAGTTCGAGAACTCCTCGGCTATCGCGCGCGCGGATGAGAGGCGCATGAGTTCAGTACCGCCGCGCGAGGGATACGAAACATGACGGACGACAATGCGCGCGCCGTCACCCAAAAACGGCTTCTTAACCTCTTTCTCGTCACGCGAAGGTGCTAGAGACATGAATTCCTTGCCGAACATATCATCGCGCTCGAAAATGCGGTCGACGAAGGACAGCACATCGCGATGGCTTCGAAAGTTGTCGGGCAGATAGATAATGTCGTCGGCGTTGCGCGCCTGCACATTGGAAAGATGCCGGCGGTACACGGACACGTCCGCCCCGCGGAAGCGGTAGATGCTCTGCTGCGCGTCGCCCACAACGCACAGACGGAAGGCATCGGGACCAGCCAGACGCTTGATCATATCGACCTGGGATTGATCGGTATCCTGAAACTCGTCGATCATGATGAGCTTGAACTTGTCTTCGAGCGAAGCTGCGATATCGGGATGATTGGCGATCGCCTGGGAGGCAAGCAGCAGCAAGTCGTCGTTGCTAAGAACACCTGCGCGATGCTTCAGCTTGTCCAATACCTCGGCTGCACGATTGGATATCTTGAGGATGGTTTCAAAAAGCGGCTGAGCCGCAGAAAGACGCAGTGAAACCGCTTCAGCTGTGATCTCGCCCAGAAGGTTTTTCGCCGTCTCTTTGAAATCGGCCTTGCCGAAATTGCAGCTTGTCGGTAGCAACCCCATGACGCTCAGGGCATCTGCAGCGTCGAGCCTGCCCTCGTTGACCAAACGCGCGATCTCTTCCGAAGCCAACTGAGCTTGCGCAACGAACTTGGCCTTGCTGGCCGAATCGCTTTGACCCTCCGCCAAGCTCATCATCAAACTCAGAGCTGAAGCTACTTTGTCTAAAACCGCCACGGGAGAGACAGGATTGCCCAACTGCATAAGCATGATGCCGTCTTCCTGCGCAGGGATCTTCTCGACAAGCCGAAGCACCATGTCCTCTACCGACGCAGAGCCGAACGCAGAGCCGAAAGAAGATGCCTGATATTCCGAGAACAGCACCTTGAACTCGTCCGCCGACGAGTCGCGCATTTCCTCGAGCGCGACTTCAACCGCAGACCTGCGCATTTCCCGCAACATGACATCGTCAGCGACGGAAAACGACGGATCAATGCCCAGCTGAACGGCATGCGACCGAAGGATTCGCGAGCACATTCCGTGGATGGTCGAGATCCACGCCTCGTCGACTTTCAAGGCCTGATCAATCATGCCGGCATCGCGCAGCGATGTCTTGACGCGCGACTTCAGCTCGCCAGCCGCCTTCTTGGTGAAGGTGATGGCAAGAACCTGATCGATATCGTCCACATAGCCGCTGGTCAGAGCGTTCACGATGCGTTCAGTAAGGGTGAAGGTCTTTCCCGAACCTGCGCCGGCAGCTACGACCAAAGGCTCATCGAGCGTGTTGATGCATTTCAATTGACCGGGTTTGAGAGCCATAGCTATGCACCCCGCTTCGCACAAGAGAAATCGGGGCAAAAACGACAGGCGTCCTTGGTTGACGGACTCGCCTGAACACAGCCGTTTTTCATGCCCTCAACAGCCACCTTGACCAATTCCTCAGTCGCATCAAGCATGCTCGAGAACGTCAAAGCGGACAAACTCATTTGATCTTCTTCCTTAAGTTGAGCGCCCGCCAACCCCGCAGCATACGCCTCCCTCGACCATCCTTCGGGATCGCTTAGGGAACATGCGCACTTGTCGGGGCTGATATGCGGAAGGTGGACCGCATCGATGACGCGCGGGTCGTACGATCCAGCGATGTCGTGGCTTTTACCGTAGCTGACATAAAACGCCCCCACGACATTAAGTCCCAGCGCCTGCTTAACCGCCTGCGCATAAATGCGCGTCTGAACCTTGCCCGCATGAAGGGCATCGCAAGACGCAAGCTGATGACCTGCGGTAACCGACCCCTTGTAGTCAATGATGACCGCGTTGCCGTTAGCGTCGACATCGATGCGATCGACTTTTCCCACCAAATCGATGCCAGCGTATTTCGCCTGACAGTCGGTACTTTCGTCACCAGGCAGTCCGATAACGTATTCAAAATAACGAGGCTGGAACGTCGGGAGCAACGCAGCATCGTAATCAAGGAAGTCGATGATCTGGCTTTTGAAGGCGTCCATAGCACGTTGCTCAAGCTGCCCACAGGGAACAAGCCTGTTAGACCCAGGCTCCATTTCAAACTGTTCGGCTTCAAGCTGATCGAGCACATGCCCCATCAGCTGACGGGCTTGTTTGAGATTGCCTCCGTCAACCTTTGAATAACCCTCAGATTGAAAGGCGCGGTAAAACCGCTCGAGCGCCGCATGGGCGAACACACCCTTTTCCAGCGGGCCCCATTCCTCTTTGCTTCCCTGCGCTTTCAGACGGTTGAGCACGAACCACTTGCGCGGGCATTCCAGATAGTTCTCGATCTGTGAAGGCGAAGGCGCGCAATACGAACCCGTCTGCGAAAAACGGGGCAGCAGCGAGAAAGCGCGATAACCGGAAGAGAGCGATCCTTGGCCGTTGCCGGGCAACGCCTCGCTAACAGATTGGATCGTCGACGAAGGCACCGCGACTGCATTTGCGAAGAGGTCCTCCTCGCCCCGCTCGGTTGCGCAGCAAGAAAGGTCGAGGTCTTGACGATTGCAAGCGTCAAGGAATTCCTCGAGCACGACGCAGGGGTACGTCTCGTTCGCATCGAAGTCATGCAATGCGCGCTCGAACACAAAGTGGGTAGTTGGCAAGCCCTGCAGCGCGCGAAAGCGCCTTCGGGCCTGAGACAGCGATGAGTCAACAGGGTAAAGACCCAGCTTCGCGAAAAGAACCGAGGCGGCGTTGTCCTTGTCGGCAACGGGATAATCGGCGTTGTTCATATCCGCCATGATCAGCGTTGAAACCGACCCGGCATCCAACGTTGAAATATCGTCCTGCGTACCGATGGTCACATCCACAGGCCCTGGCACCGCTTGCTTGGATACGGAAATCGCCGAGTCTTTTATCAGATTGATGTAATCCTCCACGGACAGATCGAATGCCCGAGCTGCGGCGTACATGGCACGAAGTGCCGACATCGCCTCGATTTGCTCCGCCCTGAATGCCTCGCTCCAGCCAACCCGCGCCATCGTCCTGTCAATGAAGGCACCCAGCAGAATATCGGCATCAGGATCGGAAGCAAGCTCCTCCAATTGCGAGAATTCTTCGAAATCAGCGCGAAGGGCAGAAAGGTACGGCTCTTTTTCCGCTATGCGATCGTTCAGCAGAAGGGACTCCGCCTTCTGAGCCGAGGAAGCATCGACGCCAGAGAACGGGGACAGCATGACGTCCACCAGAGCCGAAGCCCACTGGTCGCTGAAAAGGCAGTCGAACATGGAAACGAACGCGCTGCCGAATGCCGTCTGAACGAACGGCTTTCGGGCGCGCACCGCGCAGTTCACCCCTTCATCCGCAAGGCTTCGCGCAAGGGAGTCGTACATTTCAAGAGGATTGACGCAGGTGATAGCAACAGGGCCCTCGACAAGAAGCGAACGGACGGTGTCAGCTATCAACGCAGGCTGAGCATAACGCCCCGAAGCGCACCCGAAATGACAAGAAACGCCCTCGGGAAGGGGAATCACGCCCTCTGCACCCAGAGCCTCGTCGACATGCACGTGCAGGCGATCGTTTTCCTGAAAAAGCAGTTGTTGATGCCACGAAAGCGGAGCGGCCTTGCAAACGAGCACATCAAGGTCACGCGGAAATGCGTCCTGGCTTGAAGATAGAAGAGCAACGGCGCTGCCCGGTTCGACGAAGCCCCGCGCTGCTATGTAATCGAAATAGTCGGCGATAACGCGAAGGAGAGCCTTCTCGTTTTCAGAAAGAGTTTCCGCCGAGCCTGAACCCGATTCGCCTTCAGAGGAATCACCATTGCGCAGAGCGTCGATCGCACCCTGCATCTCAGGCAAGCCCGCGCCCGCTTGCGCGATTTTCGCAGCAAGGTGCACGTAGCCCGGAGCAAGAAGGAATTCGTTTTGCACATCCTTGAAAACGGCTTGCATTGCCATCATGCGCAACGCGTCGTTGACGATGACTCGTCCGTCTCCGGCAAGTTCCCACAGTGAGGAAACCCACCCTTGAAACGTGGTGACCGTCACGCCGAAAAGTTGGGAGCCGGCATGCGCGCGACGATATGCATCAACCTGCGCAAAGGTGGGCAGAAGAACCACGTCGAACGACGCGGGATAAGTATGTTCAACATCGATTATCATGTCCGACATTGTAACAAGCAACGAGGATAAGAACAAATGTTCTTATCCTCGTTCACAAAGCAATTGATTTGTCTAATCGCGGCCAGGCAAAGATCTCCTGCAGGCTAAGCCTGGATCCGCCGCGGCGGCTTAGGCGAAATCGTAAAGATCCTTCGCGGCCACCTGAAACGCCTGGTAAACCTCTTCTGAGATGGCGTCGTCGTCAACAAGCTCGAAGGCAACGGGCTGCTCGTCCTCGTCAAGCTCGGTCGCCTCAAGAATGACAACCTCGCCCGAAGACGTAGCGGGCTCGTCTTCAGTAACCGGGAAGAAGAACGCGTAACGACGGTCGTTGTGGATCAGAAGCCCCAGGAACTCCATCTCGACGACGTCGCCGTTCTCGTCTTCCAGGGCGATGACCATGCCCTCTTCAGTCGGCGGCGCGAAATTAGGTGCACTTCCCTCACGCATGATGTACCTACTTCCTTTTCTTTCCTTTACGTTTTCCACCGCGAGCACGATCGTTGCGAACGGGCGCCTCCTGCGCTGCGTTCTTCGCTTCCTCAGCCTGAAGGGCCTTAAGCTCTGCGATGTTCCGATCAATCGTTTCGTCATCGGCGACGCTGATGGGCGCCGAAAGACGTTCGACATTAGCGGTTTGGGCCTGGGCGCTCTTCAAACGAGCCGAACGCGAATTGGCCACCGACACGCCCGTAGTTCCCTGCGAACGGTCGAACTCGAACACGCCAACCGTGTCGCCGAAGCGCTTAGCAAGCTTGGCATAACGCGGCTCGCGCGTCTTCCACATGGCGAACAGAGGCGATGCGACGGCAATGGAGGAATACGCACCCGCAACCAAGCCGATTGCCATGGCGAATGCGAAATCCTTCAAGGTCTCGCCGCCGAAGATGAGCATGCCGACAACCGGGATGAGCGAGGTCAGCGTGGTGTTCAACGAGCGAATGAAGACCTGATTGATCGAATGGTTCGCCATCGTCATGAACGAACACTTGATGGAGAGGTCGGTCATGTTGTCGTTAATGCGGTGGAACACGACCACCGTGTCGTACAGCGAGTAGCCCAAAATGGTAAGCAGCGCTGCAATGGTGTTCGGGTTGACCTCGCGACCGACCAACGCGTAAATGCCCATCACGATTATCAAGTCGTGGAGCAGCGACGCGACGGCGGTGAAGCCCATCTTGTACTCGAACCTGATAGCGATATAGACGATGATGAGCGCAATTGAAACCAAGAACGCGATCAGCGAGGCGTTGATGACACTCGAGCCCCAGTCGGGACCGATGGTGGTGACCTCGAAGCTATCGGCAGTCAGGCCAACCTGGCTGGCAACCGTGTTGGCAGTAGCCGCAGCAGCCTGCGCATCGGTGGTGGTGGTACGAACCAGGAAGCCATCCTCGCCATCGGAGAAGGTGGTCTGGATAACCGCATCGGGCTCGCCCGCATTGCTGAACGCAGTGCGCATATCGTCGAGAGTCAGGCTGCCGGTGTCGTGGAACGAAACGGACGTGCCGCCGACGAACTCGATGCCGAACTGCAAGCCGCGCACGCCAACCACAACGAACGACAGCGCGATGAGCACGGCCGAGATGGAGAGCAAGACCTTCCTGTAGCCCAGGAAGTTGATGTCGTGCTTGATGAAACGGCCCTTCACGTTGCGAACGCGCTCGAGCAGGGCCGGTGCAGCGTCGCCGCCACGCTCCTTCACCACGCGCTCGGTCTCGTTGCGGTCAAGAGCCTCGCCGATCTCGGCCTCGCCGGCGCTAACACCTTCGACGGCGGCAAGGTCGGCGTAAACCTTTGCGGCAACCTGTCCGTCCTTGACATCCCAGAACGAAGGATGCGCGGCGATGGTGCGCGGCGCAAGCAGGCGAATAAGCGGAGCCTTGAACAGCAGCATCATGACGATGTCGCACATGATGCCCAGGGCAAGGGTAAGACCGAAGCCCTTAACCGAAGCGGATGCAAGGAAGAACAAGCACAGGGCGCTTACCAGAGTGACGAGGTCGGCGTCGATAGACGTCTGAATGGCATGCCTGACACCCGTGATGGAGGCAGCGCGAACGCTGCGGCCCATGCGGATTTCCTCACGGAAGCGCTCGACCGTGAGAACCGACGAGTCGGCGGCCATGCCGATTGTCAGGACGATGCCGGCAACGCCCGAGAGCGAAAGGCTGAACAGACCGAAGTGCGAAAGGCCAGCCAAGATGCCCAAATAGAAAATCGCGAACACGACCATGGCCGCGGCGGTGATGGTGCCCAAGCCACGGTAGAAGAACAGCAGGTAGATCATGACCAGCGCCAAGCCCAGCAGCGCAACGACAACGCCGGACGCTAGGGCATCCTGGCCAAGCGTCGGACCGACAACCTGGCTCTGCGAAAACGAGAAGCTTACAGGGAGCGAGCCGGACTCAAGGATGGTCTTGAGGTTCTTGGCCTCGTCCTGAGTATAGTTGCCGGTGATGGAAACGTTGCCGGTGGGAATCTCGGACTGAACCGCGGGAGCGCTTTGCACCTCGCCATCGAGGATGATGACGATCTTGCCCTTGGTAGACGCAAGCTCCTTGGTGGCATTGGCAAACGCCTGCGTTCCCGCAGAATCAAGCGTCAGGTTCACAGCATAGGTGGTTGCGGTTTCGCTTGCGCGATCAACCGTGACGTTCTTGATGTTCTCACCAGTGATGAGCGGCGTGTAGGTGCCCTCCGCAACCTTCAGCGTCTGCTTCTGTCCGCTGGGGAACTGGTTGCCAAAGGCGTCGGTGACGGTGCTTTCCTGACCGTACTGACCGCTGTTGATCTTCGACACGACATCGCTGTCGGTAAAGGAATCAAGGCGGGCGAACTCAAGCTTGCCGGTTTTACCGATAGTGGCCAAAGCCGTTTCGGTGTCGGACAGGCCGGGGATCTGGACCAAGATCTGGTTGCGGCCCTGAAGCTGGACGACAGCCTCGGAAGCGCCCAGCGCATTCACGCGGTTCTCGATGATGGCGCGCGACGTTTCCATGTCGGCATCGGTGATGTCGGTGCCGTCGGTGGTCGATGCTGTGAGCACGACGGAAAGGCCACCCTGAATGTCGAGGCCCTGGTTGATCTTCTTATCGGGGGGCATGAAAAGCGCCACGGAGACCACAAGGAGGATCGTGGTGATGATCAAAAGCCAGACATTGCGGCGATCGTTGGTGCCGGTCGCTTTCTTCTTGCGCTCAAATTTGGGTAGAGCCATGTTGCCAACCAATCTTCGCGGTCCACTAAACTCGGCAGACCTTATCTTTATCACGGATGTTCTGCGATCAGCCGGCCCTTGCGAATGCCCGCCAAGGCCGGAATCGCCAATCAGTCAATCTTTGATTCTATCAGTAATCCTTGGCACCTGGAGAGCTCATCCAGGATTGATAGAATTCCTCGTATGCAGCGGCCAAGATGGCCTCGCGCGCACGAGCCATCAAGTCGATCAAGAAATGAATGTTATGCATCGACAGCAAGATGCCGCCAAGCATCTCCTTCTGCTTCACCAGATGACGAATGTAAGCACGCGAATGGTTGCGACACACAGGGCAGGTGCACTCGGGGTCGAGCGGCCCGAAGTCGTGCGCGTACTTCGCGTTGCGCATGTTCATGCGACCTTGGCTGGAAAACGCGGTTCCCATGCGGCCGGTGCGCGTAGGCAGAACGCAGTCGAACATGTCGACGCCTTCACGAACGGCGCGAACGAGCGTGGTGGGATTGCCCACGCCCATCAAATAGCGAGGGCGATCGTCAGGAAGAGATCGCGCAACCGTGCCCAACGTCTCGAACATGACGTCATGCGGTTCGCCAACCGAGTAGCCGCCAATGCCGAAACCGCCGAAACGGCGGCCGCCGTTTGCCAGGCTTTCCTGCTCGATTTGCAGAAGATGCTGGACACTCTCGAGGCGCAGATCCTCGAACATGCCGCCCTGAACGATGCCGAACAGCGTTTGATCGTGCCTTTTATGAGCGTGCAGGCAACGCTCGGCCCACTCCCACGAAAGCTTCGTAGATGCGGCGACGTCCTTCCTCTCAGCTGGATAACCGATGCACTGGTCAAGCTGCATGCAGATGTCGGCGCCGATCTTCTCCTGAATGAGCATGTTCAACTCCGGCGTCCAACGATGCTTGCTGCCGTCGTAGTCAAGCGACTGGAAGCTGACGCCCTCATCGTCCTCGGACATCATATGCGCCAAGCTGAACAGCTGGAAGCCGCCCGAGTCGGTAAGCATGGGGCCGTCGTAGCTCATGAACTTCTGAACGCCGCCCGCTTCTTCAACAAGGTCGGCGCCGGGACGCATATACAAATGATATGTGTTCGCAAGGACAACCTGGCTTCCCAGCTCGTGAAGCTGGTCGACCGTAATGCCCTTGACCGTGGCATGCGTGCCCACCGGCATGAACATCGGGGTCTTGAAGCTGCCATGAGCGGTTTCGTAGCTGCCCGCACGCGCGTGCCCGCTTGTAGCTTCAATCGTGTAATCGAAAAGCGCCATCTTCGCTTCCTCCTGGGTCGTTAATCCATCGTGATAGTATACGGTACGCCGAAGGAAGGGGTGAAAAGACGATGAAAATGCTGTTGCACGCGTGCTGCGCCCCGTGCTCTCTCGAGCCGACGCGCATCTTGCTGGAGCGCGACGCCGACATCACCGTTTACTTCTCCAATTCGAACATCGCGCCTAAGGCAGAGTATGACAAACGCCTCGCCGAGCTGCGCACGTTCGCCAATAAAGCCGGGTTACACCTGGTTGAAGGCGAATTCGAGCCTACTGCCTGGGAAAATACCGCAGGCGTTATCGGCGAAAGGCTCGCGGCCGAATGCAACATCAACGACTTCTCGCGCGACGTGGAAACCGTCGCCGAGCTTCTTGACGATGAGCATCGCCAAGAACGCTGCCGCGCCTGTTATCGCCAGCGATTGGAAGAAAGCGCCAAAGCTGCAGTGAATGGCGGCTTCGACACGCTGTCCACCACGCTTGCGGTAAGCCCCTACCAGTTCACCGAAGTGATTCGCGAAGAGCTTGACCGCGTTTGCGCACAGTACGGCCTTATCCCCTACTTCGAGGACTGGCGCCCGTTCTACGACAATGCCACGGCCCGTAGCCGCGAAATGGGCATGTACCGCCAGAATTACTGCGGGTGCCGTTTCTCGATTGCCGAAGGACGCGCCACGCGCGAGTTCATCAAGCACCGCAATGCGCAGAAGAAGGCTCAAGAACGAGCGGCGCATGCAGACGAGATCGCCGCTGCCGAAGCAAAACGCAAAGAGCGCGCTGTTGAACGTAGCGCCTACAATAAGAAACAGGAGCGCAAACGCGCCGTCCTGAAAGCACTCAGGGAACAGCGCAACGCGTCATCCGAGGAATAAACCAACCACAAGGAAACCAACCGTGAAAACCAGTGACTTCGATTACGACCTGCCTCAAGAATTGATCGCCCAAGAGCCTGCAGCAGTTCGCGACGGCTGCCGCATGCTGGTGATGGACCGCGAATCCGGCGCTCTTGAGGACCGCATCTTCCGCGACATCGAGGAGTACCTGAACCCAGGCGACCTGCTGGTTGCCAACGAGACTCGCGTTCTGCCTGCGCGCTTGCTTGGCGCGAAGCGCAACACAGGCGGCCAAGCGGAGGTATTCCTTCTGCGCCAGGTGAAGGGCGATGCCGCACAGGCTTATCTTGACGACACCCCGACCGAATCTGTGAACCAGCAAGCGATTTGGGAAGTTCTCGTCCGCCCCGGCAAGCGCCTGAAACCGGGCAGTGGCGCCGTCGTCGACTTCGTCGGCCGCGACGGTCAGGTGGCTCTCTCCGCTGAAATCGTCGACTGGGCCGCCGCGAAGGAGGCCGAGTCCGACAAAAACGGAGTTGCGGAAGAGGCTGCCAAAGGCGAGCGCATCGCGCGCCTGACCACCACGCTCCCCTCGCTTGACGAGGCTCTGCATGCCGTGGGCCACACGCCGCTTCCGCCCTACATCAAGAACTACGCAGGCGACGAGGAGCTCTACCAAACGGTGTACTCGCGCCATGAGGGATCCGCCGCAGCCCCAACCGCGGGTCTGCATTTCACGCCCGAGCTTATCGAACGCCTTGAGAAGAAGGGCGTTCGTTGGGAAACCGTCGATCTGGAAGTTGGCCTGGACACGTTCCGCGTGGTTGACGAGGACGACCCCCTGCAGCATAAGATGCACACCGAGTTCTACACGGTGCCGCAAAGCACGGTCGATGCCATCAACGAAACGCACGCAGCAGGCGGTCGCGTGATCGCCGTGGGAACCACCAGCACGCGAAGCCTTGAAAGCGCTTGGGATGCCAATGCGAACGACGGAAGGGGCGCACTGGTCGCGCGCAACCGTGCAACCACCAACCTGTTCCTGTACCCCGGCAAGGAATTCCACGTGATCGACGGCCTGATCACCAACTTCCACGTGCCGCGCTCGACCCTCATGATGCTGGTCAGCGCTTTCTCGTCGCGCGACAACATCATGAATGCGTACCAGCACGCCATCGAAGAGCGCTATCGCATGCTTTCGTTCGGCGATGCCATGTTTTTGAAATAGCGCTCGACACCGATCGGCGCCGCCCAAAACCAATTACCGCCAGCTAAATCGCCTCACGTCCGGCGCCCGTCATCCCGCATAGCTGACAAAAGGCTCGAACCGATCCAACCGACGGTTCGAGCCTTTCTTGGACGCACGAAAAACGGCCCCGCGTTCGCGAGGCCGTTAAGCTTTGTTAGAAGAAAATCTTGGGGATTCCCAGACTTAGAGCTTCGTTACATTGCTTGCCTGGAGCTTGCCGTTCTGGCCCGTGGTGATTTCAAAGGAAACAGCCTGGCCCTCGTCGAGCGTCTTGAAGCCGTCCATCTTGATCTCAGAGTAATGGACGAACAGATCTTCGCCGCCCTCCTGAGAAATGAAGCCATAGCCTTTTTCCGGGTTGAACCACTTAACAGTACCTTGCGCCATCTTAAATCCTCTTTTCTCCCCCCGATGTCGTCGGAAGGGTAAAACTGCGTGCTGTATGGCGACAACACTTTGCCTTCACCTCAAAGGCAACGGGTTAACTATACGCTACCCGCACTGGTTTTCTCACGAGAGATTCCGCCGATAGTCCTTTTTTATGAGCAGAACGTCCGAGAATGAACAGTCACCGAAAAAACGGGCGAGATCAGCACGAACCTAAAAGATCTTCGAGGTCGTCAATACTACCGATGGGCAGCGACTCGAAGGCATCGAGATCATCGGGTTCGTCCGTTACCTCAAGCTGCGACAAATCGGCTAGATCATCTGGCAACTCGAAACCATATGACTGCGCAAGGGCTAGCGCCTGACGTTTGCGAACGTCGGCCAAATCGCGCTCGCAAGCATCCGTTAAATATTGGGACTCAAGAAGCAGCCCATGGGCTATATAAGACACTACCTGAGGGTCGACCCCCGAAACGCGCAGCACCTGGGCAATTGACTCAGGAGACAGCGAAAGGAGCGCCGCACCGTCAAGATCCGTAGCGGAAGAAATGGCGTTTTCAAGCGCCTGCGCGGCAAGAAGCGGATTGTCTTCTTTTTGGCGCTGCTGCAAGCTTCTTGCCAATGCCTGAAAGAACACCAGAAGCTGTTTCATGAGGTAATCACGCTGAAACATAAGCGACCCCTACATACCTTCCGGCGGCTTCACGCCCAAATGCTCGAAAGCACGCAGCGTTGCCTGCCTGCCTTTCGGCGTGCGAGCGATCAGACCGCACTGCATGAGAAACGGCTCGTACACGTCCTCGATGGTGTCAACGTCCTCAGAAAGCGCCGAGGCGATGGTGTTCACGCCAACCGGTCGGCCACCGAACTGCACGGCGAGGAGCTGCAATATACGATTGTCCATGGCGTCAAGACCAAGCGGGTCGACGTCGTAGAACGAAAGCGCCTCGGCAGCCACGTCTTCGTTAATTGCCCCGTCGCCACGAACCTGAGCCCAATCACGAACGCGTTTAAGCAAGCGATTTGCCAAGCGCGGCGTGCCGCGGGAGCGACGTGCGATTTCCAAAGCGCCGTCTTGCGTGATAGGCACGTCTAAGATGTCGGCTGATCGGCTTACGATAAGGGCAAGCTCTTCGGGGGTATAGTACTGAAGACGGAATGCAATTCCGAAGCGATCGCGCAAGGGACCCGTAAGCAAACCCGTACGCGTGGTTGCCCCGATAAGCGTGAAATGCGGCAGATCGATCCTGATGGAGCGAGCAGCGGGGCCTTTGCCTACCACGATATCGAGAACGTAGTCTTCAAGAGCCGGGTACAAGACCTCTTCAACCATGCGATTGAGGCGATGGATCTCGTCGATGAATAGAACGTCGCCCTCCTCGAGATTGGTAAGGATGGCGGCAAGATCGCCCGTGCGTTCGATGGCAGGACCGCTTGTCGTTTTGATATTAGAGCCAAGCTCGTTCGCAACAACGGTTGAAAGCGTCGTCTTTCCCAAACCCGGAGGGCCCGAGAACAAAATGTGGTCGACTGTCTCCCCGCGTTCCTTCGCAGCTTGGATCATGATGTCCAGAGAATCCTTGATCTTCTCCTGCCCGATGTAATCGGAGAGCATCTTCGGTCGCAGGCTGCGATCGAGCGCAAGGTCGTCCTCTTGTAAATCGGCAGACACCGCACGAGAACGCGCATCGCCGAACGAACCGCGCGCGGTCTGCGACAGCGAAGCCCCCACACCAGGGCGCGACGAACCGAAGCCGCCCGCATCGGGCGATTCGAACACCAAACCTTCTATTTCGACTTTAGTATTCATGACCACCTGTTATGCATTCGTTCCAAGTCGCTTCAACGCGTATTGTAGCAGCGCGCTATCGTTAGTCCCTTCAGGGGCTCCCTTCAATGCGAGATCGGCCTCGGCGGAGGTGAAGCCCATAGACAGAAGGGCCTCGCGTGCGATCTCGATAGTAGAGCTTGCCTGGTCGCTTTGTTTGGCGGGGGCGAACAAACTAACAGCATCTTGATCGAACGAGCCTTTTAACTCGAGAACGATACGCGATGCAGTTTTCTTCCCTACGCCAGGAATGCGCTGAACCGCCGCGATGTCTTGCTCGGAGATAATGCCAAGCAGAGCTTCGGGACTGTACGTAGACAAAGCCGCCAACGCCACCTTCGGTCCTACGCCGGAAACGCTGATGAGTTTCTCGAACAGCGCCTTTTCCTCGGCAGACAGGAAGCCGTAAAGAGACATGCCGTCGTCGCGCACCTGCATGTATGTGAAAATCTGAGCACGCTGGCCAATCTCGGGGAGCTTCGACAAGCTTGTTTGGGACATGCCGATCTCGAAGCCGACACCGTTCACATCAAGATAGACGCAAGTAAGCGTTTTAGCTTCGACGGTTCCCTTCAAGAACGAGATCATGGCACATTCCCCTTTTTTCATCGACGCGCAAACTGCGCGGTTAAGCCATCATGCGTGGTGAAGCATATCGCTGCGGCAAGGGCATCGGCCGCATGGTCGGGATGAGGCTCCTTCTCTAATGAGAGGAGCTGTTTGACCATGTAGGTGACCTGGTCTTTATCGGCCGTACCCGTTCCCACTACCGCCAGTTTGATCTGACGAGGGGAAAACTCGCCCACCTCAAGAGCGCCCTGCGAGCAAGCGACCAAGGCCGCACCTCGAGCTTGGCCCGTTGCGAACGCGGCGGTGATGTTCTGACCGAACCAAACCGTTTCGATACCGCAACATTGCGGATTGAAGCGATCGATAACGGCGGACATTTGCTCGTGTATCTTGCCAAGACGATGCACAAGCGGCCATGAGGCAGGCGTGCTAATGCAGCCGTAAGCCTCGCAGGCAAGCCTTGACCCCGACTGCCTGACGATTCCCCAGCCTGTGTTCGCAAGCCCGGGATCGATGCCCAGTATGACCCGTTCGACCGTCATGCCTCCCCTTGTGTTGTCGTTTTTTGCAATTATAGAACATCTGTTTGTGTTTCTCAAACAGAAACACCCGCCGCCCAAAAGAAAGGCGACGGGTGTTGGATTCCTGTTTGAAAGCGGGAGGTTACTCGGCGTCGAGAGCCTCTGCGATCTCGTCGGTGATATCCATTGCGTGGTAAACGTTCTGGAGATCCTCAAGCTCTTCCAGCTTGTCAATAAGGCGCATGACCTTCTGAGCATCGGAAACGGAAACCGTCGCCGGAGTGTTCGGGATCATGGTGAGCTCGGCGCCCTTGGTCTGGATGTCCTGGGCCTCGATAGCCTTCTTAACGGCCATGAGGTCGGTAGCGCCGGTGTAGACGATCCACTCGTCGCCGGCGTCCTCGTAATCGTCGCCGCCAGCCTCGGCAACGGCCATCATGAACTCGTCCTCGTCGGCAGCTGCGCCGTTCGGGGCAACAGGGTTCTTCTTGTCGCCGGTCTCAACCTCTTTCGGGACCATGATCTGGCCCTTACGGTCGAACTGGAACGCAACGGAGCCGGAGGTGCCCAGGTTGCCGCCATGATGGGCAAAGGCAGCGCGGACATCGGCAGCGGTACGGTTACGGTTGTCGGTAAGAGCCTCGCAGAAGATAGCGACGCCAGCAGGACCGTAACCCTCGTACGTCACGGTTTCGTAGTTGGCAGCATCCTTACCGGAGCCGAACGCCTTGTCGATAGCGGTTTTGATCTTGTCCTTGGGCAGCGAGTAGCCCTTGGCCTTCTCGATTGCGGCGGCGAGAGACGCGTTGTTGTCAGGGTTGGGGTCGCCACCCTCCTTGGCTGCAACGGTGATGTTACGGGCGAGCTTAGAGAACAAAGCCGAACGCTTAGCGTCCTGAGCGGCCTTGCGGTGTTTGGTGGTAGCCCACTTTGAATGACCTGACATGCGGTTCCTTCCAATAGCGCAATAAACAGCGATAGATTTTAGCACACAAGGAACACAAGGCGAGATCTACTACAGGAACTGCAAAAAGGCGCAACCCCGACCTCGTCGAGGTTGCGCCCGAACGAACCTGGATCCCCGGCCGCAAGCTCGCATATTCCGTTGGATAGCTAGGCGAAACGCTACTCTTGCGTCGAAGCGCCGCCCTCCGCACCCTGGGCGGCTTGAGCGGCAAGGAGGTCGGGAAGGATCGAGGACTTGCCCCCGAAATTGGACGGAAGAACGACCGTCGAAGACCTGCCCGACTCGGCGAAAGACCCCATCATCTCGACCCACTGGGTGTAGGCGAATAGATCGTTGGCCTCCTGGGAGGAAACGCCCGAGGACTTGATGGTGTCAAGCGACGCAGCGATGCCGTCGGCGATGGCTTTGCGCTGGTTGGCAATGCCGATACCCGTTTGCTCCATAGCCTCGGCCTGAGCCCTTGCGGCAACGACGGTCTTGGTACGCTCGGCCTCGGCAAGCGCCTTGGCAGCCTCTTGATCGCGCTGAGCGGAGTTGATGGCGTTCATAGAGCGCTCAACGTCCTTGGGCAACTCGATATTGGTGATAAGCGTCGTGATGATGTCGTAGCCATAGCCCGCCATGAGCTCGGTGACAGAATCCTTCACGTTCTGCGCAATGAGGTCCTTGTTGTCGAACACCTCGTCAAGCGTGTAACCGGGGATCGCGGAGCGCAGCGCGTCGGCGATATAGCTTTCCATCTGATCGATGGGGTTGCTCAGGATGTAGTAACTACGGTAGACGCCCGACTGCTCAACCGACTGAGCCGGCATCTGATCGACACGGAACTGAACCGAAACGGCCGTGCCGATGGTCACGTTATCCTTCGTCTTGCCGTTAAGCGAGTAGCGGGCTTCCTGCGTTCGCAGGTTGACGTTGGCGGCACGGCGCTCGATGAACGGGATCAGGAAATGAAGGCCGGGGTTCACGATACGGTTGAACTTGCCAAGACGCTCGATGATCGATGCTTCCTGCTGGCGCACCACGAAGAGAACCGGAGAGCCAAGCGCCGTGGAGACGATCGAAGCCACAATGAAAATGAACAGAAGGGTTGCCAGAATCATAGGATGGTCCTTTCCTTGGGAACACCCCAATACTAACTGAAATAGTCATTCCCTGCTTAGCGAAGGCGCCTCAATCGCGCTCGGGCCATATGGTTGCATCGGGCGACGGGCGCAGCATCACCCCATCATCAACCATTGCCGAGCCCACTTCGCAGTACCAATCGCTCGCTCTTGCGATCATCGTCGCTATCTCGTCCTCCGAAAGCATCCGCACAACACGGGCAGGCGAGCCAAGAATCAGGCTGCCGGGTTCGAATATTTTGCCCTGAGTGACCAAAGACCCCGCGCCTATCAGGCAGTTCTCACCGATAACGGCCCCGTCCATAACGATAGAGCCCATACCCACCAGCGAGTTATCGCCGATAACACAGCCGTGGAGAACCGCTCTATGGCCCACCGTGACATGATCGCCAATGACAAGCGGGGTGTTTTCGCTCACATGGAAAACGCATCCCTCTTGAATGTTAACTTCGCGCCCGATCGAAACAGGAGCCGCATCGCCGCGAATGTGCGTTCCCGAGAACACCGTGCAACGCGGGCCGATGTTGACGTCCCCCACCACCGTGCAGTGCAAAGACAGCTGCGCCGTTGGATCGATCTTCACCTTATGGAAGTCCATGGCGACTTCGCGCTTCTTACATGCACCGGATTCCGACATAGCTCCCCTTCCTTTCCTGCGCGCTATACTACAGCTATCGCTCGACTGCGGCAAAACGCGGCCGTGGCCAAAACTGACATCGATTTGGAGGTTGTCTCATGATCAAAATCTACGGTATGCCCTCGTGCCCCGACTGCGAGTACGTCCATCATCAGATCGAAAACCGCTCCGACGAGTTCGAGTCCATCGACATCGGCGAGCACGTGAAGAACCTGAAGGAGTTCATGCATCTCCGCGACAACAACCCCGTCTTCGATGAAGCGAAGGAAAACGGTTGGTTGGGAATCCCCTGCTTCGTGAAGGAAGACGGAACGGTCACCCTCACCGCCGAAGAAGTGGGGCTGAAGTCGAAGCCCGCGGACGGCGAGGCATGCAAGCTTGACGGATCGGGCTGCTAAACAAATCGAACCGCGAAACGAAGACGGGCGCCGAAACGGCGTCCGTCTTTCTTCATGCAGCAAAAATATCGCCCTAGGACGGGATGCGCTCACGGAAATCGGGTACCGTGAGCGGATGCAGTCACAAGGCGGGATGCGGACACAAAGCTCGAACCCCGCGGTCGGATGCAGCCACAGGGTCCAATTCCCGCAAGCACGAACGCCCGCTAGAAAAACCAGATCGCATGCGCCTATTCGCGCGCCGGAGGCAGCTCGCCCGCAACCAGTTTCAGCAGGTCGTCTTCAGAAAGAACAGGGACGCCCAGGGAAACCGCCTTGTCGTATTTGCTTCCCGCCGCCTCACCCGCAATCAGGAAGCTCGTCTTCTTAGAGATGCTAGACGAAACCTTCGCGCCGCGCGCTTTGAGCTGCGCACTAGCCTCATCACGCGTCATCCCGCTTTGAACCAAGGCACCGGTAAGAACGAAGGTCAGACCCTCAAGCGTCTGAGGGAGCTCCTCCCCCTCGTCGGCCGCCGCATTCTCCATAACGACGCCGCGCAATGCAAGACGATCGATGACTGCGACGTTATCGGGCGTGCGCAGGAACACGTAAATACTGTGGGCGATCTTCGGGCCGATGCCCTCCACAGCCGCCAGAGACTCCTCACTTGCCTCGCGAAGCTCCTGCATGGACGAATAACGTGCCGCGATAGCCTCGGCTGTGGTCTTGCCCACATGGCGGATGCCGATGCCGAACAAGACGCGCGCGAAGCCGCGATTCTTGCTCTCCTGGATCTGATCAACGAGTTTCTTCGCGATCGTGGATCCTAGGCGGATCGCATTGCCTTCCTTATTGACGCGACCCATATCAAGCAAAGAAAGCTCGACCTCGTCAAGCATATAATAGTCCGCCACATCGGAAAGACGGCCCGACTCTACCAGCCTGCCGACGATTTCCTCGCCCATACCGTCGATATCCATAGCGTTGCGCGATGCCCAATGGATCAAACGCTCAAGCGCCTGAGCGGGACAATCGATAGAGATACAACGATGGGCCACCTCGCCCTCGTCGCGAATGACCGGGCTTCCGCAGCTGGGGCAAGCCTCGGGCATATGCCAAACCGCCGCATCCTTCGGACGAAGAGATAGCACAGGACCCAGGATCTCGGGGATGACATCGCCTGCCTTGCGCACGATGACGGTGTCGCCAATGCGCACATCCTTACGATGGACTTCGTCTTCGTTGTGCAACGTGGCGCGAGCCACCGTCGAGCCCGCCACCACAACGGGATCGAGCTCGGCAACCGGCGTAAGGGCGCCCGTACGCCCAACCTGCACGGTAATGTCACGCAGGATGGTGGTTTTCTCTTCGGGCGGGAACTTGAAGGCGATTGCCCAGCGCGGCGCGCGTGCGGTGAAACCCATGGCCTCTTGCTTGGCAAACGAGTTCACTTTCACCACAACGCCGTCGATCTCATAAGGAAGATCGGATCGCCTCTCAATGCAGCGTTCGCAGAAAGAGCGCACTTCCTCGCGTGAATTCGTGCGAATGACGTCAGGGTTCACGTGGAAACCGGCGGTGCGAAGCCACTCAAGCATCTCAAACTGACCCTCGGCGGCAATGGCGCGCTCATCGGCGATAGCGTAGAGGAACGTCGACAGATCACGCTGCCCCGTCACCGCAGCATCCTTCTGACGCAAGCTTCCCGCCGCCGCATTGCGCGGGTTGGCGAACGGCTGCTTACCGTTTGCCTCGGCTTGCCTGTTCAGCGCCTGGAAGCTCGACTTCGGCATGTAAACCTCGCCGCGGAGCTCCAAAGACCCTTCGCGCACGACATCGGACATGCCCTGATCGCGAAGGCGTAAAGGCACGTCGCGAACCGTGCGGATATTGACGGTGACATCCTCACCCGTAGTTCCGTCGCCGCGCGTAGCGGCGCGGACAAGCCGCCCGTCCTCATACGTCAAAGCGATGCCCGAACCATCGATCTTCAACTCACAGGCAAGCTCGGGAAGCTCGCCGAAAAACTCGACGACGCGATCCATCCATGCATCAAGCTCTTCGAGGTTCATCGCGTTGTCCAGCGAGTACATGCGCTGCTCATGGCGTACCGGCGCGAACTGCTCGCCCACGTAACCGCCAACGCGTTGCGTTGGGCTAGACGGATCGATGAACTGCGGATGAGCCTGTTCGAGGTCGCGCAATTCGCGCATGAGGGAATCGAAGGCCGCATCCGAGATCTCGGGGGCGTCCTTCGCGTAATACAAATAGGTGTGATGCTCGATCTCGCGGCGCAGCGCCTCGATGCGCTCCTTCGCCTGAGCTTCATCCAATACCGATTCGTCGTCGAACAGAGTCGGCGTGTCTGACATCTTTCGCTCCTTCGAAAATCGAAAGCGACCGAGATCGAACCAAACGGTTAACCGATCAGTTCGATGATCGCCTGAGGTATGCAATCGGCCACGTCTTCAGCGCGCACGCCGAACGACGTGAAGCGCCTACCCGCAGCGCGACCCGCTTTAGCATGCAAGGTTGACCCAAGAACGCCAGCTTGAAGCGGCGGCACGCCCTGGGCGGCCAATGACGAGATCATACCCGCTAAAACATCGCCCGTGCCGGCTTTCGCCAAATCGGGGGTTCCTTCGGTTACCGCAAACGTGCGCTCGCCGTCCGAGACAAACGTATCGGGCCCTTTAAGCACAACGGTGAAACCGTATGCGAGCGACAACATCGACGCCAGCCTTGCAGGGTTCCTGACATCAAGCGAAAACGGCTTGGCAAGGCGGGCCGCCTCTCCAAGGTGGGGCGTGACAACGGTTTCCAATCCGCGCTCGAACCTGCGGCGCAGCAAACGACGCCCCTTCTTGGTGGCCAAGGTGTCAAGCGCGCCGCCATCGACAAGAACCGGGCAAGCGGCGTTCTTCAGCGCCGCGAAAACGAGTGCCTCGGACTCCTCTTCCGCCGAATCGAACCCGGGGCCGATGCACAGCGCCTGCGGATGACTAGGCGCCATAACCGAAAGATCGCAGGCATCCCACCCCTTTCGGGAGGAAATCACCAGCGAAGGGCTTGCCGAGACGAGAAGAAGTTTCAACGAAGCGGGCACGACGACCTCGACGTAGCCCGCGCCCATACGCTCAGCGGCGGCGGCAGACAGGCATGCTGCGCCAGGATAGCGGTTGCTGCCCGCAACAAGCGTCAGCTTCCCGCGCGTGTATTTGTTGGCGTCCGCTCGAGGAAACGGCAGGAAGGAAACCAGCTCGTCGTTCGACGCGGCGAAGATCGGTGCGCCATCGATGTTCCAACTGCTTGACCTGGCAACCGCCACTCGATCGTCAGCGCCACGCTCGGCGTCCTTTTTAGCGGCTTTCACTTTGTTTGCGATGATTCCCATGGAAGTCCTAAAGATCGTCCAGCATGCTGCGAGTTTCCTTGAACTTGCGCGTCAGCTCCTCCATAGGGCCGATGCGCTCTTCGCTTGCCTTTTTCGAGCTTTCGGTAATGGCCATCGCGCAAGCAACAGCCTCGGTATGCGTGTACGAAAGAGACAGAGGGATGTCGCGCACACCGCGCTTTTTCGCGATATCCTTCGCGGCACCACGCAGCACGACGAAAGGTCGACCCTTCGCATTGCGACGAACCTCGATGTCAAGCACGCCAATGCCCTCGGAAAAACCGGTGCCTAGCGCCTTGACCACCGCCTCCTTCGCAGCGAACCTCAAGGCATAGTGGGTTTCAGGCGAAGCGGACTTCTCGCAATATTCCTGCTCGTCAGCGGAAAACACCAATCGCGAGAACGAGGGAGAGCGATCAAGGATCTTGCGCATTCGCTCGATTTCGACGATATCGACGCCAAGGCCGACGTTCTCCGCATCGAACACACGCTCGTCTTGCTCAAGTTCATCAATCCCTGAAGAAAGCGCCTCCCGTGCCTCAACGCTTTCGGCCGAGTCGCCCTCGGCCGCGCCCGCCGACGGCAAAGCGCCACACTGCGAGCCCTCGTCTTGTTCGACCAAACCGTCGGACGCGAACAGACGATCACGCGCGAAACCAAGCGTCACCTCGCCCAACGCCATGTTGGCGAACTCGTCCGCTAGCTCATTTGAAGCCGCTTCGTCCTCAAGATGGTCTTCGATCTCGTAATCCCACTCTTCCTCTTGGGTCATGATCACTCCACTGTAACCGCTTTTGCCAAATTACGCGGCTGGTCGACATCGCATCCACGCAGCACGGCAATCGACCGCGCCAGCAACTGCAGCGGCACGCTCGCCGTAATGGCGGACAGAGCATCGCGAACCTTGGGGATATAGATCACATAATCGGCGTGGTTCTTGATGTCCTCGTCACCCTCGGTTGCAATGACGACGATCTTCGCACCGCGGGCACGGCTTTCCTGCAAGTTAGAAACAACTTTATCGTAAACGGGGCTCTTCGTGGCAATGGCAATAACGGGAAAACCATCGTCGATAAGAGCAATGGGTCCGTGCTTCATCTCGCCGGCAGGATAGGCCTCGGCATGCAGGTAGCTGATCTCCTTCAGCTTCAGCGCGCCTTCGCGGGCAACCGCAGCACCCATGCCGCGTCCAATGAACAGGGCGCTTGAAGCATCCTTGCAGGCAGCCGCCGCTTGATCAACGGCGTCCGTGCACGAAAGGATCTGCTCGACTTGCTCGGCAGTATCGGCAAGCTCGCGGAACAGCAGGCGAATTTGATTCATCTTGAGCTTGCCCTTCGCCTGGGCAAGGAGCATTGCCAAAAGCGTCAAGCTGACAACCTGGCCAAGGAACGACTTCGTTGAAGCAACGGCGATCTCTTTGTTGGCCTTCGTGTAAATAACACCGTCCGACTCGCGGGCAACCGGGCTTCCCAGCACATTGGTGATGCCGAACACGCGGGCGCCCTTCACCTTCGCGTCGCGAATCGCAGCCAAAGTGTCGGCGGTCTCGCCCGATTGGGAGACAGCAACAACCAGGGTGGTCGGCGTGATGATCGGGTTGCGATAGCGGAACTCGCTTGCCACCTCGACCTCGGTCGGGATGCGGGCCCACCCCTCGATAAGCTCTTTAGCCACCAAGCCGGCATGATAGCTCGTCCCGCACGCGATAACGTAAACGCGATCGATGAGATTAAGCTCTTCGGGGCTCATGTCCAGCTCATCGATCTCAAGCGCTCCGTTGACCAGACGCCCAGCAAGCGTGTCGCGGATAACGCGCGGCTGTTCATGAATCTCCTTCAGCATGAAATCGGGGTAACCGCCCTTTTCGGCGACATCGATATCCCATGTGACGTGCGTGGGCTTCACATCAATCGGTTCCCCATGCGAGTCGAAGAAGTCGGCCCCGTTCGCAGTCAACTTCGCGAACTGCCCGTCGTCGAGAACGACGACGTCACGCGTCGCACCGATAACCGCGATAGCATCAGAAGCCAGATAGCAGCCGCCTTCTGCCACCCCAACGATAAGCGGGGAATCCTTTCGCGTGGCGACGATGACGCCCGGCTCGCGATCATCAACGACAGCAAGGCCGTACGAACCTACGATCTGCGTGGTTGCCTCGCGGACCGCATCAAGAAGATCGCCTTCGTAGCAGTCTTCAATCAAGTGAACGACGGTTTCGGTGTCGGTACTCGACGCGAACGAGTGCCCTTCGTTTTCAAGACGGTCGCGCAAGTCGGCGAAATTCTCGATGATGCCATTGTGAACGATGGCGATGTGCCCGTCGCAGGAAACATGAGGGTGCGCATTGGCCTCGGAAGGGCGGCCATGCGTAGCCCAACGCGTATGCCCGATGCCGCACGTCCCCTTAAGATCGAAATGAGAGACGGTGTGTTCAAGGGCCTCCACGCGACCACGGCGCCTGACAACCTGCAGGCCGCCCGCCTCCTCCACCGCGATACCAGCGGAATCGTAACCTCGATATTCAAGGCGCTTCAGTCCATCAATGAGAATGGGGCTTGCATCCTTAACCCCGGTGTAGCCGACAATGCCGCACATGAGCATCCCCTTCGAAGAATCGATTTATGCTCGGCAGGCTTTTCATTGAACGAGGATCACAAATCAAGCGAGCCCTCGGCCAATCGCTTGCCTCTCGAAAAAACGCACCTCATTGTACGGCAACGAAAAGCGCCCTGCGGCGGCAAACACAAGATGCGAAATAGTTGGTAACCAACGCTTAATCTTCGATTGAAAACAGGAAATCCCTGTCAGGGAAAATGCCTAAAACCGTCATGTAGACGTTCGACAGCGGTTGAACGGCTGACAGAACGAACGTGTAGCGTACGCCTCCCACCAGTTACGAGATGGCGGCGTTTCGCACCTATCGAACGCTAAACGAACCCCGCAAGCACTGCCCCTCGAAACATCCGACCTAAGAAAGGGGCATACATGATTTCAAGTAACCGAATCGGGAGTTCGGCGGAAAACACGCTTCGGCAATCAATCCCATTCCGAACCCTCCGTTGCATCCTCGCGATTCTATTGATGCTCATGCTGGCCGCTCCCTCTCTGGCGCTGCCAAGGATGGCGCTTGCAGGAAACGAGCCGGCACCCGCCAGCAACACGACATGGGACGAGTTGAAGCCTTTTCTTGAAAGGGGGCTCGGCGTCCCCTACCTGTTCGGAGGCTCCGACGAATCCGGCTGGGATTGCTCAGGCTACGCAAGCTGGGCGTTCAGCACCTGCGGGAACACGAACTACACCCATTACACCACCACCTTCGAAAACGAGCTCGCCGCACAAGGCAGCTTCGTGATGCAAGGCGCGGGAGGCGACCTTCGAGACGAACGCATGGAGCCGGGAGACATCATTTTCTTCTACAGCGCAGGCGTCAGCGAACCCACACATATGGGCGTCATCGGCGAACGCGTCGACGGCATCGTCATGGTCTACCACGCCTTCACAAACTCATTCGCGGACATTTACGGCAACCGAGGAACCATGCTCCAGGGCCTCGATGCGAACCCAGGGTCAACGCTGCCGGGTATATGGAACATGACCAGCGGGCACGGCAAAGGGCATTGGTCAAAATTCACCGTTTACCGCGGCGTGGCCTCGACGGGCTCTCTTGCGCTAGCAAAAAGCTCAGCTAATACCGACATGACGGATGGAAACGAAAATTACTCGCTCGAAGGAGCCGTCTACGGCGTCTATCCCTCGCGTTCCCAAGCTCAAGACAGCGTTGACGCCGTGACGACGATGACCACGGACGCTGCTGGCAAAGCGCAGGTCGACGATATCAAACGCGGAACATACTGCATCAAAGAGATCTCCCCTTCGCCTGGATTCGCACTCGACGAAACCATCTACGAGGCAACCGTGAACAGCGGGGAGATCACGACGAAAGAAGTGAAGGAAGCCCCGCAAAGCAACCCAGTCTCCCTTCTTGTTTCGAAAGCAGACGGCGACACCGACCGCAACGAAGCACAAGGAGACGCATCGCTCGCGAAAGCGCAGTTCGAGTTCTCGTTCTACGGTGGCCAGTACTCTTCGCGCACCGAAGCAGAAGCCGCAGCGAACTCCGGCGTCGCGAAGCGCGTCTGGATCATGCAAACCGACGAGAGCGGCCGAATCAACCCCACCTCCCCGGACAGCACGTTTCCCGTGCACGGCCCTGACGGCAGCATAATCTCAACCGAACCCTATTTCGTCTCCGGCGACTCCCCGTTCACCACAACCGACGGGCAGCTTGCGCTGCCCCTAGGAACGCTGATCATTCGCGAGGTCATGGCCCCTCAAGGCTATTTGATCAGCGACTCCTCCGACCACCTTGCCAATGTGACGGGAGGCGGCACCGAAGAAAGCGTCTTCGCGTTCAGCGCTCCTTCCATATCCGAGCAGGTTCAACGCGGCGGAATCGCCGTCGGCAAGATCGACCGCGAGAACGGCGGGCATCTTCCCTCGGGATCCGCAACGCTCGCAGGGGCGGTCTTCAGCATCGTGAACGACTCCGCAGCATCCGTCGTAGTTGACGGCATCGAATTCTTGCCTGGCAGCGTGGTTGCAGCCATCGAAACCGACGAGAACGGTTGCGCACGCACGACCGAGAACGCCCTCCCCTTCGGCACCTACATCGTCACGGAAACGAAAGCCCCTGACGGGTACTTGCTGGACGCGAACTCGCGTTCGTGGAGCAAAACAGTCCAGATTCGCGAAGAAGCTGTCTACGACCTCACCAGCACCGCCAACTCCGTTGACGATCAGGTGAAGAGGGGCGACTTCTCGTTCAGCAAGGTCGACGGCCGTACGATGGAACGACTTGCCGACGTTCCGTTCCTGATCACCAGCAAGACCACCGGCGAATCGCATGTCGTCGTCTCCGACGAGAACGGCATGGTCGACACCTCCGCCAACTGGAATCCCCACACGCACGAGACGAACGCGAACGACCGGATCGCCGACACCGAGATCGGCCCCAAGGCCGACTCGAGCGACAACACCGGCATCGTCGACGTCAAGCCGGACTCTCGCACAGGCATCTGGTTCTCGGGTCGTACGGACATCACTACAGAACCCGACGACTCGCTTGGCGCGCTCCCCTATGACACATACGTCGTCGAAGAGATCCCTTGCAAGGCGAATGCCGACAAAGCTCTCGTCTCTTTCACTATCACAGTCTCGCGCGATAAGACGAACCTCGACCTAGGAACCGTCGACGACAATCCCGGACCTTCCATCAGAACCGAACTCGCAACGCTTAATGGGGGACACGCCAGCGCGCAAGGCGCGGGTGTCACTCTCATCGACGAAGTCGCTTACAACGGGCTCACTCCTGGAAAGACCTACACGATCAAAGGAACGTTACACGCAATGCAAGAAGACTCCGACGGAAACAAAACCGACGCCGGAGCCATCCGCGATGCCGATGGCAGCGAAGTGACCGCCGAAACGACCTTCGAGGCCTCCGCTCCCGAAGGCGCCGCCAATGTCGAATTCACCTTCGACGCCTCCGCCATCGACGCCTCCGCTGTGGTCGCCTTCGAGACGCTTGAGGTCGACGGCAACGTAGCGGCAGAGCATTCAGACATCACCGACGAAAAGCAAACCGTTTGGTTCCCCTCGATCAAAACCAATCTTTGCAACAAGAATGCAGGCGCCACACCTTCGGCCGAGGGCAAAATCGTTCTCGTTGACGAGGTCTCCTTTGAGGGCCTGGCGCCCGGTAAGCCATACTCTATCGAAGGAGAGCTGCACGTGAGAAGCAAAGACGGCATCGATTCCGGCATCGCTGTCGATAAGAACGGTTTCGAAATCCGCTCGTCTCAACTATTCGTACCGGAATCAAGCCATGGGACAGCGTCCGTCGCCTTTAGCTTCGAAGCGCCGGATCTTGCAGGTGAAACCGTCGTCGCCTACGAAAAACTGACTGACAATGGCATCGTGCTAACCGAACATGCAAACATCTCCGACGACGATCAATCCATCTCGTTCCCCACGATCGCAACGACGGCGCGCTGCAACGAGTCGGACAGCAACGAGGTCCCCTCGGTTCTTGGCAAAGCGACCATCATCGACACCGTGAAGTACCGAAATCTAATCGAAGGGAAAACCTACACCCTGCAGGCGACCCCGCATCTTGCCAGCATTTCCGAAGACGGCACGATCACCGATGCAGGCGCCCTTAAAACGGAAGAAGGAACAGAAATCTGCGCCCAAGCAAGCTTCACGGCCGACACCACCTCCGGAACCGCAGACGTGAAGATCGAGATAGATCCTTCAAAACTGAAAGGCGAAACCATCGTCATGTTCGAGGAGTGCTACGACGGCGAAACGCTCGTCGCCGCGCATGCAGACATCAACGCAAAGGAGCAGACTCTGACGGTCCCCTCGATTATGACTTTGGCGCGCGATGGAAAGACCGCGTCGCACGAGGGCAGCATCGCCAAAAACTCGACCATCGTCGACGTCATTCGCTTTGAAAACCTCACGCCCGGAAAGAAATACTCTGTAACGGGCTCGGCCCATATCGTCGCAGAGGACGGCAAAAGCGCCGATCGAGAAGAGATCGGCAGCAACTCGATGGATTTCATTCCCGACGCGCCGAACGGGGAGGTCGAGGTTGCCATCTCTGTCGATTCCGCCAAACTCGAAGGGAAAACCGCAGTGGTTTTCGAACGAGTCAAAGACGAGAACACGTTGATTGCAGCACATGAGGACGCATCCAGCAAACCCCAATCGGTCTCTTATCCTGCGCCGAAAGCTGAAGCGCCCGGCAAAAAGCCTGGTCTCACGAAAACGGGAGACCCGATGAAAATTGCAATTGGCGGCCTTCTAACCGTTGCAGCTGTCGGCATCGTCACCGCGGCCGTCGCCATAAGGTGCCGTCGAGGCTAACCCTCTCGACGCTATTCGCCGCGTTCGGTTTCGGGCCCGTCGAAGCCCCACATGCGAACCTCGGGCTCAAGCCGAACGCCGACATCGTCAAAAACCTCCTGCTGAACGGCATGGATAAGGTTAACGACATCGGAGGCCGTCGCGCCTCCGATGTTCACAACGAAGCCGGCGTGCTTGCGAGACACTTCCGCCCCACCGATGCGGAAACCCTGCAAGCCCGCGTCTTGAATCAGCTTGCCCGCGTAATACCCCTCAGGACGCTTAAAAGTTGAGCCTGCGCTCGGAAGCTCAAGGGGCTGCTTCTCAAGCCTGCGCGCCTCTAGGTCATCCATGCGCTCTTTAATGGCTGTAGGGTCGTCGAAACGAAGCTGAAGCGTCGCACTCAAAACAACCATGTCTTCATCGGACATCATGCTCCTGCGATAGCCCCACGCAGCCTCTTCTGCTGAGATCTCGACTAGCTCGCCCTCTCGCGTCAGACAAGAAAGGGAAACGGCGACGTCCTTGAACTCGCCGCCGTATGCTCCAGCATCCATGATGGCAGCCCCGCCGATAGAGCCAGGAATCCCACTTGCGAACTCATAGCCCGCAAGGCCAGCTTCGAGCGCCGCTTGGGCGACTTGTTCGTTTGAAGCACCAGCCTCAGCGACAAGAACATCGCCCTCGACCTTAACGCTGCTGAGATTCTCGGCCAACCTAATGGTCACCCCGGGCAAGCCCGCGTCAGAGATCAGCAAGTCGCTGCCAAGACCCATCACGCGCCACTCAGCTCCGAATTCACGACAAGCCGCCACTACAGCCGCAACTTCTTCCGTACTTGAAGGAAGAACCAAAACCTCGGCGGGGCCGCCAATACGAAACGTCGTATAGTCAGACAGGGGCGCATCAACAAGCACGCCCTCATTGCCCGAAATCTCGCAAAGCCTCTTAACAAACTCGGGGGAAACACTTTTGAAACCTTGCTCCGAAACCATGCGGCAGCCTTTCGATTGAGATCATTTCCCCACATGATAAGGCAATAGGAGGGTTGCCGTAAAACTCCCAGCCTTTCCCCATGAGCCCATTCGGCGAATATCATCGGCCCGTCTCTACCAAACGCTTGACTCTCCCCCTCTACGGTCTATACTGAAATCGTCATATGAACGATTGTTCATATGACGATACGTGAAAGGATGATCATGAGCGTACCGCACGACCACGACGATCCAGAGATCTGCCAGCATAAAACATGCACGTCAACCGAGGATTTTGAAAGCGAGCTCCCCGACGAGGAAATCCTCTATGATCTCGCCGATCTATTCAAGATCTTCTCTGACACCACACGCATCAAGATCCTGTTCGCGCTGATGAACGGTGAACTTTGCGTTGCAGACATCGCCGAAACAGTAGGCGCTTCCCAAAGCGCCGTCTCTCACCAGTTGCGCATCTTGAAGCAATCGCGCCTTGTCAAATTCCAGCGCGACGGCAAAAACGTCGTCTACTCGCTTTCCGACAGCCACGTCCACACCATGCTTGATCAAGGCTTGACGCACGTTTGCGAATGACAGCGAGCGCACATGGACCCTATCGCAAGCATCACACCCCTCAGGAACCACGCGGTCACCCGCGATAACCAACAACCCTATCAATAACCACTGGAAGGAATCAGCATGCGTAAGGCAATCAAACTCGACGGCGAGATCTGCGCGAACTGCGCCGGCAAGATCCAGGACAAGATCAGCAAGATCGATGGCGTCAACAGCGTCAGCATCAACGCCATGACCATGAAATTCACCTTGGATGCCGCCGATGACAAGTTCGACAGCATCGTGAAGGAATCAGTGAAGGTCTTCAACGACGTCGAGCCCGACTGCGAGGTTCTGGCTTAAGAGCGCCCGACCACACCGACACATTTAACCAACTTGTCAACACCAACGGCAAGGCCCGTGCAAACCCTGCGCCGCGCCTTGCCGTTCGTCTTTCCCCTTTTTTCACTTAAGGAGCCACCATGTCCCAAGGCCTTACGAAAAAGCAGCGCAAGAAACGCAACCGCATCGTCGTAGCGCTAACGATCTTCTTTGCTCTTATCGTGCTTGACGACGTCGTTAACATTTTCGACCAGCTACCCTACGGCCTCTGGTTCGAGTTCGCAGCCTTTCTTGTCCCCTATCTCATCGCCGGTTACGACGTTCTCGGTAAAGCCTGGCATGGCATCATCCACAAACAACCTTTCGACGAGAACTTGCTCATGGCCATTGCCACCATCGGCGCATTCGCACTCGTCTTGTTCCCCGAAGCTGAACCGCACATGGCCGAAGGCGCTGCCGTTATGCTGTTCTACCAGGTAGGCGAGCTATTTGAAAGCTACGCAACCAATAGAACCAGGCGCTCGATCTCGGAAATGATGGACATCGCCCCTGATTACGCGAACGTCGAATCCGATAACGGCGAGCTTGCCCAAGTCGACCCTGGCGAAGTGAAGGTCGGCGATGTCATCGTCGTGAAGCCTGGTGAGCGCGTGCCGCTTGACGGTGTCGTGATCGAAGGAAGCAGCCAGCTCGACACCAGTGCCTTAACCGGAGAATCCGTGCCGCGCGTGGTAGAAGAAGGCGGCGAGGTTATTTCCGGTTGCGTGAACATGACCGGCGTTCTTCGCGTCCGCACCACCAAACCATATGGCGAATCCACCGTACAACGCATTCTCGAGCTCGTGGAAAACGCCAGCGAGAAAAAGGCGCGCACCGAAAACTTCATCTCGCGCTTCGCCCGCTACTACACCCCCATCGTCGTCGGACTTGCCGCCCTCATCGCCGTCGTCAGCCCGTTCTTCGGCTCAACCCTTACGGCAAGCGTGCAGGGAGCCCTTGTCTTCCTGGTCGTCAGTTGCCCATGCGCACTGGTCATCTCCGTTCCGCTTTCGTTCTTCAGCGGAATCGGCGCCGCAAGCCGTATCGGCGTTCTGGTGAAAGGTTCAAGCTATCTGGAAACCCTTGGGGCGGTTAACACCGTCGTCTTCGACAAGACGGGCACGCTTACAAACGGCTCCTTCAACGTTGTTGCCGTTCACACCGAAGCGGGCGTCGATCCCGACCTCGTGCTTTCGTATGCAGCGCACGCAGAAGCCTATTCCGATCACCCCATCGCGCTGTCTGTCAAAGAAAGTTACTCGGGCGCCATCGACCAAACCCATATCGCTAAGGTCGAAGAGCGCTCGGGCAAGGGCGTTGCCGCCACGGTCGACACACATAAGGTCCTTGTTGGAAACGACAAGCTCATGAAAGAAAGCGGCATCCCCTTCCATGACTGCGAGCTGGTTGGAACCATTCTCCACGTTGCCCTTGACGGAACCTATATCGGCCATATCGTGATCGCCGACGTAATCAAAGACGATGCGAAAGCGACAATCGAGGCGCTTCATGCCGCTGGCGTCTCGAAAACCGTCATGCTCACTGGCGATCGTGAGGAAGTCGCCGCAGCTGTCGCAAAAGAACTTGGCATCGACGAATATCGCGCGCAGCTCATGCCGCAAGATAAGGTTGCCAACGTCGAACACCTTATCGCATCCGAGTCGGGCAAAGGCAAGGTGGCTTTTGTGGGAGACGGTATCAACGACGCCCCGGTTCTTATGCGCGCCGACATCGGCATTGCCATGGGTGCGATGGGCTCTGACGCAGCAATCGAAGCCGCCGACATCGTTCTTATGGACGATAAGCCCTCCAAGATCGGCGACGCAATCAAAATCGCACGTAAAACAATGCGCATCGTGTGGCAGAACATCGTCTTCGCCATCGGCGTCAAGATCGTCATCATGATCCTCGCGCTTCCGTTCATCGGTATCGCCACCATGTGGCTGGCCGTTTTCGGAGACGTCGGCGTGTCAGTTCTCGCCATCCTAAACTCTATGCGCGCGCTGAAAGCATCTCATTAGCACCGCGCCAATCAGAACATGACACCAAAAAGGAAAGGCCAGCGATCAGTTCGCTGGCCTTTCCTACTTTGATTAAACGCCAAGGGTCTTGCTTACCGACTAAAGCCCTCGCCGAAGGGTGCATTCCAAATACTAAACATCGCGTTCGAACGGCATAGGATCATCCTGCTTACCCCACTGAGGGACGTCGAACTGATAGACCCAGTAGCCCGTTGCACGAACGATCAACAGGTTCGCGAAGAGGGCGGCCATGACGGACACGAACGCCAAAACCAGGCACCCGATCACGACCAAAAGTATGAGACCGCTCGAAGCCATTGCCGCACCGCTGGTTGATGTCACCGCACCAGTGGCGGACGCAGTGAAGAAAGCAACGCCGAACGTAGCAAAGGCCACGAAAGAGCCGATCATGACTGCAATGAAAATCACCACGCCTGCGATGATCTCGGCGACCACGCTCAAACCCAAAAGGCGTGCAGCGCCCTTAGTATCCTGCTTGATCATTTTCACGACGCGACCGAACTGGAATCCAGCGCTCAATCGATCGTAAATAGCCATGCGCACGCAACAAATAGAGCCGAAAATCGTCGCGGCAATAGATAGGGCAAATCCAAGAATGTCGAAAACAAGGCTGCCGTAGACTGCACCCCACGAGACACCCGAACCATAGATCGTCTCGGAGAATCCCGAAACGAAACCCGGAATCAATCCGATCACAAGCAGAATGATCAAAGCGTAGAAGCCACGGCGATAGGGCTTGTCGTCGGGCTCGCCGAAAATATGCTGCGGCATGGGCGAATGCACGCCCCAGGCAATGCTTCGCGCCCATCCGTACATGTAGCCAACAACAACGATCCAACCAAATATCGGGATCATTCCAACAAGAGCCAACAGCACCAGCTTGCCAAACCAACCAGGCGAGTTCTTGATATCGTTCCACGCCGAGTCGAAATAACGGATCTCCATCGTCGGCCCCTTTCATTCGCTTACATGATCGTATTATCGCAGAAAAAAACAACCTGGAAGCAAATGCCTCCAGGTTGTTGAATACCCCTCGCCTTGCAGCGAACGGGCAAGAAGATCGGATGAATCCGAATTACTTCAAGGTAACGGCAGCGCCGGCTTCCTCGAGCTTGGCCTTGATCTCCTCGGCCTCCTCCTTGGAAGCGCCCTCCTTGATAGCCTTAGGAGCGCTCTCGACGGTCTCCTTAGCTTCCTTCAGGCCAAGGCCGGTGATCTCACGAACGACCTTGATGACAGCGATCTTGTTGTCGCCGAAGCCCTCGAGAACGACGTCGAAATCGGTCTTCTCTTCAGCAGCCTCAGCAGGAGCAGCAGCAACTGCAACAGCAGCAGGAGCAGCAGCGGAAACACCAAAGGTGTCCTCGATCATCTTAACGAGCTCAGAAGCCTCGAGCAGGGACTTCTCCTTCAGGGCCTCGATAATCTCTTCGTTGGTCAGAGCCATTTCAAATTCCTTTCAAAGCGGCCTATGCGGCCTGATTTAAATTCAAATGTCGCGACGTTTCGTCGCTGCGGCATCCGCCGCGAACCTGCATTAAGCAGCAGGCTTCTGCTCGGCGACCTGGCTGATCGTCTGAGCCAAACCACGGGACACACCGCTGACGGTAACAGCGAGGCCGCGTGCGATACCCGAGATAGCGCCGGCGATCTGGCCGAGCAGCTGCTCGCGGGAAGGCAGAGAGGCAATAGCCTCGACCTCTGCAGCCGTAACGAACGCGCCGTCCATCATGCCGCCCTTGATCGTCAGGTTCTCGTGATCCTTAGCGAAGTCCTTGAGCGCCTTTGCGGATGCAGCAGGATCGTTCTTGCAGAACACGAATGCGGAAGGACCGTCGAGCACCTCGTCGATGTTCGCCATGTCCAGATCCTTGAGAGCGATGCGCATGATGGTGTTCTTGTACACCTTCATGAAAGCGTCGGCCTCGCGGACGGAACGACGGAGCTCTTCAGTCTCCTTGACGGTGAGACCGCGATAGTCGACGGCCCAAATGGCAACTACGCCGTCCAGATCCTCCTTGATCGCTGCCATCATCGCCTGATTCTGAGCGTTTGGCATGTAGTACACCTCCTTTTCAAGCACTTCGGTTCCGCACCTGGTCGGTGGGGTTGAAAGCCCTTGAAAAGCAACAACCCCCGCCATCGCCAAGACAGCAGGGGTTGACATTAACTAATGTGCTAACCACCTCGGCGGGCCGCAACGCGTTTGAACCATTCGGTACCAGCTGTCTTAGGTAGCGGAACAATTCCACTAACAAGCTACATCGAAATGCAGCTGTTCTATAATAGCGAACCTTAATTGCCATTGCGACCCAAGCTGCGATTCAGACACTACGCTGCACGCAATCACCACATGCCTAATAAGGGTCTTATGGAACGAAGGGTGTCCTATAAGCCTCATTACAGCCGAGAAATCAAGAAGGCCTCCCCGAAGGGAGGCCTTCAAGTAATCTGTGTAGGTCAGATCACGATCAGCTTAGGCTGATTATGCGCCGAAGGCTGCAAGCAGGAGCTTGGCCAGCGGGTAACCGATGAAGATGTAGCCGACCAGGGTGATGATGCACATCGGGAAACCAACGGACATGATCTCGCCAGGCGAGTAGATGTCCTTGCGGCCCCACATCATGCCTGCATGCGGGGATGCGGCAGGGGTCAGCATGGCGACGAAGACCATGAGGATGACGCCCATGGCAACCGGCACAGCGTCGATGCCGAGCTTGGCGGAGAACTGAATGACAACCGGAAGCAGAACGACTGCCATTGCGGCGTTGTTCGCGAAGTTGGTGATCAGCAGAGCAACGGTGAACATGATGGCGATGAAGCCCATCTCAGACTGGTTGCCCAGGATCGGGTCGAGGAGCTGAACGAGCCAAGAGGAAACACCGGTAGCCGGGCTGGAGAGCTGGTTGGCGGTGAAGACGGCTGCGGCGATCATGAAGAAGATGCCCCAGTTGAACTGCTTGTAAGCAACTTCCTTCATGTCCAGCATCGGCTTGCCGTTGAAGCGGGCAACCAGGAAGAACACGAAGAACGCAACGGTGGTTCCCAGAACACCGAGGGAGTTCAGGAATGCGACAACCGGGTTGTCCTTCGGAAGGAAGGACGGAACGATCAGGGCGATCAGATAGATCGGGATCATCCAGAGGAATGCCTTCTGGCGAAGATCCATCGGGGGAAGCGGCATCTGCTCTTCGATCATATCGGGGTTGACGCCCTTCAGCTTGGAGATGTCAACGCGCAGCAACTTGATGAGCAGCAGGAAGACGGCCATAACCAGGAAGGTCATGATGAGGTTGACGAGCATGTAGGGAAGCATCGGAATGCTGGTGCCGGTCATGGAAGCAAAAGCAGAGCAGGGGATCAGCTGAGCGCCCATGAAGGGGAAGAACGGCTGACCAAGGGTCATGCAGAGGAACATGCCGACGAAGAAGAACTTCCAGAATGCGTCGTCACGAGTGACGCCCATGGTCTCAGCCAAGCGCAGCGAGATCGGCCACATGATGATCAGGCCGGAGATCGGGCTGACCAAGGTGGACAGAACGAAGCAGCACAGGTAGAAGATCGCCAGGAAGACGAAAGGACGACCGGCGAAGACCTTACGGGTAAGCAGCCACTTGCAGATGTACAGCGTGTCGCCGACTTCGTCCACTGCGCCGAACAGGATCATAGCGAAGAGGGTCAGCAGTACGGTGTAGTTACCAACAGCCTGCATCCACACGCCATTGAGACCGGCATCGCCAACACCAGAGATGGAGACGAAGAACAGACCCAAGAGGGACGGCCACAGAGTGCCGACCGTAGACCAAGTGTAGACCATCATCAAGAACGCACCGACAACCTTCATGCCGAGCGGGGTGATGGGGCTGGGTGCAGGGAGCACCCAAGAGAACAGGATCAGGATCGCGAAGCCGATGACAACGTGAATCCAATATAGATCCTTCTTTTCCTTTTTAGCTTTCTCAGCCATTTTTCTCCCTTCCTCAAGTCCGTGATGCCAAGGAACCGCATCGCAGAGGAAACACGTTGGGCAAGCGTCTGCCTTTCCTACTTCCCTTCGCTCCCTACATAACGAAGAGACTCTCTTCAAACCGTAGACACTTACTCAACACAACAAGATCACTTTACAGCACTTCGGAAATGTCGGTTATAAGAATGACTTATGAGCAACGGCCTAGACGATAGTTAAAACCGATATATGCACGTCGAAGTTATTCGTAATTTGACATTTCAACGACAAAAGCCGTCCTCTTCACACGCGGTAAAACTCCACCCCATCGACGTTTCCCCAAATAGAAAAGGCTTTGGGCTCGAAACCCAAAGCCTTTTCATCAGCGAAAGCCCTTGCAGGATAAGAACATTCGATGCAATCGGTAAATCCGATTAGATGGCGCCAAACGCCGCGCAGAGCACCTTTGCCAGCGGGTAGCCGACGAGGATATACATCACCAGCGTGACGATGCACATCGGCAAACCGATGGACATGATATCGCCTGCAGTGTAGATGTCCTTGCGGCCCCACATCATGCCTGCATGCGGGGATGCGGCAGGGGTCAGCATGGCGACGAAGACCATCATGATAACGCCCATGGCAACCGGCATGGCGGCAATGCCCAGCTGATCCGAGAATGAGATGACAACCGGCAGCAGAACGACGGCCATTGCGGCGTTGTTCGCGAAGTTGGTGATGATCAAGGCCACCGTGAACATAATGGCGATGAAGCCCATCTCGGATTGCCCGCCCAAAATAGGATTAAGAACCTGAACCAAAAACGCGGAAACGCCCGTGGCGCTGTTCGACAGCTGGTTGGCGGTGAAGACGGCTGCGGCGATCATGAAGAAGATGCCCCAGTTGAACTGCTTGTAAGCAACTTCCTTCATGTCCAGCATCGGCTCGCCGTTGAAGCGGGCAACCAGGAAGAACACGAAGATCGCGACGGTGGTTCCCAGAACGCCCATGGTGTTCATGAAGGCGACGACTGGGTTGTCCTTCGGAAGGAAGGACGGAAGGATAAGGGCCAAGATGTAGATGGGGATCATCCACAAGAACGCCTTCTGGCGAAGGTCCATCGGGGGAAGCGGCATCTGCTTCTCGATCATCTCGGGAGTAACGGCCTTCATCTTGGAAAGGTCGACGCGCAGGAGCTTAATCAGAAGCAAGTAGATGCTCATGATCAGGAAGGTCATGATGACGTCCACCAACATGTGGGCCAAGATGGGCATCTGCGTGCTGGTCATGGTTTGGAATGCAGCAACCGGGATCAGAGCCGCGCCCTTGAAGGGCAGCAGCGGCTGAGCCAGGGTCATGGTCAGGAACATGCCGACGAAGAAGTACTTCCAAGCTGCATCCTCGCGCGTGAGGTTCATGGTCTCAGCGATGCGCAACGATATAGGCCATAGAATGATCAAACCAGTGATCGGGCTGATCAAGCCAGCAAGAATACTGCAGCACAGATAGAACAGAGCCATGAACACCAGCGGACGACCGGCGAAGATCTTACGGGTCAGGATCCATTTCGTGATGTACAGCGTGTCGCCAACGGAATCAACGGCGCCGAACAGGATCATGCCGAACAGGACCAGCAATACGGTGTAGTTGCCGACGGCCTTCATCCATACCCCGTTGAAGCCGGCGTCGCCACCGATTCCCGAGATGCCGACGAAGAACAGGCCCAGAAGCGACGGCCACAAGGTGCCGACCGTCGACCAGGTGTAGACCATCATCAAGAAGGCGCCGATGACCTTCATGCCAAGAGGCGTGATGGGGTCGGGTGCGGGAAGCACCCACGAGAAGAGGATCAAGATCACGAAGCCGATGACGGTGTGAACCCAGTAAAGATCCTTCTTCTCCTTCTTAACTGTTTCTGCCATATCTCTCCCTTCCATCGGACCTGCGGCAACAGCCTAAGCCGTAAGTCAACGACATTGGTCGCGCGTCCACCGCTCCTACCCGGCAGCGCCTCCTGCAAACGCAGCGTCTTCATATTTCGGACACGCTCCCAACACAATAAGTTCACATTACACATCAAAAACCGTCTTCGCAAGGGGAGATTCTCAAATCATGCCAGAGAAAATCCGCCCGTTCGTCCCGTCCAAAAATAGGGACCTCGCCCGTTGATGAATCTCGGCAAAAGAAAAGCGCCCCGTCCGAAGACGAGACACTTGCAAAACGAACCGACACGGGATGACTAGGCGGCAGCCTTCTCGGTCGACCCAGCTGAAACGGCGCTAGAGGCACCCGCAGAGTCGGCCGCAGACTCCCCTGCCCCACCAGCGGCGGAATCTGCAGAGGAAGTCTTGGAGCTGTCGGCGCCCTCGATGCTTTGGACCGGACACGTCGGGTCGCTGTCGATGTACGTGAAGCTGATGGTATCGCCTACGCCATACGCGGCAATCTCAACCAGACCGGGCAGCGCGAAGTCGTAAATACGCTTATCGCCGTCAAGGGTGACGTAGAAGTGCGAGTTGCCCTCGATCACACCCTGAGCGTAAGTCCTAATAGAGCCGGTCGCCGACGCCAAGTCGGTGATATTGGCGGCATCGCCGCCGGTCAAAACGCCATTCGTGGCAAGCAGCGCCTCGTAGGACTTCTGGCACGAAGCAACCGTGTCGCCAACGGCAACGTTCTGGTAGCGCTGGATGTCGATCATGGCGAACTGCTTGACCAAGCCTGCCGCATCCTTCAATGCCATGAAGTACGTCGGCTGGTTGGCAACGTTGATGAGAATCGGGAACGTGGCAGTGTAGCGCAGGTTCTGAACCTGGCCCTCTGCCGACTGCATCGCCGAATCCTCGGTTGCGCCCGAGATCGAGTAGTAATGCGACTCGGCGGTGCGCTGGTTGATCAGCACGAAGCCGATGATGGAGCTATCGGACGTTGCAGACGTGACGCCGGTGTACACCCACACGTCGTCGTCTTTAGCGATGTAGTTGTAGCCCTGCTCGCCGTTGGTGCCGGGCGTGGTTTGGAACACGCCGGACTGGCCAAGCCACGAATTGAACCAACCGTTATTGTATTTACCGCTCCAGTTGTACTGCTTGATAAGCAGGCTGGCAGGATACGCACGGTCAACCCACTGCGGAACCTCATCGATGGCAAGATCCTGGCACTCGCCCGTAACGGCGTTGCACAGAACGACGCGGCTGATGGTTTCGCCACCGAACAAGCCGATGGTGTACGAACGCACCGGGCAGATCCACCACGGCTGACCGTCTTCATCGATCTCGAAGGACTTCTCGTCGAAGATGTAGAACGGGTACTTCAGCTGAACGTAACGGTCGATGTTGCGCGCCAGCGGCTCGGAGGCCGTGTACTTCATGCCTTCGTCCATAGTGACGATCTGAGCATCCTGCGTGGTCATGTCGACCAACGCGTATGCTGGGATGCCGTTCTCGCGGTTCATCAGCCACTTGAACAGGTCGGCATACCCAAGGGGGCTTACGCGAACAGGCGTGCCCTGGTAGTTGATCTGGCTGTACAAGTTGGAAATCTCGAACTGTGAAACGTACTCGGGGATCGAGCCCATCTCGCGGTTGCCCAAAAGCTCGGCGGAGTCGTGGTCGATGACGGGGATCTGCGAGTAGTCGACTTCCTGAATGTCGTCGGTGAACTTCAACTGCTCGGTCTGCAAGACATTCGCGTATTTCTGGGCATTACCGGGGAAGAAATCGAACGACAGCAGAGCGCCAAGCAGGCCAAGAACGATGACGGCAATCGGGACGAAAGACAGAGCCTTGAAGCTTTTCGCCTTGCCCGGATTGGGATCGGTCTTCGAATTGCCCGTTTCATACGTACGCGAACGCGCCTTTGCGAACAGGAAGATGGGTAACAGGACGAACACACCGACGAACATCCAGGTGTCGACGCTGTTGATGCTGATAGGCGGATGGAACCACCAGTATGCGGCAAGGAGCACCAGGACGAAGACGATGGCAGCGGTGATGATAGTCTTGCGCGTCCAGCTGCTGATCTTGTCGCCAAGTTCGCCGAAATCGACATGAAGCGGGTTTTGTGGGGGCCTCTGCCCGCCGCCGTTCGATGCGCCGCGCGAACCCGCGCGGTTGTCCGTCGACGACGCGTCGTCGACCACGGTGGCTTCGGCCTCTTGCGGTTGAGAGCCGCCCACACCGTTCACATCGACCCCCGACTGACGCAGTGCGTCAAGCAGGGACTCGAATCCTGATTGAGCCATAAGGCATCCTTCCAAATAGTGCTCGAATTGCAAACATCCACCGTAAACCATAACATACGCGACTTTGGCTTCCAGCCGTCACGCCGCGATTGAAGGCTTCCTGTTGAATAACCATAGGACCAAACGAAAACCCCGCATGAGCAAAGGTGCGCATGCGGGGCAAGAACAAGAAGGCGAGTGATGCGGTTTAGGAAAGCTGACGCAAGACGTACTGCAAAATACCGCCATTCGCGTAATACGCGCCTTCAGTCGGGGTGTCGATGCGAACCGTCGCCTGAAAACCGACGATCGAACCATCCTGCTTGTGCGCCGCCACCGAAACCTTTGCAGGGCTGGGCAAGCCGGCGCTGAAGTCGATCGCGGCAACATCGAAGACCTCGGTACCGTCCAAACCGAGAGCATCAGCGTTTTGGCCTTCTTCAAATTGAAGAGGCAGGATGCCCATGCCGATAAGGTTCGAGCGATGAATGCGCTCGAAGCTCTCGGCGATCACCGCGCGCACGCCCAAAAGAGCCGGACCCTTTGCCGCCCAGTCACGCGACGAGCCGCTGCCATACATCTTGCCCGCAAGAACGATGCTTCCAACGCCCGCCTGCTGATAATCCATCGCCGTAACGAACAGGGAGTCCTCACCGCCCTTCAAGAAGTCGAAGGACCATCCGCCCTGCTTATCCTGCACCAACAGGTTGCGAAGCTTCACATTCGCGAACGTGCCGCGCATCATGACCTCATGATTTCCGCGACGCGCGCCGTACGTGTTGAAATCGGACTCGGCGACGCCACGTTCACGCAGGTAATCAGCCGCCGGGGAATCAAGCGCAATGGCACCTGCGGGAGAAATATGATCGGTCGTGATGAAATCCCCCAGCTTGGCCAGCACGCGTGCACCCGAAACGGGAGCGATCGCATCAAGCAGGCCGACTTCACGCTTCATGCCGTCGAAATAAGGCGCGCGGCGCACATACGTGGACGCATCGTCCCAGCTAAACGTCGTTCCCTCCCCTGAATCAAGGGCATTCCACGACGCATCGCCGTCGAACATCCCCGCCGAACCCTTGTCGAACAGGTCGTCGTCAACGAAACGCGCCATCAGATCTTCGATCTCGGAGTCGGACGGCCAGATATCGCTCAGGTAAATCGGCGATCCGTCGGCAGCTTCGCCAATCGGATCCGAATCAAGATCGGCATCCATGGTTCCAACCAGGGAATATGCGATAACAGATGCGGGCGCCATCAAGAAGTTCTGGGAAACATCGGGTGAGATGCGGCCTTCGAAGTTGCGGTTGCCCGAAAGAACACTTGTCAGTTCGATATCGCCGCAGACCTCATGCATCTCAGGGATAATGGGGCCGGAATTGCCAATGCAGCTCATGCAGCCGAAACCGCACGTATGGAAGCCCAACTGCTGAAGGCCGTCGGACAACCCCGCACGATCCATCAAAAGCTGCATGGCATGGCTGCCCGGCGCATACACGCACTTCACCCAGGGTTTGGGCTTCAACCCCACACGCGCTGCATTGCGCGCGATCAGGCCGCAAGCCAGCATCATGCGCGGATCGGTTGCCGTGGTGCAGCTGGTCACCGCTGCGATGGCAATGGCGCCGCTCTTCAACTGATAGCTATCGCCGTCAAGCTCGACCTCAACCGCCTTGTCGCGATCGACGCCGCGCTCGGCGCAGATCGCACGGAAGCGCGCCTTTGCAGCAGCGCGGTCGAAGCGGTCGTGAGGACGAGACGGACCCGACACGGACGGCTTGATGGAAGACAGGTCGATCTCGATGACGTCGGCATACGTGCGCTCATCGGCAGCGGGGTCGTACCACGTTCCCTGAGCCTTAGCGTACGCCTCAACCAATGCGATTTGCTGGGCGCTCCTCCCCGTGACGCGCAAGTAATCGAGCGTCTGATCGTCAACCGGGAACAGCGTGCAGGTGCTTCCGTATTCGGGCGTCATGTTCGAGATGCATGCGCGCTGTGTGGCACCCAAGCTGGAAAGGCCGGGGCCGAAGCACTCGACGAAACAGCCGACGACGCCCTTCTCGCGAAGCGCTTGCGCAAAAGTAAGGGCGACGTCCATGGCGGCGCTTCCTTCGGGAAGCGCGCCTACCAAACGAACGCCGATCACCTTCGGGACAAGCGTGGTGATAGGCTGGCCCAAAGCCGCAGCCTCGGCTTCGATGCCGCCGACGCCCCAGCCTAAAACGCCGATGCCGTTTGCCGTGGGCGTGTGGCTGTCGGTGCCAACCAACGTGTCGAAATACGCAAGCGGAAGGTTATCAAACTCGCCGTTCACCTGCTCGCCTACTGGACATTCGCTAGCCTCGGAAGCATCGACAACCGCACCGTCCGCGTTGCGGACCATGGCGACCTTTGCGAACTTCTCGATGTTCAGCTGATGGCAGATGCCAACTCCGGGCGGCACAATGCGCACGTTCTCGAAAGAGCGCTGCGCCCACTTCAGGAAGCTGTAGCGCTCGTTGTTACGCTGGAATTCAAGCGCCATGTTGTCGGACAAGGCCGACGCGCAACCGAACTTGTCGGCGATGACGGAATGATCGATGACCAAATCGCATGGAATTTGCGGGTTGATCCTGGCAGGGTCGCCGCCTAAATCAGCGCATGCCTCGCGCATGACCGCGAAATCGACGAACACGGGAACACCCGTGAAGTCTTGAAACAAAACGCGGGACGGCGAGAACTCAACCTCGCTACCCACCTGGCCGGACAAACCCGCCGAAACAACGCGATCGGTAAGAACGCGTGCCTCTTCGGCGGATCGCGCACAACGAAGCACGTTCTCAAGCAGAACCGTAAGCGAGTATGGGAGGCTCTTCGAACCCTCCACCTGCGAAACGGGATAATAACGGTAGGTTTGCGGACCGACAATCAGCGATTCGGCGCTGTACTGGCGTTCTTCGGTCATGGGAGCCTCCTAGTTTCGGTCGTACCGAGAGGTTACACCCCAAAAGAAAAAAGCGCAGGCATGAAACCTGCGCTTAACTGCTTGGAAACTAGGCTTCCAGATTTTCTACGATTGCCTGCGCACGATGACGAAGCGATCCCCTGCCATGCTCGGCGTCGAAACGCATGCGATCGGCGAACGCCTTCTTGACTTCGGGAGCCAGGGCACCCGTGGAGAACTCGGTAAGAGCCGTGAGCATGTCATCGAACTCGATATCGCCGTGATAGCACTGGATGCCCTCGTCGATAAGGGGCCAAACCCTCTCGGAGCGCTTCTCGGTAGTTCCGCCAAGCTTGCACAGGAAACGCATCGCAGCCAAACGGACCGGGCCGCTGTCCTCGTCGAAAAGTGACGACTCGGCACCGTCGACAGCCTTGTCGCACACGCGCGAATTCACCGACACAATACGGGTAAGCACCTCAAGCGACTCCCAACGCGTACGGGCCTCATCGCGATCGAGCGCGTCGACGAAATCGTCGGCGTTCTTCGCAACGCGCTCAGGATCCTCCTTGGCAACGACGTTCAGCGCCGCCGCAGCATTCTGACGGTTGCGACGGGAATCGCCGTTCAACTCGTCGAAGAGATGGTTCAGGATATCGTCGTTTACCAAGGCGGCTTTACCGGCCTTGGCGATTTCGGTGGAAATGTCAGTCACGTGGGATCCCTCCGAGAATGCAGAAAGCTGTTTGCCGAAAGCCCCTCGCCTTTGGCAAACAGCGTCCCTTGTCCGTATTGGTCCCATTCAGTATATAGACGCGCGCATGACCCCAGATGATCGCAGGGGTTTTGCCACGAAATAAACAGTCGCACCGACCGGCCTACCCCTCAAGCGCAGGAATAAGCAGTGTGAACGTGGTGCCCTTCCCTTCGGCGCTGTCCACCTTGATGGTGCCGCCGTGATACATGACCGCGTGCTTGACGATGGCGAGGCCCAAACCCGTACCACCCGTTTCCTTCGAACGGCTTTTATCAACGCGGAAGAAGCGCTCGAACACCTTGTCGCACATGTCGGAAGGGATTCCCATACCGGTATCGGAGACGCGCATGCGCGCCATCATCTTCCCATCAGGGCCGACGGTCTCGTCAACCTCAACCGTCACCTTACCGCCCTTGTGGTTATACCGGATGCCGTTCTCAATCAGGTTGTACGTCATTTCGTCAGCAAGCGACTCATTGCCCGAAATATAAGCTCCCGGACCCTTCACGATTACGTCGACCTCGCGTTCTTCGGCGAAACTTTGCAGTCGCGCGGCCATGGACTTCGCCACCCCGCCCAGATCGATGGGCACGCCCTCGTTATCGAAGGCGCTTTCGTCAAGCTTCGAGAGCGTAAGGACGTCGTCGATCAAACCGCGCATAGCCTGCGCCTCGTCGTAGATCAAACCACCAAACTTCTGGCAATCCTCATAGGGAAGCATGCCGCCCTTCATCAGCTCGGCGTAACCGCTGATAACCTGAAGGGGCGTCTTCATCTCGTGGCTGACATTGCTGGAGAAGTCGCGACGCATGCTCTCAGCCTTGGCAAGCTCGGTGTTCTGCTGACGAAGAAGCGCTTGTTGGAAATCGATCCGGCGCAGAAGCGGCTCCATCTCGTCGTAGATCTCGTTATCGAGCGGGTTGGAGACGTCAAGCGCATTGATGGGACTCATGATGCGGCTTGTCAGGCGGCGCGAGAGAAGGAACACCAAGCCAGCCACCACCACAAGCAGGGCGATCGCGGGAAGCACCATCGCGCCAAGGAATGCGACAAGGGAATGACGCGTCTCGGAAAGGCGAATGATGCGCCCGTCACTGAGCTGACGCGCCGCGTAAACGGTATCGGTACCCAAAGTCGCCGAATAGCGAACAGTTTCGGATTCGCCGCTTTTCGCGGCCTCTTCAACCTCGGGGCGATTCGCATGGTTGTCCATCTTCGACGCATCGGCCTCGTTGTCGTACAGAACTAAGCCGTTCTTGCTGATCAGCGTGAAGCGCATCGCGCCTTCGAACTGCTCCGACAGCATCGTGGCGGCATCTTGCGTGGGAACACCCTCCAAGATGCTGGCGGCACGCTCGGCCGAAGCAACCAAGTTGCTTTCAGCATCGCGTTCATACATGAAAAAAAAGATGCTGGTCAGGGCGACGGCAAACGCCAACACGACGGCAAGCGTGAAACCCAGGACATTCCTGAAAATGCGCCCCGAAAGGCTATGCATGCTGTCAATCCGCGGGTTCAAATGGCGCCTCCGCCCCTATTCTTGCTCTTTGATGCAGTACCCAACTCCACGAACGGTTTGAATGCACGCATCCGACCCCTCGCAGGCTGCGGCCAGCTTCTGACGAAGCGTTTGGATATGAACATCGACCGTGCGTGTTTCACCGGCAAACGACGTGTCCCACACTTCCTCCAGAAGCATGCTGCGCGTAAGCACCCTGTTCGCATGGCGCATCAGGGCACGAAGCAGATCGAACTCCTTCAGGGTAAGCGTCACGGGCTCGCCGCCAGCAGTGACCGTGTGCGAGGAAGAGCAAAGCTCGATTGGGCCCACCACATAGTTGTCGTCGGCAGCCGTTGCCGGAGCCTGGGCGCGACGCAGCAAAGCATTCACGCGGCTTACCAGCTCCATCATGCCGAATGGCTTAGCCAAGTAGTCGTCTGCGCCGGCATCAAGGCCCGTCACCTTGTCGAATTCGGTGCCTTTGGCGGTAAGCATCATAACAGGAACATGTTTCATAGCTGGGTTGTCGCGAACAATGCGAAGGATCTCAAGCCCGTCGACGCCCGGCAGCATGATGTCAAGAAGCACGAGCTCGGGCACGCGACGCTTGCAGGCAGCGAAGAACTCGGGCGCATCGGCGAATCCAACAGCCTCGAACCCTGCCTGCTTCAACGCGTAGATCGCAAGATCGCGAATGTTCGCATCGTCTTCAACGTAATAGATCATCTGCTGAACCCGTTCCCTTAATCCCTCTTGGGATGTTCGCCTACATCTTTGACCAGGCGATATCCCACTCCTCGAACCGTTTCGATCATATCGGCGTGGTTGCCAAGTTTCTGCCTTAATGTCAGAACATGCATGTCCACAGTACGGCTTCCGCCGCTGAAATCCCAACCCCACACGTTCTTCAGCAACGCATCGCGCGAGAAAACCTCGCCGGCGTTCTGCATCAGGTACGCAAGCAAATCGAATTCGCGCATGGTCAGCCCGAGCTCCTTACCCTCGCATGAAGCAAACCTGCTTGAAAGGACCACGCTAATCGGACCGACAACCAACGCACTCTCGTTATCGGTGGGCGTCGACCAGTCGCCAACGCGACGAAGCAGCGCCCTCACACGGCTGACCAGCTCCATCATGCCGTAAGGCTTCGTGATGTATTCATCCGCACCCGCATCAAGCGCTGAAACGATATCGAGCTCCGCGTTCTTCGCCGTCGCCATCATCACCGGAACGCGCGAAAGCCCTGGGGTGCGCCTAATGCGACGCAAGATCTCGACGCCGTCCGTTCCAGGAAGCATGACGTCAAGCACGACCACATCGGGAAGCTTCTTCGAACAAAGTTCCCTGAACTCGACATCGTTCGCCGCCCCCTCGGAGTGGATCCCCGCGTGGCGCAGCGCGTAAATCGCCAGATTGCGAACGTTCTCGTCGTCTTCGACCAGGTAGACCAACGGTATCACCTTCCGTGCAGCCGAAGTCCGATTCGGCCGCTACTCTCCAAGCGAGTTTACCCTATGACCGCCCGCAACGCGATGCTCACCGGTAACCCGAAACACCGTCCACGCAGCAACGCGCTGGGCGTCGTCACCCATGCGCTCGTAGTACTTCGCGATCATCAAAACTTCGGGCAAGTACTCGGCATCTGCGTCGCCATTCCTGATCAGGTCGACAACCGCCTGGGACACTTGGCGGTACAGTTCGTCGACGGCGTCGTCCATCAAGAAGACCCTTTCCGCAGCCGCTTCATCTGACTGCTTGAAAGACAGATAGGCCGCATCCACCATGTCCGCTACGCGAGCCGAAGCCTCGTCGAACTGAACGATAAGCGACGAGTACGTCTCAGCGGGAATGCGCTGGGCCAGCTTCGCAATAGAGGCCGCCTTCTCGGCAATATGGCACAAGTCGCTCACAACGCGGAACGACCCGGATACGAAACGGAGGTCGGCTCCGATCAAGGGCTGCTGCATCAACATGATGTCAAGGCAAAGTCCTTCGATGTCCGAGCGCATGCGCGAAACGACGGCGCCGTCTTCACAGATCTCCTGAGCACAAGCTTTGTCGCCCGCCAAACCGCGTGCGGTCTTGCGAATATCGAGCGCCGTCTTGCTTGCAAGATCCGACAAAAGCGAATCAAGGCTTTCGAGTTGTTTCGTATAAACAGTACGAGTCTGCATCAGCTGAACCTTCCCGTAAGGTAATCGTTGGTGCGCTTCTCCCGCGGGTCCGCGAACAGACGCTTCGTCGGGCCCTCCTCGATAAGCTCACCCAAGTAGAAAAATGCGGTTTTATCGGCAACGCGAGCCGCCTGCTGCATGTTGTGCGTAACGACAACGACAGTATGATCGCCCGCTAAGCTCATCATCAGCTCTTCGACAAGCCCGGTCGAAATCGGGTCAAGGGCGCTGGTGGGTTCATCCATCAGCAGGACCTGCGGGTTCACGGCAAGCGCCCTCGCAATGCACAGGCGCTGCTGCTGACCACCCGAAATCCCTTGTCCGCTTTGCCCTAGCTTGTCCTTAACCTCATCCCATAAACCGGCGTCTCGTAAACTGCGTTCAACGATCTCATCGGCATCGGCGCGGGAAAGCCTGCCCATTCGTTTTGGGCCGTACAAAATGTTGTCGCGGATGCTCATCGGAAACGGATTGGGATGCTGAAACACCATTCCCACCAAAACACGCAGCTCGTTGCTATCCATTGAGAAGATGTTTCTCCCGCCCATAAGCAGCGTTCCCTCAGTTTTCACGCTGGGAACGAAGTCGCACATGCGGTTGAACGTCCGTAACAACGTCGACTTACCGCAGCCCGACGGGCCGATGAAAGCAGTAACTTTGTTGCGTGGGATCTCCAACGAGATGTCTTTCAGCGCCTGAAAATCGTCGTACCACAGGTTGAAATGCTCAAGCGATATGATCGACGGCGCATCTGAAAGATCCCGCTCCATTGCGGCGATTTCTTCTGACAGCATTTCGATCACCCGAACCTTCCGCTTAAGTAATCCTGCAAACGGGAATCCTTCGGCGACCCGAAGATCTCCTTGGTCGGGCCCGTCTCAACCATATCGCCCAGGTAAAAATATGCCGTCCTGTCAGAAACGCGCGTCGCTTGCTCCATGTTATGCGTCACGATGATCGAGCAGATCCCCGTTGAGGCAATATCGCGAATGGTCTCTTCTATCGCAAACGTCGAAATCGGATCGAGGGCGCTGCACGGCTCGTCGAACAAAACGACGTCCGGATGCATGGCCAGCGTACGCGCGATGCACAAACGCTGCTGCTGGCCACCCGAAAGCGCATAGGCGCTTTTATCCAGTTTGTCCTTCACCTCGTCCCAAAGCGCCGCCGCACGAAGAGATCCCTCGACCAACTCATCCGCAGCTTCCTTGCCTGCCACCAAGCCATGACGCTTCGGTGCGAAAAGGATGTTGTCGCTAATCGACTTGCGAAACGGGGTCGGCTGCTGAAACACCATGCCTATGGACTTACGCAGCTCGAAAAGATTCTCATGCGACGTGTTGATGTTGCGACCGTGGTAATCGATCTCGCCGCCAACCTTGCATGTAGGAATTTCGCGATTCATCAAGTTCAAACAACGCAAAAACGTCGACTTGCCGCAACCCGACGGCCCGATCAGCGCCGTCACCTCGCCTTCCGCGAACGTCAAAGCCGTTTCATGAAGTGCCTCGTGCGTTCCGTACGTCACCGTCAATGCGTTGGTCGAAACCAGCGCCTGCTGCTTTTCCTTATTGTTCATTCGCTGGTCGACCTCTTTTCCAACGCCTTTCCGACAAAACGCGCGATCACGTTGAAGCCAAGGATGCACACCATCAGCACTGCCGCCGTACCATTCGATACGGCTTCCAAATCGGGCACGACGCCTTCACTGTTGATCTTCCAAATATGCACCGCCAAGGTTTCAGCGGGACGAAAAACGTTCCAGGGGCATGATGGGCTCGAAAAGTCGAAGCACATGAAGTCTAAAACCGGAGCGCTCTGCCCCGCAGTGAAGATCAATGCCGCCGCTTCGCCGAACACGCGACCCGCCGACAAAACGATTCCCGTCACAATGGCGGGCATGGCTGCGGGCAGGAGCACATGAATAGTTGCCTCCCAACGAGTCAAACCCATGGCAAGCGCGGCGTCGCGCTGACTGCGGGGAACGTCTTCGAGCGCCTGCTGGATAACGCGAACGAGAATGGGGATGTTGAACATGGTCAGCGCCACTGCACCGGCGATGATCGAGAATCCCCAACCCATGTACAGAACGAAGAACAAGAAGCCGAACAAGCCAACGACGATCGACGGAAGGCTCGAAAGCGTCTCGATTGCCGTCTTCGCCGCCGCAGTCATCCAGTTGTCGGGCGCGTACTGTGAAAGAAAGATCGCTGCGCCAAGCGAAATCGGCACGCTGATCAGCAGCGTTAAAAACAACAGGTAGAAACTGTTAAACAGTTCGGGACCGATACCGCCGCCCGCTTTGAACTGCTGCGGCTTACCCGTCAAAAATGAGATGTCGAACAGCTTTCCCGCACCCGACACCAAGATATAGAGAACGATGGCTGCCAGCATGGCAATCACAAAACCAACGATGGCCGTCAGGACGACTGTGGCGATTTTATCTTGCCTGCTGATGCGCTTAACGTGCGCTTCCATTCCCGCGCTAACCATTCTTATGCGCCCCCTTGTTGCCGATAAGATGGATCACCAAGATGAAAACCAGCGACATCAGCATCAGCAGAAGCGCCAGGGACCAAAGAACGTCGTTGTAGACGGTGCCCATGGCCTCGTTGCCCATTCCCATGGTCAAAACCGAGGTCAACGTCGACGCTGGCGTAAACAAACTCGTTGGCATCTGAGCCGCGTTGCCGATAACCATCTGCACCGCAAGGGCCTCACCGAACGCGCGCGTCATACCAAGGATGACCGCAGTCATAAGAGAAGGTGCCGCGCTTCGAAGCACGACGTTCCAAATTGTCTGCCACCTAGTGCAACCAAGCGCGTAGGAGCCTTCACGATACTCGCGCGGAACAGCCGCAAGCGCATCAATGGAAAGCGACGTGATTGTCGGAAGGATCATGATGGCCAGGACGATCGCGCTTGAGAATACGCCGAAACCGGTAATGGTTTGACCAAGCGAAGCGGCAGCGCCGCGCACCCAAGCGACGATGATGGTCAAGCCGATCAAACCGTATACAACTGAGGGGATTCCCACAAGCAGTTCAATGAGCGGCTGGAAGACCTTACGACCGAATCCAGGAGCTATCTCGACGACGAAAATCGCTGAACCTATAGCGATTGGCAAAGCAAACAGCGTCGACAGAAGCATAACCGCAAAGGAACCTGAGATCATGGGAAGAGCGCCTACGGTGGGCATGCCAGCAGCGTCCGATTGATGGGGGTTCCAGGTCGTCCCTGTCAAGAAAGCACCGAGGCTCACGCCGTCAACCGTGAAAGTCGCGATGCCTCGCTGAGCAACCATGAAAACCAGCACGATAACAAGCAAGGCCACGAACGCAATGCATGCGCCCGTGACCATTTTGCCCCGAAGCTCGATTCGTGCCTTAGGGGTACGAGAGCTCATTATTTGTTCGACACCTTACCGGACGCGTCCTTCTCGATCTTCATGCCGGAAACAGAGATGTAGCCTTGCTCCTCAACCAGGCCACGCTGAACTTCGTCGCTCATCATGTATTCAATGAAAGCATTGGTTGCCTCATCAGGATCAGCGGCGGTGTACATGTGCTCATAAGCCCAGATGGTCCAAGAGTTGTCCTCGACGTTCTTGGCTTCGGGAGCAACGCCGCCGACCTTCAAAGCCTTGAACGTGTCATCGTAGTAAGAGAATGCGACGTAGGAGATTGCGCCAGGAGTACTTGCGACCATCTTCGCAGCGGTACCCGAAGAGTCCTGCTCTTGCGGCTTGAACGAATCAGGAACCTTCGTATCGCCAAGAACGGCAGCTTCGAAAGTTGCGCGAGTGCCGGAGCCAGAAGCGCGGTTGATGACGGTGATCTCTGCGTTTGCACCGCCGACTTGGCTCCAGTTGGTAACCTCGCCGGTGAAGATCTGCTTCAATTGCTCGATGGTCAGATCGTCAACAGTAACGTCCTTATTGACGATCGGGCCCATACCGACAATGCAAACTTTGTTGTCGGTGATCTTCTTGAGGTCAGCAGCATCCTTGACCTTTGTTTCAGCAAAGACATCGGAGTTGCCGATCTGAACGGCACCCTGAGTAATCTGCGTGATGCCCTGACCGGAGCCACCGCCCTGGACAGTGATCTGAACACCGGAGTTCTTCTCCATGAACTGCTCGGCTGCAGCCTCGCACAGCGGCTGCAAAGCAGTGGAGCCAACAGCGGTAATGGTGCCAGAAAGCGCTTTGGAAGAGCCGGCGGAAGCAGAAGCGCTACCCGCAGCAGCAGAGCCGCCACCGTTGTTGCCGCAGCCCGCGAGGCTCACAGCGGCGACACCCATCATAGATGCAGCTGCTGCACCAATGAAATTACGACGGCTCATATTTTTGACCTGCATGATCAATTTCCCCTTTCGAGATTACGTTGATGCCTGAACGAAAATCAATGCATCTTCGAAAAGGAATATTACAAGCAGCCATTAAGGCCAGTTGTCTGATTGCAAGACGCTGACGAGCTTATGACCTGGTCTTACAGTTGCTTTACAAACAACGCGCCTGGTATTGAAGTTTGCCTAGAAAACGAGGAAGGGCCCCGGTCTCCCGGGGCCCTGGGGCGAAAGAAGGGGCCGCCCGGAGGCGGCCCCTTGTGGCGCTGGGAAGCGCCCTGCGCGAGC
>ERZ1034980.79-NODE-79-length-89490-cov-113.204607_pt1 | contig 89490 bp, 81 predicted proteins | sample MGYA00520622_ERZ1034980 | MGnify/ENA primary metagenome ERZ1034980 (study PRJEB33766, sample SAMN09781791) | gut metagenome | biome: gut microbiome | host: Homo sapiens | place: Madagascar | study: EMG produced TPA metagenomics assembly of the PRJNA485056 data set... | reverse complement strand
CCCGGCGGCCGCCTCTCTTTGCTCCCCGCTCCACGCTATCCCTTGTGCCTTCGTTTCGGGGAGCAAAATCTTCACATTTCCGCCGCCGCATTTAAGCCTCCCGGGCCCCCGGGCGGCCGCTCCTCTTTGCTCTCCCCTCCCCGCTATCCCTTGTGCCTTCGTTCCGGGAAGCAAAATCTTCACATTTCCGCCGCCGGATTTGAGCTTCTCGGGCGCCCGGCGGCCGCCTCTCTTTGCTCCCCGCTCCACGCTATCCCTTGTGCCTTCGTTCCGGGAAGCAAAATCTTCACATTTCCGCTGCCGGATTTGAGCTTCTCGGGCGCCCGGGCGGCCGGTGGCGGTGTCTTTGGCTTGCCGGCAGTTTTGTTGGCGCCTGGAAATCAAAAAAGTGATGCACGGAAGGCCTCATCGACCATCCGTGCATCACTTTCAGCATCTTGTTTCTCAGCAAGAAGGAATGTCCTCGATACGGCGGTGTTTTCCGTCCACCGACTCGAACACCCGGATTTCACAGTTGTGGGGTTTTGGCCGCCAGCAGATGCCGTTCTTCCGATCCATCATGTATCCGGTCAGAGCTCGGATGATTCCCCCGTGGCAGGATACCAGCACGTTCTCGTAATCCTTCTGCTCCAGCTCCTGCAGAAACTCCCGGCTGCGCTGCACCATGGATGCCACGGTTTCCACCGTGGGCGGTGCGGGAAAAACTTCCGGCAGCGCCCAGTACAGGGACATTCTCGGTCCCAGACCGGAGTATTTGTGCAGCTCGTATTTTCCGAAATCCGTTTCGATGATTCGCTCATCGATGATCACCTCGTCCCGGGAAACGCCGCCGATGATGGCGCCGGTCACAATCGCACGGTCCAGGGGACTGGCATACACCGCGTCGAAATGCACGTCGCCGATGCGCTCCCGCGCCGCCTTTGCCTGGGCGATACCGGTTTCATTCAGGGGCTCGTCCGTCCGGCCCTGCATCAATTTCATTTTGTTGTATTTCGTCTGCCCGTGACGGGTAATCCAGATTTTCATCGATTCGTTCTCACTTTCTTACTATATTATTCTTCGTCCCCGATTCCCGGAAGCATGGCTATGCTCCGTTTTAGGATGCCCCGCATGTACGCGATGGCAATACCGTAATTGGTAAAAGGAAGTCCGCCGGAAACCGCACGGTTCATCCGGCTCTGCATCTCTCTTCCGTTCAGCATGCAGCCGCCGCAGTGAATCACCAGGCGATAGTCCGACAAGTTCTCCGGGAACTCCCGGCCGGAAGAGGTTTCGATGTTCACGTCAAAGCCCAAATGCTTCCGCAGGAGCTTCGGCAGTTTCACCGTTCCGATGTCCTCGCACTGACGGTGATGGGTACATCCCTCGGAAATCAGGATGGTGTCCCCCGGCTTCACCTCGTCGATGGCAAAAGCCCCCTGCACCGCAGTTTCCAGGAAGCCCTTGTACCGGGCCATCAGGATGGAAAAGGAAGTCAGCGGAATATCTTCCGGAACGATTTCCGATACCATCCGGAACGCCTGGCTGTCGGTAATCACCAGGGCCGGTTTGAATCCCGGTTTCGCCAGAAGGCCTGCCAGCTCGGTTTCCTTGACGCACACCGGCACGGCTCCGGCCTCCAGCAGGTCCCGAATCACCTGCTGCTGCGGCAGAATCAGGCGGCCCTTCGGCGCGGAAGCATCGATTGGAATTACCAGCACCACCGGGTCCAGCGGCTGAACCAGGTCTGCGGCAATCGGTTTTTCCTTCGGTCCTTCCTTCTGCCCGATATGGGCAATGCGTTCCTTCAGCTCCCGGATGCCTTCGCCGGTCACGGCACTGGTACGCACGGACCGATCCTCTGCCGGAAGGAAATCTGTTTTTACTAGGTCTTTTTTATTCTCCGCGATGACGTATGGAATGGCCTTTTCCCGGAACAGGGCCAGCAGCGCCTCCTCTTCCGGCTGACGCTCCCGAGATCCGTCGGTGACCAGCACCGCCACATCCGTACGGGTCAGCACTTCCTTCGTCTTCCGAACCCGCATCTCTCCCAGGTCCCCTTCGTCGTCAATGCCCGGGGTGTCGATGATGACCACCGGTCCCATGGGCAGGAGTTCCATGGATTTATACACCGGATCCGTGGTGGTTCCCCGCACGTCCGATACGATGGCCATGTTCTGCCCGGTCACGGCGTTCACCAGACTGGACTTCCCCGCATTTCTCAGTCCAAAGAATGCAATGTGCATGCGTTCCGAGGACGGTGTGTCATTCATTCCCATTTGATTACCTCTCTTTTTACGAATAATTTCTTACCGCTGTTCCATCATGCGGTCCACGCAGGTGTTTTTCTGGAACAGGTGAATCTGCAGCTCTCTGGAAAGGTATTCCAGAATCGGTCCGCCGGCCACGCAGTTCCCTTTGTCATCCAGTGCCGGCCCGTAAATGCCGATGCCCACGTGATTATCGGCAACAGACACCAGTCCGCCGCCCACGCCACTCTTGGTGGGAAGTCCCACCTTCACCGCAAAACGCCCAGAGCGGTCGTACATCCCGCAGGTCAGCATGATGGTTTTACAGATTTCCATAGTGCGGCCGGTAAAAACAGATTCGCCGTTTCCCAATTTTCCGTCCATGGCGATGGTCATTCCCATGCTGGCTAAGGATACCGCGGTGACCTGCAGGGAACAGAGACGAGTGTACAGTTCCAATGTCTCCTCCACCCGGTCGTCCAGAATTCCCTTGCTCTGAAGGAGATAGGCGATGGCCCGGTTCCGGGACAGATTCTGCATCTCCGACCGAAAAACCGCCTCATTGCTCTCCATTTCCGGATCCTCGCAGACTTTTCGGAACACATCCTGAATTTCCTCAAAGCTCATTTTGCCCAGCAGCATGTTTGCCACTGTGATGGCCCCGGAGTTGATCATGGGGTTCATCGGGTGGTTGCTGATCAAGTCCAGGTCAATCAGAGAATTGAACGCTTCTCCCGATGGCTCCATATCCACCCTCTCGAACACTTTGTCCATTCCCAACAGTTCCAGCGCCAGCGCCAGCGAGATGACTTTGGAAATACTCTGGATGGTGAAGCGGCGGTTCGTATCTCCGATGTTGAAATGCCATCCGTCTCTCGCGCACAGGCTGATTCCCAGCGCTCCGGGATCGGCCTTTCCCAGCTCCGGAATGTACGTGGCCACCTTTCCCTGAGGCAGCACCGCCTTTCCCCGGCGATAGGCTTCCGACATAATGTCGCACAGCTGCTTCGTCGATATTTCTTTTCCGTTTGCGATTCCCATACTCATCCCTTTCCTATTTGTTCATTCCCGGGGCATCCCCGAACCGGTTTCCGGATACTTCCATCCCCGCTTCATACGGGGTGTTGTTCTGCACGCAGTCGTACAGAATGTTGATTACTTCTATTTCGCTTTTTTCCTGAAAATCCGCCAGAGGAAAGGCCTCCCCGAACTGATCTTCGTACTGCATCAGCAACATTTCCAGCATCGCCGCTGCCTCCTTTTCCGCAATTAATCCACCGTGCCATCGGTGCGTTCGCCCCGCTCAATCCGCTCCGCCAATTCGTGCAGATATTCCCAGCGCTCCATCTTCTCGTCCAATTCCGCCTCCAAAGCGGTCTTCTGCTGCGACAGGTCCGCCAGCAGGAAGGAGTCGGTGCCGTTCTGCATCATCTCCCTCTCCAGATTTCCGATTTTCTCTTCCAGCGTTTCGATGTCCTCGTCGATGGTATCGAATTCCTTCTGTTCTTTATAGGTAAAACGAAGCTTCGGCGCCCGCTGATTTCGTCCGTCACTGCTGCGGGAAACGGCCGCCCCGTCCTCGGCGGAATTTGTTTTTACCCCGGAAAGCGCCTCCTCCCGGGCCTCCTTCTCGTTCATGTACTTGCTGTAGCCGCCGGTGTACTCCCGAATCTCCCCGCCCTCTTCGAAGGCGAAGGTCCGAATCACCAGCCGGTCCAGGAAGTACCGGTCGTGGGAGACGATGAGCACCGCCCCCGGAAAATCGTCCAGATAATCTTCCAGCACCGTCAGGGTGTCGATGTCCAGGTCGTTGGTGGGCTCATCCAGAATCAACACATTCGGCGCCCGCATCAGTACCGCCAGCAGGTACAGTCGGCGACGCTCGCCGCCGGAAAGCTTTTCAATCCGCACGGAATGCATGTAGGACGGGAACAGGAATTTCTCCAGCATCTGAGAGGCGGAGAGGTATCCGTCCTTCGTCTTCACGTTCCGGGCGATTTCCTCCACGTATTTGATCACCCGCAGGTTCGGGTCCATCTCCTCCGACTCCTGAGAGAAGTATCCGATTCGCACCGTCTCCCCGATTTCCACGGAACCGGTGTCCGGCGTTACCTGCCCCATGATAATCCGAAGCAGGGTGGTTTTGCCGCAACCGTTATTCCCCACGATGCCGATTCGGTCGTTCCGAAGAATATTGTAGCTGAAATCGTGGATGTATTCCACATCCCCATAGGATTTCCCGATGCCCTTCAGCTCGATGATCTTCTTGCCCAGCCGGGAGCTGACAGTGCCGATTTCCATCCGCGGATCGTCAAAGGTTTCCTTGGCTGCTTCGATCTCCTGAAAACGCTGCACCCGGCTGCGGGATTTGGTGGTTCGCGCCGGCGCTGTCCATCGAATCCACCGAAGCTCCTTCCGGTACAGGTTCGCCCGCTTCCGCTCGTTGGCTTTGGCCTGCTCCAGCCGCTCCTCCTTGGCAATCAGATAGGCCTCGTAGTTTCCCTCGTAGGAAACCAGCTGCCCCTTCTCGATTTCGCAGATGTGATTGGTCACCCTCTCCAGGAAATACCGATCGTGGGTGATCATCAGCACGGACCCCTTGTAATTCTCCAGCTGCTCCTCCAGCCACTCGATGATATCGTTGTCCATGTGGTTGGTGGGCTCGTCCAGAATCAGCAAATTGGTATCCCGGCACATCACCGCCGCCATGGCCACCCGCTTCCGCTGCCCGCCGGACAATTCCTTCATCTTCCGGTCGAACATATTCATCCGAAGCTTGGTAAGCAGGGTTTTCACCACGTATTCCGGCACCGCCCCTTGGACGTACTCCATGGCCTGCTCCAGCACCGTGGCCTCCGGCCCAAAATCCGGATTCTGAGGCAGATACCCGATGCGAAGCTCGTTGCTCCGCAGAATCTCGCCGCCATCCTCTTCCATCGCCCCGGCGATAATCTGAAGAAGGGTGGATTTGCCGCTGCCGTTCACCCCCACCAGACCGATTTTGTCCCCCAAATGGATGCTGAGGTTGATGTCCTCCAGCAGCTGCTTCTCCGAAAAACGCTTCTGTATGTGTTTTGCTGTCAGTAATACCATGCTCTTTCCGCTCCAAAAATAAAATTCGTTCTGCAACGGAATCCGGTCGTTCCTCTAGATTCCGTAAATCGCTTCAATGCGGCGCAGGAATTCGTCCGTCAGATACGCATCCAGCTTAATGCGGGTGCTCTCATTGGTCAGCCCCTTGCCATTTTGGCGGTACTGCACCCAGGCCATCGCGCACCATGTCAGTCCCCGCAGGCAGGTGATGACGATGAATTCCATCGTTCGCTCTCTGAGTCCTATTGTATCATATCTGTTCCCCACCGCTTCAATATATGTATCGATAAATTTCTCAATCGTTTCGCTTTCGAAAATCACGTCGGTCTTCCAGAAGGTAGTGGTGGGCGCCAGAAAGTGTCCCAGATCCTGGGCCGGATCCGAGTACAGCGGCTTTTCCCAGTCCACCAGTCGGACCGTTCCGGTTTCCTCTTCCACCAGGAAGTTGGTGTTGTTCAGTTCCGTGTTCACGCAGCACTTGTAGCCGGTGTAATCCCCGCCGTCCTGAATCCGCTTCCGGCCCTCATCCAGCAGCCGGCGAATCCGGTTCTTTACATCCGGCGCGCCCAGCTCCGAATTCCAATAGGTGGCGAACATCTCCTCGCACTCCTCCAAGATGGCGCGGATGGGTGCTTCCGGCTCAATCAAGCCGCAGGTCGCATCGACGGGAATGCTGTGGATTTCCGCCAGGCATTTTGCCGCCTCTTCCAGCTCCGATGCCCGGCTGTAATCCAGCGCCCGTCCCGGCAAGAAGGACATCACCAGCGCCCCCCGGATCAGCTGTTCATCCCCGGGATAGATGTATTTCAGAACCGGAGTCCGGCCGGAGTTCTCCAGCAGTTTCAGGGCATTTCCTTCATATTCAATCTGATTCTCCAGATGCATCTGACTCTCGGAATTCACCCGCAGCACCAGCTTCTCTCCGGTCACCGGATGCCGGAACCGGAAGTTGATATTGTACTCTCCCTGGGCCAGCATTTCATATTCTTCCGCCGGTTCCTCCGGCAGTTTTAGCGCATTACGATAATCCGGGCTTAACGTGAGCGCACGCAAGCCCGGAATCGTATCGATGGTCATCGAATTCTTTTTATCCATTGTATTACTCCGAAATCACTTTCTTCAAAACCTCCACCACATCGCAGCAGATTGCCGGACATAGGTTGAACAGCAGGTTCTCTTCGTTGATCTTCTTGCCGCCTTCCGGGGTGGAGATGTCCGCACCCAGCAGTTCCTTGCACTGGAAGCCCTGGGAATACTTCTCACCGAAGAGCTCATTGAACCGCAGCATCTTCTGAAGCATCTGTCCCTTCTGCACATCGTCCCCCTCTTCGTCGTGGCCGTAGATCAGACCAATCACGTTATATGCCGCCAGCACCGCGCCGCAGGTCTCACCCCGCATCATTCCGGCCGCATAGCAGGCGCTCATCTTCCGCAGCTGGGAAAGGGAATATCCGGTTTCCTCTTCGAACTGTCCAGCCACCACCTGTCCGCAATCGATTCCGTTCTTGAAATTCTCCGCTACTGTCTCTTTGGTCATCATCTCATTCTCCTCATTTCGTTGCAACTTATATTGTTGGAATTATTTCATTTTCATGTTCGCCGTCATTATATCATTGGGAGATGTCGTCTATCAACGCTTTCATCCGCTCAATGCCCCGGCGGAAGTCAAACTCTTCTTTAAGCTTGTCCTGATTCTTCATCACGTTGGCCCGAAGCTCATCGTACCGCTCCTCCATCTCCTTCATGCAGTGAACGAATTCTTCCTCGTTCCGGTAGAACAGCACCATGTCGCCGTAGTTCCGCTCAAAGGACTCCGCCCAGTCACAGACCATGGGAATTCCGGACAAGAGGACTTCCGGGAACCGGTTGTTCATCATTTCCGATTCCAGCATATCTGCAAAATGATCGTTTAACGAGAATCGGGCATTCCGGTACAATTCCGGCAAATCTTTATAATCAATCCGGCCATGAAGGTGGACGAACATGCTGTTTGCATAGAATTTATCCCAGCCTTCCCCCCATACATCCACCTCAATGCCGTTATCGTTGCACCAGCGAATGCAGTCACGAGGGTACTTGCGCTGAATAATGTTTCCGATAAAAACACAATTGTACTTCGGTTGTGCGGGAGTGTCAGATGGGTAGAATGAATCCGTGTCCGTCAACATCGGCACAAACTCTACCGGAATATCCGTAATCTGCTGCAGCATCTTTTGATGGGTTTCCGATGTGGTCATCACCAAATCGTACAATGCCAGTTCTTCCGCTGTTATTTTATCCGGGAAACAATTAGTCCACATGACGAACTTTGTGTTCTCATCTCGACGATCCGGATGGAAATATCGGTAGCCATGAATTAATACCACGACGTCCGCATTGATGCTGCAATTCCAATCTTCGTAACAGTCAATAAGAACGTAATAACCCGCTTCTTCGAAATATCGTTTTAAAACGTCGCAGTAGGCATAATCGACACTCTTTGCCCCCCGTCTTTCCAGAGCCGGACATTTGATTACAAGGATTTCTTTTCCTTTCGCCAACCGCTGCACTTCCGCTTTCTTACGTTCCCATATATCTCTTCTTCGAAATTCCGTCTTTAATTCATCTCTCAATCGATTGATTTCTTTGGTGTTTGCTTTCAGGTCATTTCTTAATTGCTCTATTTCTTTGGATTGCTGTTCTTCTATGCTTTTCAAAGAACGCACAGAATTTCGAAGCTGATCCAACCGTATGTTGGACAATCCCGCTCGACTTCGTATTTCTTCAATCTTCTTTCTGAGTCCCACACTGTTCTCCTATATATATTTTTCCTGTTTCCACCTCTACCAGATTATGACCCCTTTGTTGGTGCGGCAAGGGTTCTTCTTCATAATCACCATACTGGTCTCTTAGAAATATTTCCGGGCGGTGGACAATCCGAGTTTCCACACCGTCGAACTTCACTCTTCGAGTCGGAAAAATCGTATCCAGCTCCCCACCGCTATATTGAGGCACAAAGCTTGCCACATACTGCAGATTCAGGCATTCTGCCTTATCATTATATTGTTGAACGAATTTATCAAACTTTCGTTGCGTTATTCCCAGCGGTGTGTGACGAAACAGCCATCTTCGTAGATTTCCGAATCGATAATTCGCTTCATCCCTCATTGTCTCCACATCTCCGATAGTCGGATTCGGTTTTGCTCTATTGGCAACATAGTTGTGCTTTTTCGCCCGTTTCTCGACCTCTAAACGATGCTTTCTTCGATCCTCCAGTGAATTCGGCACATAATCAAATGGAAAGATATCAATTCCAATTCCCTTGTGGAACTCTCTTCCATTTGACCAGGCTGTTTCATACACTGTATCTTTTCGTCTTAGCTTGATATATAAATACGGCATATGGGGATCGTTTTCCCTGGTCTGAAGAAAGAACTTTTCTTTATCCAAGTATTGATCTGCACATTGTTTGAATCGCTCGTAATCACTTCGCAGCATACCACAGTCGATATCATCGTCCCAAGGAATAAACCCACCGTATCGCTGATATCCCAGAAGAGATCCCCCGCACAGGAAGTACTCAACATTCATTTTTGTGCATACTCGTTCCATTTCTTCCAGTATTTCCAGTTCCACCGGATGCAAGGCTTCACTTTCTTTCCTGTACTGTTCCATGTCAAGGTCTGTCCACGGCGTGACATCAAATGGAATCGGCATCGATTTCTGTCCTAGGAGTGTCTCCTGAAGTGGAAACAGCTGTATCTCGTTGATAATCTTGGTTTTCTTCCCCACTACTCGCTGATAAAAAACACTGTCCGTGTGGTTGTACTTCTGCGCCAACTGATTCAAACGCCTATATGTTTTTTCTGAACTTCGAAAGCCGTACAGCAGTTGCTTTAGTACAAATTTAATAAACGACTTTCCATTCACCGCCACATATTCTTTTTGTCCAATAATGCGCCTCAAGCACCGATTTTTTCTTTCTGTTTTTCGGTAAAAAGCGATTCTTGTATCTGCCGCCATCGGAACCTTATCAAAGGGGCTCACACGAAGTGAAATCCAATTCTCCAGCTCCACAGTTTCTGTCTTAATGACGATTTTCTGCTCAATATAGAAATAAGGAGATTTATACTTTTTTCGCTTATCCCCAGCCGGTGTTGTTCGCACTTGAAAATTCAATTCATCCGCATATTTCTCCGCATTTCGAATAAATCTTTCATAATCCTTTCGAAGCATTCCGACCTCATACACATCATCCCAGCAATAATCCGGCAATTCATGATAGTGAACACCATATACCAGCAAATCACCAAATGCAAAAAAGCGTATCCCTTCTCGCTGGCAAATGGTCTCCATTACAGATAACAGCTCGCCAATACTTTCTGTCATTTGATTTCCTGAAATGGTTATGTTCAGATTATCCGATATATCATTTCTAAATGATTCCATTCTATACCTTTCTTCGTTATACTTCCTTCAATGCTTCGTATATCCGCTCTCGTTGATGATTATCCTTATACATAAAAAACCCTTGCATTTTTTGCAAATAACGAGGACTCATTGGTGCATCCATCAGTTCAATCAATTGATTCACCGCATCCTCTTCGTTCTGAACGAATGGGCCGAACCCCTCTTCTAACGGTAAATCCAATCTGCAATAGCCATTCATTCCGGATTTAAACAAATCATAATCCGGTACGAAATACATGATTTTTCTGCTCAAGTACACAAAATCAAAAACAAATGATGAGAAATCCGTAATGAATATTTCATAGTCTGTAGCATTTATATCATCCGTAATCAGATTCACTCTCCTCGATTCTGTTCGTATGGTGCTGTTGTATCCTTTAAAAATAGGATGCAGTTGTATGTCTAAAGTATACCCATGTGCTTCCAGTGCTTTGTCCAATCGATCATCATTTATAAACCGCATAACCGATTTATAAAAACTCGAATTCACAAATCCGTCCACATCACTAACCCAATCATTTTCTTTCCGATCTATTAAATATCGTCTCCATGTTGGGGCGTACAGTATCTTCTTTCTAGGTTTTTGACTCAAATCAATGCAATCATATCTCGGCATTCCGGCCTGGATGAGATGATTTCGATCAAATCCATAATTTTCAATGAGGTTTTCCTCTTCATAATAAGTCGATATCACTTCCTTATCGATTTTCACCCTATCCAGAGAGTAGTGCCACGGAAGATGTGCATGTAATACTCCATGTTGGAGATAAACAGTCTTTGGAAAATTCAACACATAGCTATATTTCTTGAAAGCTTTCATCTCCATCGGTAAATAAGTATATTCTTCTGCAAACGACATAATAATCCATTCTGCCATTAGAAACAAATTCACATGTTTTCGGGATCCAAAACGAACAATATGCTTTTGAAGTGCCGCCGGAAACTCTTTCTTTCTCTCCTTAAAATCATCGCCATCCAGAATATAGAAACGTTGAATTCCATCATTTTTATATACATCGTGTTCGAATTGATAGAAGCTATTATCTTTTCGAACATTTTTACAGTCATAGTATAGCCAAATCGGGGAAGTTCTCTTCTTTTTCGCTTCTAATCGATATTGCTTTATTGCGGAACCTATATCTTCGAGTGCGATTTTTTGAAATAGCCAAAGTTTTCTCTTCGCAGCATCTGCGGAATTGAGATTAAGATCCCTCACGATAAATCCATTCGCACGAAAACTGTATCTGAGTTCTTTTTTATCTCTTATTAGAGAATCATTGCGTCTGCGTCTGAAGGGCACTCGATTGCTAAAGTGCATATCCGTCTCATATCGTTCCCCATTTGCTATTACGACAAACCTAAACTTTTTTATTACGGTAGTATCGATACTTACTTCGAAATTATAGAATTGATTGGTGATTTCATGCGTGTGAAACCGGCTCCTGGAACTTGGCTTTATAGGCACCGGAATCATTCGATTGCTCAAACCGCATAAAACCTGTAATGAAACATCTTCCACGATACTGGAATATAAGGGTTTTAACGTTCCGGAAAGTTTGATATCGTTTCCCTCCACGCGACACTGTTCAATTGTTAAATGCACGTTCTTTTCAGAAACTACTAAACCATTATTACAAAATACGTCGATGCTTTTCTTGCCAAATTCTACATGACAGTTATTGGATTTCTTTTTCGAAAGCCAGTATAAGCGATGCTCCCGTAGTACATTCGGATGATGAATAATAATCTCATCATCACATCGACACAGCAAATTAACAATTCTATTCCAGGCCTCTTGATACCGTGCCTCATCATAGTGATATGGCAGCAGTTTATTGGCCCTCAACTTCCAGTTGAGATCACTTATATACAAAGCTTGGATATAGTATGGAACATGTTCTGAGAACTCGGAAAACTCCCTCTCCCACAATTTCATCGAGTGCTCAAAAAGATAGTATGAATACAACATCGTATTTGTAGTGCTGTTGCTGCTTTGCACATAATAATACTCCGCATTATCACAATACCCAATCTTTTGTTTTTCCTTCAGAGTGTCAATATTATATTTCTGATCTTCGTGGTAAAATAAATTTTCCGAAAAAAGCACATTCTTCTCAAATTTATTCTTTACGCAAGTGTTCATTGTTGTATGACATATGAATGAATTTTCCGGTTCGGTCAAGTCATACACGCCCTGGGATTTTAACACTTCATATCGAAAATGCAGGTCTTGTTCCTCTCCATCCTTGATTGGAATAATCTTATATGTGACAACGTCAATCTCATCATAGTGCCGATCGAAAAAATTGCATACGCTTTCAATTGTATTCTTACCTAGATAATCATCCGGATCTAAGTACATTAAGTATTTTCCGGTTGCGTGTTTGATGCCGTAATTTCTTGCTTGTGCGGGTCCACCGTTCTCCTTCGTATAACACTTAAAATTGCTGTATTTCTCCGAGTACCGCTTCATTATGTCCAAAGAATTATCTTCTGAACCATCGTCAATCATCAGAACTTCCACCATCTGTGGATCAATGCTCTGATTCAAAATGGACTGGAAGCAAGTATCCAGCCATTCTGCCATATTATATATCGGAATGATTAGCGATACTCTATAATCACAGTTATTGGTGTTTCCCATTTCTCTCCGCAAATTTGTCTTGTTCATTGCACTCCATGTCATCCATTTATTATCATTACCCGGTTCTTCATAACTATGTAACTCGTTTTACGATACATAATTCCAAAACGTAGCTAATTATACACTATAAATTGTCTTTTCTTATCTTTTTCACGAACGTATAGTTTTTTTCAATAATTCACTAGTACTCAATTCGGAAATAATCGAGGTTCGCCTTATATCGATCCTGCGCTGTCAAGCAGGTATCCGTCAGATAGCCTTGCAGATTATCCCATTCTTTGAGTCCACGGTAATAATACAATTTCAAATCCTCTTCAATGATGAATGGAACTATGTTGTATTTCAGGCATTCCTTGAACATGATTAGACGTCCGACTCGCCCATTTCCATCTTGAAATGGGTGAATCCGTTCGAACCGTACGTGAAAATCCAGAATATCCTCTAAAGACTTCATCCTTTTGCCGTTATACTCGGATATCAATTCCTTCATCCGCTCTGCAACTTCCTCCGGCAGAGCCGTATCCATCCCCCCTACTTCATTCGGCACCTTCTTGTAATCGCCCACGTTAAACCACTCCATTCGAGAATCGCTGGTACCATTTTTCAACATCCGATGCAAGTCCTTGATAAACCGTTCCGTCAAAGGTGCTTGTGCATGGTCGATAATCATATCAATGCAGCGAAAATGATTTGCCGTTTCTATTACATCGTCTACGTTCAGTACTTCTTTCTCTACGCCGACTGTATTCGTCTCAAAAATGTATCGGGTCTGATCATGAGTGAGACGACTCCCCTCCATATGATTGGAGTTATATGTCAAGTCAATCTGCGTTTTATGGTAGATTCCGCCGGAATATTTTCGTGCTTTTTCGTTTCGAAGTATATCTAACAAATCATTCTTCTGTACAGTTTTCTTATTGGAACGCTCCGGCTTTTCTGCATTTTCCGGAATATTCCATGTCTTTCCGGAGCGAAATGCACCCGCTACACGTCCTTTAGCACAGTAATTTCGTACGCTCCGATCGGACACCTTCCATTTCTCTGCAATTTCCGAAACCGAAAGATACTTCATTCGTCCACCTCCTACCATTTTGCAACTTAAATGGGATGTGGTTTAGTATATCATGCGTTCGGCAAAAAATCCATCCATAGCGGCAACCAAGCAAATACTTTTTGCCGATTAAATACAACTGCATCTAAAACAAACGGAGCCCACACCCCCTCGGTGGACTCCGCATTCATTTAATTTCTTTTACAATAAGATTCTCAATCGACTATTTTTCAAGCTTGTAACCCAGCGCTTCGTTCTCGTAATCCCCGCGCTTTCTCTTCAGCTCCGCATAGCCGTCCCAGACGCCTTCCTCGTCTTCGATACCCACAGTCTTGGGATCGAAAATCGGATCCAACCCCAGATCCTTCTGCTTCTTGAAGTCCTTCACAATCCGCAGCACCATTGGCGTCATGCACAGCACCGCAAAAGTGTTGATCCAAAGCATGCAGCCCACACCGATATCGCCCATCGGCCAGATGATGGTTCCGTCAATCAGCACCCCGGACAGGACGAACAGCAGGTAGAGGATTCGGATGAAGGTAACCACTCTTTTGTCCGCCTTGAACAGGTAGCGGCACACCGATTCCAGCTGCACGCCGTAGGACAGCATGGTGGTGTAAATAAATACCGTAATCATGATGGCCAAGATGATCACACCAAACTGTCCGGCGATGGTCTTGATGGCCTCCTGCATGTAGGATACACCGTATTCCACGCCCGGGGCGAAAGATACTAAAGTCTTTGCGGTGGCGCCTCCGTCGGCGGAAACGTTGTATGTGCCCGCACAGAGGATGGACAGACCCGTGCAGGTGCACACCAGAATGGTATCCACATAAACGGACAGTCCCTGCACCAGCCCCTGCTTCACCGGATGGGAAGTGTTGGTGGTGGAGGAAATGATCGGACTCATGCCGTTGCCCGCATCGTTGGAGAAGAAGCCGCGCTTAATGCCCCAGGATACGCAGGCACCCATGATTCCGCCGTAGATGGAATGTCTTCCGAATGCTCCGGTAAAAATATCGGCGAACATCCCCGGTATCCGGCCCGCATTCAATGCCATGACGGCGATAGTAATCAATAAGTAGATGGCACACATTGCCGGTGCGATCAGCTCCGCAACCTGGCCCACGCGCTTTACACCGCCCATGATGACGATTCCCACCAGAAGCATCAGTCCCACACCGGTGACGATGGCAGGAATTCCGAAGGCGTTGCTCATAGCTGTCGCCGCCGTCTGCGTCTGCATGGATGGCAGCAGGAATCCCGGTCCGATAAATACCGCAATACAGAACAGCACCGCGATGATTTTACCCACTTTTTTATTCTTAAAACCCTTTTCCATATAATAGTACGGTCCGCCGGTCAGTTCTCCCAGGTTCTTGGTCTTGTAGGCTTGACCCAGAATGCACTCCACCATTCCGGTGGATGCTCCCAGCAGTGCCGCCATCCACATCCAGAAGAGGGCTCCCGGTCCCCCCATGAAAATTGCGGTGGCCGTTCCGGCGATATTTCCGGTTCCCACTCGTCCCCCGACAGTGGTGGCCAGCGCCTGGAATGCACTCAATCCTTTGGCTTCGCCCAGCTCATCCGATTCCTTTTCGAACATATAGTGAAACATGGACGGAAGTCCGGTGAACTGCAATCCCTTCAGGCGAAGGGTAAACCAGATGGCCGCGCCTCCCAGGAAAAACAGACACGCCGGATGCCAGACGATGTCATTCACAACAGTTATAATCTTTGTAAATAATTCCATAATTTCGCATTCTCCTTTGTTATATCTGCACTATTTTAGCATAAGAGAGCGGATAGAGAAAATTAAAAAAGAATATACGCAGTTATAGAATGATTTTATAGCTGATGATCTTACATGTATTTGCTTGCCTACTTTGCTTCCGGCGTTAATCGCAATACTTCATCTTCTGTGCGAACACTCATGATTTCCGGAACGGGTATCGAATCTTATCTTGGGACGCAGACCGGTTAGATAGAATGAATACTTCTCCGTCTCTATTTTTATTTTGCGTTTGCATTTTAACGAAATTTCATTAGCGCTTCATGAAAAAATGTAAACCTTAAGAAATCTTAAGGCTTTTTGCTGTAAATCTTTGGTATAATGCCGATAGAGCTAAGCATCAGCGTGAAATGAGGTGATACCCGATGCAGAAGTTGGATTCAATTCGTTAAAGCAACATTTTCAAGAAAGGAACAATGAGATGTACACATATCGCAACGGACTTCGAACTCTCACCGGAATACTCTGCATTGCCGTGACTATTTTTATATTCACTTCTTTTGCAAATGCGGACGATGAGGTTCAATACAAATCCTACGATTTAAAGGGCTACAGCGGATCGGTCGAAGTCGATCAATCCATTCGGGATAAAATCCAAGATAAGGCGGTAAAAGAAATTGCCGGGGAGACGAAATCGAAAACGATCCGAATAACGGCGATGGAGAATCTTTCAGAAGAGAATCTGCTGGCCTCCGAAGAGGAAGCCCTCTACGTGTATACCGATAAAGGATTAACCCACATCCAAGTGGATAAAGGCTGTGTCGGCAAAATTTCTTTGAAGGAAGTAAAAGAAATGATTCACGAAAACGAAGGATCCTTCGTTCGGGTGTACGATGTGGGGACGCAGGAAGAATCGGCCTCGTTCCTCTCCGAACATAAGGGAATCCTCGCAACGATTGGAATCGCCGTTTTGCTTATACTGCTGTGGCGGCTGTATGAAAGGAAAAAAAGGAGAGCCGCATGATGAAAAAGCAAATGATGAACATCATTGATATTCTGGAGGGTTGTTACGCCCTTTGCTGCTGCATCGAAGTTTTCTATTTCCGTATGGAACCTTCACCCTCTCTCCGAATCCTGCTCCTCGTGATTTCCACAATCGGGATTTTGGCAACAGATTTAGCTAGAAGAAAAATGTCCATCGGAAGCGGGCTAGCGGCAATCTGGAATGTTTATTTCATAATCGGATTTTTCTAAAAGGTGGAATCAGATTGTACATGCCCTGATATTACGCTCGTATATTATGCTCGTAATACTCGTAATATCAGGGGCATGTAATGCTCAATTTGTTATTGTAATTTTATGCCCATTTCAATGCAGGAGATAGAATATGTCTTTCGAAAATCGAATTGCTATCGTCTCACGGGATTTCGCTTTTGCAAACAATTTGAAAGAATTCCTGCAAAAGGAGAAACTCATCAATGATGTTATTGTCAAAGGCTCTTTTTCTGATGCGTTTTTTGAGAGCCCTACCGATTTAACAATTCTTGATTATGAAACTTTTGAATTAGAATGGCACGGTCAAATTTCTTTTTCAGATCAGTTTTATCATGGTAAATTTTTATTTCTTTTTTCATCAGCAGATATAGATAATCAAGCGTCAACTTCTCCGCGCCTTTTCTTTGATGACTTTCTGATAAAACCGATTAATTACCCGGAGCTGTTACTTCGAATTAAGCAGCTTCTGACTCATGAAGAACGTGAGGACATGCTTTGGTGCGGAAATACATTATTGCATTTTTCCTTGGGAACGCTAACTACACCTAAAGGAACAATCGACCTTACTTCGTATGAATCTAAAATTCTACACGCTTTTTTCGAACATCCTCAATGCATTATATCTAGAGCAGAATTACTGAACATTAATAACGCACAGAATTATGATGTTTCGGATCGGTCCATCGATGTTCGAATCTCTATTATTCGCAAAAAATTAATTGCCATCTCTTCAAATCTAAGCCTTCTTTCACGGAGAGGGTGTGGATATATTCTAACAATTTCTTCATAACAAAAATATCGGACAGCAACAGGACTGTCCGATATTTTGTGTTTACCACGGTTTTATCCACAAATACAGATTCGTCATTATTACCAAAAAGCAAGTGGATCGTACGTATCCTTCAAACTTATTATTCTTTATTGATGCGACCACCAGGAACACAACTCCACACAAGGAGAGCAGCAACAGTAAATAAGTTACCGTTGTAGAAACTTTATCAACAGTTCCCATAAGTGAAATAACAGCAATTACAATAACATAGATATCTTCGAGCATACTGATACAGCGGACGATATTTTTCGAATACATTTTCATAGGCTTCTCCAATCAATACTTTGCAATTTTTACATGAGCATCTCTCATGCGTATTATACCAATAAAATGTTTCAGAATTATTACTCAAATTAACATTTTCTGAATTTGTTAATGAATTCCGTTTCCGAGCGCGAACCCCGGCCCGAAAGAAATGGGAAAAGTGAAGAACAAAAATATACACGCTGCTGCAGGATAATCCCACAGCAGCGTGTATAAAGGGTTATTCCCTTTTGGAGTAAAAGTGGACGTAATCAATTATTTCTGCAATGCCTTTGCAGTCTCCACGATGTTCTCCACCGTAATGCCGTTCTTTGCCAGCAGACGTTCATAAGGTGCGGATTCTCCGAACTGATCCTGGATGCCGATTCTCTTTACGATGCCCTTTCCGGATTCCGCTGCCACCTCGCATACGGCACTGCCCAGACCATTGATGATATTGTGGTCCTCGACAGTGATGATTTTTCCGATGTCATCGATGCAGGCCTTTACGCAGTTCACATCCAGCGGCTTGATGGTGTGCATATCGATAACTCTGGCGGAAATGCCTTCCTTTGCCAGTTCCTCTGCCGCCCGGATTGCCAGAATGACGGTATCGCCGTTGGCAATCAGCGCCACGTCGGAGCCGTCCTGAATCTGGATGGCTTTGCCGATTTCGAACTTCTGATTCTCATCGTAGATTACCGGAACCGCATCCCGGGTGAACCGCAGATACACCGGTCCATAGATTTCTGCCGCCTGGCGAACCAGGGCTTTGGCCGCATAGTAATCCGCCGGCATGACCACTCTCATGTTCGGAATGGTACGGAGAACGCCCATGTCTTCGATGCCCTGATGGCTGGCGCCGTCGTTGGCCGGAGTCAGGCCGCCGTGGGAGCAAGCGATTTTTACGTTCAGGTTGGTGTAGCAAATTTCCTGACGAATCTGTTCCGCCATCCGGAGGGAACCGAATACCGCGTAGGTTACCACGAATGGAATTTTTCCCGTGGTGGCCAGTCCCGCCGCAACGCCGGCGCCGTTCTGTTCTGCAATACCCACGTTCAGATGCTGCATCGGCAGCTCCTTACGGAACTCCTGAGTCTTGCAAGATTTACCGATATCGATATCCACAACGTAGATATCCTTGTTTTCTTTACCCAGTGCTACGATTTCTTCGCCGAAACCGACACGAGTGGCAATTTTCTGTTCTGTATTCATTACCGACCTCCCAGTTCCTTCATCGCGATTTCGTATTCTTCATCGTTCGGTGCTTTGCCGTGCCAGCCCAGCTGGTTCTCCATGTAGGATACGCCCTTGCCCTTAACGGTACGAGCGTCGATGAATTTCGGCTTTCCGGAAGAGGACGCATTGATTTTCCCAAAAGCATCCACTACCTGTTCCATATCGTTTCCGTCGATATCGTAGGTCTCAAAGCCGAACGCATCCATCTTCTTTACCACATCCAGGTGTGGGATAATTTCATCCGTGGTGCCGTCCAGCTGCAGACCGTTGTCGTCCAGGATGACCACCAGGTTATCCAGACCCCACGCGTTAGCCGCCATAAAGCCTTCCCACAGCTCACCTTCATCCAGCTCGCCGTCGCCGATTACCACATATACGCGGTAGTTCTTGCCGTCTCTTTTGCCGGCAACCGCCATGCCCACGCCTACGGACAGTCCCTGACCCAGGGATCCGGTGGAAATATCGATGCCCGGGCATTTTCTCATGTTCGGGTGACCCTGCAGCATGGAGCCTTCTTTTCTCAGCTTATGCATCTCTTCCTCCGGAAAATATCCCAGAGTTCCCAGTGCTGCGTACTGAATCGGGCATGCATGACCCTTGGAAAGGATGAAGCGGTCCCGATCCGGCCATTCCGGATTCTTTGGATCGATGTTCATTTCCTTGAAATACAGATATGTAACGACCTCTGCTGCCGAGAACGCACCGCCCGGGTGACCGGATTGTGCTTCATAGATCATAGTCAGAGCCTTTCGGCGCAGATCCTGTGCGCGGTCTTTCAGCTCCCCTATGCTGATATCCTTCATGATATGACCTCCTTGTTGTTCATGAATGATTGCCCGTGTCCCATGAAACAGACCTGCCTGCGGGCAAGCAGCACAGGTCTGTTATATCTCGATTAGTTCGAAATCAAGCTTGGAAGCCAGGTGGATACTGCCGGAACGTATGTTACCAGAATCAGTACCAGCAGCGATGCGAATACGAACGGCAGAACCGCTTTGGAAATTTCCTTCAGGGAAATGTTCGCAATGCCGCATCCGGTGTACAGGTTGATTCCTACCGGCGGTGTTACCAGACCGATGGCCATGTTCAGTACCATGATGGCACCCAGATGAACCGGGTCGATGCCCAGTGCGGTTGCGACCGGGTAGAGAATCGGCAGGATGATATACATTGCCGAGTTGGCATCGATGAAGCAGCCCGCAATCAGCAGGATGATGTTCACTACCAGCAGGAACAGAATCTTATTGCCGCCTACCATGGTAATCAGCGTATTGCTTGCTGCAGATGCCACACCGGTAACCGTGAGCACCCAAGAGAACAGGCTGGCGGTTCCAACGATGAACATAACCACGGCGGTCTGAGAAACGGAGTCCTTGAGAATCGTCATCAAATCTTGAAGTTTCAAGGTCTTATAGATGAAGAATCCAACCAGCAGACCGTACAGAGCTGCCACGGCAGCCGCTTCGGTCGGGGTGAAGATTCCGCCGTAGATTCCGCCCAGGATGATAACCGGCATCATGATGCCCCAGAATGCATCCTTGAAAGCAGCCCAACGTTCCGCACCGGTCGCCTTCGGAATGGTCTCAATTTCCCATTTCCGGCTGACGAACTGCATAGCAACAACCAGCACCACGCCCATGAGGATTCCCGGAACCAGGCCGGCAGCGAAGAGCTGGCCCACGGAATTTCCGGTGATGGATCCGTAGATTACAAAAGTAATGGACGGCGGGATGACGATACCGATGGCACCGGCGGTGGACATCAATGCGGTGGAAGACGCTTTGTCATATCCCACCTGGGTCATTGCCGGGATGATAATCATTCCCAGAGCCGCTACCGTCGCCGGGCCGGAACCGGAAATTGCGGCGAAGAAGCAGGCAACGATGACGCATACCATCGCCATACCGCTCTTCTTGTGGCCCACCAAGGTTTTCGCAAAATCAATCAAGCGGGAAGAGATTCCACTCTTCTCCATGATATTTCCGCCCAGTATGAAGAACGGAATTGCCAGCAAAACGAATTTGCCGGTGGACGAATAGAGATTCGCCGGAATAATGGAAAGTGGCAGATTTTCATACAGCAGTGTGATGACACTGGCCATTCCCAAAGATAACGCAATCGGAACTCCCAGGAACAGGAGGACCGCAAAGCTTCCAAATACTACTAAGCCTGCACTCATTCTTATGCCTCCTTATCTTCCGAGTTCGTTGCATCGCTTTTCAGCGTACGGATAAACAGCTGGCAGTAGCGAATCGCCAGGAACGCACCGCCTACCGGAATCATGGCACCAAAGGCACCTTCCGGCCACTGCATGCCGCTGGTCTTCAGTCCCAGCGCGAATTCGTGACCGGACATCCGAATACCGAAGTACAGGATGACCAGTCCAAAGATAATGCCAAGGGCATCGCCCAACAGAGCACAAGCCTTCTGTCCCGCCGGAGAAAATCTCTCCGTCAGGACCGTCAGGCCCAAATGGGCTCCTCTTTTCGCAGCCACCGCTGCGCCGGCAATACTGAGGAGAATCAGGCCGGCATTGGTCAGCTCTTCAACGAAAGGCATGGAGCTGAGCAGGACATAGCGCGCAAATACATTGACGCATGTGAGCAGCATCATCACCAAAAGCAGGATGCCGCATATATTGTCTTCCAATTCATTCCAGAATTTTTTCATAGGATATACCTTGCCTCACTTTCTATCTGAGTTTCACTACTTCGTCACGCCGAATGCCTTGCAGGCCTCTTCGCCGTACTTCTTCATGTATTCCTGCTTCACCGGTTCTACAACCTTGCGGAATTTCTCAATGTCTGCCGGAGACAGCTCATTGATTACACAGCCGGAGTCTTTGAACTTCTGCAGGATATCTCCTTCTCCTTCCACAATCTGCTGATCCACTTCGTGGCACGCATCTTTCGCACACTCTTTCAGCAGCTTCTGGGTCTTGGAGTTCAGCGAGTTAAACTTCTCGGAGTTCGCGGTAAAAGTAAAAGCTTCATAGGTATACTTTGCGATAGTGATATACTTCTGCACTTCCTGAATGTTTCCGGAATTGCAGGTACTCAAACTGTTGTCCTGTCCGTCGATGGTTCCCTGCTGCAGTGCGGTGAACACTTCACTCCAGCTCATCGCCTGCGGGCTGGCACCGAATGCCTTGTAGAAGGCGGTGTAGAACGCACCACCCGGAATACGGATCTTCAGACCGCTCAGATCTTCCGGCTTCTTGATGGAACGCTTGCTGTTCGTAATCGCCTTGAATCCGTTATGAACCGCGCCCAGATAAGTCAGGCCCTTCTTGGATACCACCTTCTGGATGAACTTTCCGCCATCCCCGAAGAAGGTCTTCTCCGCCTGGTCATAGTTCTGGAACAGCCACGGCATAGTGCATACCATCAGACGGTTATCCAGATTGGAAATGATACTGGTGGAATGGATGTCCAAATCCGTAGTTCCGCTGGTAATCATCTCCAGACCCTTGTTCATGTTTCCGCTGGCCAGCTGATCGTTCGGGAATACTTTAATCCGAACCACGCCATCGGAACGCTCTTCCACGTACTTCTTGAACAGGAGCGCCATTCTGGTATCATTGGCAATCTCTGTTCCGTTACAGTTGAGCAGCAGCGTTACCTGATTGTATCCGTTCTCTGCCACCTCTCCGCTGTTCTGCTTCGCACAGCCGGACAGGGAAATCGTACAGAGCAAGGTCAACATCAAGGCAACTGCAATCAGTTTTCTTCTCTTCAATTTTTCCTCCTTCGCAGGCCGGATGCCTGCGATATCCCAACAACATTAACTACAAGCGGTATAGTTTTTTTCCCGGACGAATCCGGGTATCACCCCATCATTAGTTCATACCATCATGGGATGTTGGTTTTATTTTACGAACATTTTACGCTAAAGTCAACAACAAACAATATTTTGTCGAAAAATTTGTTTATAATAACAAATTCGCATTCTAAAATAAAGCAGAATTCCAATTGACTTTGCGTGAATTTTTCATTAGTATTGAAGTGTTAAACATCCTATGTTGAACACAATTCGGTTTATGGCTGCAGGCGGTACTGTTTTTTTAATCCAAAACACGAAACATCAACAGGAGGAAACACACTATGAAAGTAGGATTTATTGGACTGGGAATCATGGGACGTCCCATGGCAGAACACATGGTAAAAGCAGGTCTGGATGTCATGGTATCCGACCTGAACGAGAAGATTGTTGCGGAACTGGTGGCCGAAGGTGCGACCGCCGGAAGCAATAAGGATCTGGCGGAGCAGTGCGATGTGGTGGAGATGATTCTCCCGAACGCATCCATCGTTAAGAACGTCATTTTCGGCGAAGGCGGCCTGATGGATTACATGAAGGCCGGACAGATTGTGGTAGATCACAGCTCCGTCACCGCCAACGATTCCAGAGAATGCTATGAGAAGCTGCAGGAGAAAGGCATCGGTTTCTTAGATGCGCCGGTATCCGGCGGAGAGAGCGGCGCCAAAGCCGGCACGCTGGCTATCATGGTGGGCGGCGACGAAAAGGATTTCAACACCTGCGCGCCGATCTTTGACACCTACAGCTCTCAGGCAACCCTGATTGGAGATTCCGGCTCCGGAAGCATCTGCAAGCTGGCCAATCAGATTATCGTAAACAACAACATCGCCATCGTAGCGGAAGCCCTCACCTTTGCGGCAAAAGCCGGCGTGGATCCGGAGAAGGTATACAAAGCCATCGAAGGCGGTGCTGCACGAAGCTACGCTCTGGAAGACAAGGCTCCGATGATGGTGGAACGGAATTTCACTCCGGGCGGAACCATCAAAGTTAACCACAAGGATATCACCAACGTAATCAACACGGCCCACGCCATCGATTGCCCGATTCCTTACACCGCTCAGCTCTATGAAATCCAGCAGACCATGAAGGCGCACGGTCACATGGAAGAAGACCACGCCGCTTACGTTAAATATTTTGAGACGTTGGCAGACACCATCGTGGAGAAGAAGAATTAATATCTTTCTCCCTCTGCCGCGAAACGCAGCGCTGCTGCACAGAAAGGAAAATTAATGACTGCTTCAGATTTTATGAAGCCCATTCGCATGAAATCCGCTTCCGATATCGTGGTGGAGCGATTGACGGAAGCCATCATCGACGGGCAGATTAATCCGGGAGACAAGATTCCCACCGAGCCGGAGCTGGCCTCCAGCTTCTGCGTCGGACGGAACACGGTACGGGAGGCGGTACGAACCCTGGTGGCGTACGGCATTCTGGAGATTCGCCGTCCCGAAGGTACTTTTGTATGCCGAACCTTCAAGCCGCAGACCATTAATCCGCTGATCTACAGTATGATTCTCCAGAAAAAAGAATCCTACCAAGACCTCATCGGTCTCCGGCAATGCATCGAGTTCGGTACCCTGCAGGTTATCATGGATCAAGGTCTCGATCCGGAGGATGCGGAGAACCTACGGCAAATTGCGGTCTCCATCGAGCGGGAACTAGACGAACCCAATCCGGATCCGAAATTAATCTGCCGGACGGACATCGCCTTCCACGATGCCATCGCGAAGGCGACCCGGAACGACCTGATTGTCACCGTGAACGAAATGCTGTCCAAGCTGACCTACGGATCCCGAATCCGCACCATCGAGCAGTGCATTCGGGAACATGACCGGAAGTATCTGGTGGACATCCATTTTGAAATCTTAAAGATTCTGGAAGAGCGGGATACGGATGCCATCGCCCACACCCTGAAGCGAAGCTACAGCTACTGGGCCAACCTGCAAATGGAAGAAGAATAACACCAAACAAATACAACCGTACATGAAAAGCCCCATCGATTTCGATGGGGCTTTTCGGGCAATTATATTATTATATTATCACTTGGCATATTGCATCTTTTTCACGAGACGCTTGTAGAAGGTCAGAAGAATGATACCAATTACCATCATTACAGCCAAGAAGATAAACAGGATATGGTATCCCGCATTTCCGTATGTATCCAGAACTTTTCCGGCCAGCAGCGGGCAGAAGAATTCCGGCATATATCCGATGGTGCAGATCAGGCCGATGGCGGTTCCGGACATGTACTTCGGAATTCCGCATTCATCGAACATGGAGAATACCAGAGAGTATGCACCGTACATACCGAAGTAGATGCACGCACAGATACCGATAAATACCGCATTGGTCATGGATCTTGCGAAAATCAGAACCAGCGTGGATACCAGCATGATGCCCATCGTTCCGTACATTACGTTTGCTCTTCCAATCTTGTCTGCTGCCACGCCGCCGACCACGCAGGCTACCGGACGGACGTACTGCGCCAGCATGGTGACCATGGCACCGGCTGCAGCGGTCATGCCCAGGTTCGCGGTTGCGTATGGGGTGAAGTAGTAGAACAGGATTGGCATGGTGTAGGAGCAGCATACTACCAGGGACAGCAGCCATACTACCGGCATCTTCAGCACCTGTTTTACGATTGCAAAGGAGAACTTGCTTTCATCCTCTGCACCATCGGAACCGGTCTGCAGCTTCTTCTCGTCCAGGACGAAGTACAGGCCGATAGCCATTACGATGCAGACTGCGGAGTAGAAGATAACTACGCCGTTCAGACCTGCCAGATCGCTGGCCTTCTTGCTCAGTGCATTGAAGATGGCCAGGGTTACAGCCAGCTGCACTGCATTGGTGATACCTCTGGTTGCATCCATGAAGCCGTACGCCTTACTCTGCTCGTCCTCATTTGCCAGAGAACGCAGAACCTTCAGCAGTGCCGGCCAGAATGCAAACAGAGAGGTGAATCCCCAAAGGAAGTAAATTCCCACCAACATGAGGTAGCTCGGGTGGCACAGGTGCAGCAATCCACCCAAACCGGTGAGGATCATGGATATGGTCATCAGCTTTCTTGCAGAGAACATATCCGCAACCACACCGCCAAACAGATAGGAGCAGGCACCCATGATTCCGAAAATAGAACCAAACATTCCCATCTGTGAATTGGTTAATCCGTAAGTCTGCAGGTACGCATCGTAGTAGTAGGATCTGAAATACGGCAGTCCGTAGATCATGGTACCTGCAATAGAAATCAGAATTAATCTGAGCATATTCTTTTTAAGCTTTGATTGTGTTCCCATAATTGTTTCTCCTTAACTCTTCCCGGTCATACAAGAACCTTCTTGCCGTCCTTGATGACCAGTGCAACATCATTCAATTTTTCAATATCTTCATCCGGATTTCCCCGGAATACTGCCAAATTCGCTTTCTTTCCTGCTTTTATGGTGCCCACCCGATCGTCGATCATCAGGATTTCCGCATTGTACTTGGTCGCCTGAATCAACGTATCCTTCGGGTCCATTCCCAGCTTGTTCACACGAATCCGGAACTCGTAGATTCCGTTGCCGTGGCTGCCCTCGTAGACACCCGCATCGGTCGCCCAACCCATCTTGATTCCCTGCAGGTAGGCCTCTCTCATTCCTTCATCCAGAACCTTGACGATTTTCTTGGATTTCTCCACGTAGTGCTTCGGCATTCCTTCCGGCCAATCCAGGAAGGAGTGCGGTGCGCTCAGTGTCGGCATCATAAAGCTCTGATCCGATGCCTTGTACATCCGCAAGCACTCATCATCCAAAATAGTGGAATGCTCAATGGTACGAACGCCATTGCGAATGCACATCTTGATGCCCTCCGTTCCGTGGCAATGCACGGATACCGGCATCTTCAAGAAATCTGCCATATCGCAAGCAGCTTTCAATTCCTCTTCGGTAATAATCGGAAGCCCCGGCTCCGCACCCGGATTCATAATTGCTCCGGTGCCCATAATCTTAATCCAGTCGGCGCCTCTCTGATACTGCTTTCGAATCGCTTTCCGGAACTCTTCCGGAGAATCCGCTTCCAGATACATGGTACCGAAGAAGTCGTTTCCCCTCTCTGTCGGCGAGATGATCTTTCCGCTGGCCAGGATGTCCGGTGCCACCACCGCGCCTTCCCGAACCGCTCTGGCGATATCGATTACAATATTGTTTCGGTCACCCACATCCCGAACAGTGGTGTAACCCTGACGCAGGTTATCCTGTGCCAACTTCAGCGCGGTCATGCTTCGGTATGCATCCGGCTGAACGTTTTCCTCGAAGGTGTTGGTACCCTTCAGGTCTAAGTGCAGATGCGCTTCGATTAATCCCGGAATCACGGTCATATCGGTCATGTCCAAAACCTCACCGGCATCTACAGTTTTCGGTGCTTTAATTTCCTGAATAATTCCATTATCTATAACGATATCCGCTCTATCCGAATCGTATCCCTCGGTCAGCTCCGGGATGATTCTCGCGTTTCTCAATACAAGCATCTTTGTCGGTTCCTTTCTTCCGTAAAATCAATTTGCTCTGCAGTCTAAGGTTTCCGGCTTCTGTCACCGGAATAACGTCGAATCCATGAAAGGCGCAGGAGGCTTTGGATAAGCCCCCTCGCCTTAACTTGTCTATATAATAACAAAGAGAAAATCCCGGCTCAAATTCGGCCGCATTCACGTTTTTCAAAAATGGTTCGATTATTTTTTTCATATGATGAAAAAAACTTGCAAATGTGTTATAGTTGTCCTTAGTAATTTGCATACATCACATTTATTCATGAAATTCTTTCCAAAAGCGAAAGTTTGGATCGACATCAGAAGGGAGACATCTATGCAGCCATCATTTTACAGAACCCTCGGTCAAAAAATAAAAGCCTGCCGGAAGGCGAAGGGCATCACATTGACGGAATTGGCGGACACCATTCATCGGAGTCCCGCCTCCCTTTCCAAATATGAGAGCGGGGATGTGAACATCGCCATCGACGCTCTGGTGGAAATCTGCACCGCGTTAAATGTGGACATTGCGGAATTCCTGCCGGCCACCTACAGCGATCCGGACAATGTGGATATTCTGAAGTACAAAAAGCATTTTGTGGATCAACTGTACATCTACTGGTACAGCGGAGACGCTAAAAAGGTAAAGAGTGCACTCATCGAGAACTCTCATCCGTCCATGAAGTCCGTGCTGTATTTCGACACGGATACGAAGCATATGGAGTATCAGTCGGATTATATCTATCACGGCGAGGTCACTTACTCCGATACCTGCATCATGTTCTACTACACCAATGAGGAACCTCCGTTTGATAAGATCTTTATTCGGATGCCTCTTCTCTTCCATAAGGACCATCCTCAGATGGGCATCATGTCCTGCATCTCCCTGTTCTACCAGGGAGTAACCGCCAAAATCATGGTATCCAAGAAGCCCCTCACCTTTACCCCGGAGCTTACGAAGGAGCTCTTCATCTCTCCGGAAGAAATTAAGGAACTGAAACGCAGCAACATGCTGATTATAAAATAGAAACACCGAATGAAAGGACCCCGTCGAAAATCGACGGAGTCCTTTCGGCTTATATTCTGATATGGTCACTTAGAATATTCAAAATTCTCTGAATTAGAGCGCGCCCTTTGCGTGCATCTTCTTGATGTAGCGCTTGTAAACGGTGAGAATCACCAGACCGATTACCATCATGGCTGCTAAGAATACGAACAGGATATGGTATCCCGCATTCCCGTACGAATCCAGAACTTTTCCGGCCAGCAGCGGGCAGATGAATTCCGGCATATAACCGATGGTGCAGATCAGACCGATGGCGGTTCCGGACATGTGCTTCGGAATTCCGCATTCATCAAACATGGAGAACGCCAGAGAATATGCCGCATACATGCCGAAGTAAATGCATACGCAGATACCGATGAACACCTTGCTGGTCATAGATCCCGCAAAGATCAGCACCAGCGTGGACGCCAGCATGATGCCCAGCGTTCCGTACATTACGTTTGCTCTTCCGATTCGGTCTGCCGCCACGCCGCCGACCACGCAAGCCACCGGACGAACGTACTGCGCCAGCATGGTGACCATGGCACCGGCAGCGGCAGTCATGCCCAGGTTTGCGGTTGCATACGGAGTGAAGTAGTAGAACAGGATGTTCATGGTGTAAGAACAGCATACTACCAGGGACAGCATCCATACCACCGGCATCTTCAGCACCTGTTTTACAATGGCAAAGGAGAACTTGCTCTCTTCCTCTTCCGCTTTGACATCATCTTTCTTTTCGGTTTCGAACTTTCTTTCATCCAGTACGAAGTACAGTCCAATGCCCATTACGATGCAAATGGCGGAGTAGAAAATTACCACGCCGTTCAGGCCTGCCAGGTCGCTGGCTTTCTTGCTCAGCGCATTGAAGATGGCCAGAGTTACCGCCAGCTGAACTGCATTGGTGACACCTCTTGTCGCATCCATAAAGCCGTACGCCTTGCTCTGCTCGTCCTCATTTGCCAGAGAACGCAACACCTTCAGCAGTGCCGGCCAGAACGCGAACAGGGAGGTGAAGCCCCAGAGCAGATAGATGAATACCAACATCAGATAATTCGGGTGCAGCAGGTGCAGCAAACCACCCAAGCCGGTGAGGACCATGGAGACGGACATCAGTTTTTTCGGTGTGAAAATATCCGCCACCACGCCGCCGAACAGATAGGAGCAGGCGCCCATGATTCCGAAAATGGAACCGAACATACCCATCTGAGCGTTGGTCAATCCGTAGGTCTGCAGATACGCGTCGTAGTAGTACGATCTAAAATACGGCAATCCGTAGATCATGGTTCCGGCGATGGAAATCAGAATCAGCCGGAGCATGTTTTTCTTCAGTTTTGATTGTGTTCCCATAATACTCTCCTCACTTATTTAATTGTCGCTAAAAATAATTACTTTTCCCCTGAGGTTCCCGGCTCCGATTCCGGAACGGTCTGTTTCACGTCTCTCACCGGAATCACCTTGTTCTCCAATCCGGATTTCTTCCAGATCAGCAGGCCGGATACGATAATCAATATACTTCCGCCAATCAGCTCTGCTTCATAGATGATGTTTTCCTGCGTGCTTCCCATAATCGGAAGTGCGGAGCAGATGATGGCAAATACGCACAATGCGGTTACGGCATATGTAACGGTGGACGCCAGCTTCTTGTTCTTCGTCATCACATAGAGCCCATCCAAATCTTCTTTTTCCCGCTTAATCTTTCCGTATGCCAGGAACAGGAATACGTACGGGAACAGCGTGGTCAGTGCGGTCATGGTCACCAGCATGTTGTAGATTGCCTCCACTCCCGGCAGGTAGGACACACCGATCAGCAGAACGGAGATCAGGGTAGCCTGGAAAACAATTGCTTTAGTCGGGATTCCGTGCTCATTCACCTTGGTAATCCGTTCCGAGAATACGCCCGGTTCCACGAATCCGAAGAGCATCTTGGTCGGCTGTGCGATGTACAGAACCAGTGCCCCCAATACGGACAGTGCGATTCCGAGTGCGATGACCTGAACGAACAGGGTTGGAATTCCCAGAAGCTCACAGGCACGAAGCAGTGCATCCAGCGTTCCGGTAGAAGACTGAATCTCCGAGGTCGGCAGCAGCATGGTCATGGCGATGGAACCGATGGCGTACAGCACGCCGATAATCGCCGCTGCGGTGCAGATTGCCCGCGGATAATTTTTCTGCGGATTCTCCATCTCCGAGATGAAGTTGGCAGCCAACTGAGCACCGGTGTAGGCAAACATAATGCTGGAAATCGCTACCAGGGAGTTCATGTTCAGCTTCGGCGTCAGCGTCGCAACGGTGAATACGGAAGCACTCGGCGCCTTTTTCAGGAAAACGATTGCCACAAAGCTCAGTACAATCAGGCATACCGTCGGCACCGTAGATCCCAGCGATCCCACACTGGTAAAATACTTTCCGAATTCCATGCCTTTCATGCTGGCGATGGACAGAATCCAAATGATGGCGATGGACATCACCAACACCAACAATTTGTTGTTGGCCAGTTCCGGACGTCCCACCATGTAGGTGGCATTTACCGAAAAGAAGGTGAGGAAGGATGCAAACCAGAAAATTAAAGCCGTCCAGTGCATCCAGGACACCAGGAATCCGTATTTGGTTCCGAAGGCCACCTTCACCCAATAGGCCAGCCCGCCATCGTGCGGATAGGATGCTGCCATTTCCGCACACATCAGTGCCTGCGGTACGAAGAACAGGAACATCAATATTACCCACATCGGAATCGCACCCAGTCCCAAATACGCATCCGATGTGGATCTGGCAATCCAGCGAATTCCGTACAGAGCGGAAATGTTCAGCATAACCAGTTCCCAAAATGTGATTTTCTTGTTTTTCATAGTCCTTCTCCTTTTCTGTCTAATCCCTATTCTTTATAAAGCATAGGGGAGGCCGGAGTCCGCCCCCCCTATGCAAGCTGTTTTCTAGAGTCCGTTACGAGGAACGGTTACATCGTAATCCCTATGGAATGCATGCTCTCCGTTGATGGAAGCATCCATGAATCCGGTAATGTAGAAGTTCTCTTTGTCCGCGGTCTGTACCACATCGATGTCGCAGTCGATTTCCCAGCCCGGACGACCGTTCTTCATCTTCTGAATGATTTCGTATCTTGCATCCGATGGATCGGAGTTGCTTACGGTCAGGATTCGCTTCAGGTTGTGCTCTACTACGGTGCCGATATCATCGAAGCGGTAGATGCCTTCGCCGAATACGCCGCCCACACCGTCGGTGATGGATGTCCAGGAGTCGGTGAGCAGATCGTACGTAACCTGACGGTTTACCACGCCTTCCTTCAGGACGGTCATCGGTGTCAGCGGAGCGCACTTCGCTTCCATGTTCGGACCTTCGGTGTCCTTGCCGGTGAAGATCGGCAGGGTGAACTCTGCGGTGGAGAGATCCAGCTTCAGAGTTACCTTCTCCGGAGACGGCCAGATCATCGGCCAGAAGGAGTTTGCTACCGCCAGGCGAACTCTGTGTCCCTTCGGGAATACATGTCCGCATACGTCCAGTGTAACGGTTGCCTTGTATTTCTTACCCGGCTCCAGGTATGTCACCTTCTCGTGTCCTTCCAGGTGTGTCAGGTTCATGAGACCGTAGGATACTCTGGTTGCAGCGCCATCCGGATGAATGTCGCACAGTTCTGCATACAGGAATGCGTTTGGCTTGTCTGCGGTGAACTCTACGGTGAATGTCGGATATCCGAAGATTTCGAAATCCTCTTCGATTACGTCGGAATCGAAGGTCATTGCCATTCCGTCATCGCATCTCATATCTGCCGGGCTCTCACCCAGAACGCCGGCGCCCATCCACTCGTTGGCGAACAGTCCGTGGTTCTGAACGGTGCTGAGGTCTACAATTTCTTCCTTCTCGTTCTTCTCATCCTGCAGGTGGCCGTAGGTCATGTGCAGTGTCTTATCGTTTACGTCAGCGGATGGCCAGCTTTCCACTGCAACCCAGCGTCCGTCGGAGATTGGGTGTACGGTTTCCGGCTTCATGCTGTCTTCCATCCATACGGTGATCTGTGGGCAATCCAAGGTATCGTTGTCGATGCCCTTCAGCCATTTATCCCACCATTTGGTTGCTTCGCCCAGGTAGTCCATTGCCGGCTGCGGCATTCCGTCGTGCTGGAATACGTGTGCCCACGGTCCGATAATCGCCTTTCTCGGAACGGACAGGCCTTCCATCAGTGTGCAGACGCTGTTGGTGTAGGAATCGGCATATCCGTCCAGTGCAAATACCGGAACCTGAATGTCATCGTAGTTCACGCTGACGGAACCGTGCTTCCAGTAATCGTCTCTGGTCTGGTGCTTCAGCCAATTTTCCGGCCACAGCGGCATCTCTTCCAGTCTCTTGATGGATTCTTCATACCATGTATCCGGCTTGATTTCTTTATCAATCGGACGGCACATATATGCCAGCATGATGTTGCCCCACCAGAAGTTATCGTTCAGGAGGCATCCGCCCTTGTAGTGGATATCCTGTGTGTAACGATCGTCTACGAAGCCGATGCAGATGATGGCCTTCAGCGGCTCCGGTCTTCTTGCGGCAACCTGGAGGGAGTTGAATCCGGACCAGGACTTACCCTGCATACCAACGTTTCCGTCGCACCATGGCTGTGCAGCGATCCAGTTGATGGCATCGATGGCATCGTCCTGTTCCTGCTTCAGATACTCATCGTAGAAGCAGTCGTCGGATTCGCCGGCACCGCGCATGTCCACGCGGACAACGTTGTATCCCATTCCTGCGAAGTATCCGTACATCGGTTCGTCTCTGCCTCTCATACCGTCTCTCTTACGGTATGGCTGAGTTTCGAAGATGGTTGGCAGCGGTTTGTCGGACTTTGGTTTCCACATACGTGCCGAACATCTGCATCCGTCGGACATCGGTACCCAGATATTTTCAATGACTTCCCACTCATACGGGAACTCTTCCCGGGACATTACTCTTTTCTGTTTAAATTCCTGTTTAGCCATAGTTATGTACCTCCTATGAATAAGCTCTTCCTTGATTGTCTAAAGAATAACAAAATGTTTTCGGAGGTTCAAATGTGCCCACTCGCTTTAAATTCAAAATTGGCGGGTATTTTTTTTCATACCGTGAAAAAAATATTGCCCTGTGGTATAATATTACAAAAAGTATTTTAAGGTATCACAAATATTCATGACTTTCTTTCCAAAAGTGAAAGTCTCAATTTAAATACAGAAGGGAGACAACGATGCAGGAATCATTCTACAAAACCCTGGGGCAGAAACTGAAAGCCAGCCGAAAAACGAAAGGAATTACATTGACGGAACTTGCGGAGGCCGTCCATCGCAGCCCCGCATCCCTTTCCAAATACGAAAACGGTGAGGTGAACGTCGCCATCGACTCTCTGGTGGAAATCTGTACCGCTTTAAATGTGGACATCTCGGAACTCCTTCCGGCCACGTACGTGGACCTGAAAAATGCGGATATCCTGAAATACGAAAAACATCTGATTGACCGGTTATACATCTATTGGTACAACGGAGAGGAGAAGAGGGTGAAGAACGCCATGATTGAAAACTCCCATCCGTCCATGAAATCCAAGATTTACTTTGTGACGGATGCCGAGAACTCGGAATATCAATCGGATTTCATCTACCATGGAACTGTATCCTATTCCGATACCAGCATTACCTTCTACTACACCAACGAAGCGCCGCCCTTTGACAAGGTGTTCATCCGCATGCCGCTCCTTTTCCAAAAGGGCCGCCGCCAAAAGGGCATCATGTCCTGCATCTCCCTATACTACCAGGGAATTACCTTGAAAATTCTGGTCTCCCATGAACCCCTTACCGTCACCGACGAGATTCGCAACGAACTGCTGATGACCCCGGAGGAAATCAAGGAGTTGAAACGCACCAACATGTTGATTATTAAATAGAAACAAAAATAGCGCACGAGAACCCTCTTCGGATTCCCGTGCGCTTTCGCTTTATTGTCCGTTTCCGGCTATCCCCTTCTGCCGATGGCTTCCCCCATCTTCACTTCCGTCTCTTCACCGGCCCGGGTGGCTTCGAAGAATTTCTCCGTTACCGCAGCGGTTCCCGGCTCCAGGAGCAGGATGATGGTAGAGCCGCCGTAACGGAAACGCCCCTTCTCCTGTCCTCTCCGGACATCCGCCTCCTGATGGTAGTTGTCAATTTTTCCCACCAGCATGGCACCCACTTCCATCTGAAGCACATCGCCGAAGTTTTCGCTGCGGATGACCGTATACTCCCGCGCATTTTCCGTAAATACGGGAAGTTCCCGAAGTGCCACCGGACGGACCGTATGCAGCACACCCGGAATAAAAGTATTTTTCGTTTTGCGGCCGTTATCCGGATAGGCGTAGCGGTGGTAATGATGCACGCACAGCCGGAAGACCAGGCAGGTGCCGTCCTCGTATTTTTTCGCCAACTCCTCGTCCCGAACCAGATCCCGGATGGAATACCGACTTCCTTTTACGGGAATCACCAGGGAGTCCGTAATGGGATAGGCGCTGAGGAGCCCGTCGCAAGGTGCCGGAAGCACTGCCGAATCCATATTCACGGGCCGAAGCTCCGGACGAATGCGGCGACAGAAAAAGTCATTGAAACAACCGTACTCCTCGTCCAGATAATCGTTCATATCGATGTTGTTTTTGCGGATGAAGCGAGGAATGATGGGACGGGAAATGGCAGAATCCATGAAGCGGCCCACGAAGCGGGATAAGCCCGGGCAGGTCAGCAGCTTCAGGATGCATCGTCCCGGCATCGTCTGATATAAGAATTTCAGCATATCTCTTTTCTACCCCTCGTAATACATCCATGTAGCAATCAGGATGATGAATTCGATGGCGCCGATTCCTACCATTGCCAGAATGCCCTTGGTATCCGGCTTTTTCACCGGGATTTTGGAGATGAACAGGAATCCCGTAACGGCCATGGCCAGGAAATAGATCCAGGTGATGTCTTTCGGCAGCACGTACTGGAACAGCAGCACCGTCGGGAAGATCAGCGCCGCGGAAGTAACCGGAAGACCTTCGTAATATTTGCGAACGCCCCCCTCCGTCTTCTGACGCTCTTCCTCTGCCACGTTAAAATAAGCCAGCCGAATCAGGGCGGCCAGGATGTACAGAATTATCACCGCATAGCAGATGAAGAAGTACGGATGACTCAGCAATTTGTCCGCACCGGTGGGATCTCCCGCTTCGTAATTCTGCAGCACGACGCGCATCATGGCGCTGCCGATGCAGGCCGGAAGCACGCCGAAGCTCACCATATCCGCCAGGGAATCGATCTGAATTCCGAATTTCTTTTCCATCTCCGTGCGGTTCTTCTTGCTCCGAGCCACCTTTCCGTCGAAGGCATCACACAGTCCGCTGACCAGCAGAAAGAACACGCCGATGAAGGGATGGGCATGGCTGTACAGGGAAATCATAATTCCCGTCCCGGCCGAAATCAGGGACAGGTATGTCAGCCACACCGTATAATTGTAAAATCCAATCATTTTCTCAAACTCCTTTTTCTTCCCATAAAATACCCTGCCAGCACGATTAGCGCACTGGTAATAATGCATACGTAGAAGGAACAGCCCCGGCACAGCATCTCGATGGATGCCGCATCCCGGCCCAGAATCTCTCCGAATCCGTCCAGCATCAGGTAGTCCGCACCGCCCATTCCGCCCGGAATCGGGATGCTGTTGGATCCCAGCGCGGTAAAGGCCTGAACCACAAATCCTTCCACGGAAGTTCGGAACCCTTCTCCCAGCGCCATAAAAATCATAAACGTCACGCCGATCTGGGACAGCCGCTGCAGTAGATTGATGATAAAAATACGAATCAGCATCCGCCCGTGTCCGGCGATTTCATCGGAACACTGTTGGTATTCCGCCATTTTCTTTTTCAGTTTCGCCTGCTTCTTCGTGAGGTTGCTCAGGAGCTTCCGCTTTCCCAGCATCTCCATCACCCGGTCGCAGAGCCGGTACAAGATTTCTCCCCGGCGAAGCAGCATGTAGAACAGCATGGACAGTCCCGTCATGATGAACCAGCCCACGACAATCAAAATTCTGGAGAACAGGGACATTCTCCGGAACAGATTGAAGTGAAACAGCACGGACAGGCTGCCAATGGTCAGCGTTGCCAAGGTGTACATTACCAAATTAATCAGCAATGCGGTGGTGCATGCCGGGAAGGTCATTCCGTCCCGAAGCATGAAGAACATGCTGGCCGGCTGTCCGCCGGAGGCGGAAGGAGTGATGGCGGAAAAAAAGACGTCCGCCGCCCCGTACACCGTCCCCTGCCGTTTCGCACTTTGGTATCCCAGCGTCCGACAGATGTGCACCAGCGCATATCCTTCAAACCAGATGTAGCCGAACATGCACAGCAAGCCGGCCGCCAGCCACAGCTTGTTCGCCCGGCTCAGATACGCCATCATGGTATCCAAGGAAAACTCCTTGCTTCCCGATGCAATCATCATTATCGTCAGTATGGCAATTCCCAGAGAAAGGAAACCCCACACTGCTTTCTTCTTGTTCATACAGTCGCACCCTCTCTTTGAACATACAGTTTATGCGCCAGCAGGAGCCCCATTTCTCCCGCGGCAATTGCACCCGCCGCGTCCAGCAGCACGTGCTGTTTCAGCAGCTGGGTGGACGCGAAAATCATTATCGTTGCCACCGCCGCCATATTCCGATACCGGGACGGCGCCTTCTTCATCTTCCGTGCACTGCGAAAGCAAATCCAACTTTCCAGGCAGTGGATGGACGGAAACAAATTGTCCGGTGAATCGATTCGGTACAGCAGCGCCACCAACTGTTCCCAGAAGGACCCGTCGGCCCCGATGACCGGCCGCACCAGGGTGGTGGGGAACACCACGAAACAGATGAGGCAAATTGTCTTCGCAATCATCTCTCCGACCAGATAAATGCGGCACATCTCCCGGCTCTCTCGGGCAATGAGAATAAATCCATAGACCCAGAAGGGAAACGCCAAAAAGTAAACTACAATCCAGTGCGGGCAGAATGGAATCATTCGATCCACCGCCAGCTGGATGGAATGGTGTTTCATCCCGGAGGTGAACAGGCGAGTTCCGAAATACGTTATGCAGTTTAAAATAACCACCGCCGTCAGCAATCCCCAGGAGTACTCCGGCGCAATTTTTTTCAGTTTCTCTTTTATCATGACAAATATCTTCAGAATTACTTTTCCGCAATGATGTAATTATATATATAATCCACTTTTGTTTCAACCATTCCCGCAAATCCTAAAGAAATCTTAATAATTATTAAGAAATTCCGTTTTTTCCCGCTATCTAAAACTCACCGGACGCTGCCGGTGAGTGTTTTTTGTTTTTACAGAAGAATGCTTCCAATCAGGTGCACCGCCCACGCAATGAGCCAGGCCACGACGCACTGGAAGATGACCATGAGGATGGCGGCTCCTCGGCCCTGCTCCTTCCGAATGGTGGCCACCGCCGCAATGCACGGGGTGTACAGCAGGCAGAACACCATGAAAGTGAATGCCGCCAGCGGCGTGATGGCCGAACGAACGGCTGCGGTTCCGCCGTATACCACCGCCATCATGGATACCACGCTTTCCTTCGCCAGGAATCCGGAAATCAAGGCGGTTACCATCTGCCAGTTTCCAAAGCCCAGCGGGATGAACAGCGGTGCCAGGAATCCCGCCAGTGCCGCCAGCATGCTGGACTGCGGGTCCGAAACCATGTTCATGGAGAAGTTAAAGTTCTGCAGGAACCACACCACGATGGTGCCGATAAAGATGACGGAGAACGCCCGCTGCAGGAAGTCCTTCGCCTTGTCCCACATGAGCTGCAGAACGCTCTTCGCCCCCGGCATCCGGTAGTTCGGCAGCTCCATGACGAAAGGAACCGCTTCCCCTTTGAACACCGTGTTTTTGCCGATGAGGGCAATCAATATGGCCATGAGAATTCCGATAAAATACATCGAAATCATCACCGGCGCCGCGTACTTCGGGAAGAACATGTTGGCGAAGAAGGCATAGATCGGCATCTTCGCGGAACAGCTCATAAAAGGAATCAGCAGCAGCGTCATCTTCCGGTCCCGCTCCGACGGCAGGGTGCGGGAAGACATGATAGCGGGAACGCTGCAGCCGAAGCCCACCAACATCGGCACGATACTGCGCCCGGAAAGTCCCACCCGGCGCAGGAGTTTATCCATAAAGAAGGCCACCCGCGCCATGTATCCGCTGTCTTCCAGCAGGGACAGGAACAGGTACAACACCACCACAATCGGCACAAAGGACAACACCGAACCCACGCCGGTAAAAACACCATCGATAATCAGCGAATGAATCGGCGTCGCCACGTCCATTGCGGCGAGCCACTGATCCGTCCAGTGGGTGATTATTTGGATCCCTTCGTCCAACAGGTTTTGGAAAAAAGCCCCGATGACGTTAAAGGTGAGCCAGAACACCAGTCCCATGATGGCCACGAAAGCGGGAATGGCGGTCCACTTGCCGGTGAGGAAGCTGTCCAGTTTCTGGCTTCGAATCCGCTCCTTACTTTCCTTCGGTTTAATCACCGTCTGATGGCACAGCCGGCGAATAAAGGTATATCGCATATCCGCCATGGCGGCGCTGCGGTCCATGCCGCACTCCTCTTCCATCTGGCGAGTGATTTTCTCCACCATTTCCTCTTCGTTCTCTGTAAGCGCCAGCGCCTTCGTTACCAGCGGGTCCCCTTCAATCAGTTTCGTGACCGCAAACCGAACCGGAATGCCGGCCGCCTCTGCGTGATCCCCCACCAGACTCATGATTCCGTGAATCGCCCGGTGCACGGCACCGTTGTGATCCTTCGGATTGCAGAAATCCACCCGACCGTGAGTCTCACCCAGACGCGCGATGCGCACGGCGTGCTCGGCCAGCTCCTCCACCCCTTGGTTTTTCGCCGCCGAGGTTGGAATGACCGGCACCTGAAGGATTTCTTCCATCTCATTGATCAGCACCGAACCGCCGTTTCCCGTCATCTCATCCATCATGTTCAGGGCGATGACGATGGGAACGTTCAGTTCCAAAAGCTGCATGGTGAGATACAGGTTCCGCTCAATATTGGTAGCATCGATGATGTTGATAATCGCCGATGGTTTCTCTTCCAGAATAAACTGCCGGGAGACGATTTCCTCGCTGGTGTACGGGGAAAGGGAGTAGATGCCCGGTAAATCCACCACTTCCGTGCCGGGATATCCTTTAATCACCCCGCTCTTCCGATCCACTGTTACCCCCGGAAAATTTCCGACGTGTTGATTGGACCCGGTCAGTTGGTTGAACAGGGTGGTTTTGCCGCAATTCTGATTTCCCGCCAATGCGAAAACGATATGATCTTCCGACACATCTCGGTCTCGTTCTCTTCCTCTGCCCTCTTCACCGATTCCCGGGTGGGGAATGTCCTTGCTGGGCTGAATGGGTTCCAGCACTTCACCCCGGCCGCCGGGATGCTCGTGCACGTTGGTGATATCAATCCGCGCCGCATCCGCCAGACGCAGGGTCAAGGAATAGCCGGATACCATCAGTTCCATAGGATCGCCCATGGGCGCGTATTTAATCAGGGTGACTTCAATTCCGGGAATCAAACCCATATCCAAAAAATGCTGCCGAAGGGCGCCTTCGCCTCCCACAGCCGATATTACTGCAGACTGTCCGATTTCTAAATCGCAAATCGTCATACAATCTTCCTCCTACTTTACACTAAAAACACTTCCCCTATAATACCACATTTTCCGTCAAATCGTGTCTTTTATCCCAATGAAACTTTGTTTTTCTTCCCGTTTTTGCCAAATTTCTTCTTCCTTCTCATCAGCATACACAGCTATATGAAAAACCTGCATCCGGGCAGCAATCTTGGCTTGCCGATAGGGCTCGCGGAGCCCTATCGGCAAGCGGTTGCGGACCGGATGCAGGTTTTTCATCACGTCCCTTGAAGCCCCGGTATTCCCGTGCTAAAATATTTTGTTGTTGAGTGCTCCCGATCTGTGGATACGATCGGAAGTGCCCTGGCGAAAAGAATATTTTTTTATATGATTCACAGGAGCAAAAATATGAAATCAACATTGAAACGGACGTGGGCGGAAATCGATCTGGACGCCCTCACATATAATTATCACACGATTCGGAAACACATTGGGCCGGATGTGCGCTTCCTGGGCGTGGTGAAGGCGGATGCCTACGGTCATGGCTCCCTGCAGGTGGCCACAAAACTGCAGGAGCTGGGGGCGGATTACCTGGCGGTGAGCAGCATCGACGAGGCTTTGGAGCTTCGCTTCAACGGCATCACCATGCCGATTCTGATTCTGGGGCACACGCCGAAGGAGCAGGTGGATCGGCTGATCTGCTTTAACATCACCCAGGCGGTAACCTGCGAAGCCAAAGCCCTGGAGTACAGCGAAGAGGCGGTGAAATACGGTGGCACCCTGAAGGTTCACATCAAGGTGGATACGGGCATGTCCCGGCTGGGATACCTTTGCGAGGGGGATTATTTTCAGCACGGGGTGGACGGCATCGTTCATGCCTGCACCCTTCCGGGCTTAGATGCGGAAGGCATCTTTACTCATTTTGCGGTGGCGGATGAAGAAGGTGCGGATGAGCTGGAATACACCCGGCACCAGTTTCAGCTGTTCACCGATGTGATTCGGAGTGCGGAAGAACAATGGGGGCATGAGTTCCGGATTCGCCACTGTGCCAATACCGGAGCCACGACAAAATATCCGGAAACCTATCTGGACATGGTTCGCCCGGGCCTGCTGCTGTACGGATACGGAGACTATGCGAAGCAGCTGGGACTTCGTCCGGTAATGTCCCTGAAGACCGTTGTCAGCACCATCAAAATCTATCCGGCCGGAACCCACATCAGCTACGGCGGAATTTTCGAGACCACCCATTCCACGCGAATCGGCGTGGTGCCTTACGGATATGCGGACGGCTTCCTGCGCTGCCTTTCCAACCGCTACGCTCTGATGACGGCGGAAGGTCCGGCACCGGTACGGGGTAAAATCTGCATGGACATGTGCATGATTGACCTTTCCGATGCGCCCGGCGTAGACGTGGGCGACGAGGTGACCATCTTCGGACCGGACAATTCCCTGGAGCACATGGCGGAAATGGCGGGCACCATCCCATACGAGCTGACCTGCAGCGTGAGCAAGCGGGTTCCCCGGCTCTTTATCGAGAACGGGCAGGTGATTTCCAAGGAACTGCTGCTGAGAATGTAAAAACAGAAAACCTGCATCCTGGCAGCAATCTTGGCTTGCCGATGGGCGCCGCGCCCATCGGCAAGCGGTTGCTGACCGGATGCAGGTTTTTTATTCTTTTGGATGATGCAGGTGTTCTTCCAGGCTTTCCTCTACCTCGTGCTGAAGTTCCTCGATGCCGTGGGCATCCCGATGCATTTCCCGGGACTCCTCTGCCAGCCGGTGCAGCACCTCTGCCACATGGTGCAGGATTTCCCGGTCGTTCACCTCGTCCCAGTTTCCCGCCGCCTGTTTTCTCAGATCCCGAAGCATTTGGTGTTCATCAAAGGTGCCCAGTTCCACAATCGCTTCCGCAATTTCTTCCGCCGCCTCAATCAGCTTTCCGTTGGCGGCTTCCCCGAAGGTCCACTCGTATTCCGCCACCTTCTCGTCGATGTACGGAATCTGAATCCGCTGCTCATCCCCTTCGTGAGCCACAATCGGGTACGGGCGCACCAGCCCGCATTCCGCCAAAGCATCCTCCACGTGGCGGCGGCACATGCCCGCCTCCAGGAGTTTTTCGTCATCGTATTTATACAGGAGGTCATTCACCACGCCGGGATGCTCCGTCATGTAGAAGCGAACTCCTTTCTTTTCCAGGTTTCGGTAGATTATCGGCAGCCGTTCCGCCGCCGTGATATCGATGCTGCCGATACCTCTTCCGTCCACGATAACCTGCCGAATATCCGGCGTCACCGCCCGCTCGATATCCTCCTGGAAGGTGCCCACGTTGGCGAAGAACAGGGTTCCGCTGAACCGATAGATGACCGTGTGCTGGATTCGCCGGGCATTCCGGTTCCGATCCAAGGCGTAGAATCCATCCTTTCCCGGAATGCACCCCAGGTAGGCTCTCGGCGGAACCACCGCCCGAACGAACACATCGATAAAGGACAGAATGACGCCGATCACAACACCATAGATGGTGCCCAGAAGCAGTACGCCTAAGAATGCCGCCATAAAAATAATAAACTCCGCCCGATTGGTTTTCCGAAGTTTTGTCGCCAGATCGAATTCCAGAATGCCCATCAAGGCACAGATGACGATGGCACAGAGAATCGGCACCGGAAGATATCCGATGAACCCGGTGCAGAACAAGAGAATCAGCACCATGGTTCCCGATGCTGCCAGGGACATCATCTGGGATTTTCCCCCGAATTGGGCGGCGATTCCCGTTCGGGACACGCTGCCGTTCATCGGGCAGCAGCCGGTAAAAGCCGCCACCAAGTTGCCCAGCATGTAGGCCCACAATTCCCGGTCGTTGTTCACCTTGTAGTTGTTTTTCATGGCAAAGTTATTGGTAGCCAGAAGGGTTTCCGCCACGATCACCAGGGCGATGGTCATGCTGGCCAGCACCATGTGCCGGTCCACGCTCATCAGGATGCCCCAATCCGGAACGGAGAAGGACGGAAGCCCCGGCTCCACCGGCGGCAGCATCGTGACGCCGTATTTTTTTAGCGGAAGGAAATAGGACATCAGCGCTCCGGCAAACATCAGGATCACCGGCATCGGGACTTTGGGCCGGCGCTTTCCGCAGAAACGGATGAGGGCGATGGCGCCCATCCCCAGAACGAAGGAAAGCAGGTTGAAGTGCTGCATCGCTTCCCGGAGGATATGGTGCAACAGCTCGAACAGCTCTCCGGTGGAAGCCGTCCCGCCAAAGAGTTTTGGGACTTGCATCAGAATGATTTCGCAGCCGATGCCGCTGATAAAACCGCCCATAACCGGAGTGGAGATGAAGTTGGTGAAGCGTCCCGCTCGCAGCAGTGCGAACAGCAGGAGCCACAGGGTGACCATCAGGGTGACCACCGGCACGAAGGCCATGGCTTCCTTGGTTCCACCGGCGATTCCGAAGGTGGCGAGCATTCCCCCCACCAGTGCGGCCGGTGCGGCGTCCACGCCGAAGACGAACTGGGGCGAGGAGGAGCACAATCCGAAAAGGAGAATCGGCAGAACCGATCCGTACAATCCGTAGATGGCCGGCAGTCCGGCAATCTGGGAATAGCCCATGGATATCGGGATGGATACCAGCGCAATAATGATTCCCGCCGGAATATCTTTCCGGAGATTCATCCGGTTATAATTTTTCAGGAACATATCCACCTCCTTTTCGGCTTCTTCCATTCGTTTTTTAGGGTTCGTGCTATTCGTCAATCATCATTTTGATGATTTCTTCGTTGGTCTCCCGCATGCCGTCTCTTCCCAGACGGCCTACGTTGTGAATGGTGGCCTCGATTCCTCTGGTGACGATTCCGTCCCCCGCATAGAATTCCTGCCCGTTCAGATACATGTTGTATCCCAGGATTCCCGCGTCCACGGCAGATGCGATTTTGGCCGCGCAGGAAGCCTTGGCACCGTCGCAGATGATACCGGACACGATGGCCAGCGCATTGACTACGGTGTGAATCACTTCTTTGTAACCGCCGCCGCAAAGGTAAGCGATTCCCGCACCCGCTGCCGCTCCGGCGCTCACCGCACCGCAGTATGCGGAGAGTCGGCCGATTCCGGTCTTCTGGTGGATGGCAATCAGGTTGGACAGCGCCAGCGCCCGGTAGGTCTCCTCTTCCGTCGCCTTTCGTTCCTTGGCATATTCCAGCACCGGAAGGGAGCAGGTCATTCCCTGATTTCCGCTTCCCGCATTGATGACTACCGGAAGTTCACAGCCGTTCATCCGGGCATCGGAACCCGCCGCCGCCATGGCTTTCGCTCGGGTACGCACGTCTGTTCCGTAGCAGGCCAAAAGCACGCTGCCGATGTTGGCGCCGTAGTCTCCCTCCAGACCTTCCTTGGCAATCGCCGTGTTGTATTCAATCTGCCGGCCGATGACCTCCCGGATATCCTCCACGTCCACGGTAGTGGCAAAATCCCAAATGGACTGCACGTCCAGCAGCGTCCGGTCCGTCAAGCCCTCTTCCGAGTCCGCCTCCACCGGTACGTAGTGGAGAATTTCGCCATTTTTTTCGATGCGCACGATATTGGTGTGGTAGTTGGCAATTCGAACCTTGGCGGAATCTCCTCCCGCAAAAACATCCACGATGATGTCGAACACGCATCCGTTATCCACGTGCTCCACCGTAAATTCCGTCTGTCCCAGGTATGCCGCAATTTCCGCCGCCTGCTCTTCCGACACATCCGCAATCACTTCCAATTCCCGGGAGGCGTCGCCCGCCACAATGCCGGCGGAAGCCGCTGCCGGGATTCCCTTCAGATGATTGGTGTGGGGCACGATGACGCTCTTTACGTTCTTGATAATGCTGCCGCTGGCACCGATGCGCACCCGCTCCGGCATTTTGCCCAGCACCTCCCGAGCTTTGGCCGCCGCATAAGCCAGCGCAATCGGTTCCGTGCATCCCATGGCCGGCACCAGCTCCTCCTTCAGAATCTGCACATAGGCCTGATACTTAATGTCTTCTCTGTTCATTGTAATTCACCATTAATCCAATCCTTACCTTACAGTTTTTAACCTTCTATTCGTTCACGATTGGGAACTTCAGCTGCATCATGGAGAAAGTTCCCTTGCACAGCAGCGTGTCCTCGTCGTCGAACACTTCCAAATCGAATACCATAATCCGCTTTCCGTGCTTGACTTCCTTTGCCACCGCCCGCAGCTTGCTGCAGTGCAGCGCCGGCCGCAGGTAATAAAAAGAAGTGTCCACGGTTGTCGTCTTATACTGATAAGACGCGGCGGCCGCTCCGCAGGTGGTATCGCACAGGGTGAACAGCATGCCGCCGTGCACCGAGGATGCGCCGTTGGTCATATAGTCCTGCACCGGCACCTCTGCGGTGGCATATCCTTCCCGAATCTCCGTAATCACCACTCCCAGCTTGTTGGGAAAAGGATTTTTGTGGTTTAAGTAATCCCTTATTTCTTCGTATGTCATTTTCGGTCTGCCACTCAAAATGTGATTAAATATACTCACATCGAGATAATGTAAGTTCTCACGAACATTACTTACTACTTCATCGTGTATGCTTTGGATTGACTGAAATCATATCTACTCACAAGTTCTTGTACACTCCATAGTCGTAAATTCCCGAAATAGCCTTCGGTACATACCTACGTTTGCTTTTATTTATGCAACCTCGTAAGTCGTAGCATCTCTTAAATTAAGTGCAGCATTGAAATCTCTGTCTTCGATATAACCACAGTCACATGTGAAGGTTCTATCTGAAAGCTTTAAATCTTTCTTGATAGCTCCGCAGCAATGGCAGGTTTTCGATGATGGAAACCATCTGTCTACAACTCGAAGTTCAATGCCGTTTTCGTTACATTTAGCTTGAAGCTTTGTTCTAAATTCATAAAACTTCTGCGAAGCAACTGCCTTTGAAAGATGTTTGTTCTTCATCATTCCTGATGCATTTAAATCTTCAATCGTTATATAAGATGGTTTGGTTTTCACTATCTCTGCGATTGTTTTATTGATGTAATCAGTACGAATATTGTCAATTCTATGATGAAGTTTCTGTACCTTAAGCCTTTATTTTTGTATATTCGCTCTTTGAGTGGGCCCTCCTTTCTTTACATTTTCATACTTTCGAGAAAGACTTCTCTGTTCTCGAATGAGTTGTTTTTCCAGTTTCTTTAATTTTGCGGATTTGTTAATGTTCTTATAACTTGTACCATTGGAAACAACGGCGAAATTCTTTAATCCAAGGTCTATGCCAATTCCTTCATTGGAATTATTGGCTATCCTGTTATCCGGGATTTCTATAAGAACTGAAACATAGTATCTGTCCGCTTTTATTGAGACATGACCGCTTTTAATTACGTATCCATCTTTTGTTGTGGGAATATATCCTTTTTCTTTGATGCGAACCCAACCAAGTGACGGAATATTGATTCTGTGTCTTTCACAACGACAATCTTTCGGATTATTCTTTACGAAATACATTTTTACATTAGATTTGCCTTTCTTTTTAAACCTTGGAAAGGCGCTCTTGTGATTAAAGAATCTTGTAAATGCGGTTTGTCCGTTATTTACTGCTTGTGTTACCGCTTTTGAATAAGCTTCCTTGATCCAAGAATATTCCGGATGGCTCGGAAGATACTCATTGTTAAGCCAGACCCTAAATTTGTTGCTGCTCATAAACTTTTTCCCATTTTCATGAAGTTCCTTATTATGAGCAAGATAGAAGTTATAGATAAATCTACAAGTTCCTATCGTTTTGCGAATCTTGACCTTCTGCTCTTCTGACGGATTTATTTCTGTCTTGAAGCTCTTTAGCAATTCCCTCATCCCTTTCTATTTGTTTTTTATACTTACGAAGCCCATACAGCCTACAAGAGAACACATGGAGCATTGAAACAATATCCCGCACGAGTTCTTCTTGTGGTGATAGTTCTTCATTGTTTACTACCACTATGGTTGTATTAAACTTCATACAGAGTTTTTCAAACCAATCATAGCCAAATCGGATAAATCTATCTTTATGGGTTACTATTATGGTTTTGATTTTTTGTTCCATTACTTCATCTAATAATTCGTTCCACTTTTTACGATTATAATTAAGCCCACTTCCATAATCTTCAATACACTGGTCTACAATAATTCCTTTTGCGTTACAAAACTGTCTTATAAATGTAATTTGCTTTAGTAAATCATCTTTTTGGTTTTTTGTAGACACTCTGGCATAGATAACCACCTTGCGTTTATCCTTTTCAATATTTATAGCTTTGAATTATAAATACTGATCATAAGTGTAATAACGTCTATTAGTTGGAGTTCGGTTTGCTTTTATAATTCCTTCACTATCCCAACGTTGTAATGTCTTAACAGATACGCCTAAAAGTTCGGCAAAATCTTTTGGTTTATAATTTGTGATATTTGATGTGTTCATTTTAATACTCTCCTTTGATTATATTTAAACACATTCAATCACAACAGTTAATATATTAAATTGCTTATGTTTCCTCCTTTATCCGTGTCGTTTTTCTTTTTTTATTAGAAGAGCAGATTCAAGCATCCCAGAATCAGTCCAATCAGCGCGCCCAGATTGACAATCAGGTTCAGCTCGCGTTTCATCACGGAAAGTACCAACTCTTCCAGCTGTTCGTTGGACATGTCGTTGACCTTCTCTTCAATCATTCCCGATACGTTGATGCGGTCAATCAGCGCCGGAACCGCGGACTTCACCGCACCGCGATAGGCCTTCCGCAGAATTCGCTCCACGCGCTCATCGGAATATCCCGCTTCAAAGGCAATTTCCGACAGTGTGTCGCGGCTCCAGGTATCCATCTGGCTGCGAACCATCCGATTCAGGAACTCCTCCCCTTTATCCTCTATTTCACCTTGGATTCCGGCCTCCACCATCTGTTTCGCCGATTCCACGAAACTGTCGGTGATGAACATTCCTAGCATGCCGCCCCGGAACTGGTCCACCAGCTTGTCGATGGCGGTGTCGGAAACCATCCGAATGGTGTCCCCGCTGCGCAAGCTCTGCAGAAGCTGCTGAGAGAAAATTTCACTCAGCCGATCCAGCCCTTTCTCGTATTTCTCTTCGGAACCCAGAACACTGATACCCAGATCTGAAATGGGACGATCCAACCCCCGCACCATCTGCGCCACCGCGTTGTCTTCCGCTTCCCCGGAAAGGAACTGGGCGGAGATGGTCTCTTCTCCGAAGAATGTGGTTTCCACCACTTCACCGATGGCTCTTGCCAGGCGTGGCTTATTCTTCGGGATGGCACCCGGGGTGAAGGGCAGTGTGTGCCCCAGCACCTTGATTTCGTTTCTCGGCCGGAAAAGCATTTTCACGGCGATGTAGTTCGTGCAGTATCCGATTACCGCACCGATCAGCGGCGGTATAATGTAATGCCACATATTTATAAGTCTCCTGTCTTTAACAAAAATACACCTAAGTATAATACTCCATGAGGTGGAGAATTTCAATTGTTAATCTGAACAGTACCTCGTCACAGGTTCAGCAGCACAATTGCCCCCATGGATAATGCCATTCCGATATAATCCCGGCGAGTCAGTTCCTCGTGCAGCACCGTCCAATTGATGCAGTTGATGAACAGCGCCACGCCCAGCCCGAACACGATGTAGGAAATAAATGCCGGGATGTCGTAGATTGCCCGAATCAGGAATTTGGTGGATAGGTAGTTGGAGATTCCCAGGAGCATTCCGCACATCAGATCCACCCGATTCATATGCTCGTGGCTAAAGAAGTACGCCAGGATGCACAGAACCAGCGCCATCGCAAAGGTGATGGATATGAAGAAGTCCTCCAGCTCATGGGGACAGAAGGCTTCGAACACCTTCGACATGGTATCCGCCATTCCGCTGCACACCAGCATGGGAATCAGCAGCCACCGGTAGGAAGTGCCCTCTGCGGACGATGCGCCGATCGCCCGGCTTCCCTTGCCGACAGAAAATCCGCCGGTTGGAATGGAAACCACCGTCAGGGAAGCCACCGCCAGAACCACGCCGCCCCACTGGGTGCTTCCCGGATACTCCCGAAAAAGCACGATGGACAGCAGCACCGGAATCAGCAAGCCCATATGGCTCAGTGATGCGGACACCGTCGCTCCGTTTTTCCGAATGCTCAGCTGCAATAAAAGAAAAGCCGACACGTAAAAGAATCCGTTCACCATTCCCAGGAGCGGCGTCATGCCCATCCGGTGAAAATTCAGGCGGGCAATTTCTTTCACCACAAGTGCCCCTCCGGAAATCACCGCCATCACGTAATTCATCAGTAACAGTGCTACCCGGTTCTCGCTGTGCTTCTCGTGGAATTTCATAATCAGCGAATTTCCGCTGCTGCAAATTATCGCCAGAATCAGATTTATCATGGGGTTCCTCCAAATTGTTTTATCCTGTCGTCGCTTCAGTCTCAATATTTTTATTATACACTTTTGTGAAGTTGGCGTCGACCTCCCCGCAAAGCCTTTGTCCTTCGTTGGGCCACGCCAACACGGTCCGGATTTTCTCTGCTTACCGGCGCACTTGTTGGCGCCTTGTTCCCCGCAAAGCCTTTGTCCTTCGCCGAGCCACGCCAACATGGCCCGTTTTTCCCCGGTCCATCGGTGCCCTTGTTGGCGCCTTGTTCCCCGCAAAGCCTTTGTCCTTCGTCGGGACACGCCAACATGGTTCGAATTTTCCCGGCTTGCCGACGCCCTTGTTGGCGCCTTGTTCCCCGCAAGCCCTTATTCCTCCGTCGGACCACGCCAACATGGCCCGGATTTCCCCGGCCCGCCGGCGCCCTTGTTGCTATAATTTCCGAAAAAAAAGAGGTGCACTTTTGACACCTGATGCTTTTTTGTATGTAATTTTCTCGGTATAGCCCGCCTTAACGCCACTATCATCATGTCTGGCTTGGTAAGTCGATGCAGCATAGCCTATACCTGCAGCGATAACCGTTGCTGCAGCTGCAATTAAAGCAATAACGATTCCTACAGGAATTGCCGGAAATCTGAATTTCACAATCTTTTGTTCTTTCATGTCTTTCTCCTTAACTAATTTATTTCTTAATAGACATTCCAATTAACATTCCCCCAAAAAGGCCAACAGCTACCGAGATTCCAAACCATTCGATTCTATCGGTGAGACATAATACAGCTAAACCAACACACCCTACAGCCCCACCAACAACCATCCCTCTTATCATATATGTATCCTTAACATAATCGATTTCTTTTTTATCCATCGAACACACTCCTTCTTCAATTATCAAATGCTCAATTCGCATTATGTTATATTAAATTATACCATTTGTCAAGAGATTGCACGACGTAACACTATAGTGGTATACTAAATTTGTAACACCACCGCCTAATCAGATATAATCTTATGGAGGAGAAATGTTATGACCAAATTCACCAACGAAACCAGGAAAAATGTCGTCCGTGCACATATCCAAGAAGGACGAACTCTTCTGAGCCTAGCCTCTGAATATGGCATATCAGAAGCCACGATTTTCAACTGGGTGCGTGCATACCGCGAAGAATGCGGACAAATGATGAGGAGAAAACTCAGTTAGAACTCATGGAAGAACTTCGAAGAATGCGAATCGAGCATGCGGAAATCAAGAAAGAGAATCGTTTCTAAAAAAAAAATGGAGCGGGTGAAGGGAATCGAACCCTCGATGCGAGCTTGGGAAGCTCGAGTTTTGCCATTAAACTACACCCGCAAAACTTACTCGCTTATTATACTCCAATTACGAACAGCCGTCAAACCTTTTGGTTTGACGGCTGCAGCACTTTGAGTCCTTACGCTTCCAGTGCTTCCAGAATCAGCTTCGGCAGCTTTCGGCACTTCGCTTCGGAAATGGAGGCGATGGACACCCGAACGCCCTTGGTGAACGGTACCACGAAGACATCCGCTTCTTCCAGCTTCTTGCTTACCGCATCCGGATCCTCACAAGGAACGGAGCAGAAGAATCCGCCGCGGAACGGAACCATCTTCAGTCCCACCTTTGCCGCTTCTTCCTCGAAAGCGTGGCCTCTGCTGAGAAGCATGTTCCGGAACCCGGCTCTCTCCTCGTCCACTCTGGCCAGGAGTTCCGGATTATTGTAGATCTTTGCAATAACTTCCTGCGGTCCTCTCGGGCAGTTGGACCAGCTTGCCCGTGCGGAGAAGGACAGGACCCGAACGAATTCGTCCCGAACTTCCTCGGTTTTTGCCAGGCAGATGGTTGCTGCACAGCGGCATCCGTAGAAAGTGAAGGTCTTGGATGCGCTGTAGGCCAGCATCGGCAGGATATTGCTGTTCAGTTTCTCCAGCTTCGGCAGGAAGGAACGGACTTCCTTTTCGTCTCCTGCGAAATCGATATAGGCCACGTCCGCAACTAAAGCCACCTTCTTGGCCGGGTCGGTGCTGTTCAGCACGCGAATCACGCCGTCCCAGTCTTCGTCGGACAGGGAATATCCCGTCGGATTGTTGGCCGGTGTGTTGATGATGATTACCAGGCGGTCCTGAATCCGCAGAAGTTTATTTACCTTGTATTCGAAGTCTTCCAGGTTGAAGTTTCCTTCTGCGTCGAACATGTCGAAGGTCTCTTCATCCCGACCCATTTCCATGGCGATGTTCTTGTAGGTAGTCCAGTGCCAGTCGTGGGTCAGGAACTTATCGCCCGGGCAGGAATAGTTGGCAATGGCATTTCTCAGGGAGCCGGTACCGCCCGGCGATGCCACAACGCCCACATAACTCTTCGGCTGATAATCCCCCAAAGCTGCTTTTACGATAGCTTCCTTAAATGCCGGCGTTCCGGCAATTGGTGCATACTCCGCGTACTCCGCCGGGGTGAGGGATTTTACCGCTTCGTCCACCGAAGAGAGCACAATCAGCTTGCCTTCGTCGTCCAGCAAGGCGCCGATGGTGGCGTTGATTACGTTCTCCTTTCCCTTTGCGGCAATGGCCGCCTTCGCTCTTCCGCTGATGCCGAAGATCTTGTCCTCCTTCGGAACCGTTCTTCCGTTATACGCTGCAAAACTCGTGTCTGCCATTTTCTTTCTCCCTTCTCTTCTTCCGAATTTTACCCTTTTAATATTTTCACCCAGAGTGCTGAATTTGGCTTCATACTCCGTCATGATGTTGTCTTCGTTGTATTCGCAGTGGTGCAAATCCCGGGTCAGCTCATGAATCTTCATGTCGTTGGCCAGAATCTCCTGAATGGTGAACTCGAATAGCCCGGTGTTGTCGGTTTTGAACGTCACGATGCCGTCATCCTTCAGAATTCGCTCGTACTGCACCAGCTTGGACCGATGGGTCAGTCGCTTCTTCGCACTGTAATTCTTCGGCAGCGGATCGCTGAAATTCAGATAGATGCCGTCCACTTCCTCGTCCCGGAACCAGTCCGTGAGATCCACGATGAAATCCGGCACGAACACCACGTTGGTCAGCCCCTTCTCCCGAATCTTCTCCATGGCCCGAAGAAGCACGCTGCGGTTGCCTTCCACCGCGATGTAGAAATTCTCCGGATGCCGCTCCGCCATCTCCGAAATGAACTTGCCCTTTCCGCAGCCCACTTCCAGATACAGCCCGGTGCATCCCGCTTTCCGCACCCGTTCCTGCCAATTTCCTTTGCAAGCCTCCGGATGGTACACCAGAAACTCCTCATACTTTGCATACTTCTCTTCCAGATTTTTAACTTTTCTCTGTCTCACGCCGTTCTCTCTCTATCCTATAATTTAAATTCTAATAAAAGCAATAACATTCCTCTAAGGCAGCGGCATCCACCGGGATGCGATTACGATTCCCAGAAAGACCGCCAGCAAAACTCCGGCCACCCCATCTCTTCGGCTAAAAACAATTTCCTTCATGCGAGTGCGTCCGACACCCCCATGGTAGCACCGTGCCTCCATGGCCAGCGCCAAATCCTGTGCGATCCGAAAGGAGCCCACGAACAGGGGAATCAGAATCGGTATCATGTTTTTCACCCGCTGAATCAGATTCCCGGATTCGAAGTCCGCCCCCCGGGCCTGCTGGGCCTTCATGATTTTGTCCGTCTCCTCCAAGAGAGTCGGAATAAAACGCAGGGCGATGCTCATCATCAGCGCAATCTCGTGGCTGGGCAACCCGAACCGGTTAAACGGTTTCAGTAATTTCTCCAGACCGTCGGTAAGCTCCATGGGTTTGGTGGTCAGGGTCAGCATGGAGGTCCCGATAATCAGAAGAATCAGCCGCAGCGCCATAAAGCAGGACCGATACAGCCCTTCATAGGTGATGGTGAGGAATTTCCAATGCCACAGTACCGTTCCGTCGAACATGAACAGGTTCAGCACAAAGGTCAGCAGAATGATGAAGACCACCGCCTTCAATCCCTTGAAAATAAATCGCACCGGCACCCTCGAGATTCCGATGAGAACCCCCAGTGCCAGAATCACCAGACCGAACCCCCCAAAGGAATTCACCAAAAAAATCTCAATGATATACAGCAGGGTTCCCAGAATCTTCGTTCGGGCATCCAGCCGGTGAATCACCGACTGTTCCGGATAATATTGTCCTAACGTGATATCCCGAATCATTTCTTCCTGCCTTTCAGATACCGGCAGATTTCCTTCGCCGCATCTTCAATACTCAACTGTGCCGCATCGATTCCCGGCATCCGTTCCTTTAGCCGCTCCATAAATTCCGTGGCCGGGGGCAGCCCCAGGCCCATCTCCCAAAGCGGTTCTCCTCGAGAAAACACCTCTGCCGGCGTTCCGTTCATCACCAGCTTCCCCCGGTTCATCACCAGCACCCGGTCCGCCAACTCCGCAATATCTCCCATGTTATGAGAAACCAACAGAATGGTCATGCGCTCCTTCCGATGGATCCTCCGTATCAACTCCAGAACATCCCGATGGGCGGAGGGATCCAACCCGGCGGTGGGTTCGTCCAGAATCAGGATTTCCGGCTTCATGGCCAGCACTCCCGCAATGGCCACTCGCCGCTTCTGTCCCCCGGACAGTTCGAAAGGCGACCGTTCTTTCACTTCTTCGTAGTCCAGTCCCGTCAGTCGGATGGAGTCCGCCACCACCTGTTCCAGTTCCTCACCGGTTATGCCCACCTGCTTCGGGCCGAAGGCCACGTCCTTGGCCACCGTTTCTTCGAACAGCTGGTATTCCGGATACTGAAACACCAATCCCACCTTCCGGCGCACTTCCGTCATCTTGGCGGACGGATCGGTGATGCACACCTCCCCCACCGTGATTTTACCGGAGTCGGGACGGAGCAGCCCGTTCAGCTGCTGCACCAAAGTGGATTTCCCGGAGCCGGTGTGACCGATGATCGCCGCAAACTCCCCCGGTTCCAACTGAAAGGAGACATCCTCCAGCGCCCGCGTCTCGTTGGGCATTCCCTTCGAATATGTATATGTAAGATTCTCTACTGTAATTGACATATGGCCTCAATCAATTCCTCTTCGGTCTGCACCGAAGCGTCCACCGGCAATCCCCGCCGGACCAATTCTTCCCGCAGCGCAATGATGGCCGGCATTTCCAGTCCGGCGCGCTGAATTCTCTCTCGATCTGCAAAAAAATCTCTCGGCGGCATATCGTCGGTAATCCGGCCGTCCTTCATGACAATCAGCCGGTCCGCCTGCATCGCCTCTTCCATAAAATGAGTGATGAGAATCACCGTGATTCCCGCTTCGTGCAGGCGATGAATGATATCCATCACCTGATGGCGTCCTTTAGGGTCCAGCATGGCGGTGGGTTCATCGAACACGATGCACTTGGGCCGCATGGCGATGGCTCCCGCAATGGCGATTCGCTGCTTCTGTCCGCCGGACAGCATGTGAGGCGCTTTCAGCCGCTGCTCGTACATGCCTACCGCTTGAAGGGCTTCGTTCACTCGCCGGCGAATCTCCTCCGGGTCCACGCCCAAATTCTCCGGGCCGAAGGCTACGTCGTCCTCCACCACGGAGGACACGATCTGATTGTCCGGATTCTGGAAAACCATTCCAACCGTGCTTCGGATATCCCAGATATGCTCGTCTTCCCGGGTATTCATCCCTTCAATCCACACCTCTCCTTCGGTGGGAAGGAGCAGGCCGTTTAAATGCTTCGCCAAGGTGGACTTTCCGGAGCCGTTCATCCCCAGAACCGCTGCGAATTCACCGGGCTGCACCTCAAAATTCACCCCATCCACAGCGCGAAAGGACGTCACCGTTCCTTCCGGGGATACTTTTCGATATTCAAATGTCAGGTTCTCCACCCGGATAATCGGTTCCATATTTCCTCCTCGCATTAACCGGCTCATTATATCACAGATATTCCGTAGTGTTCAAGAAAAGCACCTTTTCGACAAGGGATTCCCAACTTCCGTCACACAACAAAGAGCCGGAGCAAGCTCCGACTCTTTGACTTCAGATCAAACGACCTTTCTGCTTGTGGGAATCCCCTTTCCCGACTATCGATTCTATATTATCCCCTTTTACGACTCGATGGTAATATTATATTCATCCCATGATGGGATGTCAATAATTCTTTTGTATTTAATTACAAACTTTTACGGTATTTTTGATTGTTTTGATGAAAGTGCAATTGGGACCCCCGCAGTTTCCATATTATTTTCCCCAGTGGATGATGCGCTGCCACAGGTTTTTCTGCGGCTCTTTCTTTTCCGCGCCATCTTCTGCCTTGCGTCGGGATTCCTCTGCCCGCTTCATCTGCTCCTCCTGGCTGTTCACACTGCCCTCACCGGTCACCGGCTCGTACTTACGCTCCGGCAGCAGCTTCATGGCCTTCGTATTGTCGGACCACTGAAGATGGATGACTTCCCATATTTTTGCCCGAACGTTCGGATCCAGAATCGGACATCCCACTTCCACTCTTCGGCGAGTATTTCGTGTCATAAAGTCCGCCGAGGCGATGTACATCTTTTCCGTCGAACCCTTGCCAAAAACATAAATCCGTGAATGCTCCAGATACCGGCCCACGATGCTTCGAACCTCGATGTTCTCCGTCTCCCCCGGAATGCCCGGAACGAGGCAGCAGATACCGCGCACCATCATGTGAATCTTCACGCCGGCGCAGGAAGCGTCCCGCAGTTTTTCGATGATGCGGCGATCCGTCAGGGAATTCAGCTTGAAGAACAGGTATCCCTCCGGGCCTTTCTGCATCTCCCGCTCGATTCCCGCAATGACTTTCTCCTGCAGCTCCAACGGTGCCACCAGCAGGTGATCGTACCTTCCCTCCAGGTTTCCGATTCCCATGTTCCGGAAAAACAACGCCGCATCCTCTCCGATTCCCGGGTCGGCGGTCATCAGGGAAAAGTCCGTGTACAGCTTGGAGGTGGTTTCGTTATAATTGCCGGTGCCGATCTGGGTGTACCGGCGAAGGGTCCCCCGCTCATTTCGGGTAATCAGGCACAGCTTGGAGTGCACCTTGAAATTGGCCATGCCGTACATGATGGTGCATCCGGATTTTTCAAATTCCTTGGACCAGTCAATGTTGTTCTGCTCATCGAAACGGGCACGAAGTTCGATTAATACCGTGACCTTCTTGCCGTTTTCGGCCGCCCGGCACAGGTATTTGACCAGCTTGCTTTTACCCGCCAATCGGTAAATGGTAATCTGGATGGAACGGACCTCGGGATCCGATGCCGCCTCCTCCAGCAGGCGCAGGAACGGCTTCATGCTTTCGTACGGATAGGACAGCAGTCGGTCCTGCTTGCGAATCTGATCGAACATGGAATCTTTTCCGGCCAGTTCCCCCGGAGTTTTCGGAGTGTACGGCTCAAATAGCATCTCCTTCTTCTGCTCCGGATTCAGCTTGCTCTCCAGGCCGTAGGCGTATTTCATCTGAAGCGGGCCGCCGGTATAGAAAATCTGGCTGTCGCTGAGGAGCAGTCGACTCTTCAAGAACTTCAGCATTTTCGAACTCGGGTGGTCGGTCATCTCCAGGCGAAGGGGTGCCAGACGGCGCCGGTCTTTCAGCAGCTTCTGCATCACCTTTCGGAAATCTTCATTTTTCTCACAATCCTCATCTTCCGCGTGAATATCCGCATTTCGGGTGATGCAAATCTGAATCTTTTCTTCCACCGTGTAGGTGTCAAAGACCACATCCGCCAATTCTAAAAGCAAGTCCTCCATGCCGATGTACCGAACCCCCGGACCCGGCAGATACAGGATCTGCGGCAGGTCCACCGGCACCGGCAGGAAGGCAAAATATTCTTCGCCCTTCTTTTTCCGCAAGCGCACACAAATTTCAACGCCCTTGTTGCTAAGGTGCGGGAACGGATGCTGGGGGTCCACCAGCATCGGGGACAGCATCGGCAAGATGGAATTGCTGAAGTAGTTCTCCACGTATTCCTGCTCGGAGGCGGTCATTTCTTCATACTTCAGACGGAAAACGCCTTTGATTCGGAATTCCTTCTCCAGTTCCTGATAGATGGCATCTCGCTGGGCGTACAGAACCCGCACCCGGTCGTAGATATTTGCCAACTGCTCTTCTGCAGTCTCTCCGGTTTTATCATCGGTGTATTTCTTTCCCAGCGGCAGCATATCGATCAGGCTGCCCACCCGGACCATAAAGAATTCGTCCAGATTCGACGTGAAAATCGATAGGAAGCGGAGCCGTTCCAGCAACGGATTGCTCGAATCCTTTGCCTGGCGCATGCATCGCTCGTTGAACTGAAGCCAGGACAGTTCCCGGTTCTGCATGTATCTTCCGCTTTCATGGTCTTCCTGCGTACAACTTAACATTTTGCTCTATCCCCCTATTTTGCAGTTTCCTCTTCTACTTTTGGTTTATTTCCCTTTTCCTTCAGGATTTCTTCCATCAGGAAGCCCTCTCGGACGCCGTATTCCACCGTAACAATTTCTTTTACCCCGAAAACATCGGCTGCCGCATTCAGCGCCGCCATGCCCGGAAGCAAAGTGTGTATCCGCTCCGATGCGGACCGAAGAATCAGGTCCGAGAACTGGGACGGATTCTCTTTGTAGAAATCCAGCATCTTCTGCAAATACTTTCGGCCATACTTTCCGTCATGCACGGCTTCCGGATATTTCCGCTGAAGCACTTTCACAAAAGCTCGGCCAGCACCCCCTTCCACACAGAGGGGCAGGTGGTAGCTGCGCTTCGGAAGTTGGATTTTCTCGAAATGCTTCCGCATGAGGCGGTCGATTTCCTTTAGTTCTTTCGGTTCCGGAATAATTTCCTTTACGTATTTCCGATACAGGTTCAGGGATCCCCACGGGATCGAGGTGGTGAGCTGCGCTTCGTCATTTCGGAAGGCCACCACTTCGCTGCTTCCGCCGCCCACATCAATCATGATGCCCTCGTCCATGGAAATCTGTTGACGCAGCCCGGCAAAACCGTAGCTCGCTTCCTGCTGTCCGCTCAGCACTTTCACCGAGAAACCGGTTTCCTTCTCAATCTCGACCAGAACCTCTTCCGTGTTGATGATGTTCCGAAGTGGTGCCGTGGCAAACACGCCGATTTCATCCAAACTGAACTGGTCGGTAACCATCTTCAATTCCATCAGCGATTCTACCGCCACCTGAACGCCTCTCTTGCGCATTTCATGGTCCTTATTGATGTATCCGGCCAGCCCGGCGGTAATCTTCTTGTTCAGCACCCGGCGAATGGATGTTTCGTCGTAATCGAACACCACCAGCCGAATCGTATTTGATCCAATATCTATAACTCCGTACATACTTCTCTCCTTTTATATAAAAAGGATACGCCCGCAATGTAATATTCACTATCAAATAAACGTAAAGAACAGGTAAAACGAGTGCGAAACCGGCCTCAGACCCGGGAATCGGAGCCGGTGTTGGCGCCCCTATACGGTAACATAAGCCTTTGTCGCCTGCACGGCGCCAACTCGGCTAGCCGCCTCCCGGGCTCCCCCTCAAATTGTTGGCGCCTCTATACGGTGACATAAGCCTTTGCCGACTGCACGGCGCCAACTCGGCTAGCCGCCTCCCGAGCTCCGCCTCAAATTGTTGGCGCCCCTAAGCGGTGACATAAGCCTTTGCCGACTGCACGGCGCCAACTCAGCCGCCCGCCTTCCGGACTCCGCCTCAAATTGTTGGCGCCCTTAAATGGTGACATAAGCCTTTGCCGACTGCATGGCGCCAACTTGGCCGGCCGCCTCTTGGGCTCCGCCTCAAATTGTTGGCGCCCCTATACGGTGCCATAAGCCTTTGCCGCCTGCATGGCGCCAACTCGGCCGCCCGCCTCTCGGGCTCCCCCTCATATTGTTGGCGCCCCTATACGGTGCCATAAGCCTTTGCCGGGCGCACGGCGCCAACTCGGCCGGCCGCCTCCCGGACTTCCCCTCAAATTGTTGGCGCCTCTATGCGATGACATAAACCTTTGCCGACTGCATGGCGCCAACTCGGCCGCCCGCCTCCTGGGCTCCCCCTCAAATTGTTGGCGCCCCTAAACGGTGACATAAACCTTTGCCGACTGCATGGCGCCAACTCGGCCGCACGCCTCCCGGGCTCCGCCTTATATTGTTGACGCCCCTAAACGGTGACATAAGCCTTTGCTGCCTGCATGGCGCCAACTCGGCCGGCCGCCTCCCGGGCTCCGCGGCAAATTGTTGGCGCCTCCCAGCGAAGGACAAAGCCTTTGCCGGGTCCAAGGCGCCAACTCTAATTATTGTCTTATTTATCTTACTCTAATTTACATTCTGCATCATAAAAATTGACGACAGGCCCTCGATTTCCAATAGTCTGTCGTCAATCTAATATTTTCTTACACTTTTTACTCTAATCCGTTTTCACGCCAATATCAAAATCACTTCATTTTCACACGTATTTCCTGCTTTCAAGACCTCATTCAACCCTCTTCCCCCAGCATTCCACTCTAATCTACCCGACGGTCGCGGGGAAATTGACGACGAAACCTCGGGGGAGAGCGTTTCGTCGTCAATTTCTTCCGATTTCCCGAAAGCCGGCCATATTAGAGAGGCCTTCGCGAATATTCGCGAAGGCCTAAGAGGAAAAAGCGTCGGATGAATTCCTCATCCGGCACCCTTTTCAATTCTTTTCATTTCTTTTCATTTTTTACCGGCCTCTACCCCGGCAAAATGCTTACTTCATCTTCGGATTCTCTCTATCCCAGAATCTTGTCCAGTTCTCTTCTCTGAGTCAAACCCACTTCTTTGTAAGTCACTTCTCCGCCCTTTACAATCATCAGGGTCGGGATGCTCATTACACCGTACTCAATTGCCAGGTCCCGCTGTTCATCGATGTTGAGCTTGCACACCTTTACATCGTCACGATCATTGGCCAGCTCCTCCAGAACCGGTCCCTGCATCTTGCACGGTCCGCACCAGTCAGCATAGAAATCAACCAAAACTGTTTTATCTGACTGAAGCACCTCCTGTGCGAAATTTTCCTTTGTAAGATTCAAAATAGCCATATCACTAACCTCCTTGTGGTCCCTAGTATCGAAATTATACCTTAATTCCGGACAATGTTCAAGGTCTCTACCCAAATATTTAAAGAGACAACAAATTCAAGCGAGGATGCATATGCAAAAACCCATTAGACGCGTCATGCACATCTAATGGGTTCTGTTTCTTAATCCCGAAAAATCGGAGCGCGTGGCTTCAGACCTTATGCCTGTGGAGCTTCCGCTGCTTCCTTTGCAGCTTTTGCTGCAGCAACCTTTGCTGCCTTCTCTGCTGCTTCCTTTTCGTTCATTTTGATTGCTACCTTTGCATGCTTCAGGCTGAAGCTGTTGATTGCGCCGGTCGGGCACACTCTCATGCACATACCGCAGTTCTTGCACTTCTCCGGATCGATGCTTGCCAGATTGTCCTCAACGGTGATGGCGTCAAACTTGCAGACCTTTGCACACTTGCCGCATCCGATACATCCGTTGGAGCAGTTCTTTCTGGTGAGAGCACCCTTGTCCTTGGAGGAGCAGAGTACGTTTACCTGCTGCTTTTCCGGTACCAGATGGATGATGTGCTGCGGGCATTCCTTTGCGCACTTGCCGCAGGCAACGCAGTTGTCTCTGTTCACAATGGCAACTCCGTCGATTACGCCGATTGCGTTGAAATCACATACTGTCGCACAGTCTCCCAGTCCGATACAACCGAACTGGCACTGTCCGTTTCCGCTGAAATAGGTCTTTGCAGCCTTACAGGACATCAGGCCCTGATATTCTGCAATTTTTCCGGTTGCGCCGCAGGAACCGTTACAAGTTACTCTTGCTACCTGCTTCTCGCCGGCACCGGCATTTCTGCCCAGCAGTTCTGCAATCTGCTCTGCACATGCAGCTCCGCCAACGGTACATGCAGAACAGCTCTGATTTTCGTCTGTAACTACTGCATTTGCATAGTCATCACAACCTGCAAATCCGCATCCGCCGCAGTTTGCACCCGGCAGAATCGCTCTTACCTGTGTGACACGCTCATCTACTTTTACGTAGAATGCTTTGGATGCAATGGTCAGAAGAAGTGCTGCGATGAAACCGGCAACTACAACAATAACGACTGGTGTTAAAATTGCACTACTCATTCTGCCGCCCCCTTACTGGAATAATCCCGAGAAGCCCATGAAGGACAGGGACAGGATGGTTGCACTTACGAGAACCATCGGCACACCCTTGAAAGCAGCCGGTACGCCGCTCTCATCCCAGAGCTTTTCTTCACGTACACCTGCGAACAGAACCATGGCTAATCCGTAACCAACGCCTGCACCCAGTGCGTATACGATAGACTGAATAAACGTATAATCATAGTTGATTGCATTGATGGTCGCACCCAGGATCGCACAGTTGGTGGTGATCAGAGGAAGGAAGATACCCAGCGCCTTCTGAAGTGCCGGCATGAACTTCTTCATGAACATCTCTACGAACTGTACCAGAGCTGCGATGACCAGAATGAATACAACTGTCTGCAGATATCCGATATCGAACTTGTTCAGTACCTGCTGAATCGGCCATGTAACCAGCTCAGCAAGAACCATTACGAAGATAACGGCGCCACTCATACCTACGGCAGAATCCATCTTGTTGGATACACCCAGGAACGAGCAGATACCCAGGAACTGAGACAACAGGAAGTTGTTGACCAGTACGATCGACATAAAGATAATAATCAGATTAACCATTATGCTTCAGCTCCTTTCTGGACAGGTGCCGCTGCTGCGACTTCGTCCTTTACTTCTGCCAAGTTGCAGGAATTGTACATCGGGCATCCGCCGCAGCTGAAGGACTGTTTCTTCAGTGCTTTGCCCTTTGTAGCCAGATTCAGCATTGCAATCAGGAATCCGTATACGAAGAATCCGCCCGGAGCCAGATTGAAGAATCCGATTGGTGTGAACCAGGAACCGAATACGGTGTAGCCCAGGAGAGTTCCGGCACCCAGAAGTTCTCTGATGGCACCCATCAGGCCCAGTGTCAGAGTGAATCCAAGACCCATTCCAACACCGTCCAGTGCGGAATCGATGATGTTGTTCTTGTTTGCGAATGCTTCCGCTCTTCCCAGGATGATACAGTTAACTACGATCAGCGGTAGGAACAGTCCCAGAGACTGATACAGGGACGGTACATATGCCTGAAGTACGAACTGTACCAATGTTACGAATCCGGCAATAACTACGATGTAGCAAGGGATTCTTACCTTATCCGGAATAACCTTCCGAAGAAGGGAAATTACGATGTTCGAGCAGATCAGAACTGCTGTTGCGGAGAGACCCATTCCCAGACCATTGGACAGGGAAGAAGATGTTGCCAGCGTCGGGCAGGTACCGATCAGAAGTACCAGTACCGGGTTCTCCTTAATAATTCCATTTGTCAATATGGAAAGTTTGCTCTTTTTTGCCATTACTGAACACCTCCCATACTCTTATACTGTTCCAGAGCTGCATATACAGCCTTGTGGATTGCACCGGAAGATACGGACGCACCGGTTACGTATTTTACCGTGTTGTCGCTCTTGATGTTCTCACTTCCAAGTGCTTTCAGGCTCTTATACTGACCCAGGTGCTCCGGCGTCTGTGCCTTTGTACCTACACCGGCGGTGTCGGCGTGGTTGGTAACCTTCACGTTGGTGATGGCACCGTCTTTGTCGATACCGATCATTGCGGTCAGCATGCCGCCGTAGGAGTTGGACATAGCGGTTACCACCATGCCGGATCCGTTGGTTGCATCAAATACTTCTGTTACATATACCTTCTTTGCTTCCAGAACGTACATGTCGCCGTTATACTGCTTGAATTCACCCTTTGCTGCAGGCAGAAGTTCATTTCTGGCTTCGTTTGCCGCCTTCAGAGTGTTTTCATCGATAACCGGCTTGGTTACACCATATGTAAATGCAAGTGCCAGTGTAACCACGAAGCAGATGCATACCAGTACGAGGATCGGTTTAACGAATTCCTGGAATGTGTTTGTCTTATTTTCCACTGTTCGCACCTCCTGCACAATAACGCTTGAAGCTCCATCTGTTGATCAGCGGTGTGCAGATGTTCATCAGCAGGATGGAGAAGGATACGCCTTCCGGATAGCTTCCGAAGAGACGGATTGCCATTGTGATGATTCCGCAGCCGATACCGAACATAATCTGTCCGGATGGGAGCTTTGGAGTTGTAACATAGTCCGTTGCCATGAAGATTGCACCCAGCATAACACCACCGGCCAGAATATGGAATACAGCCATGTGGAAGGACTTGGTGTAGATCAGAGCAATGACGAATACGGTTCCGATGAATGCACACGGAATGATTGGAGAAATGACTTTCTTCCAGATCAGATATGCACCGCCGATGAGCAGTGCCAGTGCACTCACTTCACCAACAGAACCGCCGATGAAGCCCAGGAACATATCCATGTTGGACGGCAGTTTTGCACCTGCGCCGCCTTCTGCCAGGATTCCCAGCGGAGTCGCACCGGTGGTCGCATCTGTTGTCTCCGCCATTCTTGGCAGCGGCCATGTGGACATGTTTGCCGCGAAGGAGATGAACAGGAAAATTCTTGCTGTAATTGCCGGGTTTACGAAGTTCTTTCCGATTCCGCCGTAGAGCTGTTTAACAACTACAACGGCAACGAAACAACCGATTACAGCCATCCACAGCGGGAAGTTTGCCGGTACGTTGTACGCGATCAGAAGACCGGTAACAGCCGCACTCAGGTCGCCTACCGTCTGTGGCTTCTTTGCAAGATAATTGTAGAGCCATTCAAAACCGACACTGGCGATGATGCATACTGCGCAGAGCAGGATTACTCTTGCTCCGAACACATATACTCCCGCAACAAAGGCCGGTGCCAGTGCAAGCAGAACGGATCCCATCAGTTTCGTCGTATCCGCATCCGTAACGATATGCGGCGCATTGGACACGATCAGGTTAGAGTGAAATTTCTGTTTTTCCATTACTTACTTGTCGCCTCCTTTACCATACCCTTTGCCAGTGTATTCATGAAGCTGAGAGGTCTTCTTGCCGGGCAGATGTAAGAGCAGCTTCCGCAGCCCATGCACTGCATAATGTTGAACTTCTGAAGTCTCTCCACGTCTTTTCTATTATATGCCTCCGCAAAAATAACCGGCATCAGCTTGAACGGACATGCGCTGATACAACGTCCGCAGTTGATGCAGCCGGTCTCAACCTTTACTTCTGCAACTTCCTTACCGAATGCCAGCAGGGATCCGGTATTCTTCATGGTAACGTTCTCGTCCGAGTTGGTCGCACGACCCATCATCGGTCCGCCCATTACGATCTTCTTCGGCTCTTTCTTGTATCCGCCGCAGAATTCCATTACATCCGCAATCTGAGTACCGATTGGAACGAATACGTTCTTCGGCTCTGCTACCGCATCCCCGTCTACGGTAATTCTTCTGCGAACGATTGGCATTCCGGTCTTGAAGAACTCTGCAATGATTGCGATGGTGGATACGTTGTCCAGAATTACGCCCAGCTGTGCCGGGAGAACTCCTGCATCCATCACCTTACCGGTCGCTTCATACACCAGAACACGCTCAGCACCCTTCGGATATCTGGACTGAAGCGCAAGCACCTCAATGTCATCAAATCCGTTCTGCTGAATCAGATTGTTCATGTTTTCAATCGCTTCCGGCTTGTTCTCTTCGATTCCGATAATACCCTTCTTCAGATCCAGGTATTTCATGATCAGTTTCATTCCGTCCAGAACATCCTGACCCTGCTCAACCATCATACGATTATCCCCGGTGATGTACGGTTCACATTCTGCTGCGTTTACAACCAGAACGTCACACTCATCCAGGTTCTTCGGATTCAGTTTGATATGTGTTGGGAACGAAGCCCCTCCGAGACCAACGACGCCGCTGTCTCTTACTGCTTTAACGAATTCTGCATGATTCGTAACGTGCGGAATCTGAACTTCCTCGCTCACTTCCTGTTTCTTGTCTGTCTCGATTACAATCAGGGTTTCCATTCCGCCCATGCCTCCACGGGACTGAACGATATCCGTAACCGTTCCGGAAACACTGGAGTGTACCGGTGCGCTGACAAAAGCATCGGTGTCACCGATTCTCTGTCCGACTTTTACGTGGTCACCCTTTGCAACGAGAGGTTTACAAGGAGCACCGATGCTCTGCGACATGCAGATTTTTACAACATCCGGAACCGGCATAACCACGGTCTCGAGATTCGAGGTGTTCTTGTGGTGCGGTACCAGAATGCTAGGTAAGTGTTTACCTTGGCTCATCCTTAAGCAACCTTCCTTTCCTACAAAATGTAATAACAATATTCACTGAACTATTATACACTACTCTTTCACAAAAATCACTTGAAATTTCACGGAAAAATCACTTTTGTATGTTTAGTTTCTGTCACACTTTTCAAGATTTTTCTTCATTTTCTCTCCCCCAAAAGCAGCTTTTCGCCCGCTTACACTTCCGGTGCGACGCACACATATCCATTTTCATCCACGCCGATCACCGTTTCGTTCCGGCGAACCCGCTCCTGCAGGTATTGAACCGCTTCTTTTGTCAAAATTTCACCGGGGCAGGCCAGAGGAACCCCCGGCGGATACGGAATCAGGGAATCGTACAGACGGCGGCCGGTCGCCTCCGCCAGCGGAATTCGTTCTTTTATTGACGGAATCGGGCCTTGCTCCAGATTAAATGCAAGAACGTCTTCGCTGCGCCCCGTCTCGTTTTCCGTAATCCCGTACTTGCCGCTGATATGCTGCAAGGCCTCCAGCAGTTTTTCGTAATCCCGGCGCTCGTTTCCCAGACCGGTCATCAGCATGGCATAATCCCCGTGGACCATTTCCACCCAGATGTTCTGCTCCTGCAGCTCCGCCGCCAGCCGCTCGCCGCCGAAACCGTAGGGCTTCATGTTCAGGTTGATTTTGCTCCGGTCCAGCTCCCGGTTCTCGATAACCGAAAGGCCGGTAACGGACCGGTAATTCTCGTAGAAATACTGCAGGTCGGACTGCCATGCCTGAAAAAGTTCCCGACCGCAGCGCAGGATTTTCTCGTTCACATCCAGGCTCCCCATCAAAATGTAGGAAGGGCTGGTGGTCTGGAGCATCCGCACCGTCTCCGAAATTCGGGAAACGTCCACCCGGTCACTGCACACGTTGAGAATGGCGGTTCCCGTAAAAGACATCAGTGTTTTGTGCGTGCTGTTCACCACCAGATCCGCCCGCAGGTTTTCCGCCGCCCGCTTTTTCCGAGCGCCTTCGTCAAAGAATTTCAAATGGGCACCGTGGGCCTGATCCACAATCAGCACCTTTCCCGCCGCGTGAGCTTCCAGAGCGATATCTTCAATTTCCGAAAGCACCCCGTAATAATTGGGGCTGGTCACCAGCACCGCCGATGCATCCGGGTGCTCCCGCAGCGCCGCCGCCACATCCCGCGGCGAAATCGCCCCTTGCAGCCCGGTCTTCTCATCCGTCAGAGGCTTTACGTACACCGGCTCAATGCCCCCCAGGCGAAGGGCCGAGAACACCGATTTGTGGGAATTTCGTCCCATAATCAGCTTGCCGCCCCGAGGCACCGTCGCCAAAACAGAGGCAATCAATCCGGTACTGCTCCCGTTCACCAGAAGCTCCGTATGTCGCGCGCCGTACAGCGCCGCATAATTCTCCATCACCCGGCGAATCACCGACTCCGGCTGGGTCAGCGCATCCGCCCCCGGAATCTCCGTAATGTCGCTGCCCATGATGTTCTTCAGAAAATCGCCGTATCCCAGCTCCTTGTACAGCCAACTCCGCCCCTTGTGTCCCGGCATATGGAAGGATATGGGATCTTGGCGCTTGTGTTCCACCAGAAAATCCGTCACCGTTCTTCTATTCATTTTCCGTTCCTCGTTCTTTCGTTCTCCTAAAAATAAAATCAAAAGGCCCCGGACCTCCGACCAGTCGGAATATCCGGGGTGACTTCAGTTGTTTTTATCGAATTACGTCGGTTCCCACGTACGGGCGCAGTACCTCCGGCACGATGACCGAGCCGTCTTCCTGCTGGTAATTCTCCAGGATAGCCGCAACGGTTCTGCCCACTGCCAGTCCGGAGCCGTTCAGCGTATGGACGAATTCCGGCTTGGTATCCCGGTCTCTCTTGAACCGGATATCCGCTCTCCGTGCCTGATAATCCTCGAAGTTGCTGCAGCTGGAAATCTCAACATATCTTCCGTAGCTTGGCATCCACACTTCGATATCGTAAGTCATCGCAGAGGAGAATCCCAGATCTCCGGCAGACAGGCGTACCACGTGGTACGGAATCTTCAGCTGCTTCAGCACTTCTTCCGCATCCAGGGTCAGCTTCTCCAGCTCATCGTAGGAAGTCTCCGGCGCAACCAGCTTTACCATTTCCACCTTGTTGAACTGGTGCTGACGAATCAGGCCTCGGGTATCTCTTCCGGCGGAACCCGCTTCTTTACGGAAGCATGGGGTGTACGCCGTGTAGTATACCGGCAGTTCGTCGCCGCTGAGGATTTCGCCGGCTCTCAGATTGGTTACCGGAACCTCGGCGGTCGGAATCAGATATTCATCCACGCCTTCCAGGTGATACATATCGTCCACGAACTTTGGCAGCTGACCGGTTCCGGTCATTGCCGCAGCATTTACCATGAACGGCGGGAGGATTTCGGTGTATCCCTGCTCCTCGGTATGCAGGTTCAGCATGAAGTTGATTACTGCGCGCTCCAGCCGAGCGCCCAGGCCCTTGTAGACCGTGAATCTGGCACCGGAAAGCTTCGACGCCCGGTCGAAGTCCAGGATGTCCAGGTTCTCACCAATGTCCCAGTGTGCTTTTGGCTCGAAGGAAAACTCGGTTGGTTCACCCCACTTCCGAATCTCCACGTTGTCGGAATCGTCGATACCGTCCGGAACTTCCTTATTCGGTGTGTTCGGCACGCCCAGAAGGGCATTGTGAAGGTTTTCCTCCGCCTCGCTGACTTTACCGTCCAGTTCTTTGATGCGGTGGCTGAGCTCCTTCAGTTCCTTGAAGAGGGCGGTGGTATCTTCTCCGGCCTTCTTCAGCTTCGGAACCTCTCGGGAAGCGGTATTCTGTCTGTTTTTCAGCTGCTCCACTTCCGCCAGCAATTCTCTTCTCTCGGTGTCGTACTTCCGTACGTCTTCCATGCCGAAATCGCCTTTGCCGCGTCTTTCTACATCTTTTTTCACTTCATCGAAATTCTGTCTGATTCGTTTAACGTCTAGCATTTTTTTATCCTTCTTCTTTCTGATACAGAATTAATTATTTGTGATTAGAATAGATTCTTCTGGTAATCATTATACAGGTCGCGGAGCTCTTCCGTCAAATGCTGAATTTCCAATTCCAGGTCGGAAGCCAGCTGGAAGTTCTCTTCGTCCAGTGCCAGCTTTGCCTGAGACAGGATGGATTTCTTTCCGATATAGTCCTTCCCCAGACGGTGTCTCAGGTCGTTGACCTGTCTCCAGTTCATGATATCGTAATCCGTTGCACTGTTCTCGGTGTGGGCCTTCACGCACTGGCGAACGAAATTCATGGTGTTCGGAATCAACCGATCGTGGAATTCCGTGCTCCATTTCAAGGTCATCTGATCCCGGTAAGAACGGATGATCAGGGCGATGGTGTCGTCTCCTCCGGTAATCTTTACCAGTTCGTCTCGGTGCTCATCAAAGGCTCTGAAGTTCTCCCATACCGTTGCCGGTGCCTTGCCGAAAAGCTGTTCCCTCTCTTCTTCCGTATAATACGTGAATACGTTTTCTTCGGAACGATACTGACGATCCTTTTCCAGATAGATGTCCTCTTCCCCCGCCGTCTTGGAGATGGCCTTCTCCAACTCCTGCGGTGTTCGCTTGTTCTCCAGCACCGAGCGAATTCCATCCAGCATCAGCATGTACGCGGAACCGATAATCAGATAGGTGTTGGAATGCGGGTTCGGCGAACGCAGTTCGAAACGGGTGGCCATCGGATTTTTCATATCACGAACCACGCCGATCAATACGGTTCTGTTCCGGGATGGGGTTACGCAGTCTCTTCCCAGAGATGTAACCACGCATACCGGTGCTTCGTACCCCGGCTTCAGTCTCTGGAAGGCATCGTGAGTCTGTGCCACGAACGGATTGAGAATTTCATAGTTCCGCAGAATTCCCATCAGGGAACCGTATCCGATTGGACTCATGAAATCCTTTTCCCGGTCGATCGGTTCGAACAGGTTGATCATCTTGCCGTTCTTCAGCTTTGCCATCACGCCCAGATGGGTGTGTTCCCCGTTTCCGGCAACGCCCTGCATCGGTTTTGCCAGGAAGGTAACCTCCAGGTTGTTGGCCCGGAATACATCCCGGATGATATGCTTAATCTGGCTTTCATTGTCCGCCGCCTGGAGTGGGTTGGAATACTTCCAGTCGATTTCCAGCTGTTCCATGATGTGGTCGAAATCGCCGCTGTTGCCCATCTTGGCACGGACGCCGCCCACTTCTTTATGTCCCATTTCCACTTCGAATCCGTAGCGGTCCAGAATTTCCAGGGTCTGCTCCATCGCCGTTCCCACCGGTCCGATGGTACGCTTCCAATACTGCTCTTTCAGTTCCTGAGAGGTGTACAGCTGATCCCGGTCCGCCCGGTCATCCGGCGTCTTTACCCAGAATTCCAGTTCGGTGGCGCTGGTGAGCACCACATCTTCAATATCTTCCGGAGAATCCAATCCGCCGATGTAGTCCGTTACATACGGATTGTTCTGAATCAGTTCCATTAGTCCCCGACGGAACTTCTTCGTCAATCTTCTCGCATAGATTCGGGAACCCACCATCCGTTCGTTGTTGTGTCTCAGGAAGGATGGAATTCTCAGTGTTCCCACCGGAAGTCCGGTTTTGTAATCGATGTTCATGAAGTTGTACTCCACGTACCAGTTCACTTCCTTGTCCGGAAGGATGTCCACTCTGGCATTGGACAGTTCGGCAATCAGCGGAAGCGCTACGCTGGACCCATCGGTCTGAACGCCGTCCCACAGAATTTTTGCCATGTCCTCTACAAATGCCTTCATCGGAATCTTCTCATCGGTGTTGTGGTTGCCCAGATCCACGCCTGTCAGAGACACGAACTTTACTTCCGGATGGGCCTCCAGTATGGCCGCAATCTCCTTCTCATCGTGTTTCTCTGCCGGGATGGTAAAAAGCATTTTGTCCAAATCAAAATCTAACATTTTTCTCTCCTCTCAACCCTTCTTTAACATATAGCGTGATATTTTTAATTCTGACCTTCCAACTGGTTCAGATACTTCTCCAGCTCGTCCAGATAATCACCGTACTTCTTCCAGTTTCCGCTCTTCTGGGCGTTCACTGCGTTCTCGTAGGCTTCGTTGGCTTTTTGGATTAACTCCTTGGTGTTGGACTTTCCGGAATTGTTTTTACCGGAAGACGCGGATGCACTCTGGGATTGTCCGCCGTTCTCGTCCTCTCCGAAGAGATCCGCCAACGCATCTGCTAAGGTGGACTCGTACGCGATTTTGTCGCCGTAGGCTACGATTACCCGCTTCATTTCCGGAATCGCCTGGTTGGACGCTTCCAGATACACCGGTTCCACGTACATGATGGAGTTGTTGATTGGAATGACGAACAAATCGCCTCTCCGGTATTTGGAACCGGAGGAATTCCACAGGGAGAACTCCTTGGAAATCTCCGTATTCTGATCAATCTGGGCCTCGATCTGCATCGGCCCGTACACCGTCTTGTTCTTCGGGAACTTATATACCAGCAGCTGGCCGTACCGATTTCCGTCGTTCCGCGCCATCATGATGGCCGTCATGTTCTGTTTGGACTTCGGAGTGAACGGAATCATGTTGATGAATTCCGCCTTTTTTTCGTCCGGAAGTTCAAAGATGAAGTAGCTCGGGTCCATCTCCTTTTCTTCCGTGCCGTAGATCTGGTGTGCGATATCCCATAGGTCTTCATCCTGATAGAATACCTTCACCTGATCCATGTGGTATTTTGTGTACACACCGGCCTGAATCTTCAGCAGCGAATTCGGATAGCGGATATGCTTCCGGATGCCTTCCGGCATCTCCTTTACGTCTTTGAACAGAGTCGGATAGATTTTCTGATACGTGCGCGCCACCGGATCGTCTCGATCCACCACGTAGAAGGTGGTATCTCCGTTATAGGCATCTACCACAACCTTTACGGAATTCCGAATGTAGTTAGTGGAACCCACCTCGCCGGAATACGGTTCGGAATACGGGTAATAGGAGCTGGTGGTGTACGCATCCACAATCCAGTACAGCTTGCCGTTCACCACCGTCATATACGGATCCTTCTCGTAGGAAAGGTACGGCATCAACTTCTCCACCCGATCCTTGATGTTCCGGTTGATGATAATCCGAGAGTCGGAGTTTACGTTGGAGGACACCAGCAGTTTCATGCTGCCCTCCCGTACGGAGAACAGGATCCGATTCAACAGGTTCAGCTTGATTCCCGCTTTTCCCTTGTACGTGCTGTAGCTGTTCTCGTTTCCGTTCGGATAATCGAATTCCTGCTCATCGGTATTCACGATCACGTAATCGTTGGTTAATTCGCCGAAATAGATTTCCGGCCGGGTAATATCGGTATCCTTCGCTTCCGATTCCGGCGGAATATTCTTTACGATAATATCCGGCTGACCGCTGGCCGTAACCGCATCCACTCGGGACACCGCCGCACCGTAACCGTGGGTATACTTCAGATGGCGGTTAATCCAGGTGGAACTGATTTTGCTTTCGTTGATTTCCCGGGCTGCCAGATACGTCTGTGTCTGTTCCCCGTCGATGTTGTACCGGTCGATATCCACATCGTTGAAATCGTAGTACTGCCGGATGCTCTGGGTCTGATTGTAGAAATCCTGCACCGGCTCATAATCGTTGATTCGAATATTGGTGATGGTCTGAGAGTTATCCCGAATCGCCTGCCGATTCAGATTCTGCTCTGCCGGAAATTCCTCCACCTTGATGTTGTCCAGCCCATAGGCGTGACGGGTATAAGAAATATTCCGTTCCAGATATTTGCTTTCTTTATTAATTTCGTCCGGGCTCACCAGCAGGTTCTGCACCGCAAAACTCACCACGCCGCCCAGCAGGCCCACCGCAACAATTGCAATCGGAATCCGCACCAGTTTCTTCGGTTCCTTCCGGTGCATGTGGTGACAAAGTGTTACCGCTCCAACAATCGAAAGCACCATAATCAGCCGGTACACCCACAGCTTCACATTTACATCCGTAAAGCCCGCGCCGTACACCGCACCCGTGTGGACGTGCAGCAGATCGAATTGCCGCATCAGGAAATCCATCGCCACCATCAAGTAGAAAACAATTCCCAGCAGGGTCAGTTTCCCCGACGCGATGTGGAGCAGCTGGCTCATATTGTCGTTGTTCAAATCCAGCGTACGCTTTTCGCTCGGCTTTTTCCGGTATTTACGGGTAAAAGGAATTGCGTTCTCTTCCGGCGTTTCCGAGCTCTCCGGTTCTTCCGGCTCCCGTTCGAACACATCCGGGGTGCGCACCGTCATCAGGATTCCGTAGTACAGCAGGGTGATGATCACCACGCCCACCACGATTCCCAGCACGATGTTGTTGGCTTTGGTCAGGAATGCCAATTTAAACACGTAGAAGGAAATGTCCAGATGGAAGAGCGGATCCTTCAGACCGAAAGATGTGGCGTTGGCAAACTGCCGAAAATCCATCCAGGTGCTGGCGCCGGCGGAGAGTCCCACCAGGAGGCCGAATACCACCGACATCCCCCAGGAGATCTTATTGAGGCGCTTTTCATCCGGAATCTCGTGGGACTCGACTTCAATGAAATAATGTTTTTTCAAGCTCTTCAGGTAAATGCGCACCAGAAGCATGGCTGCCAGGAACACCGGCACCCCAATTTCCAGTTGGCTCAGGAACTTCGTCCAGAACACCTTTTCGTACCCCAGGCTGTCAAACCACATCCAGTTGGTGAGAAAACCGGCACAGCCGATGAGCAGCACCAGAATCACCACGATTACCATCACGACGAAACTGAGCCCCTTCTTCGGCCGATGAATTCGGTCCATTCCCTTTGGCTTCTTATCTCTTTTCTTCATATCGCCACTCCATTGCTGCGTTGGACGCTTTTAAAAAAACGAACAAGCAGCGACAGCGTCCGTCATAGGCGCGCCACCGCTGCATGTAATTCTATTAAATTTTCCGTGCCTTTGGGGCGAGTTTCTGTGAACCGCCGCAAAATGCTTTTATTACATCAATCCGTCGAAACCGCCGCCGTCTGCGAAGAAGTTGGTGTAGTTTCCAATCACCTCGTTCAGCGTCTGGGCAATGCCGCTCTCCGGAGCGAAGTTGAGGATCAGAATGATTCCCAGGAGAACCACCAGCAGAACCGCAACAACAATTGCGATAACGGTGAGCACGCTTCCGCCCTTCTCATCGTAATCCGCTTCTTCCTTCACCTTCTTGGCTTTCTTCTTCTTTGCCTTCTTTCCGGTCTCCTGTACGGCTTCCGCCGGTGCCGCCGGTGCCGCCGCGTTTACCGCAGCGCTGAGGCTCATGGAAGACGGATTCTCCTGCGGTGCCGCCTCCGGCATCTGAGACTGCATCTGCGGAGCCTGCGGCGCTTCCTGTACCGGTGCTTCCGGCTGAGTTCCCAGAATGCTGTTCATGGCATCGGTCACATCGTCGTCGATATCCTCGCCCTGCAGCTTGCTGTATTCCGCATCCAGAAGTTTCTGGAATTCCTCGTTCTTACGATACAGGGTGTAGAACTTGTCGATTTTGCGGGTAGCTTCCAAATCGTCTGCATCCGGTGCGCCGCCAAAGATGTCGTTCTCCAAATCCTCCAGGGACATGGAGTTCTGATCTTTCGCCGCTGCCGCCTGATTCAGAATATCCTCGGAAGGCAGTACCACGGTATCGCTTCCCTTGTTGTCACCGGTATCGATGGTTTCCGCATTGAAGAAGATTTCCTCTTCCTTCGGCTCTTCCGGCGTGGTATCCACACCCAGGTCAAAACCCAGCTGTGCCAGTTCTTTATCCAAATCCAGCTGTTCGTTTTCCGCAAAAGCAGAATCCGCCGCCGCATCGTTGTTCACTGCATCCTGAATGTTCAGTACCGGCGTTACGTCATCATTCTGCACTCCGGTATTCTGATCCGCGATTCCATCCATGTAGGAATCGCTGTAGCTCTCTTCTGCCTGCGGCACTTCCGGTTCCTTCGGCGCGCTCAGGTTATCCAGCTCGGCTTCCAGGTCGAAGTCCATGGCACCGTCGTTGTATTCATCCACGCCGGCGTCATCTGCCGGTGCTTCCGATTCAACTTCCGCCGTTTCCTCGGCCAAAACCTCTGCTGCCGGTACTTCCTCCGGTGTGGTCTCTACCGGTGTTGCTTCTACTTCTACTGTCGGTTCCTTCGGTACTTCTTCCGCCGCTTCGCCACTCTTCTGCTTCAGCAGCATCTCCAGCTTCTTCTGAAGGGCCGCGATTTCATCATCCACCGCTTCCTTCTCGTCGGTGCTTGGTGCTGCCGGAGCCTCGGTCGCCTCAACGGTCGCCGGGGTTTCTTTTACCGGGGTCTTCTCTTCCTCAGCGTCGTCAAGCGAGAAATCCTCATCATCGTCATCCAAATCATCCGGTTCCTCGACTCTTGCCGCACGAGAAGCTCTTCTCTTTGGAACGTAATCCAAATATTCGTCAAATCCGGCATAGGCATCTTCCACGTCGGACTCTTCTTTTGCCGGTTCTTCCGGAGTCAGGTCGTCGCCGAACAGATCGATTCCCGCTGCGGCATTCTCTTCCTCGGATTCATCGTCCAGTTCGGCCGGATTCAGCTCCACGTCATCCTCCCCGAAGAAGAAATCATCATAGGAACCTTTTTCCGCCGGCTTTGCGGCCGCTTCCTGTTCCGGCTCCTGCTCATCTTCATCTGCCAGGTGGTTCAGCCGGATGTTGTCATATTCATCTTCCACCGACGGTGTATCCACGCTGGTAAAAGAATCTTCGTAGTCGTGGAAAACGGCGTTCCGGTCTGCTTTTTCCGGGGCCTTCGGCGCTTCGTCTTCGAAGATATTGGATCCGCCGCTGAAGATGGATTCCAAATTATCCTGCTTCGGTGCACGCTTCTTCTCGGACTTCATGCCGCTGAGAATGCGGTCAAATTCCTGCTCGGAGTCCTCGACAAAGTTCTGCGGCTTCTCCGGAGCCACTTCCTGCTTCCGAGCTTCTTCTCTCTCCGCACGAATTTTTGCCAGCTGTTCCTCAAAAGTCGCTGCGCCATCCCTCTTGTCCATCTCCGCGATGATGTCGTCCTTCAGATCCGTGTATCCCTGAGTGTGCTCTCTCTGAGATTCTGGAAGAACGGACTCTCTCCGTTCCGGATATGCGGTGTCCTCAAAGGAATCTGCAGGGACATTCTTTCTCAGGTTCTCGTATTCCACCCGCTCCTGTTCATCTTTTTCCTGCTTCAGGACATCGATGAAATTCATGGTGCGGCTGCGGTCTCTGGACGGTTCTTCCTTTCCGAAAAGTTCTTCTTCTAAGGAAGTCTTCTTTTCCGGCGCACGATAAGAAGAGGTGCCGGACGAAGCCGACCGATTCGGCACGCTTTCAAATTCGTCGGAATAATCTTCCCACGGAGAACGGACTTCCTTGCGCGGGCGTCTTCTGGAATTTCGGTCATCTACCACCGAGCTCCAGTCGAATGCCACTTCTGATTTTCTTTTTGGCGCGTGTGTGTCGCTGTCATCCCAATCCAGATTCATGCTAAAACCATGATCCGCTGACTTTGCCGTCTTCGTTTCGCCGGCAGCCTGTTGATTTCTATTTTTTACGGGATGCTCTGTTGCTGATTCCAGTCCGGTGGATGCCACCTTGGCTCCACAGACGCTGCAGAATTTAGCACCATCAGCAATTTTGTTGCCACAATTACTACAGAACACTATTGTACCTCCCAAATGTATTATCCGCTCTAATTAATAAGCTCTTACAAATATTCATTGAAAATTATACAACAGCATTTTGGAAAATTCAATGCTTTCTACAGGATTTGTGGTTGAAAGGCTTGATTTTATTGTGTTTGCAATATGTATGTAAAGCTTTTGCAAACTTTCCGTGCAAGATTTGAAAACTTTTTTGAAAAAAATGAAAAAAGTACTTGACTCTGCCCCCGTTTCCGGCTATACTAAATTAGTCGCATGAAGCGACTGAAAAAAACTTTTTAAAAAAAGTGCTTGACTTCTTGAGACTTCTGAGTTATACTAAATGAGTCGCATGAAGCGGTTGAAAAAATGAATATGCGCGATTAGCTCAGCTGGCAGAGCACCTGACTCTTAATCAGGGTGTCCAGGGTTCGAACCCCTGATCGCGCACCACGGACGAGCAACTGAGGTTGCTCGTTTTTTATTGTTTTTTGGCGGCCGGCTGCTGGGCCAGGGCAAGATGTTGGCGTCCTGTAACGGAGGCATAAGGTTTTGCCGGCAAACGGGCGCCAACTTTGCCGGTGTCCGGCTGCGCTCCAGGGCAAAATGTTGGCGCCTCGTAACGGAGGCACAAGGCTTTGCCGGTAATGGGGCGCCAACTCGGCCGGTGCCCGGCCGCGCTTTCCTATTTTTCGGCCCGGGGTTGACGCTCGGCCAGCGCCGACTTGGTGCACGAATCCCCGCAAAGCCTTGCTCTTTCGTTCCCTTTGCACCAAGTCTCCAGGCCTTTTCAGCGCTCGGCCGGCGCCGACTTGGTGCACAAATCCCCGCAAAGCCTTGTTCTTTCGTTCCCTTTGCACCAAGTCTCCAGGCCTTTTCAGCGCTCGGCCGGCGCGGACTTGGTGCACAAATCCCCGCAAAACCTTGTTCTTTCGTTCCCTTTGCACCAAGTCTCCGGACCTTTTCGGCGCTCGGCCGGCACGGGCTTGGTGCACAAATCCCCGCAAAACCTTGTTCTTTCGTCCCCTTTGCACCAAGTCTCCGGACCTTTTCAGCGCTCGGCCGGCACGGACTTGGTGCACAGACCCCCGCAAGGCCTTGTTCTTTCGTCCCCTTTGCACCAAGTCTCCGGACCTTTTCGGCTACCGGCCGGCACTCGGTGGAAAGTTTCCGGCCGGCGCCTTGAAAGCAGAAAAGGAGAATGGCCGCGGCCATTCTCCTTTTCCTCTTTCCCTCAATCGAAAGCTTCCGGCGGGACGCCGGAAGCTCACGAACTGTTATTCTTATGCAGTATATCGATCCAGTCGATATCTATATCGTAGTTCTGCTAGCTTTATGTACTGCGATGCCCCAGAAAATATATTCGATAAATTGAATCGATAAAATTCCCAATGGAATCATCATCACCTGCCAATAGTTACCTGCAGCGACCGCTACCCCAGAATCGCTTATAGTGTAGAGAGATTTGTCCATCCCTATGCCGTGAAAAACGATCCAAGCCAGAATCGCCACCGACCATACTACCTCTAATACCAAGTTTTCTCGATCCGTCCGCCGCCATTTCTTCACAGCCATTTGAAATACCTCAAACAGCACTCCGAACCACGCAAACAGAATCGGTGTTTCCAGTACATCTACGAATCGTCTCCCCGTATCTCCGAACTCAAATGGCGGCGTACCATTGAACATGCTCATTTCACCATATTTTGATTCTATGAAATACAGTACGGATAACAACACAGCGAAAAGCGCTATACACAATATTTTGTACGTTTTCAATCATCTCACCTCCTTGTAAGTGATAAGCTCACGAATCCTTTTCTAATTTTCCTCAATAAACTGAAGCAGGCCTTCGGCGCCTTTTACGATGCCACCCCGGTCTTCCGGTGCGCATCCCAGGTGGGTGAACACTTCGCCGATGAACACATCGTTTTTCTGCAGGCAATCAAATACCCGATCGATGATACCCCGGCACATTTCCTGTTCCTGCATCGGGCCGAACGGATTGGCAAAATACGTGGTGGAAATGCCGGTCTCCTGTGTCGTCCCTTTGGCCATTCTTTTGCCCTCGATGAAGATATTCTTCGCCTCTTCCAGGTCCTCCACCTTCCGCAGACCGATTCCGTCCCCGTAGTTGTTGGCGTAGGCGAACAGATCCACCGGATGGCTTTCCGTAATTACCGCATACGGCGCTGCCGGCGTGATAACGCGGGCGTTGGCTTTATCCGGGTTGAAGAAAACGGAACGGTTCATATCCCGGTACGGCGTTGCCGGATCCAGGTCATCCAGCCGCACGAAGGCCCCGATTTCCGAACCCTGCGCGTACACCTGTCCGTCATGAATGTGGAAAGTACCCATGTCATCGAAGACCACCTCGATGTTGGCGATTTTGTCGTCGCCCAGAGATTTCAGTGCTTCAATGGTTTCCGATTTGCCGGCGCCGGAATCCCCCATCAAGCAGATTCCCTTCTTTTTGCCGTTCTTCAGCGTGATATTGACGAAGGCGCCGTGAATCGGCAGCCAGCCCCGCTGCATCATCGCCACGTTGTGGAGGGTCAGCACGCTCTTCTTCATGTAGCCGAAATACGTGATTTTCTCGCTGTAGGAAACGCTGCCCACCCACAGGGCGTTGTCTTCGTCATAATAGAATCCGCACTGATCCTTTCCGTCCTGATTGCCGAAAATCAGGATGCAGTCCGGCTTCTTGGAAGCTTCCTTCTTGGTTGCCAGCTCAAACAGGTTGGCGCAAGCCACGCCGCTAGCCATGAAGTCCCGGTGGAAGTAAATGAAAATCGTCAGATCGCCCACTTTTGCCGGGAAGCAGAAGAATTCCTCCCGATTGCCCGCAAAATCCTCCATCGGATTGGTATCCAGCTTCTCGTACGGCCACTCCCGCTTGTTGGACTTGGTGTACAGAATCATCGGCGTCCGCAGCATGACGGAATCGATGAACATCATTTTACGAAGGGCATCGTAGGTGGAGTCGAACATAAAAGCATCATTTCGATACAGTGCCAGGCTGGCGTTGGTGCCCGCCGGCTGCTGACGATACACTTTGTTCGCTCTTCCCATCAGAGTCTGTTCCAAGCGACGGAACGTGGACAGCAGCAGCTGGTTGTGCTGAGAATCGCTGGCAACGAACACCGTGGACTCCACATCTCTCCGGCGATCTGTGGTGATGGAGTACCGGGCATGACTCTTCCAGAAATCGTAAATACCTTCCACGAAGGCCAGTGCCGTCTCCCGATCTTCAATATACGGCATATCCACCTCATCCGCATCGAAAACAATCAGTTCCCGGGCGAACTTGCACAGCGCCTGCACCGCATTCTTTTCCGACATGTCCCGAACCGCCCAGTCGTACAATCTGCGATCCCGCTCCCGCAGGTATTCCAGATAATGGGCCACGAAAGCCTTGAATTCCTTGGACTTCAGCAAATCCGAACGCGACTCCGGATAAGCCAAATCAAAATTCAGAATTACCATGTCATCGGTCAGATAAATTTTCTCTTTCATTTCCTCTCCTATCACTAAAACCCGCTCAGCATTTCGCACAACGAAATGTAGCTATGATACAAAACTACGTCGATTGTACCACACCGAGCGGGTTTAGGATAGGCTTTTTTATAACCTTATCCAAATTTATTATTTATTTTTATCATCTATAACAATTTTCTATGCATCGGTCAATCTTTTTTAATACCCTAAAAACAGGTTCGCCGCGTCTGAAGTTTCCGGGGAAAAGTTCCCGAAAAAGCCCGAATAGCGTTACGCATGCTCCCCGCCCAAGGAAAACAGTCCGATAATCAGGCCGATGACCAGCAGCGGCATCGCCAGGTGGAGCAGTCCGCCCAGCAGCATAGCCACCAGCACAAAGGGCAGTCCCAGCACCCAGAACACAGCTTTCATCAAGCCCCAGGTCGCCCGAAGCGCCAGCGCAATCATTTCGAACACCAGAAATATTATTCCGATTGTAAACAGCGTAATCATTTTTTACTCCCTATTCTCCAAGTTCTTCTGCATTTGGAAATTGCTTTCCGCCGCCTGCTTGGTCTGTTCGCTGGATTCTTCCCGCAGGCACGGGTCGTCCAGCTTCTCCTCCGCCTTTGGGCGGTACGGCTTAATCGGGGTTTTGTCCCCAATGCCCAGCGCCTCGCCGGCCACGCCCAGGGATGCCACGGAGTCCATGATATCCGTCGGCATGTAGATCTTGGTGGCCTGACCGTCGGAAATCTCCTTCAATGCCTCAATTCCTTTTAGCTTCAATACGTTTCCGTTCGGGCTGGCCTCATTCAGCATCTTGAGACCTTCCGCTTCTGCCTGGTACACCAGCTCGATGGATTTTGCCCGGCCTTCCGCCAGAGCAATCTGCGCTTCCTTCTCCGCTTCCGCCGCCAGAATCTTCGCCTTCTTGTCACCTTCCGCACGGGATACCACGGACTCCTGGTGTGCCTGGGCTTCCAGCACCGTCTGTCTTCTTTCCCGCTCTGCTCTCATCTGAGTGGTCATGACGTCTTCTATTTCCTTCGGCGGAGTGATGTTCTTCAGCTCCACGCGGGTCACCTTCAGGCCCCATGCATCCGTCGCTTCATCCAGAATGGTCTGAAGTCTTCCGTTGATTTCATCTCTGGAAGTCAGGGTCTGGTCCAGCTCCATGTCACCGATGATGTTTCTCAAGGTGGTGGCAGACAGGTTCTGCAGACCGAAAATCGGATCCTCTACGCCGTAGGTGTACAGCTTCGGATCGAATACCTTGGCAAAAACCACGGAATCGATGCGCATGGTAACGTTATCCTTTGTGATTACCGGCTGCGGCGGAAAATCCAGCACCTGCTCCTTTAAGCTGATTTTCTTTACAATCCGGTCCAGAATCGGAATCTTTACGTGAATTCCGGCCTCCCAAGATGCCTGGTATTTACCCAGACGCTCGATGACATACACGGCCTGCTGCGGCACGATTCGCACGTTCGGCAGTACCAGCACTAAAATAATCACAACTAAAGCAATAATCATCATTTTTTCCTCCCTATATCAACATGAGAAATGCTTCCAATGAATCTCCCTGAATAATCAAAAAAGACCCATAACGACAGCGCATCTGTCGCCATGAGTCTTGCAATTTAAAACAAGCCGGGCCTTTCTCTAGAACGCCGAGGTGACGACTTGCTGCGCCGAAGCGCCTGCTACTCCCTCACGGAGTTGGTTCGATTCATTTGTGACGCAATAGTACCACACTCCATAGCCGGTGTCAACTATTGTTTTGTGAATTATTTTTTGCCGATTAGCAGGGTAAAATACCCGGCATTTTCCGGGATTTCTTCCATTTTTTCATACACCCTTTCCCCCGGCATCCCGCAGTTTTCCACGCCCTGTACGGACAGGCCCGCCGCGGCGGATTCTTTTTTTACCCGCGACAGTTGTTTTCCGGATTTCATGAGCACGTAAGTGCCCGGCGCCTCCAGATTCACCGACTCCTCGTTCCAGGCGGGGATTACCCGAAGCGTCTCCCGGTCCTCCGTCAGCGGCACGTTCAATCGCGCGGCGGCGGCACAGAAGGAAGGAATCCCGTTCACAAGCTCCGTCCGGTGCCCCATGTCCTGCAGCAGCGTCTGAAGGTAGGTGAAAGTGCTGTAAATCGTGGAATCTCCCAAAGTCAGGAATACCACGTTCCGACCCCGGTCCAGATGGGCCGCGATGGTCTCCGCCGCTTTTTGGCGGGCATCGGCCAAGGCCTCCGGGTCGCGGGTCATGGGGAGATCCAGCCCCAAAAGTATTTTGCGCGGGAGCTCCGGAACCGCCTGCGCCGCGATTCGATACGCCGCCGTCTCTTCCGGCACGGCCCCCGGAAATGCGATAATCTCATTTTCCCGAATGATTCGCACCGCTTTCAACGTCATCAATTCCGGGTCGCCCGGGCCCACGCCCACGCCGTACGCGATTCCTTTTTCCATAAAAACATCCTTTTCTATTGGTTGTAGTATCTCGTTTCTTCCGGATTCATAATCGCCGTGCCACAGCCTCGGTCGGTGAAAATCTCCAGCAGCAGGCAGTGAGGAATCCGGCCGTCCAAAATGTGCACCCGGTTGACGCCGCCTTCGATGGCTTTGAGGCAGTTCTGCACCTTCGGAATCATGCCGCCGGTGATGATGAAGCTCTGACCGTCTTCACCGATTCCAATCGGATAGATGATTGGGAGAAAATCATCATCCAACAGGTCGTAGATGATTTTCGTATCCACGTGCTTCACGGTGCCCACGTATCCGATGTCCTTGCCGTCGGGTTTGGCCTGTTCCGCCGCCGTGCACTACCACCGGTTTGAAACCGCAAAGCTTCAGGAGAACCACATCCTCGATCACGTAATTCATCAGCGACTCGTCCAGCATGGCGCTGCCGCCGTATTTTACCACGATGATTTTGCGGTTGAAACGCTGTATATACGGAAGTGCCTCCACCAGCACTTCCGCTTTCTCCAAATATTTGTTCAAATCCATTCCTGCACCTTCCTATTATGAACGATAAGAACCGTTGATTTCAACATATTTGTAAGTTAAGTCGCAGCCCCAGGCATAGGCTTCTTCTTCGCCGTCGTGAAGGTCGATTTCTACGGTTACCTTCTTTTCCGACATGACTTTCGTGGCAAAATCATCATCGAACGGCACGGAAGCGGATCCCTTGCACACCTCCACCGTTCCTGCTGCGGAGCATACGCTGACATCGATATTGGATGCGTCAAAATCACAATCCGCATATCCGATGGCGCAGAGAATTCTTCCCCAGTTGGCATCCGATGCGAATACCGCCGCTTTGAACAGGGAAGAGCAGATGACGCTCTTGGCAACCTTTCTCGCACCGTCCTTGTCCGGCGCTCCGGTCACGTGGGCTTCCAGCAGCTTCTCGCAGCCTTCGCCGTCGCCGGCGATTTTCTGAGACAGGTCCACGGCTACGATGTGTAATGCGTCGCAGAATTTCTTGTAATCGTCTCCCGGCTCGGTAATCTCCTCGTTGCCGGCCAAGCCGTTGGCAATGACCACCACGGTGTCGTTGGTGGAAGTATCTCCATCCACGCTGACCTGGTTGTAACTGTCCAAAATCTCATCGGACAGTGCCTTCTGCACCAGTTCTTTGGAGATCTTCACGTCCGTTCCGATAAAACTCAGCATGGTTCCCATGTTCACGTGAATCATTCCGCTTCCCTTGGCGATGCCGCCGATGGTGCAGGTTTTGCCGTTCAGATCAAAGGTGACGGCGCATTCTTTAATGTAGGTGTCGGTGGTGCGGATGGCATCGGCGGCCTGGGCAGAGCCCTCCGGGCTGAGCTTCTCGGCCAGCTCCGGAATGGTGTTCTGGAACGGTGCGATTTCCAGCGGCACCCCGATTACCCCTGTGGCTGCCGGCAAAACGTCCGCTGCTTTGATGCCCAAAGCTTCCGCTACCAGCTCGGTTTCCTTCTGCGCGATTTCTACGCCATTCGGTGTGCAAGTGTTGGCATTTCCGCTGTTGCAGATAATCGCCTGTGCCACACCGTCCTGCAGGTGGTCCTTCGTCACGGCGATGTGCGCCGCCTTCACTTTATTCTTGGTATACACAGCGGCGGCGTTTCCCGGCACTTCACTGTATACCAGTGCCAGATCACCCTTCTCCGCATTCTTTCCGATTCCGGCATAGGCCCCTGCAGCCTTAAATCCCTTCGCCGCTGTAACGCCGCCCTCGATAACCTTGATTTCGTTCATTTCCAATCCTCCTTTAATCTCAAAATACCCTTTTACCTAAGCCGCTCCGCGATTAACTGCGTGCGGTTGTGTTTTGTGTTGTAACCCTCCGGGAGTTCTCGCTGTCCCTCCGGGATTCCGTTATGAGCCCTCCGGGATTCCTTGCCGTCCCTCCGGGATTCCGTTATGAGCCCTCCGGGATTCTCGACCCCTAAAAACAAATACCGACCGGTCACACCCGCATGGGCGCTTCCGCACGGTGATAATATGGATTCACAGCAATTTCACGGATAGAAATTGCTGTGAATCCACTTCTTCTAGGTGTTTTTAATGGCGTTGGTATGATAATACATGATTGTGTATAAAAATGCAAGTTTTTTCTTGTACATATTCCTGAGCAAGGCCCGGAGTGTGCCCGGCCGGCCGCCCTCTCTTTGCTCCCCCCTCCCCGCGAACCCTTGTGGCTCCGTTCCGGGGAGCAAAATCTTCACATTCCCGCCGCCCGATTTCTCCCTCACGGCCGTCCGGCGGCGCCCTCTCTTTGCTCCCCGCTACCCGCAAACCCTTGTAGCTCCGTTCCGGGGAGCAAAATCTTCACATTTCCGCCGCCGGATTTCGCCCTCCCAAGCGCTCGGCGGCGCCCTCTCTTTGCTCCCCCCTCACCGCGAACCATTGTGGCTCCGTTTCGGGGAGCAAAATCTTCACATTTCCGCCGTCGGATTTCATCCTCCCTGCCGCTCGGTGGCTCTTTCTCTTTGCTCCCCCCTCCCCGCAAACCCTTGCAGCTCCGTTTCGGGGAGCAAAATCTTCACATTCCCGCCGCCCGATTTCTCCCTCACGGCCGTCCGGCGGCTCTATGCTTCCAAAGGCGCTACCGCAAATCCCCGAAAAACCAAAGTCAACCCCCTCCGATTGTATTTTTTCTGTACAAGTTTAAAAAGCGGCCATTTTAGTCCTCAAAACCGCCTTTTGGGTTTATTTCCATGCCGTATGAAATTCGCAAAAAAATTATATTCTGCTATCCTTAGTATTAGGAAGGATGCGCTTGGCGCTCTGTATTTTTACGCTTGGCACTTTGCACACTTGCGCCGAGCATGCGCGCCTCTTTCGCCAAGCGCTCCTCTCCTCAAACTTTGTGTTTTATGAAAATGTATAAAAGGAGGGCCGCCCGATGCTTACTCGAAATGTTTCCCTGATTGAGGGGCTTCTCAACGACGAGAAGAAACTGCTGCAGTTCTTGGACGGAAAATATCAGCAATATAAAGACTACAACGATTGCAAGCTGGACGTTCGCTACGTCGGAAACAAACCCTACTATTCGTTTCACCGTACCGCTGAAACACCGCTTTACCTGGGTTCCGCCGACAATGTCTTTGTTCAGAATATCCAAAATTGCCGCACTTATCGGGATCTTTCTGCCATTTGTCGGGACAACGTTCAGGCAATCGAAGAACTTCTTTCTCAATATACGCCCATTACGCCGAATAATTTGGGAGAACTTCTGCCAAAGCATTATCTCCCGCCGCAATTCAGCCTCTCCCAGCTGCCCGCTTCTTTCAATCAAAAGTGGTATGATGAGATGCTAAAAATAAAGGATCTCATTCCGCCCACGTATCCGGAGGCTCTCAAAATCCCTACCAACGACGGAATCATGGTGCGAAGCCGCGTCGAAGCGATTATCTATAATTATTTTCTATCCCTGGGGATGACCCCTTTATACGAATTCCCACTTTCGTATGAAGGCAAATTGCTCCGTCCGGATTTCACGCTCCTGCACCCGCTCCGGCCATTTATCTACATCTGGGAGCATTTTGGCCGCATGTTCCACCCAACCGATGGGCCCCAATATCAGCAGAGTGCCCTCTACAAATTGAACATCTACAAGGAACTGGGATTCTACCCCGGCTGCAATCTGTTCTTCTCCTTCGAAAACCCGGACGGCAGCATCGACACGGAGAATCTCATAAAAGAAATTTCGCAAATCTTCGGGAATCCGCCCACCGCGCAGGCCCTGCGCCTTGGAATCGACGCGACGGACTTTCTTGAGATGCAGAAAAACATCCTCCACTCCCAAAATGTGATATAATTGCACCGGTGCAAATCAAAAAATTCAGGAACCACAAGAGATTCAGGAGGATATATACATGGCAGACGGCAGATGGAACATGACGGAAAAAGAATTGAACAACACGGCCACCGGTTTCCGGGGGCGGAATCACGAGAAGCTTCCGAATTACAAGAAGCACCGCAAGGTGGATAACCGCGGCGGGAATGCGCCGAAAGTCTGCGCATTCTGCGGATCCGAGAATTTGGAAGAAGGCTTTGGCGGCTACGCGCCGGGATTTCAGTACAAGGGGGCGTTCTGCAACGATTGCGGCGGATCCACGGATTTTGTTTTTCAGGATGACGAGCACCGCTTCTTCAAGTAATATCTTCAAGTAATATACGATAATCCAAGTATTGAAGGATAATCAAAATCAAAAGGAAAGCCGCAAGGGCTGTCCGGAAATCCGGGCGGCCTTTGCGGCTTTTTCATTCTTCGCTATCTTTCATTCTATTCGTTGCGGCTTCCGTCGTAGAGGATGGTATCGCTGGTGACGCGCTTCGCTTCCTCTTCCCTCGGCGCAACACTTGGAGCGGCACTCGGAGTTCCGCTTGGAACCGCACTCGGTGCGGCGTGGGAAACCACTTCCGGTTTCACGATTTCCGGCTTTGTCACTTCCGGCTCATCCTCCTGAATGTTAGCGGTTTCGTCCGGAACGACGCGGTGCATCGGAGTTTCCTTGCGAATCTGAACTTCCGGCTTCTCTGCCTTCTCCACCGGCTTCTTGTCCTTGCGGCGAATTGCCACGTCGATATCCGACGGTGCAAAGATATAAGTGGTGCGGTTAATTTTCAGGGAACGACCGTCAATGGCGCGAGTCGCACCGGTGAGGAAATCCACGATACGGCGGGAGAATTCCTCCTCCAGTTTCTCGGTGTTGATGATTACCACCAGGCCGTGACGGATGCATTCCACCAGCGCATTACATTCTTCCATGCGCATCGGTTCCACTACGATAACCCGGCCTCTGCCGGCTTCCGAAGAACCGCTGGTTCGAACCAGCTCATCCAGCGTATTCGGAATCGGACGATCCTCGTCCTCCATTGCAAAACCCTTCTTGATTGAATCCAAAAAACCCATTTTTTTATCTCCTAACTCGTCATAATAGTTTGCATTTTCTTTGCCCTAAGTATACCATAACCCGTTCGCCGGTACTACCAAATCCGAACAGGATTCACTAATTTTCCTTTACTCTTCACCTTCCGATGACACCCTCACCACGCGGATGCAAAGGCCCTTGTACAGGTTAATCAGGGACAGGCTCAGCAGCACCGCCGCCAGAATATCCGTGAACCAGTTCATCCCCGCAAGAAGGCGCACCGCCAGCGTCAAGCCGATCATCACCAACCCGGCCATCTCCAGTTTTGCCAGGAGCTCCTTGTATTCACGGAACAGCCGGTGCCACTCCTGCATTGCCGTGCCGAACACCACCAGGCAAAACACCGTCGTCATAGACGGAAAGGAATTGGACGGATGGGTCTCCCCGCGGAAGAACGCCGGCCCGCAGTTTACCGTGAATATGTTAAAGAAAAAAGCAAACGGAATCATCAGCGCGTACACCGGGAACAAGCACGCAATCCCTCGCAGCGACCGCAGGGTTCTTTTTTTGATGAGCACACCCACCGCCAATAAAACAAAGGACGCCGCCACCACCAGCGCCACCCAGCCCAGCAGCTGCGTAAACGCATAAATCCACGGATGGGACCGGGTGATAAAATGCACTGCCCCGTTCAGGTGGGACAGCCCCACGTTCGTTCCGTCGGCCCCGATGGCCCGCACGTCAAACCTCAGAAGCAGCAGAAGCAGAAAGAATGCTCCCATATAAATTCCCGCATTTCGGTACGCCTGTTGTTTCCGATTCATCTTCTCTCCTTATTTCATGTACCACATCGTCAAAAGCGGCATGCTCACGATGCACACCACCGTCGTCAGGGCGTTAATCGCCGCCGCGTATCGTTCGTCCCGGTCATTAATCTGCGCCAGCTGCGTAATCAGCGTTGCCGAAGGCGCCATGATGGCGAACAGGGTCACCAATAAAATCATTTCTCCGTCTTCCGCCAACGTCCGAATCGGCGTGCATTTGAATATCACCGCCGCGCCCAACGGCAAAATCACCATTTTCAGAGCCACTACCAGGTGTACCCGGACGTTTTGGAAAATATTTTTCCAATCTACATCATATAAAAGCATTCCGATTACAATCATGCTGATCGGTCCCAAAGCAGCCGAGAATCCGCCCAAGGTGTCCAGCGCCATCTGCGGCAGATGAATCTGCCCGAAAAACATGATGATGCCCACCACCACGGTGATGAGGTTGATGTTCAGAAAGACTTTCTTCCAGTTCATATCCCGACTGCCCTTCATCATGGACGTACAGTGGGTCCAGATAAAAATACCCTGTACGCAGGAATAGGCGCTGGCGTAAATCATGTAGTGATCTCCCAGAACACCAGCCACCAGCGGAAGAATCAGGTTCGCGCTGTTCGGGTACATAATCGATGCTTTTTCCGTGGCATCCAAGTGGCAAATTCCGCTGATACCGTAAGTCACCGCCATGAGAACCAGCTGCGCGGCGACGGCCGCCCCCATGGCCAGCATGAATCCGTCCCGCAGTTCCGGTGTGTACTCCGCCTGATAGGATTTTAGAATGGCGCAGGGAAGCAGCACGTAGATGCACAGCAGCGACAGCACCTTACTGTCCTCGCCTTTCAGGATTCCCAGTTTTACCATCATAAAGCCGGCCGCCATATAGATAAAGAAAATCGTCAATTGTTTCAGTAATAATGTTGTAACCATTTTGCCCTTTGTAATCTCCTTTTATTCCTTAATACCCAGTTTAACTTTTATTGTACCACTTATGGGCCGGGAGATTAACCCTTAATTCGTATTGTCGGAAAATCTATGCAGAAAAAATGACTCAAAATACCTTTTTTGCCCGAATTTCACAGTATAGGCACTTGAAACCATATTGATTTTAGGGTATTATTGATAAAGCTATTGAGATGGTTCACTTCGGAACCTCCAAAATATTAAGATTACTAAGGAGAATTGATATGAACAAGGCAGAACTGATTGCACAGATGGCAGCTAAGGCTGGACTTTCCAAGGCAGATGCTGAGAAGGCGCTGAACGCATTTACTGAAACCGTTGGTGAAACTCTTGCTTCCAAGGAGAAGGTTTCCCTGGTTGGATTCGGAACTTTCGAAGCAAAGAACAGAGCCGCTAGAGAAGGCAGAAACCCTCAGACCGGCGAGACTGTTCAGATTCCGGCTTCTGTAGCTCCTACTTTCAAGGCAGGAAAGGCTCTGAAGGACAAGGTAAACGCTTAGTTTTGGATAGGCAATAAACTTAAAGTTTATAAAGAGGAAAACTTGAAAACGAGTTTTCCTCTTTTTGCTTTTTTGTAAGTTTTGAGGATTATTTTAGACACGGAGGGACTGCAGAACAAACCGAAGTAAAGGGGTTGGAATTAGATTAATCCGCAGATAAAAACAAAATCGATTAGCAAAGCATCTCCGCGGAGCAATGTCATTAAGTTAAGGTGACAGAAATAAGAGTTCTATATCATAAGT